>ERZ650302.566-NODE-566-length-20625-cov-35.681867_pt1 | contig 20625 bp, 18 predicted proteins | sample MGYA00376238_ERZ650302 | MGnify/ENA primary metagenome ERZ650302 (study PRJEB26733, sample SAMN07839298) | wastewater metagenome | biome: urban; feature: wastewater treatment plant; material: waste water | place: USA: North Carolina | collected 2016-04-28 ... | reverse complement strand
TCTGGAAAAATTAGGGAAACACGATGTCGAACTCGTAGGTGGGAAAAACTCATCTTTGGGTGAAATGATCAGCCATTTATCCAATGCTGGTGTATCGGTACCTGGTGGTTTTGCAACAACTGCTGCTGCCTATCGTGAGTTCTTGGATCAAAGCGGCTTAAATGCTCGAATTCAGGCTGAACTTGAGCAGCTAAATGTTGATGATGTAAACGCACTTATAGAGACAGGCGCTAAAATCCGTAAATGGATCGTTGATACCCCACTTACTGCTAATTTAGAACAAGAAATTCGTGACGCGTTTACAGCACTTTCAAACGGTAATCCAGACATCGCTGTTGCTGTACGTTCTTCTGCGACTGCAGAAGATTTACCTGATGCTTCTTTTGCAGGACAACAAGAAACTTTCTTAAATATTCGCGGAATTGATAACGTTCTGATCGCGATTAAAGAAGTTTTTGCTTCGCTTTATAATGACCGTGCCATCGCGTACCGTGTACACCAAGGTTTTGAACACAGTGTTGTTGCCCTATCTGCGGGTGTACAACGTATGGTTCGTTCAGAGACTGGTGCTGCAGGTGTAATGTTTACGCTTGACACAGAATCTGGTTTCCGTGATGTGGTATTTATTACCGCATCATACGGTCTGGGTGAAATGGTTGTTCAGGGAGCTGTCAACCCTGACGAATTCTATTTGTCAAAACCATTATTAAATGCAGGTAAACACTCAGTTTTACGCCGCAATCTCGGTTCTAAACACCAAAAAATGATTTATGGTGAAGAAGGCGCTGCAGGTAAATCCGTTGTTGTGGTTGATGTTGAAAAACCAGAGCGTCAACAATTCGCATTAAATGATCATGAATTACATGAACTTGCTAAACAAGCATTGATTATTGAACAACATTACGGTTCGCCAATGGACATCGAATGGGCGAAAGATGGTGATGATGGTCAAATCTACATCGTTCAAGCACGTCCTGAAACTGTTAAAAGCCGTCAAAATGTCGGCACAATGGAACGTTACCTATTAAAACAACGTGGTACAGTCATCTGTGAAGGTCGTTCAATTGGTCAACGTATCGGTTCGGGCAAAGTTCGTGTCGTAACTTCGATTAAAGAAATGGATAAAGTACAAGACGGTGATGTACTTGTATCAGACATGACTGACCCAGATTGGGAGCCAGTAATGAAACGCGCCGCAGCGATTGTGACCAATCGTGGTGGCCGTACTTGTCACGCTGCAATCATTGCACGTGAGTTAGGTGTACCTGCAATCGTGGGTTGTGGTAATGCAACAGAAGTATTAACCGATGGTCAAGAAGTCACTGTTTCGTGTGCTGAAGGTGATACAGGCTTTATCTATGAAGGCGCATTAGATTTTGAGGTGCAACGTAACTCAATTCACTCAATGCCAAAACTTCCATTTAAGATTATGATGAATGTTGGTAATCCAGACCGTGCATTCGACTTTGCTCAAATTCCAAATGAAGGGATTGGTCTTGCACGTCTTGAATTCATCATTAACCGTATGATCGGTGTACATCCTAAAGCGCTTCTCAATATTGACAGCCTACCACGTGAAACGCGTGCTGCTGTAATGACACGTACATCAGGTTATTCTTCGCCAATCGAATTCTATGTAGAAAAGTTAGTTGAAGGTATTTCAACACTTGCAGCTGCATTTGCTGAAAAACCAGTCATCGTTCGTATGTCTGACTTTAAGTCAAATGAATATGCAAACTTAATCGGCGGTAAATTATACGAGCCAGAAGAAGAAAACCCAATGTTGGGTTTCCGAGGTGCAAGTCGTTATGTATCTGACAACTTCCGTGACTGTTTTGAGCTTGAGTGCCGTGCTTTGAAGAAAGCCCGTGATGAAATGGGTTTAACCAATATTCAAATCATGATTCCATTCGTGCGTACAGTGTCTGAAGCAAAACGTGTGATTGAGTTGCTTGCTCAAAATGGTTTAAAACGTGGTGAAAATGGCCTCAAAATCATTATGATGTGTGAGCTTCCAACCAATGCTTTATTGGCTGAACAGTTCCTTGAACATTTTGATGGTTTCTCAATTGGTTCAAATGACTTAACACAATTAACACTTGGTCTTGACCGTGATTCTGGTATCGTATCTCATTTATTTGATGAGCGTGATCCAGCGGTTAAAGCCCTTCTTTCTATGGCAATTCATGCATGCCGTAAAGCAGGAAAATACGTTGGTATTTGTGGTCAAGGTCCTTCAGACCACCCTGACCTTGCTAAATGGCTCATGGAACAAGGTATTGAATCTGTGTCACTTAACCCTGACTCAGTGCTTGATACTTGGTTCTTCCTTGCTGAAGAACAAATCAAGAAAGCCTAGTCTTTTAAAAAAAAGACCCTTTCGTAGGGTCTTTTTTCATCTTTAGTCATTGAGAATTTTTAATTATGCAAATTTACTTGGCTCGTAATAACCAACAAGCTGGACCTTATAGTTTAGACCAACTGAACCAAATGCTTTCTAGCCAACAAGTATTACTTACAGACTTGGTTTGGCACGAAGGTATGAGTGAATGGAAAACTCTTGGCGAACTCACTCAAGGAAAACTTGTCTACGAACCTGTAGGTTATTCATCATTCAATCATCAAATTAACAATCAAACTGAGCAGTCAACTTTTAAAATTAAAGTTGAACAAAAAACATCTGAACTCGCCTCATTTCATTCTCGTGCACTCGCTAAGGTGATTGACTTAACACTTTGGCTTCCGATGGCTGCTATACCATCTTTTTTCTTTAACGAAAGCCAGTACACAGAATTATTTAAAATTCAAAAGCAATTACAAGCAAGCCAAGTCGCTTCAAGTGAAGCAGTTGAGTTGCAGCATCAACTTATGCAGCTTATTCCAAATGAAGCATGGATGAGTATTTTTGTTTATTTGATCCTAATGCTGATGCTGCAAGCTTTTTTAATTGCGAAGTCTGGACAAAGCATTGGTAAAAAAATAACCAAAATTAAAATCGTAGATGCTGAAACACATACGGCAGTCAATACGATTAGAGCTTTTTGGTTGAGAAGTGCTTTATTTATCATTCTGAATTTATTGTTTATGCCATTTATTACCATTATCGACTATGCTTTCTTTGCATTTAATAAAAATCGCCAAACTTTGCACGATAAATTGGCAAAAACTAAGGTCGTAAAGCAATAATTTTTAATTAACTAAGCAAAAGAGGATTTATTCCTCTTTTTTGCTCTATAAAATTGATATTTATAGAAAAAATACACATTTCAACAACAATTCCTACAAAATAAATCAGGTTTCAAAACAAGTATTTCTGACTGTGTTAGATGTAGCTTAGTTTTTCAATATGAGGCATAATGCCCAACAACGTAGCGGTGTCGCATGATTGCTAAGCATTTCACAAAAAATTCTTATCAATCATGCGACACTTTAATCGCTATCCCATAATTTAAATTAGGGAATGGGACTCTTCACCGAGGTTGTAAAATGAGACAAACGATTTTAGCTGTATTGTCTTTATCAACGATGGCTGCGCTCTTGACAGGGTGTGGCGGTGATATGGTACTACTAAACAATAAAGGTCCAGTAGGTCAAGGTCAAAGTAGCCTGATGATGACTGCGATCTATCTAATGCTATTGGTGGTGATTCCATCAATCGTTATGGCATTATGGTTTGGTTGGCAATATCGCGCATCGAATAAAGATGCAGACTATAAACCTACTTGGGCACACTCTACGACAATTGAGATCGTTGTTTGGGGTGTTCCTGTCATTATTATTGGTATTTTAGCTTGGTTAACTTGGTGGGGTTCCCACAAGTACGACCCTTACCGTCCGTTAGAGTCAGATAAAGCGCCTTTAACTGTTCAAGCCATCGCTGAACAATTTAAATGGATTTTTATCTATCCTGAGCAAAACATTGCAACGGTAAACGAAGTACGCTTCCCAGAAAAAACGCCTGTAAGCTTTAAGATTACTTCTAACTTTACGATGAACTCGTTCTTCATCCCACAGTTAGGTGGTCAGATCTATGCAATGGCGGGTATGCAGACTCATCTTCACCTTTTAGCAGACGAACCAGGTGTATTCCGTGGTTTCTCAGCTAACTATTCAGGTTATGGTTTCTCACAAATGCGCTTCAAGGCACATAGTGTAACTGAACCAGAGTTTGCACAATGGGTAGAAGCTGTTAAAGCGGGTAATGGTACAAGTATCAATGCTGAAGCAATTCAAAAAGGTACACTTGACCAAGCTGAGTTAGCAACGCTTAAAGATGGCGATCGTTCTAAACATCAGATCGAAATTCTTGTAAACCGTGCTAAGGCTGCTGGTGATGAAGAAGCACTTGCTAAAGCTGAAGCTATGAAACCGTTCCCGAACAAGCCACACCCTGTGACTTATTACTCTTCAGTTGAGCCAAAATTGTTTGAAACAATTATCAACCACTACATGAGTAATTATCACGGTGCTGACCACTCTGCTGCTGGACATGCAACAGCAGAAACTCATGCTGCAGCTGAACATGCTGCTCAAGGGGAATAAGACATGGATATGATTTTTGGCAAATTAGGCTGGGATTCTATTCCAACAGAGCCGATTGTACTCGTTACCATGGTCATGATGGCTCTTGGTGGCATTGCAGTTCTAGGCGGTATTACCTATTTCAAAAAATGGGGATACTTATGGAACGAATGGTTCACATCAGTAGACCATAAGAAAATTGGTATCATGTATATCATCGTATCAGTAGTCATGCTTCTGCGTGGTTTCGCCGATGCGATTATGATGCGTTTACAACTTTTCCTCGCTAAAGGCGGTGGTGAAGGTTACTTACATCCAGACCATTACGATCAGATCTTTACAGCACACGGTGTAATCATGATCTTCTTCGTGGCTATGGGTCTCGTTGTAGGTATGATGAACATTTCTGTTCCATTGCAAATCGGTGCTCGTGACGTAGCATTCCCATTATTGAACTCTTTAAGCTTCTGGTTATTTGCTGGTGCTGCTGGTTTGATGATGGCTTCACTTGTTTTAGGTGAATTCGCTGCGACTGGTTGGATGGCATACCCTCCTCTTTCAGGTATCCAATATTCACCAGGTGTAGGTGTTGACTACTACATTTGGGCACTGCAAGTTTCAGGTTTAGGTACGCTTTTATCTGGTGTTAACTTCTTTGTTACCATCATTAAAATGCGTGCACCTGGCATGAAATTAATGGACATGCCTATTTTCACATGGACTTCACTGTGTACGGCTGTATTAATCATTGCATCATTCCCTGTATTAACAGGTACGCTTGCAATGCTTACTTTAGACCGTTACTTCGGTTTCCATTTCTTCACTAATGAGCTTGGCGGTAGCCCAATGCTTTACGTGAACTTGATCTGGACATGGGGTCACCCTGAAGTATATATCTTGGTATTACCAGCATTTGGTTTATACTCAGAAATCGTTGCAACCTTCTCTCGTAAAGCGTTGTTCGGTTACAAGTCTATGGTGTATGCAACTATCGCGATTACTGTACTTGCGTTCGTTGTATGGCTTCACCACTTCTTCACCATGGGTGCTGGTGCGAACGTTAACGCGTTCTTCGGTATCATGACCATGGTTATTGCGATTCCTACAGGTGTGAAAATCTTCTCTTGGTTATTCACGATGTATAAGGGTCGTATCACCTTCACTACTCCTATGTTATGGACGCTTGGCTTCCTTGTAACATTCGGTATTGGCGGTTTAACTGGTGTATTAATGGCGGTTCCACCTGCGGACTTCCTTGTACACAACTCATTGTTCTTGATTGCTCACTTCCATAACGTAATTATCGGTGGTGTGGTGTTTGGTATGTTTGCCGGCATCATTTTCTACTGGCCGAAAATGTTTGGTTGGAAGCTCAATGAAGCATGGGGTAAAGCTGCGTTCTGGTTCTGGTTCTTCGGTTTCTACTTTGCATTCATGCCACTTTATATCCTTGGTTTCATGGGTATGACTCGTCGTTTGAATACATATGACAACCCTGAATGGGATCCGTACATTGCTATTGCATTCTTCGGTTCTGTGTTAGTCGCGATTGGTATTGCATGTTTCGTTATGCAGATTGTTGTTGGTTACTTACAACGCAACGACAACCTCGACCTTACAGGCGATCCATGGGATGGTCGTACACTTGAATGGGCGACTTCGTCTCCTGCTCCGTTCTACAACTTTGCTCACCTTCCAACAATCAATGGTATTGATACGTTCTGGAATGACAAAGAGAATGGCGTAGCGTATGCGAAACCTACTTCATACGAAGACATTCATATGCCAACGAATCGTGCTGCTGGTGTTGTGATTGCCATGTTCATTACTGTTATGGGCTTTGGTTTAATCTGGCATATCTGGTGGTTAGTTGTTGTGATGTTCATCGCTGCTATTATCAGCTTCATCGCGTCTTCGTTTACGAAGAAAGTGGACTACTATGTTCCTGCTGCTGAAGTTGAGCGTATTGAAAATGAACGTTACGCGATTCTTGAAAAACATTTGAAGAAGGACTAAGACAATGGCTGACGTACTTCATCACGAAAACCACGGACACGATGAGCATCATCACCACGATGATACTGACATCACCGTCTTTGGTTTTTGGACTTATTTGATGAGTGACTTGATTCTATTCGGTACACTCTTCATTGCATTCGCTGTTTTAAGTAGCCATGTGCCTATGGGCACACCAAGTGCAAAAGAATTATTCGGTGAGTCTTTAGGTTTCGTTTTAACTGAAACTTTCGCTCTCTTGATCTCTTCTGTAACTTTTGGTTTTGCGGTTCTTGCTGCATACAAAAAGAACGTCAACCAAGTTTTAACTTGGTTAGCGATCACTTGGTTATTCGGTGCTTCATTCATCGGCATGGAACTATATGAGTTTAATCACTTAGTTCATGCTGGCCACGGTCCAAGCGTAAGTGCGTTTTTATCGTCGTTCTTTACTTTAGTAGGTACGCACGGTATTCACGTAACTTCAGGTTTGGTATGGATGATCATTTTGATGATTCAGATCAAGAAAAATGGTTTGACTCTTCCAAACACTCGTCGTCTTGCTTGCCTAAGCTTGTTCTGGCACTTCCTTGACATCGTTTGGATCTGTGTATTCAGCGTAGTTTACTTGATGGGAGTTCTATAATGAGTCACGATCATAACTCAGCTGGTGCTTCACACGGTAACACCAAGCAATACACGATCGGCTTTATCCTTTCAGTTATCCTGACCGTAATTCCATTCGGTATGGTAATGGCTGGTGGTTTTGGTCGCGGTATTGTTATGGCGGTTATCGCAATTACAGCGGTTGCTCAGGTTCTAGTTCAATTAGTTTACTTCTTGCACATGAACTCATCTTCAGAGCAACGTTGGAACGTGATTGCATTTATCTATACAGTACTTTGTATTGCTGTACTTCTAGTCGGCTCTGTATGGATTATGAACTACTTACACTACAACATGATGATCTAAACTGATCGTCATGTTGAAAAAGTATTTATTCCTGACTAAACCAGGAATTCTCTTTGGTAACTTCGTTACCACTCTGGGCGGCTTCTTTTTAGCCGCTCAGGGGTCTGTAGATTTCCTCCTCCTTCTCATCACCCTACTCGGTACAACACTGGTTGTTGCTTCTGGCTGTGTCGTCAATAACGTCATTGATCAAGATATTGATCAAAAGATGGAACGGACGATGAACCGTGCATTAGTTAAAAAAACCATCAGTCCTTCCGTTGCTTTGGCATTTTCTGCTGCGCTTGGAATATTAGGTTTCGCCCTACTCTGGTTCTTTGTTAATGCTTATGCCTTTGGCTTTGCTGTACTTGGTTTTGTGGTTTATGTGATTTTTTATAGTCTATGGAGCAAACGCACATCCATTCACCAAACCGTGATTGGAAGTATTTCTGGTGCTAGTCCACCAGTGATCGGCTATACAGCTGTGACCAATGAATTTGATGTTGCCGCATTGTTGCTTTTCTTAGCATATGCACTTTGGCAAATGCCTCATTCATGGGGAATTGCGGTATACCGCTTTGACGACTATAAAAATGCAGGCATTCCAATTTTACCTGTAGCACGTTCAATTTTCCGCACGAAAGTTGAAAGCTTGATTTATGTCTTGCTGTTTGCTGCGGTGTTAAATGGTTTGTATTGTTTTGGCTATACCAATATGTTTTTTCTTATCACCTTTAACGCACTCTGTGCTTATTGGGTATATTTATCAATCATTGGTTTTAAAGCTGAAAATGATCAGGTTTGGGCAAAACGCTATTTCTTATATTCAGTGATTTTAATTACTGCATTAAGTTTTAGTTTTAGTTTTAGCTATGTCTCACCTGCGCCACATTTGCCGCTGTTTTAAAAAAGATAGAGTTCTCTCTATCTTTTTTATTTCAACTTATTCAATATTTAAGTCTAGTCTTTAAATTGTTACCATAGCAGACACAACAATAACTTATGCTCTGCAATGAAAATGCCATCACAATTTTTTAAAAAATCTATTTTTATTAGTCTGTTCCCTATCACTCTTGCTTATAGCACGCACAGTTTTTCTGGTTTCGATGTTTCTTGCTACCCATCGACCAACATTCAAACCAATGCGTATACAGCCTGTGACAATTTGCCTGCGCTCACGCCCGCCAATGACAACCAAACCAATATGCTCCTACTCCTGAGCGACATGGGCTTGGCCAAATTGAATTTTAATCAGCCAAATAATCCGCTTTGGGAAACTGAATATAGCAACGTACCATTTGCGGCTAAAACATTGTTTGGAGGTGTAACCAATAAACGACCGAATGCCCGATTAAAACCAAGCAATGAAAAAACACCCTACCAAGAACATTGCAGTAGTCTAGACAATGGTGCGGATCAATTTACCCAGCAGGTGAAAGCCGACAAAAATCTCAGCAAAGCGGAAAAAGATTTACTGATTCAAGAAAGACAAAATATCTCGGCCTGTGACCGTGATCTTGCCCTCATCCAAGTCAATCCGAACTGGTCTATACAAGCACGTCAGTATGCGTCTTATTTAAATGCAACCATTGCCTTTTACAATAGTAACTTTTCCACAGCTACTAAAATTTACTCAGTATTAACTACGGTTGATCAGCCTTGGATCAAAGAAACATCGCAATATATGTTGATTCGTAGCAGCCTCAATGAAAGCTATCAGTCGGGTGTCGGCAAATATGGCGACTTAAAAACCGATAAAGTAGATCAGACTTTACTCAAAAACACCTATGAGCATATCACTACCTACTTCAAACGCTTTCCTGAGGGAAAATATGCGGCAAGTGCACGCGGCTTACTACGTCGTTGTTATTGGCTGAGTGGAAATACCGAACTCCTGACCAACGAACTCGCATGGCAAATCAATCATCCTGATTCCAAATACTATAATTTAGAGCTCGATAATCTAGTCTTTGAAATGGATCGCCATGTTTTTCAAAGCCGCTCATTCAATGCAAAAAATCTAAAAGATCCCTTCTTTCTGACCATTTCAGATTTAATGCAAATGCGTCAGGCAACATCGGCAGAAGATAAAGTCTTAAGCTGGTCTGAACTTAACAACCAAAAAACACGATTTAAGAGTCAGCCAGAACTGTTCCAATACCTACAAGCCAATCACTTATTCTTTGTGCAGAACAAACCAGCCGAAGCTTTAAAATATTTGCCAGAACATTCCTCTAATTCAATCGATAGTTACCTTCAACTCAGTCAAATATTGTTAAAAGGTCGTATTTTAGAAAAACTCGGACAAACTCAAAATGCACAGCAGTATTGGGAAGGTTGGCTGAGTCAATCAAAATCCATTGAACAGCGTGGCTTATTTGAGCTAATGTTGTATCCACATTATGCTCAGCAGCAAAGTGCAAACCTATTCATCGGTTCAAATGCTAAAATCAAACAAGCTTCATTGCAAAAAAGCTTTATTGAAAATGAAGCCAATGAAAAAAGCTTAATGCAAATTGTACAGAGCAAAGCATCAAATACAGATCAAAAAAATTTAGCTTTATATAAAACTTTGCAAAAATCATTGGTACATCAAAATTTTAAACTGTTTAATCAAGCCTTTGTACTGCTACCACAAGATGCCGCGAAGTATAAATATGACTCAGAAACATATAAAAATTATAAAAACCAACCGCCTTTCAGTGATTTCATTTGGGTAGGAACAAAAATCACGCCACAAATGCAATGCCCTGACTTATTCAGCCTGACTCAAAAACTTGAAAATTCACCTCAAGATTTAAAGCTCCGACTTTGTTTGGGCGAATATGCACGCTCGACTCAAGGCTACAACATAAGCTATGTCACCGCTTTAGAAAAAGAAACTGCTAGCTTCCAAGGTGCAATTTTTACCCGTGGCCAAGTGTATAAAGACATCATCAAATCCAGTTCTGTAGCCGATTTAAAAGCGTATGCACTTTATCGCTCAATCATGTGTTATTCACCAAGCGGGGTGAATGACTGTCAGGATGCAGAAGTTGAAAAATCTACCCGTAAACAATGGTTCGACCACATTAAACGCGACTATCCAACTACCGCTTGGGCACAATCTTTAAAGTATTATTGGTAAAACGTATATGTTGAAGCATATTTTTTCAGTTGTTATAACGTTGATCTGTATGCTGAGCATCATGGCTTGTCAGCCGAGTCAGCCAGCTTCAACATTTGGTTCGGTAAATGCCGAAGACTATGATGCATTTTGGATTTGGGGCAATATTTCAACTGCCCCTTACCTAAAAGTGGCTAAAGAACTTTATATTTTACAAGGTGAAATCCGTTTAGACTCCCAAAAACATCACTCTAAGCTCATACCGCAAGGCGTAAGCGTCTTAACAATTCCTCAGCAAAAGGTGTGGCTGGTTTTTCGTAATTATCATTTAGACTGGCAAGGCCAAGAGCTTACACAAATTTTAAAACGCGTTCAGCAATGGGAAAATGCAGGGAATCATATTCAAGGCATACAAATTGATTTCGATGCCAAAACCAAACACATTCACCAATATGCGCTATTCTTAAGTCAATTAAGAAAACAATTGCCGCAGCACTATCAACTCAGTATCACGGGTTTAATGGACTGGACCAATGTGACAAATCAGGAGACTTTAAACCTCCTGAATAACACCATCGACGAGTTGGTCATTCAAACTTATCAAAGTTCAACCACCATACCCAACTATGCAGCTTATCTAAAAAAAGTTTCAGCACTAAAACTGCCTTATAAAATTGGCATTGTTCAATATGGTGAGTGGCATAGACCGCCCAAGCTTGAAAATGATCCGAACTTTAAAGGCTATGTCGTCTTCCTTTTACGCTCAAAACCTCAAAATAATTAGGGCTTTTTAAGAGAAGTTCTTGAATTTGGCGAGCAAAGTCTCTAAAATTCCCCCTTCGCATCTAATGCGACACAACCTAGGTTGTGACTCCTTGCTTCTAACAACTTTTTTGTTAGGGGCTGTTTAAACCGTAAGGAGCTGACAATGCGTCATTACGAAATCGTACTTTTAGTACACCCTGATCAAAGCGATCAAGTCGTTGGTATGGTAGAACGCTACCTAACTCACATCAAAGAAGCTGAAGGTCAAATTCACCGTCTTGAAGACTGGGGCCGTCGTCAATTGGCTTACCCAATTAACAAGATCCACAAAGCTCACTACATTCTTATGAATGTTGAGTGTGGTCAAACTACTCTTGATGAGTTAGAAGAATTGTTCCGTTACAACGATGCAATTATTCGTAGCCTTATCATCCGTCGTGAGAACGCTATCACTGAAGAGTCACTATTGGCTAAGAGTGCTGAAGAAAAACGTGCGCGTAAAGCTCAACGTGAAGAAGCACAACAAGCTCAAGACTCTGCTGAAGCATAAGGAGAACATCAATGGCACGTTTTTACCGTCGTCGCAAGTTCTGCCGCTTTACAGCTGAGAACGTTACGTACATCGACTACAAAGATATCGACACTTTAAAACAGTACATCACTGAAAACGGCAAGATTGTTCCTAGCCGTATTACAGGTACTAAAGCTCGTTACCAACGTCAATTAGCGCTTGCTATTAAACAAGCTCGCTACTTGTCTTTGATCCCTTACACTGACAATCATAAGTGAGGTTGAGCTGTGGATATTATCTTATTACAACGCATTAAAAACCTTGGTAAATTAGGCGATAAAGTTTCAGTTAAAGCTGGTTACGGCCGCAACTACCTTATCCCTCAAGGTCAAGCAGTAGCAGCTACTGAAGCTAACACTGCTGCTTTTGAAGCTCGTCGCGCTGAACTTGAGAAAGCTGAAGCTGATGTTTTAGCTGCTGCTCAAGCACGTGCTAGCCAATTAGACGAAGTTAACATCGTAATCACTGCGAAAGCTGGTGACGAAGGTAAACTATTCGGTTCTATCGGTACTCGTGATATCGCTGACGCGTTAACAAATGCTGGTCTTGAAGTTGACCGTGCAGAAGTTCGTTTACCGAACGGTGCACTTCGTCACACTGGCGAATTCAACATCGCAATCCAATTGCACCATGATGTTGTTGCTGAAGTTCTCGTTACTATCGTATCTGAGTAATTTCTTGCAAAAAAAAGAGCATGCTTTTGCATGCTCTTTTTTTATCTCTATGAAAAAGTAGTTTCTTCGCTCAGCTTAAAACTTTATCAGTCTGCCCCGCAAAATGCCAAATTTGAATATTATGGGTTTTATCCATAAGCCTTGAATTCAGCACACAGCAGCTGCATTTTTTGATAAAGTGCATAGAGTTAAATGGCTGTAATTTTTTCCAAATTTACAGTGAAATTTATCTTAAGTTATCCCTCTTACTGTATTAAAAATCAGGGCGTTATATGTCACAGGCGAATGCCACTGCTCAAAAGAGCTCATCGAAACAAGACAATAAACCGAATGAGTCAGGGCAACTGAAAGAATTCCGTACACCTCCGCATAACTTAGCATTGGAACAAGCTGTACTTGCCGCTTTAATGACGGTTGCTGAATCCTTTGAACAAGTTGGCGATGTACTGACTGAAAATGACTTTTATGCGACGCGCCATAAATATATTTTTCGCGCCATTGCGCAACTCTCCAAAGACAGTTCACCCTATGATGCGGTTTTAGTGCATGACTGGCTCACCACACAAAACCTACTCGATGCGGTTGGTGGTGAAGAGTACCTGATGCAATTGATGGCAGACTCCCCGTCTAGTTTCTATAACATGGAAACTTATGCCACTAAGATCAAAGAATTTTCGACTTTGCGTAGCATGATTAAGGTTAGCTCTGAAATTTTACAAAATGCCTATGACACCAAAGGTCGTAACGTCAGTGAAATTTTAGATTTGGCCGAAACCAATATTTTCTCTTTGGCAGAACAACACAATAACAATGCCAAAGCTCAAGGGCCTAAAGCCATCAATACAGTTGTGGCCGATGTCTTTGATAAGCTGAATGAGCTGTCGCAAATGGAAGGCAGCATTACAGGCTTAACCACAGGCTTTCTTGAACTCGACAATAAAACCTCGGGCATGCAAGCAGGTGATTTGATTATTGTTGCAGCTCGTCCATCGATGGGTAAAACCACTTTTGCCATGAATTTGGTTGAAAGCGTGCTGTTTAATAATGACCTACCTGCCTTGGTTTACTCCATGGAGATGCCAGCCGACTCCATCGCCATGCGTTTGATTTCATCTTACGGAAAAGTCCATCAGGGCCATTTACGTTCGGGTAAACTCGATGGTGATGAATGGTCAAAAGTGACTGGCACCATTTTGCAACTGCAAGAGAAAAAGCTCTATATCGATGACTCCTCTGCTCTTCCACCTACAGAAGTTCGAGCACGTGCACGTCGTATTGCCAAACAGCACGATGGTAAACTCGGCTGCATCATGGTCGATTACTTACAGCTGATGAAAGTACCAGGCATGGGTGATAACCGTGTCGGTGAGATTTCGGAAATTTCACGAAGCTTAAAAGCTCTTGCCAAAGAAATGATGTGCCCTGTGATTGCACTATCGCAGCTTAACCGTTCCCTCGAGAATCGTCCCAACAAACGTCCCGTGATGTCAGACTTACGTGAATCCGGTGCGATCGAGCAGGACGCCGACTTAATCATGTTTATTTACCGTGACGAAGTCTATAACAAAGAGTCCAAAGAAGCGGGCACTGCCGAAATTATTATTGGTAAACAACGTAACGGCCCTATTGGTACCGTTCGACTTGCTTTTGAAGGCCAATACACCCGCTTTAGTAACTTATCCCCTGAGTTTTATGCTCAGTACGATGATGAGGAATAATTAAAGCCTCATCGTCGCCTTTCCATGACCCTGTAGGAGTAATTAGGGTGCGTCAAGCAACAGTTTATATTGATAGCCAAGCGCTGCAATATAATTTAAACCGTGTCAAACAACTTGCCCCAAACGCGAAAATCGTCAGCATGGTCAAAGCCAATGCTTATGGACACGGAGTCAAAGACTGTTTAGCAGCCTTAAGTGAAACCGATGCCTTTGGCGTCGCCTGTTTAGAAGAAGCACTAGAGATTCGTGAACTCGGCTTTAAACAGCCGATTACCCTGATTGAAGGTGTTTTCTCAGCAGATGAAATGCCAACCGTCATTGAGCAAAATATCGAGTGTGTGGTTCATCAGCAACAGCAAGTCGATTGGTTAATCTCACACAAAGCAGCGTATATCGATCAAAAGCTTAAAGTATGGGTCAAACTCAATAGCGGTATGAACCGTTTAGGCTTTAAAGTTGCCGAAATCATTGATGTCATCAACACTTTAAAAGCAGAAGGCTTTACATGTGTACTGGCAATGCACTTTGCTAACGCCGATGCGGATCACCCACTCAATGAGCAGCAACGTGCGCAATTCCTACACATCAAAGAAGCGTGCTCACCCATCCTAGCCTCATGTTGTAACTCAGCTGCTATTTTTAAATGGCCTGAACTTAATTTTGATTTTGTTCGTCCCGGCATCATGCTATACGGTGCATCACCTTTTGCCGATAAAAATGCACACGACTTAGACTTAAAGCCAGTTATGACCTTCACGGCGGAAATTATTGCATTAAATACCATTCAAGCAGGTGAAGGTGTCGGCTATGGTTCGCATTTTGTCGCGAACCAAGAAACTGAACTGGCCATTGTTTCGATTGGTTATGGAGATGGCTATCCACGTGCATTTTCAAAGCAAAACTATGTTGCTATAAATGGTCAGGCAGTAGCTGTTGTGGGCCGAGTAGCAATGGACATGATTGCGATCGATGTGACGGGTTTAAACGCCAAACTCGGTACAAAGGTTGAGCTCTGGGGTGAAAACCGCTTAGTTGACGATGTTGCGGAAGCCAATGGAACCATTGGTTATGAGCTACTTTGCCGGTTAAGTAATCGCCCTATACGTAAGCAAATCTAACAAAAAAAGCCCAAGTTCTACTTGGGCTTTTTTCAACACAAACTCTCATCAGACTGGGCATCGTAAAGGTCTTGTAACAACTGATCAATTTGTTGTTGACTCATACTCTGCGGTTCAAATTTTGCAAAACCCATCTCACGCATTTTGGTATGTACGCTACTCATACGTTGCACATACTTCATGCCCCAAGCTCTAAAATGTGCCGCGTGAATCGTTTTCGCCTCAAAGACTTTAATATCTTTATGTCTAGGGTCTTTCAATAATTTCGACATTAATAATTCTAAAGCAGCTTCATCCCCTTCTAAGCACTGGAAATAATGCTGATCAGCATAATAAAGAACGCCTGAAATATTATGTACTGTATTAAAATCACATGCTTCGCTTAAAATGTCCCGAACATCTTGAAGAAGCTGTACATGATCCGAAGTTGAAGTACTTGCATAGCAAATTTGCCGCATAGACTTCCCCAATTGATTGATTTCATTATTTTTAGCATCTAACACGTTTATACTAAATAGTCATCCGTCGGCTTTGCCAATTCTTGTAATCCTTTTCTTAAGGTATCCGACCATTGCTTACTGATGCTTGAAAAATACGGATCTTCTTCATCAATCCGCTTACCCACTGGAATATGTAAACTATCTCTTGTATACACCAAAGCATCTAAGGGCAAACCGACAGAAACATTGGAACGTAAGGTTGAATCAAAAGAAATCAAACTACACTTCACCGCTTCGGCTAAGGGCATGTCATACCGTAATGCACGATCTAGAATCGGCTTTCCATATTTACTTTCACCAATTTGAAAATACGGCGTATCTTTGGTCGCACAAATAAAATTCCCCTGCGGATAAATATTATAAAGTTGCATTTCTGCCCCTTTAATTTGTCCACCGACCAATAAGCTACAGTAGTAATTACTCTGTTCTTGCGTGTCTGGTGCCATATCCGCCAAGACTTTTTTCAAAGTGTGCCCGACCAACTCAGCCGCTTCGAACATGGTATTGACACTATATAAATTCGGTTCTTGGCTTAACTCCAGATGATTTTTTAAATGCCCAATCACCGCTTGGGTCGTTGCTAAGTTTCCTGAGGTTTGAATCGCAATAAAGCGTTCACCCTCCACACCAAAGGTATACAGTTTCCTAAACACGGATATATGGTCTACACCTGCATTCGTACGCGTATCACTTATAAAAACCAAACCATCTTGCAGACGAAGTGCACAACAATAGGTCATAGAACATCCTTTTTCAGCTAAACCTTAACAACTTAAAACTTGTACCATGGAATGCATCGATTCCACCCCACCTTTTTCACGTACGCCACGAACGGGAGCCACATCCCAATAATCGCGCCCAATAGCTACATAGATATGTGACTGTGGTTTGAACAATTGATTACTGGTATCAAAACAATACCATGCATCATCAATATACACCTCGGCCCACGCGTGACTGGCGAGGTGTGAAGTTTCAGGCACATGCAAATACCCCGATACATAACGTACCGGTAAGCCAAGATGCTTACACATGGCAATAAAAACATGACTATGGTCCTGACATACGCCTTGCTGCCCATTGAATGCATCGATTGCCGAAGTGAGTACCGAGGTTTCAGCAGGTACATAAGGAATATGCGCTAAAACTGCTTCTGACAGTTTCATCAAATTTTCCCGATTCAGCTCAGGCACATACTGATGTGCAAATGCCTTCATTTCGGCATTGCACTGAGTATTGGGCGTCGGTTGTAAAAATAAATTGGGATTCAGACGATCTTGGATGCCATGTTCTGCCAAGCTATTAATTTCAACAATGCCCTGTGCCATTATGGTCAGCTGTTGATACGCTTCACGTTGCGAACTGGTAATCCAAATATTTTGGAAGGCATCCCGTTTTTCTTCACGCTCTCCTGGCACACTCACATGCCAGTGACATACCTTTTGGTGTGAATTATTCGTGGGTGTCATTTTGATATATTGAATGCTATTCAGGGCCAATTCACTATATTGATAATGCGTTTGATGATTGATCATAAGTTTCATACATCAACCTCAAACAATTGTTGAATATAATCACTAAAATGATAAAAATTCATCGCATCAGGTTGTGATTTGAGCTCTAGCCAAGCCTGTGCCAAATTTAGCCAGCCCATTTCTTTTAACAACATGACGATGTTTTCTATTTCAACTAAAGTATTTTGTGCATCTTGTTTCAGGCGAATTTGACGGTCAAGCTGCTCAATCATTTGCCCCAAACTAAAGAATAAAAAGACATCACTGGCTTCAGACTCAAGCACATCCTGACACTCTCCAACCACATCACAAATATAGGCGGTGTTTTCAGTGGCATTTTTGATAAATTGATTCAGTTCCGCATATGCCTTTGCAGATAAAATCCCGCGCAAGTCTTGAACATTACTCTTGGCGCTTTGAAATTGCTGGTTAAATGAAGCAGGATTGTTTGGGTTTAAAATCAGCTCATTCAGTGAGCACGCATCAAAAGCAGGCAAACAAAATGCATGCGCATAATCCATTGCAGGCTGGTCTTGGGTAAAAGGAAACTGAGCACACAAATATTGAGTACGTGTTAAATAACGCCCTAACCAAAAAATATTTTCAGCATTGGTGCTTAATAAAATCATAGTTCTACCCTCATATTTGTTTATTTTATGAATGTAAGTTTTCCACGACCCAAGTGTCTTTAATTCCTCCTCCTTGGGATGAGTTGACCACCAACGAACCTTCTTTCATCGCAACACGTGTTAAACCGCCAGGGACAATTTCGGTACGATACGGTGAACTGAGCACAAACGGTCTAAGGTCAATATGACGCTCAGACACACCCGATTCAGTCATGGTTGGACTGACAGAAAGCTCTAAAGTAGGCTGGGCAATATATAAATGCGGCGTCGCCATGAGCTTATCTCTAAATTGCTCAATTTGGCTTTTACAGGCTTGCGGTCCAATCAGCATACCATACCCACCCGAACCTTGCGCCTCTTTGACCACTAACTGCTCAAGGTTCTCCAGTACATAAGCCAAATCTTGCTTGTTACGGCATTGATATGTCGGAACATTTTTTAAGATAGGTTTTTCACCTAAATAAAACTGAATCATTTTATCGACATAAGGATAAATCGATTTATCATCAGCAACTCCTGTGCCTGGTGCATTCGCAATAACCACGTTATGACTCAAATAAGCCGACATCAACCCTGCAACACCTAAAGTGCTATTCGGCATAAAACACAGCGGATCAAGATAAGCATCATCCAAACGGCGGTAAATTACATCTACTCGTTGACGGCCACGAATGGTTTTGACATAGACCTTATCATGCTCTACAAACAAATCACGCGATGTCACCAAAGGCACATCCATTTCACGGGCTAAAAAAGCATGTTCATAATAGGCACTATTAAAACGTCCCGGTGTCAACACCACGATGAAAGGCTGATCGACATAAGCATTTTCAGCCAAGATTTCTTTGAGTAATTGTGGGTATTGTTCTATGCCTAAAATATGGTTCTTCTGCATCAAATCAGGCATGAGTTTTTCACTAATCTTACGACTTTCAAGCATATAAGACACGCCCGACGGCGTTCTTAAATTATCTTCAAGTACATAAAACTCACCCTGCCCATCACGGATAATATCAATTCCACTAATTTGGCTATAAATCTGACCTTTTAAACGGTGCTCATACATATGCGGTTGATAAGCCTCATGCGTCAACACTTGCAGTTCTGGAATAATTTTCGCTTTGAGAATGTCTTGTTGATGGTAAATATCATGTAAAAATAGATTTAAAGCTCGCACACGTTGTGCAGAGCCAAGGGAGATTTTATTCCATTGTTGTTTAGCGATCACACGTGGAATTAAATCATAAGGAATGGTGCGCTCAATGCCCTCAGATTCACCATATACAGTAAACGTAATACCTTCATATAAAAAATGCTGTTTGGCAATTTGGTTCAGTTCTTCGAGTTCTTCTACACTATGCTGTGACAACCAGTGCTCAATACGCGCACAAGCCTCACCCGACATCGCTTGGTCATCTGTCATTTCATTAAAGAAATTCGAGGTCATTTGATGAAACAATCCAACAGACTGGCTCGATAGACGATCATGAGAGTGAATCGGATTTAATACAGGAGAGTTAAGCTTATATCCGTCCAACATCGTATTTACATTTGTATCTTTATCTTCTTTAAACATACAAACCTCTCAATTGTTATCGATATGTAACCCATACGTAGCAATATCTATGCCATGGATTTCTAAAGATGCTTTGTTTATTAATCGATAAAAAACGCATTGCTTCAATTCTATTTCGCATTAAGTTGTGTCAAAAAATATAACTGAAAAATTTCAAGCAAAGCTTGCTTAAACGAATGAGTTTTCTTATTGTGTTCACATTCAAGTAAGTAATTTCGACTCCTATATTTTATTAAACTATGTCTATACAAGAAAAAGAAACGTCCAATAGTCTCTATCGCCAATGGCAAATTTTGTCTCGCCTTTCCTCTGGAAAATGGATGGGCACTCGAGAGCTGCAAGAGATTTTACAACGTGAAGGCATCGATATTACTTTACGGACCATTCAACGTGATTTAAACCAAATCTCTCAACGCTTTCCGATTGAAAACAATGGGGCTGTGCCTCAAGGCTGGCGTTGGCGTTCTGATGCCCCGATTCAAAGCTTACCGCACATGACCAGCTCTCAAGCGGTGACATTTATGATGGTTGAAGAACACCTTAAACATCTTCTTCCACCCAGCTTAATTGAAGAAATGAATCCATGGTTTGACTTAGCACGTCGTAGCCTATCGACCCAAAACAATGTGCGCCAATGGATTAACCGCGTACGCATTGTGCCTGCGACACAACCGCTGATTCCCCCGATTGTGGAGAAAACAGCACAGCAAGCCATCTATGAAGGACTGCTCCAAGACAAACAGCTGGAATGCGTTTATCAAGGTTTAAACCAAGCGGCTGAAGCAAAAACCTATACGCTCAATCCACTCGCATTGGTTCAAAAAGGTGCAATTATTTATCTAATTTGTACGCGCCACGACAAAACCGATATTCAAACCTTTGCACTGCACCGTTTCAAATCAGCGACGGTTTTAAACACACGTGCCTTACACCCAGTCAATTTTGATATCGATGAATACATCGAATCGGGTGCATTAGGTTTCC
>ERZ650302.565-NODE-565-length-20628-cov-22.957031_pt1 | contig 20628 bp, 17 predicted proteins | sample MGYA00376238_ERZ650302 | MGnify/ENA primary metagenome ERZ650302 (study PRJEB26733, sample SAMN07839298) | wastewater metagenome | biome: urban; feature: wastewater treatment plant; material: waste water | place: USA: North Carolina | collected 2016-04-28 ... | reverse complement strand
CACCGCCTTGGCCAGCAGCGCGGCGGTGCGCGTCTCGCCGAGCAGGTCGAGGTCGTTGTTGCTCGCCGCGCCGTCGGTGCCGACTGCGACGTTGACGCCGGCCTGCCACAGGCGCTCGACCGGGCAGAAGCCGCTGGCCAGCTTGAGGTTGGACTCGGGGCAGTGGATCACGCTGCTGTTGCTGGCCACCAGCAGTTCCAGGTCGGCCTCGTCGATCTGGGTCATGTGCACGGCCTGGAAGCGCGGGCCGAGCAGGCCCAGGCTGGCCAGGCGCTGCAGTGGGCGCACGCCGTGCAGTTCCAGGCTCTGTTGCACCTCGAAGGCGGTCTCGTGGACATGCATGTGGATGCCGGCATCCAGCTCCTCGGCGAGCATCAGCACCTGCTGCAGCTTGTCGTCGCTGACCGAGTAGGGTGCGTGAGGGCCGAAGGCCACCTTGATCCGTGGGTGCTGCTTGAGGTCGTCGAACAGGCGCAGGCCCTTGCGCAGGGCTTCCTCGGCGTCGCGCGCGCCAGGGGTGGGGAAGTCCAGCACCGGGATGGTGATCTGCGCCTTGATGCCGGCACCGTGCATGGCTTCGCTGACGAGCATGGGAGGCTCCGCCGTGGCCGGGAGGAGGCGTGGGGTGGTATCCAGCGGGACCGAGGTCAGGCCCTGCATGCGGATGAGTGATGCGTCCCTGCGGAGCCGCAGACCTCGGCGGGCAGCCTGCTCCCAACGATCCCGCAACTGCAGAATCGCTCGCTCCATTTCTTCGTAGGCATTCGCTCGCGTCAGGCGCCCCTTCAGTTCGCCGCGAATGATCTGGAGTTGGACAAGAGAAAGACCGCAGCCGTCATTGAACAGGGGCCGCTGTAGCGGGACGTTGAGCCAGGATTTGGCGTTGGGAAGGTGAACAAAGATATTGCTAAGGTCGTCTGGATTGAAGCGAATTTCAGTGCGAAAAGTTGCGCGATGGGCTCGCAGATAGTCCTGCAGCTCGACGGAATTAAATCGGAGGTAGTTGAAAAAGACCCCGTCGCCATCCACACGTCGGTGGGCACTGAGCCCGCAAAGAATGTCCAGTCCCGAAAGCTGTGGCGGAAACATGGCTGGTGGACTGGACTGCCTGCCTTCTTCCCAAAGGTCCCACGGACGGCAGAGTGTCTTGGGGTGGATGCTGAGGGGGTGCATTTGTGAGGCCCACTCAATCAAGCAGGTGCACAGATCGTCGAAAACGATCGCTGCGCTGTCTGCAGGATTGGGCGCTACGGCGTTGGCAATGACCCTGTGTACGCGGCCGTTCGTGGGTAGCACGCGGTTGGACTCTTTGATGGCACGCTCAATTGCTGCTTTGTGCCAGGGCTGTCGGACCGGATTGAACACCATGTCGCAGCGGAGTTCCCATCCGATACGCTTGAATTGGAGCGAGTGAAACTCGAGGCCATTGTCCAGAACAAGGAGTTCTGGAGTTCCCATCGCAGTCCATCGAAGCGGATGCTCATCCAAAGCGTCGACCGAGTCTTCCTTCGGCAGGATTGCGAACTTGATTGCCCGTGCCACCGTCGCTGACGATGGACCATAGAAGCTGATGTAGATGCCAATCAAGTAGCCCGAGTACCTATCGATCAGCAACGTTATCCATGGGCGACCCAGTGGAACTCCAGTTCTCGGGTCGATAACCCAGATGTCCAAGAGCGTGTGGTCAACTTCGACTCGCTCGAGGATTCGCGTACTAGAGTCTCCCGTAAGGCTGTAACGCCACTTATTCCTTGCGTATGCCTGCCCGATCCTCTTGCTGTCACGAACGTATGGAGGAATCTCGAGCACGCGGCGGTTGACGGTTTTCTCTGCCGGCGCTTCAAGAAGGGTTCCGCACTTGAGGTTGTGCTGCGCAACGGCTTTATTGATCTCACTGCAGACAGCCTTTACCGATGGGCCGCGCAACGAGAGGTAACGTCTCGACAGCAGATCGGCGATGATGCCTTCGACGCCCGGATCAATTCGCTTCGGTCGAATGAAGAACGAACGCCGATCCACGAGCGCGTACGCATTTTTGTCGGCGTTTAGGTACCTTCGTGACCACTGCTCGACGGTTGCCCCGGAAGGAGGTTGGAAGCAGGGTAGTGCGCGGCCTTCGGTTCTTGATGTGTCAACGATCCTCCCCCAAACTTGAGCTGCGGCATGAGCACATTGTTCTCGGGAAATCCTACGTGCAGAAGAGCCAAGGACTGCCTGGACAAACTGCATCCGAAATTCAATTACCTCCAACTGCGCAGGAGTCCAACTGACGGGTAGTACGTGCTCGGATGCCTCTAGCTGATTGGTCCGTGTGGGAATCGTCGTGGGGATCAGCTTGCCCTCGTAGACTTGCTTCAAGAGGTCTGTCACTTTCATCGTGCATACCTCAAAGTTGTCCATGTATTTGAGCTGCACGCGCCCGTCGCCCAGGTCGCGCTCAAATTCCAGTTGCCGATCACCCCTGCGCAAGACCAAACCACGACTTAAAGAAAGCATGGTTTTCTCCTTCCACAGGTTGGATCGTGATGACCTGATTCGGCTCAACGGAAAAATCCGCTGGCACGCGGCATTCATGCCGGGCGACCAAATTCCAAATTAGTGGCTCTGACAGGCCACTAGCGACAAGCTCCCGAACGGTCGTATCACCATCGCACGCAGCGCGCAATGCTTGAAGGCAATCAAGGGCTTCGTCATCAGTGAACCGCAAACGTCCATATCGCAACAAAAGCATGGCGCGTGCTGCGAGGGCCTGGCCGTCAATCTGTTCGTCAGTGACGACCACGAAACGCAACCCATCTGCGCGCATTTGCTCCTCTGCTCGCCGGAGCTTGTCGGCATGCTTACTGATAAATACCTTGGGTTTGACCTCGACGATCACAACTCCGCCATCTGCGAAGGTGATCTTGAAATCCGGTGTGTATTTCTCATCTCCCTCGCCATATGCCAGCGGCATCGTGAACGGTTGATGCACGATGTCCGTCACGACGGGACATGCGAGAGCCGCAATGATGAATCTGCGCTCGAGATGGGATTCGTGCTCGACGGGATGGTCAAGCAGCCACGCGGCGTTGACGACCCCTACTTCTCTGTGCGGCGAGCGCGAAACGATTTTTCTTGCCATGAATTCTCCTGTTTGGGTTTGCCTTGGTAGTCCCGCAACAAAGAAATGCGGGCGCGGCTTGACGCCACCGGGGCAGCAGGAGTAAATTCACCTAAAGGGGCTCAAACCTTAGGCGGCCTAACAGCTGCTGGCGACGACGCCAATCATTCGTAAGGGTGGTTGGCTTTTTGCTTTCTGGTCCTGAACGAGTTCCTTTTTGAGGTCGGTTATGTGCATGCGGACGTTCGTCTGCGCCAATTCCGTGAGGAGTTGGAGGAAGACGAAGACTGCCCGCGAGCACTATCGCACCATCTTTGCTCTTATTGGACAAAGTAAAGTTTCCCGTCAAACTTTCCTCATGCCGAATAGACGAAAGAGCCAACTGGACGTGTTCCGGACCCAAACCTGGGCTCGGTTCTGCGCGGTGGCTTTGAATCTAAGAAAGGGAAGCGACCTGGAGAGAAAGATGTTGGAGGTGGAGGCGGCCGGTGAGCCGCTCGCTAAACAGGTCTCCGGTGCGTGGGATGGCTATTTGCGTGGAACAGGCACACCGTACAACAGTTGGGCTCCAGTCCCAGAGTCGCGCTGGGCGAAAGTGGCAGAACGCGCCTGCCCTGCGAGTTGGTCATGGTTTGCAAACCCGATGTGGTATTTGCTGGAGGACGCTGATTTCACTCCCGGGCAGTTACTTGAATGTGCCAGCGTTTTGCCCAAGTGCTTTCGGGAGAACCTGATCTATGACCTACCGATGGGCGCTCGGGCCGCTTTGCGGCTGCAGGACGTGCATTTTCATTGGCTCTATCAATTTGCCATCCCTGCAGGACCCTGGGCGTTGGGAGCCACTGCGTGCGCAATGCGTAGAGCAGAGCTAGCTGGTGACGGACCCACCATGCGATGGGCGGGGGTCAGCTTGGTGTGGCAATTGCGCCAATTGGCCGATCAACTCGATCCGTGGGTAGCTGAGCCACTTGAGAAGCTACGTCAGAAGGTTCTCAATGGTTTCGCTAAGGAGTTCTATCTGGATGGGTTGAGCATGCCGATCGCTCCGCGCGACGAAGAGCGCTTCGGCTCTCAACTGAGAGAGTTCATTGCATGGAGCGAGACTGATCCTTACGTTGCGGAGACACCCTGGCCGCCACGAATGGGCTGCTGATTCGAAGCTGTTTCACAAAATCTAGAGTTTAGTGACGCGAAATCCTCACACGCGAAGGTACAGTGACGCGCTCATCGAATCCCCAATGTCGCATTTTCAGCAGATGGCTTACGAATCAAGCACTTACGGATGTCGCACTTCTAAAGATTGGTGACGTTCCGCAGCTGGTTCCATTCAGAGGAAGAAATGCCGATCAACCCCATTAGGTGCTTGAACTTCTTGCTCCTAAATATTTAGTACAAAAAGTTTCCGCTGCGGAATGCGGGTTCAGGCCTTCCTGGCCATATTCCCGCTCAGGCCAGCGGGTGTCTGTGAGAGGGGCTGTGCTACGGTGCCAGTGCACTCCAAATCATGTGCACTATTACTTCTTCCGCGTTTTCATAGTCCTTCGCCGTCAGCGCCGGTTTGCCGAGCAGTAGCGCAAACTGGGCTTCCTGGTCGGCATACGCCTGGGTGACGGACCAGATCGCGAACAGCAGATGGGTGAAATGGAGGGGGGCGATTTTGCCTTCGCGTGACCAGCGCTCGAAGGTGCGCACTTCTGCCGCCAGTACGGGGCCGACGCGCTGGGCGATGGCGGTGCGGTAGCGCGGCAGGCCGGCGATCACTTCTTTGGTGAACACTTTGGCGCCATGCGGGTGCTCGCGGGAATAGCGCAGCTTGGCGCGAATGTATTGGCGCAGGGCGGTTTCCGGGTCAGTGCTTTTTGAAAGGTCTTGCATGCCTGCAAGCCATGCGTTCAGCACATCGTCCAGCACCCGTTGGTAGAGGGCTTCCTTGCTGGGGAAGTAATACAGCAGGTTGTGCCGGCTGATGCCAGCGGCTACAGCGATGTTTTCGAGCGATGCGCCTTGGAAGCCGAATTGGGCAAACTGGATTTCTGCGTGCTGAAGGATGTCGCGTTCCTTGCGCACCCGGGACGCTGTGGGTGGGCGCTCGCGTGTGACGGCTTTCGTCGGCACGGTGCGGGATGTGGGCTTGCGGGTGGACTTGGCTGGTGGGGCGGCTGTCATGCCTGCATTGTGGGGCAACGCTGTGGGGTGACCCACCGGCCCCGGCTTCAGCGAGGTTGTCTCGTCCAGTGACCTGCTCTGTCGGGCACGCCGGTCGCCGGCTCTGCCGCAAAGTGTTGCGTCAGTGAGGCGGTTCGATGTAACAGTGCCTGCTGAGTGCAGAGGCTGGGGCGGTTCGGTGTATCGTCAGGTTACTTTTCTTCACATTTTCTGAGATTGCGCAAAAATGAAACTGAAAACCCGAATTTTGTGGCTGTGCGCGGCCACGTTGCTGGGCCTGGTTGCCCTGTCTGCGGTGGCATTGACCACGCTTTACCAGTCCATGATGAAGGAGCGCACGGCGCAGCTCTCCAACCTGGTGGTGCTGGCCCACGCGGCTGCTCAAAAAGCCCATGACAAGGAAAAAAGCGGAGCCCTCTCGCGTGAGGATGCAATCAAGGAAGCAACCCGCACCATTGGCAGCTTTGTGGACAAGGACAAGTACTTCTTTGTGCGCGGCTTCAGCAATGATGTGAACTACGTGCACCCCAACCCGAAGCGCATTGGCATCGTCGATGAAAAGGGCGGCAAAGAGGCTGGCGTGCGTTACCGCGCAGCATTGCAAGGCGTTGTGGTGGGCACCGTGACGGCGCCCGGCACGCGCCCCGGCGCCAAAGAGCCGGTGGACAAGCTCTACGCCATCATCAAGTTTGAGCCGTGGGACTGGATCATCGGCTTTGGTGACTATGTGGACGACATTGAAAACGCCTTTTGGCGCAACACGGCCATCCTGATGTCCATTGCTGGCGTGCTGATGCTGGTCATTGCGCTGATGGCTTGGCAGATGCTGCGCACGCTGGTGCACCAGCTGGGCGGAGAGCCGCAATACGCCGCCGAGGTGGTCAAACAAATTGCCGAAGGCAACCTGGCGGTGGAGGTGCACACCCTGCCGGGTGACACCACCAGCATCCTGCATGCCATCAGCGCCATGCGTGACAACCTGGCCCACCTGGTGCGCCAGGTGCGCGACAGCACTGATTCGATCACCACGGCCTCGTCCGAAATTGCTGCGGGCAATGGAGACTTGTCCGCCCGCACAGAATCCCAGGCCAGTGCGTTGCAGGAAACCGCAGCGTCGATGGAGCAGCTCACCTCGACCGTGCAGCAAAACGCCGCCAATGCCCGGCGCGCGGACGAACTGGCGCGCGCGGCGTCGGACATGGCGGTGCGGGGGGGCGAGGTGGTGCATGAAGTGGTGGGCACCATGGGTTCCATTGAGCAGTCGTCGCGCAAGATCGTGGACATCATCAGCGTGATCGATGGCATTGCCTTTCAGACCAACATCCTGGCGCTGAATGCCGCAGTGGAAGCCGCCCGTGCCGGGGAACAAGGCCGTGGGTTTGCCGTGGTGGCCAGCGAAGTGCGCGGCCTGGCCCAACGCAGTGCAGCAGCCGCCAAGGAGATCAAGACCCTGATCGACGATTCCGTGGCTAAAGTCGGAATCGGCACCCAGCTGGTAGAGCGCGCCGGAACCACCATGGGCGATGTGGTCCAGGGCGTGAAGAGCGTGACCGCCATGGTGGCCGAGATCAGCGCAGCCAGCAGCGGGCAAAGCGCTGGTATCGCCCAGGTCAACCAGGCCGTCACGCAGATGGACCAGGGCACACAGCAAAACGCAGCCCTGGTGGAAGAGGCCTTGGCCGCAGCCCAGTCGCTGAGCCAGCAGGCCCTGGCGTTGTCTCAGGTGGTGGGCAAGTTCCGCGTTGCTTGAGCGCAAGGCCGGGGCGGCCCGCTCAGCGGGCTCACCCTGCCGAACCTACCAAGCCCGTGATCTGCAGGAAATGGTCAAGCATGTGGAAGTGGTCTTCGAAGAACTCGGCTTCCAGTGCGGCAATTTGGCCCACAGGGATCCACTCGGCCTGTAGGGCATCGTCGTCAGCCTGCACGGCGGGCAGGGGGGCGTTGCCCAGGTCGAAGTAATGCGCGTGGGTGATGGTGCGGCCGCGCTGGCTGCGGTCGGGGTGGTCAAACACGGCCACCGATTGCAGGGCGGCGCGCAGGGTGGCTTCGGGCACGTCGCAGTGGGTTTCTTCTGCTAATTCGCGCAGGCACGATTGCCACACGGTTTCGCGCTGCTCAATGAAGCCGCCGGGCACTGCCAGCTGCCCCTTGCCGGGCGCGTGGGCACGGCGAATCAGCAGCACATGGTCCTGGCAGCGCAGCACGGCGTCCACCGTCACAAACACCGGCGGGTAGGGCGCTGCGGCCCAGGCGTCGCGGTAGCTGCGCAGCATGCGCCATTCTTCCTGCAGAGCGGGATAGTGCTCGGTGCGGGCGAACTGCTGCAGCGTGGCGATGGTGCTGGCGGGAATCTCCGCTGCCAAGGGGGCCAGGGCTTGGCCCACGGTATCGGGTGTGGCGCTGAAGTACGCGTCGCGGATGGTGGTGGCGTCCATCTGGCCCTGGCGGGGCAGGTCGATGAGGGTCCAGCCCGGGAAGGCGCGCAGGTAGCTGCTGGTGGCGTCTTTGAAGTGGCCCACCAGCGCGATGCGCGCCCCCGGCGGCGTGTGTTGCGCCACACCGGCCCGCACCGCCTGCACCCAAATGGCTTCGTTGTAATAGTCGCGCACCGGCAGCACCTGTACACGGGCGCGGTCTGAGGCTGGCAGTGCTTCGCGCAGCATGGCCTCGCGCTCTTGCCAGGTGAACGGGTTTTTGGGGGAGCGGGGCTGCCAGGCAGAGCCCACCACCACGATGACCTGAGGGGCCTGGCGCAGGGCCTCTTGTAGCAGAGCAAGGTGGCCACTGTGCACGGGTTCAAAGCGGCCGATCAGAAGGGCGGTATCGTGCATGGGTCTCCAGCATTTTTATAAAAAAGAGCCTCGCGCGCTTGATTTATGAGCGCAAGCAGCTATGTTTTTTATAGTGATTTTACCGGGTGACCATGGGCCGCCTCTTCGCGAGTGCAGGCGGGGCGTGGCGCCAGGCGCATACGCATCGGTGCGATGCGTACGTTGAACCAAAACCGCAGGCCTGCAATGCGCGTTCACTCCGCCGTCGTGCAGTCTTCGGGCTGCACGGCCAATTCGGCTTTGGCAGTGTCGTATTCGTTCAGGTAGTCGCGTGCCAATGCGCTTTTTTGAGCGTCGGTCAGCAGCTTGCCTGCCATCTGAAAAAAGCGCTGCTCCTCTTCACGCAGGTGGTGCTCCACTTTTTCTGTCAACTTGCGCGCCAGGGGCAACCAGGCGGGGCTGGACGCTTCGGTGGTCTCCAGCGCTTCCACCAGTTCATCGATCTGGTGGTGCTCTGCAATCGCGTGGCGTGACAGGTCGATGCCCGCATCATGCTGCATGAGCGGGATGTAGAAGTGCCTGTCTTCCGCCAGCGCATGCACTGCCAGTTCGCCCTTGAGGGCCTGGAACAGGGTGTGCCGCTCAGCCGTGTCACCATGTGTCTTGAGCAGCAGGGCAGACAGATGCCGCTGAACGGTATGGCTTTGGCGCAAGGCCTCAAAGATGTTCATGCGCTGCATCACTTGATCGCCCGGCTGACGGCACCAGCGGCCTTGAAGGCCAGGACCACAAAAATCAAGGTCAGTATCAGAAACACGACAAACAGCACCTTGGCAATGCCTGCCGCTCCTGCTGCCACCCCGGTGAAGCCCAGGGCGCCGGCGACCAGTGAAATCAGTGCAAAGACGATGGCGTACTTCAGCATGGCGTTCTCCTCGTTCTGGGGCTGCGACGCGCGGCCCGTTGGGTAGCACGATAGGGGAATGAGCATTGGGGTGCTGTAGGCGCAGCCGGTGAGCAGATGTAGGAGGCGAGGGCGATATGCCCATGCGGACAGGGCCAAAAATCCAAAGAAAAAGGGGCCTGGAGGCCCCTGGTTTTGTTGCTTGCAGCCAGGCCCATGCGCCTAGCTGCTGCGGGCTTACAGCCCCGCAGCAGCGCGCAGCGCAGCTGCCTTGTCCGTACTTTGGTCTACGTTCACATCGCTGGCGCGATATGAACTTCGCCCGAAGACCGATACCGCGCTGTCAGCGCGGCGGGCTTACAGCCCGGCTGCTGCGCGCAGCGCAGCAGCTTTATCGGTCTTCTCCCAAGTGAACTCGGGTTCTTCGCGGCCGAAGTGGCCGTAGGCGGCGGTCTTGCTGTAGATGGGGCGCAGCAGGTCCAGCATCTGGATGATGCCCTTGGGGCGCAGGTCGAAGTGGGCTTCCACCAGCTTGGCGATTTCGTGGTCGGGGATCACGCCAGTGCCTTCGGTGTACACGGTGATGTTCATCGGGCGTGCCACGCCAATCGCATACGCCACCTGGATCTGGCACTGGCGTGCCAGGCCGCCAGCCACGATGTTCTTGGCCACGTAGCGGGCTGCATAGGCGGCAGAGCGGTCTACCTTGCTGGGGTCCTTGCCGCTGAATGCGCCGCCGCCGTGGGGGCATGCACCGCCGTAGGTGTCCACAATGATCTTGCGGCCCGTGAGGCCACAGTCACCCTGCGGACCGCCGATGACGAAACGGCCTGTGGGGTTGATCAGGTACTTGGTGTCCTGCAGCCATTCCTTGGGCAGCACCGGTTTGATGATTTCTTCGATGCAAGCCTCGTAGAAGCTGGCCTTCATCTTGGTGGCGGTTTCGCTCTGGTCGGGGCTGTGCTGGGTGGAGAGCACCACGGTGTCGATGCTGTGGGGCTTGCCGTCCACATAGCGCATCGTGATCTGGCTCTTGGCGTCAGGGCGCAGGAAGGGCAGGCGGCCGTCCTTGCGCAGCTGGGCCTGGCGCTCGACCACGCGGTGCGCGTAGTAGATGGGCGCGGGCATCAGCTCAGGCGTTTCGTCGCAGGCGTAGCCAAACATCAGGCCCTGGTCTCCCGCGCCGATGTTCAGGTGGTCGTCGGAGGCATGGTCCACGCCCTGGGCGATGTCGTTGGATTGCTTGTCGTAGGCCACCAGCACTGCGCAGCCACGATAGTCGATGCCGTATTCGGTGTTGTCGTAACCAATGCGCTTGATGGTGTCGCGTGCGACCTGGATGTAGTCCACATGGGCGTTGGTGGTGATCTCACCGGCCAGCACCACGAGGCCGGTGTTGGTCAGCGTTTCGGCGGCCACACGGCTCTTGGGGTCTTGTTCGAAGATCGCGTCGAGGATCGCGTCAGAGATCTGGTCTGCCACCTTGTCGGGGTGGCCTTCAGAGACGGATTCCGAGGTAAAAAGAAAGTCGTTCGCCATTTGAATAAACTCCTGTGTTCCGGCATTTTGGGCGTCGCCCGCAGCCTAGGTAGCTTTGGCGAACGCTTTAGCAGATTTTTTTTACGTCGCCCTGCAAGTTGCTCATTTAACTCAGCGACCCTCACATTTTAATGCCTGCTGTCTTTCGATTCTTTTCCGTATTTCCGTTGTGGTTGCTCCACATCATCGGATGCGTTCTGGGCTGGGTGGCTTTTGCTGCCTCGGGCGTGTATCGCCAACGCTTTCTGGCCAATGCGGCGCTGGCGGGCTACTCGTTTGCGCAGGTGCGCGCCGCCGTAGGCCACGCCGGGCGCATGGTGGCCGAGTTGCCCCGGCTGTGGTTGGGCGCGCCCGTGCCGGTTCGCATTGAGGGCGAACCCTGCGTGGAGCAGGCCTGGGCTGCCGGGCGCGGTGTGATTTTTCTCACCCCGCACCTCGGGTGCTTTGAGATGTCGGCCCAGGCCGTTGCCACGCGCTGGAGTGCCCAGCAAGGCCCCATCACCGTGCTGTACCGCCCCGCGCGCCAAGCCTGGTTGGCCAAGGTGATGGAGACCGCACGCAACCGCCCAGGCATGCAGGCCGTGCCCACCACGCTGGCGGGGGTGCGCCAGATGATCAAGGCGCTGCGCCGTGGCGAAGCCGTGGGCCTGTTGCCTGACCAGGTACCGCCCGAAGGGCTGGGAGTCTGGTCGCCCGTGTTTGGCAAACCGGCCTACACCATGACGCTGGCCGCCCGCCTGGCGCTGCAGACCGGCGCCACCGTGCTGCTGGTGCGCTGCGAGCGCGAGCCGATGGGGCGCGGCTTTGTGATGTATGCCGAGCCTTTGCCGCAGCCGCTCGACGCTGACCTGGAGACCGCCGTGCGCCAGGTCAACGAGGCCATGGAGCATGTGATTCGCCAGTGTCCTGGCCAGTACCTGTGGGGCTATGGCCGCTACAAGCAGCCCCGAGCCGATGCCCCAGCGGTGGAGGCCTCGTCATGATGAGTCGGCTGGGTGTGTGGTTCATGGGCGTGCTGGCCCGAGTGCCTTTGCCTGTGTTGCGCGCCATGGGGGCCGCATTGGGGCGGGTGTTGTTTGTGCTCGTGGTGCCACGGCGCAAGGTCGCTCTGCGCAATCTGGAGCTGTGCTTTCCGCAGGCATCGGTTGAGCAGCGCACGCAGTGGGCGCGCGAGAGCTTTATCGTCTTTTGCCAGACCTGGCTGGACCGCAGCTGGCTGTGGTCCGCCCCTCAGTCGGTGGTGGAGCAGCGCGTGAAGCTCCAGGGCGCTGTGCAGGAGCTGGACGGCGATGTGCCCACCATCATCTTCGCTCCCCATTTCTACGGGCTGGACGCTGGCGGGCTGGTATTGCCGCTGCGCACGTCCCGGGCGTTCACATCCATTTTTTCTACCCATCCCGACCCGGTTATTGACGCCTGGTTCATGGCGGGTCGCCAGCGTTTTGGCGACGTGCGAATGCTCAACCGCGCAGACGGGGTCAAGCCCATCATTTCCAACCTGCGCAAGGGGGGGTTGCTCTACCTACTGTCCGACATGGATTTCGGAGCCGGTGAGTCGATCTTCGTGCCCTTTTACGGCGTTCCAGCGGCCACGGTGCCGTCGCTGTCGCGCTTTGCGCGCCTGGGCCGCGCCAAGGTGATTGGCATGTACACGCGACTGACTCCCGATGGCTACGTGGCTGAGCTGACGCCCGCGTGGGACCACTATCCCACCGACGATGTAGAGGCTGACACCGCCCGCATGAACCGCGAGCTGGAGAGCTACATCAACACCATGCCCGGCCAGTACTACTGGGTGCACAAACGCTTCAAGACGCGGCCTGAGGGACAGCCTTCCTTGTACGAATAAAGCGTGGAGCGGGCGCGTAGCCGCGCGTGGCGCTTGATAAGGAAAAGGCCATGTAAGGCTTGCCGGTAAAGCGCTAAAAGCTACTATTTCAGTAGCAAAAAATGCCCCAATTCCTGCGCGACGCGCTCGGGGTGCTCATGCACCACCCAGTGCGATGCGTGCTCGATCTGGCGCAGCCGCAGGCGGTGTACCCAGTCGGGCAGGCCCTGCAGCAGCCCCGGCAGCAAGGCCGGGTCGTCCATGGCCCACAGCACCAGCGTGGGCACATCCACGCTCAGCATCGATGCCGGCAATTCCAAGTCGAGTGCGGCGCGGTCGCCTTCGCGCGGTGGGCGCAACGGGCTGGCGCGGTAGTAGTTGCAGGCTCCGGTCAGCCCCTGGCTCCACAGCGCCCGGTATTGGGCACGCACGGCCTCAGTCAACCATGCGGGCGCGTGGCCTTCCGGGGTGTTGAAGAAAGCGAACAGCCGCTGAAAGTCGTTTTCGGCCAGGAGCGATTCTGCGTCTGGTCTGCACAAAAAGTGCATGTACTGGCTGGCGGCCTGCTGGGCTGCGTTGGTTTGCAGTTCGCGCAAAAACGCGCCGGGGTGGGGCGAGTTGATGACCGCCAGGCGCTTGAGCCATTGCGGCTGCTGGTTGGCCAGGTTCCAGGCCACGGCGCCACCCCAGTCGTGCGCGACCAGGCACTCCACGGTCCCCGTGGTGCACACCGCCGAGATCAGCGCGACCAGGTCTTGCACCAGGTGTTTGGCGCGGTAGGCTTCGGTGGCTTGGGGTTGGCTGGATTCGCCAAAGCCACGCAGGTAGGGCGCCACGCAGTGGTAGCCACCGTTTTCGGGGCGGGCAAAGTGCAGCAGCAACTCATCCCAGATGAACGCGCCTTCCGGGAAGCCGTGCAGGAACATCAGCACCGGGCGTCCACGCGAGCCACTTTCGCGGCATTGCAATGAAATCCCGTGGGGCAGGGTGACAGTGCGGGTCTGGATCATGGCGCGATTTGCTATAAGTTATATAGCTGCTCGCGCTTTGCCTATAAGCGCTGGCGGCTATTTGGTTGATGGGTTCTCGTCGGCGGCCTGTGGGCTGGCTGGGAGGGATTGGGCACCTCCCTCTGCCGCAGGCTCCGTCCCTTGCGGACGCACGGGGTGCGCCCATTGCCACAGCAATTGCGCTACTTCGTCCACCCCTTGCTTCTTCAGGGCCGAGAACATCTTCACCTCGCCACCGCCAGCCTGCAGTCGCGTAATGGACAGCACCTTGGCTTGCTCCGAGCGGGTGAGCTTGTCGGCTTTGGTCAGCACGATGAGGAACTTCAGTCCCTCTTCCACGCGGGGGCGCACCGCTTCGAGCAGGGCTTCATCCAGCTCCGTCAGGCCCAGGCGCGGGTCGCACAGCAGCACGATGCCCGTGAGGCCGGGGCGGCTGACCAGATAGTTCACCATCACCTGCTGCCAGCGCAGCTTGTCGGAGCGCGACACCGCCGCGTAGCCGTAGCCGGGCAAGTCGGCCAGCACGGCGTCGGTCACGCCCTGCTTGCCCAGGGCGAACAGGTTGATGTGCTGGGTGCGCCCTGGCTTTTTGGAGGCAAAGGCCAGTTGCTTTTGCTGGGTGAGGGTGTTGATGCAGGTGGATTTGCCGGCGTTGGAGCGGCCCACGAAGGCGATTTCCGGCACATCGATGGGGGGCAGGTGGTGCAGCTGGGCAGCGGTGGTCAGAAAGCGTGCCGTGTGCATCCAGCCCATGGCGATCTTGGCGTCGGGTGCGGGCGGAAGGCTGCCAGCAACTGGCGCAGAAAGATGGGTTGTCATGGAAAGTTGGGATGCTCTGGAGCCTCATTGTAGAATCGAGCGGCTTTTGCGCACATAAACACACACCCTCGATATGAAGTTGCTCGCCTCCTTGTTGACGGCTGCCGTACTGGCAGCACCTGTTTTCTCGGCCTTTGCAGCGGGTGATGCACCCAAAGTGGCCAAGCCGGACCTCGTCAAAGGCGAGGCCAGCTACACCGCTGTGTGCGCGGCATGCCACGGCGCTGACGGCAATTCGGCCATCGCAGTCAATCCCACGCTGGCCCAGCAGCACCCCGAATACCTCGTCAAGCAGCTGCAGGAGTTCAAGTCCGGCAAGCGCAACAACGCGGTCATGAAGGGTTTTGCCACCATGCTGACCGACGAAGACATGAAGAACATCGCCTACTGGGTGGCTTCCAAGCCAGCCAAGGCAGGTTTCGCCAAGGACAAAGACCTGGTGACCCTGGGCGAGCGCATCTACCGCGGCGGCATTGCAGACCGCAACATTGCCGCCTGCGCTGGCTGCCACAGCCCCAACGGCGCTGGCATCCCAGCCCAATATCCACGCCTGTCCGGCCAGCATGCTGACTACACCGTGGCGCAGCTGAATACCTTCCGCGACGGCTCGCGCGCCAACAGCCAGCAAATGACCCAGGTCGCAGCCAAGCTGAACGACAAGGAAATCAAGGCGGTTGCCGACTACATTGCCGGCCTGCGCTGAGTTGCGCTGATGCATTGGGTGGCTTCTGTTGGGGGCCACACGGAACCAACCGCCAATAAACAAACCCAAAAAGGGCGGGCCCATCCAGACGATGGCCCCGCCCTTTTTCTTCGCCTCCTGCCCTTTTATCTCCATGTCTGAAACCACCCAAGGCGTTCGCGTCCAGTCGGGCTCACGGGCTCTGCGCGCAGGGGTCGAACTGCTGTCGTCCATGCGGTTTGCCATTTCGCTGCTGACGGTGATCTGCATTGCCTCGGTCATTGGCACCGTGCTCAAGCAGCATGAGCCGGCCGTCAATTACGTGAACCAATTTGGGCCCTTCTGGGCAGAGCTTTTTGGTGCTTTGCAGCTCAATGCGGTGTACAGCGCGTGGTGGTTTTTGCTGATCCTGGCCTTTTTGGTGGTCAGCACGTCCCTTTGCATCGCTCGCAACACCCCCAAATTTTTGAGCGATATCAAATCTTATAAAGAAAATGTGCGCGAGCAGAGCCTGCGCGCGTTCCACCACAAGGCCGAAGCGGCCCTGGCAGAAGGCACGGAAGCCGAGGCCCGGCGCATTGGCGGCATGCTGGCCAGCGGGGGCTGGAAGGTGCGTCTGCAGCAGCGTGACACCGCCGCAGGCCCCGGTACCGGCTGGATGGTGGCCGCCAAGGCAGGGGCTGCGAACAAGATCGGCTACATCGCCGCGCACAGCGCCATCGTGCTGGTGTGTGTGGGTGGTTTGCTCGACGGCGATTTGATCGTGCGCGCCCAGATGTTGCTGGGCGGCAAGACCCCTTACGCGGGCAGCGGGCTGATTGCCGATGTGAAGCCAGAGCACCGCTTGTCCGAGCGCAACCCGACCTTCCGTGGCAACCTGGTGGTGGCCGAAGGCACGCAGTCGGGCACGGCGATCCTGAACCAGTCGGACGGCGTGCTGCTGCAGGAGCTGCCGTTTGCGGTGGAACTCAAGAAGTTCATCGTGGAGCACTACTCCACCGGCATGCCCAAGCTGTTTGCCAGCGAAATCATCATCCACGACAAAGCCACGGGCGAGAAAACACCGGCCCGTGTGGAGGTGAACCACCCCGCCAGCTACAAGGGCATCGAGATTTACCAATCCAGCTTTGACGATGGGGGCTCCCAGCTCAAGCTGCGTGCGGTGCCCATGGCGCCTGGAGCCCAGCCGTTTGATGTGGAAGGCGTGGTGGGTGGCTCCACCCAGCTCACCAACAAGGGCGGAGCCGCGGGCGGCGACACCATGACCCTGGAGTTCACGGCGCTGCGCACCATCAACGTGGAAAACTTCGCGGGGGCGCCCAACATGTCGGGCGCCGATGTGCGCAAGGTGGATTTGCGCGAGTCCGTCGAGTCCCGCCTGGGCGCTGCCAACAAGACCGTGACCAAGAAAGAGCTGCGCAACGTGGGCCCCAGTGTGAGCTACAAGTTGCGCGATGCCGCAGGCCAGGCCCGCGAGTACCACAACTACATGCTGCCCGTGGACACGGGCGATGGCACGCCAGTGTTCCTGCTGGGCGTGCGCGAAGCGCCTTCCGAACCCTTCCGCTACCTGCGTGTGCCTGCCGATGACCAGGGCAGCATGGATGGCTTTGTGCGCATGCGTGCAGCGCTGGCAGACCCCGCCGCTCGCGACAAGGCTGTGCGCCGCTATGTGGCGCAGGCCATCGAGCCCTCGCGGCGTGAACTGGCCGAGCAGTTGTCCCAATCTGCCTCGCGCGCTCTGGCCGTGTTCGCGGGTGCGATGCCAGCTGCTCCAGGCAAGCCAGCCGGTGGGCTGCAAGCCATTTCTGATTTCATGGAAGCCAACGTGCCAGAGGCCGAGCGCTCTCGCGCGGGTGAGGTGCTGATCCGCATCCTGAACGGCACTTTGTTTGAGCTGGTGCAACTGACGCGCGAAAATGCGGGCCTCAAGCCCCTGGAGCAGGACGATCGCACCCGCGCCTTCATGACGCAGGCGGTGCTGTCGCTCAGCGACGCCGTGATGTACCCCGCCCCGATTGCTTTTGAACTGAAGGACTTCACCCAAGTGCAGGCCAGCGTGTTCCAGGTGGCCCGTGCCCCCGGCAAGAACATTGTCTATCTGGGTTGCGCCTTGCTCATCCTGGGCGTTTTTGCCATGCTTTACATCCGTGAACGCCGTGTCTGGGTGTGGTTATCGCCCCAGGAACAGGGCTCTCATGCTCTGATGGCGCTTTCCACCAACCGCAAAACGATGGACGGCGACAAGGAATTTGTCCAGCTCGCTCAAAAACTGATCGGGGCGCAGCCCCACACAGGCCACGCATGAACACCGCAACCACCACCATCACCTTGAACGAAGGCTTTTTGTCGCGCCGCAACTGGCTGGACTGGCTGTTTGCCGTCCTGGTCACTGTGGGCGGTCTCTACGCCTTTCAGCGCTACAGCGCCTACATGGATGTGTATGAAAAAGGCATCCTGATCGGAGCCGTGCCCAGCGTGATCTGGCTGGGCTGGTTCTGGCGCCCCTTGCGGGTGCTGATGCTGGTGGTGGCGGCCCTGGCGCTGATGGCCATCGGCCTGTACCAGCAAGATGGTGCGGGCACCCTGGCGCGAGCAGAGACGGTGTTTGGCCTCAAGTACTTCCTGTCCAGCCAGTCGGCCATCCTGTGGATGAGCATGCTGTTCTTCATGAGCACTGCGTTCTACTGGATCGGCATGTTCTCGCGCGGCGAGGGGAACACCATGAGCATGATCGGCTCGCGCATCGCGTGGGTGGCCGTGGCCATGGCCCTCATCGGCACGCTGGTGCGCTGGTACGAAAGCTACCTCATCGGCCCTGATGTGGGGCACATCCCGGTCAGCAACCTCTACGAGGTGTTCGTGATGTTCTGCTGGATGACCGCGGCGTTCTACCTGTATTACGAAGAGCAGTACGAAACCCGCTCGCTCGGTGCCTTCGTCATGCTGGTGGTGAGTGCTGCTGTGGGTTTCTTGCTCTGGTACACCGTGGTGCGCGAGGCGCATGAGATCCAGCCCCTGGTGCCTGCCCTCAAGAGCTGGTGGATGAAGCTGCATGTACCCGCCAACTTCATTGGCTACGGCACGTTTGCGCTGGCCGCCATGGTGGCCTTTGCCTACCTCATCAAGATGCAGGCCAGCGAAACCCGCTGGTACAAGCTGGCGCCCCTGTGGCTGCTGGGCGTGGTGTTGTGCTTTGAACCCATCGTGTTCCGCCAGAACGCCACCGAGGGTGGCAGCAGTTACTGGATGGTGTACTTCGGCATTTCCGCGCTGATCGTGGCCGCCATCCTGTTCGGGCGCAAGCGCATTGCCGAGCGTCTGCCCAGCTTTGAGGTGCTGGACGACGTGATGTACAAATCCATCGCCGTGGGCTTTGCCTTCTTCACCATCGCCACCGTGCTGGGCGCGCTGTGGGCTGCCGAAGCCTGGGGCGGCTACTGGAGCTGGGACCCCAAGGAAACCTGGGCGCTGATCGTGTGGCTGAACTATGCATCCTGGCTGCACATGCGCCTGATGAAGGGCCTGCGCGGCGCCATCTCTGCCTGGTGGGCGTTGGTGGGGTTGGTGGTCACCACCTTCGCCTTCCTGGGGGTGAACATGTTCCTGAGCGGGCTGCACAGCTACGGCACCCTGTAACTTTTACGCGCAGCGCCCCCCACTACAGGGGGCGCTTGCCCTCCGGTGGGCAACTGTTTCGTCTTCGGTGTAACCTGATTGGTCTGCAAAGCGAACTAAGCGTCGCTTTTGTGCTCATACCGCGCAGCAGTCATCAACTCATCGGAGAAACTCATGCGGACACCTCCTCGCAACACGGGCTTTCAACACCCGTATTCCAGCGAAATCACCCCCAAGGCCGTTTACGAAGACCGCCGTCAGATGCTCAAGCGGATGGCGGGTGGCGCTGCGGGTGCCGCCATCGCCGCATGGGCGGGGCGCCAAGCCATGGCCCAGCAGGTCACGCGCCCTGGCAAGCTCGCAGCCCTGGCCAGCACCAAGTCGGCCGTGGCAGGTGCGGTGACGATGGAGAAGCTCACCGACTACAAGGACGCGAGCACCTACAACAACTTCTATGAGTTCGGCACCGACAAGGCCGACCCCGCGCGCAACGCGCACACCCTCAAGACCACGCCCTGGACGGTGGAGGTGGAGGGGCTCATCAAGAAGCCGGGCAAATACGGCATTGAAGATCTGCTCAAGCTCAGTGCGCAGGAAGAGCGCATCTACCGCCTGCGCTGCGTGGAAGGCTGGTCCATGGTCATCCCCTGGGTGGGCTATTCGCTGGCCGAGTTGATCAAGCGCGTGGAGCCCATGGGCAGCGCGAAGTACGTGGAGTTTGTGACGCTGGCCGACAAGGCCACCATGCCCTATGTGGGCTCGCGCGTGCTCGACTGGCCCTATGTGGAGGGCCTGCGCATGGACGAAGCCATGCACCCGCTGACCCTGCTGGCGTTTGGCATGTATGGCGAGGTGTTGCCCAACCAGAACGGCGCGCCCGTGCGTCTGGTGGTGCCGTGGAAGTACGGCTTCAAGAGCATCAAGAGCCTGGTGAAAATTCGCTTTACCGAGCACCAGCCTGCCACCTCCTGGAACCAGGTGGCACCGCAGGAATACGGCTTTTATGCCAACGTAAACCCCGGCGTACCCCACCGCCGCTGGAGCCAGGCCAGCGAACGCGTCATTGGCCAAGGTGGCCTGCTGGCCCCCAAACGCGCCACGGAGCTATTCAACGGCTACGCCGAGCAAGTCGGCTCGCTCTATACCGGCATGGATTTAAAGCGCTACTACTAAGCCACTACTAAGCCACCCAGGTATCGCATGGCCCATCCCATCCCGACCCGCCCCCCAAGCTTCCTGCACCCCCTGGTACACCCCCTGCTGCTGCACCGCGCTGCCAAACCCGTGGTGTGGTGCCTGTGCCTGGCCCCACTGGCCTGGCTGGTGGTGGCCCTGTTCACCCAGCAACTAGGGGCCAACCCCGCCGAAGCTTTGCTGCGCAGCACCGGCGACTGGGCCTTGCGCGGCCTGTGCCTGGCCTTGGCCATCACACCGCTGCGCCAGGCGCTGGGCCTGCCCGCCCTGGCACGCATGCGCCGCCTGATCGGCCTGTTTGCGTTTTTCTATGCCGCCATCCATGCCCTGTGCTACCTGTGGCTGGACATGGGCTGGCAATGGGCACTGGCCCTGGATGATGTGCTGCAGCGCCCCTTCATCCTGGTGGGTGCGCTGGCCGTGCTGCTGCTGCTGGCGCTGGCCTTGACCTCCCCCAAACGGGCCGTGCAACTGCTGGGGGCACAACAATGGCAACGCTTGCACAACAGCATCCACGCCGCAGCATGGCTGGCACTGCTGCACTTTTACTGGATGCGCCTGGGCAAAAACCAATGGGCCGAGGTGGCGGTGTACGCCGCCATCGTGGCTGCGCTGCAGGGGTGGCGCATCCGGTCGCGGCGCACGAGCGCGATGGTGTGGGGCCCGCCGAGTTCCATGCGGCGATCTTGCGGCTTCGCGAACGCCTGGGCTTGAGCGCCTTGGAGGTACGCCCGCCGTCCACGCGCACACGGTTGGACGCCGACGAGCGACGCCTCCTCGCTGACGTGCCCCCGCATTTCGGCCGGACATAACGGGCGCTCCCCGGAGCGCTGGCCAAGACGACGTGATGCGCCGCGCTCTACCAATGGGGACGCCCTGAGGCGCCCACCAGGGAACGGCAGCGCTGGGTGCGGCACGGGTGGGTCCTGACACGCACAACGGGGTCCGCCGGATGGCGGACCCCGTTGACTGTCGATCTGCGGGCCGTGCCCGGGCA
>ERZ650302.564-NODE-564-length-20680-cov-9.969988_pt1 | contig 20680 bp, 19 predicted proteins | sample MGYA00376238_ERZ650302 | MGnify/ENA primary metagenome ERZ650302 (study PRJEB26733, sample SAMN07839298) | wastewater metagenome | biome: urban; feature: wastewater treatment plant; material: waste water | place: USA: North Carolina | collected 2016-04-28 ... | reverse complement strand
TTAATAGTTTTAAACCATGACAGTTTAGCTTTATTTAAAGATTTATATAAATATACAGATAAAAACATAGTTTTAGTTGCAAATATATCAAATACTCCTTGGTTTATAAAACAACTGGCTGTTAATGGAAAATTAGAAGAGATGTATAAAGAATCAAAAATTCCCCTAATAAATGATTCCAATGGTGCTTTTATGAATAGTTTAGCTTTGAATGATAATACACAAAATAAATATATTATTTTTAAATTAAAAAGCGATGGAAATATTGAAAAATTAAAAGAGGGTTTTGTTGAATTAAATATTTTAGAAAAAGGTATTTCAGCTGAGGATTCTAAAAAAAGCTTAGAAGAAATCATAAAAATATTTTAATATATGACAAGAATAGTTTTATTATTATTTTTGATTCAATCATTACTTAATTCTTCTGAATCAAAAACAGAAAATATTTTAGATGAAATAAAAAATATTTCTTTTTTTAAAAGTAATGATGATAAAAATAAAAGACCCGTAGATAATATTTTAAGAAATGATCCAACTCGTAATATCACACTATATGAACAACTAATAATAGAGGTTGATTCTTCAAAAAATATCATGTTTTTAAAAGCTAAACTTGATAATAAAATTAGAACTATTCAAACATATATTGTCTCAACGGGAAAAAAAGATATAAAAAAACCAACAGGTGAGGGTAGTGTAACTTCTATAACATTAAATCCATTTTGGTATCCAACTCAAGAAACAATTGAACTTTTTAAGAAAAGAGGAATTGATTTACCAACAATTGTTCCTCCTGGTAATAAATACAATTATATGGGTTTAGCAAAAATAAATCTTTCTCATGTAGTAGATGGGAAAAATACATTCAGAATCCATGGTACTATCAATGAATCTACAATCGGAACAAATGAATCAAGTGGATGTATTAGAATGAAAAATAGTGAAGTAATACAACTAGCTAAATTGTTAAAAGAATTTAGTGATTCAAGAAATATTGATAATATTAAAGTGTTTCTAAAATAATCATTTTAGTTCTTAAATAGAAGTAAAAAAATTTATTTGCTTATTTTTATTTTTATTTTTATTTATAAGTGGTTATAATTTTGCACAAATTTTTTTCTAAATTGACGGGGAGTTAAATTTATAAAAAAAAATTAAAATTTGGAGGGTATATGCCTATTACTTTAACCGATGATATTTATCAAACAAATCTTATCGTTATAGCTATTTTAATAGCGGTCGTTCTTCTTACTTTTAGAAGAGCTAAGCATACAGATTTATTTCCTATTTCTGTTACTCAAGAATTGAAAGGTTTAGGAATTTTAACAGTTGTTTTTGCACATTTTGCTTATATGCTAGTAACAAATGCTGATTTTCTTTTTCCTCTTTCTATAATTGCTGGAGTTGGTGTTGATTTATTTCTTTTTATGTCTGGATATGGTTTAACGGTTGGTATGCTAAAAAAACCACTACCAATTTTAGAATTTTATAAAAGAAGGGTAATTAAAATATTTATTCCTTTTTGGGTAGCTATTATTATTATATTTGCTGCAAATGCAATATTCTTAGATGTTACTTATCCTGCATCATATATGATTAGATCTATGCTTGGTTGGTTCCCAACTGCTATTGGTTTTGATGATGTAAATTCACCATTTTGGTATATTACTTGGATGATGATGTTTTATATTCTTTTCCCACTTGTATTTAGTACAAAAAGACCTTGGTTAAGTGCGATTATTTTGTCTGTAATTGCAACTTTAATTGGTGTATATAATCCTTTAGATATGGGTGACAACTGGCTTCATAGATTACATACAGTTGCTTTCTCTTTAGGTATTGTTTTTGCATGGTTATTGTTTGAAACTAAAGATAAAGAAAATAAACTAGTAAAAGTTTTAAAACATTTTAGAAATGAAACAAAAGTTATACCTACAGTTGTAATTGTAATAATGTTAGCTGTTGTTGTTTACATGTCTTTACATACAACATCAAGTTCTTGGCCAACATTAACTGCAATTTTAGGTAAAGGATTCTTTGTTGATCAATTAACTTCTTTAATCATAATGTTTGCATTTATTGTAATTTTCTCTCTTAAAAAGTTTGATAATAAATTCTTTGCAATATATGGACTTTATTCATTTGAAGTATATTTAATACATTGGCCATTAATTGGAAGATATGATATATTCTTTGATATATTACCTGCATGGGCAGCAGTAGTTGCATGGATAATTTCATTTATTTTAATAAGTTGGTTATTACAAAAAATCACTACACCTCTTGGTGCATTAGTAGATAAATTACTAGCTCCTAAACAATAAAACTTTTTAAAAATTTAAGTATGGAACTATCCATGCTTAAATCTCATTTATCCAAAATTTAGAATATAAACAACAAATATTGATGATTTTTTATACATTAAAGGATATTTTATCGTAAGTTAAATATAATATTTAAATAATAAAGTTATTAGAGAAAAAAAATAGGATAACATAGTGGATTTAATTCAAAAAATAAAGCCTTTAGTAGAAGAAATAGCATTTAAACAAGTACGAGTTGATGAACCTTTATATACTTCAAATTTAATTGATAGCATGGGTACAGTTGATTTGGCGATGATGTTAGAAGAGGAATTTAATATAAGAATTGATACTAGAGATATTATCGAAAGTAATTTTGATAGTGTAGAAAAATTAGTTGAGTATATAAAAAGTAGGTTGAGTGAATAAACTTTTTCTAAATGTAACTGCGTTTGTATTTGCATTATTATTAGTTGTTGGGTTACTTTATTTTGGTAAAAATGAAGTATTAAACTACTATGCAAAACCACTGCAAGAGAGTTTAAAAAAAACTAGTAGTTTGCAAAGTGATTTAGAAAATGGGAAAATAGTAGTATTTGGTTCTTCTGAGTTATTAAGTACCAACTTAAAATTTATTCCTCAAAATTATTTCAATAATGATTTAAAAATACCTTTACGAGTTCAAGGAAATGAAGGACACCAAGATTTTGCTATCTTATCTCAACTAGCAGCTTATGATAATGATACTATCAAAGAGAATTCAAGAATTGTAATACTTTTATCGCCTAGTTGGTTTACTGGAAATAGTGATAATGGAACAAAAGTCTCAAAATTTCTTGAGTTTATGTATCCAGGAATGATGAATAAACTATACTTTCAAAGTAATGTGGACGATAGTTACAAACTTTTAATTAATAATTATGTTAAAAAAAATCTAAATTTAATTAAAGATCCAAGCTATATATATAAATACTCTTATAATGAAATAGAAGAAGAAGAAAATTTTGTAGATAAAGTATCTAAAAAATTTATTATGGGATGTTTTGACGATAAAGCTATGAAAGCACAGCCAATTGATTATGAAAATTTAGTTTTAAATTATGATGAATTAAAACTTGAAGCCAAAAAAATTGCAGCACCTTCAACAAATAATAGCTATGGAATTGCTGATGCTTATTTTACAAAATATATTGAGCCTTCAATTAAAACTGGTGATTTCCCCTATAATATAATTGTACCTTCAGAATTAGACAAAAATCAAGAGTATCAAGATCTTTTAGTTTTACTTGAATTATTAAAAGATTATAAAATTAAACCTTTATTTGTAATGCAAGATTTACATCCTTATGTTTTTGTAAAAAACAGAGATGTTATGAATAATCTTGTGAAAACAATTAAAAATAAAGTTGAAGAGTATGGTTATGGATATTATGATATGTGGTCATACAATAAAGAAGATTATGAAATAGGAACATTAACAGATATTGTTCATCCAGGTGAAATAGGTTGGGTTAAAATTAATCAAAAGATTATTGAATATTTTATGACAAAAGATATTAAAAATGATACAACAGAAGAGGCACAATAAGATGCAGTATTTTTTTAAAAGTTTTTTAATATATTTGTTATTAATTAGTGGATTTTTATTTATTGTAGTTGATAGAAATATTAATGACTTAAGTGGACAAGATGTTGAATCCACTGTTGAATTTGTGTACGAGGCATTTTAATGGAAAATATTTTACCTTTTTCTGGACTTTATTTTTTTATTATAATTTTTAGTTATATTGCTTTTTTATATATTTTTAAAAATATTTTAAAAACATTTATCCCTTATAAAACACTTTTATTTATCTCTATTATTAGTTACATTTTATTATGTATGCCAGATTTTTATGAGGTATTGATTTTCCTTCTTTATGTATATGCTGTGTATTGGATATTTGTATCAAATAAATATCATGAAACTTTGTTTCCTATGATAATTATTGCTTTACCAATGATATTAGTGAAATTAGACATTAATCCAATGTTTAAAGTTATAGGTATTTCATATATTACATTTAGAACTATTCAGGCAGTTCTGGATAGTTATAATTATGGAAAGTTATCTTTTATAGAATTTACTACATTTATCTTATTCCCTACAACTTTATTAGCTGGTCCAATTGATAGATCATATAGATTTCAAGAAGATTTAAAAAAAGGTTATGATAATTTAACTTTAGTAAATATAGGAAAAGGTTGGGATATTTTAATAGTAGGTGTATTATTTAAATTTATTTTTGCTGAGTTTGTAAATAGATTCTGGTTATCGGGAATTGATGAACATAGTACAGCAATTTTAGATATGATAAATAGCGCTTATTCATATACTGTATATCTGTTTTTTGATTTTGCTGGATATAGTGCAATGGCAGTTGGTATTAGTATTATGATGGGAATTAATGTACCTATGAACTTTAATCATCCTTATTTAGCTCCAAATCCTCAAGATTTTTGGAGAAGATTTCATATTACACTAGGTACTTGGTTAACAGATTATTTCTTTAAGCCACTTTATAAATATTTACATAATTTTGAATTTTTAAAAGGTAGAAGATTATTGATTCAAAATTTAGCAATTATTTCTACATTTTTATTAATGGGAATGTGGAATGGTTTTACTTGGTATTTTATATTTAGTGGATTTTTATTTGGTATTTATTCTGCTATTCACAATATTTATGTGGTTTATGTTAAAAAAGGTGGATTTGATTATTTCACAATTTTTCCAGAAATTATTAGTATAAATTTAAAACGATTTTTGATGATAAATGGTGCAGTTTTAGCACTTTACTTTTTTAGTGGGAGAGTTCCAATATGAAATTTGATTTAAGACTATTAGAGTTTGTTGAATGTGAAAAAGATTCTCAAAAACTAGCAATATCTGGAAGTGATAGGGATTTATCTTGGGAAGAATTTAAAAATGAAGTTGAAAAATTAAAAATTGAAATTTCACAATATAATTTACCAAAAGGACATCCCGTACTTATTTATGGGCATAAAGAAATAAAATTTGTAGTAAGTATGGTAGCTTGTATGAGTTTAGGATTACCATATATTCCTATTGATACAATTTATCCAAAAGAGAGACTTAATAAAATATCTGCAATTGTAAATTCTGCAATGATTATTGATACAATTGAAAATAGTATAAGTTTTGATTTAAATAATTTAAATACATCTTATAATTTACCTGATCCAATAGTATATATTATATTTACATCTGGAAGTACAGGAGAGCCAAAAGGTGTACAAATCACTAGAGATTCTATATTAGATTTCGCAACTTGGTTAGAATCAGATTTTAAATTTTCAGATAAAAATATTTTTATGAATCAAGCACCTTTTAGTTTTGATTTATCTGTTTATGAATTGGTAGGATTTTTATTATTTGGTGGGACAATACTTTTAAATAGTAGAGAAACTATAGAAAACCATATTGAATATTTTGAAAGATTAAAGAAATATGGTTGTAATACTTGGGTTTCAACACCATCTTTCATTAGTAAATATTTACTTTCAAGTGAATTTACAAGTAATGAAATAAATAGTTTAGAAACTTTCCTTTTTTGCGGAGAGGTTTTACCTTCAACTACTGCAAAAAGAATTTTAAATAACTTCCCAACTTCAAAAGTTTTAAATACATACGGTCCAACAGAAGCCACAGTTGCTACAACTTTAGTAGATATTACACCAGAAATTATTAGTAAATATCCAAAAAATCTACCAGTTGGTTATGTTAAAGAAAATACAACTATAAATCTGTTAGATATTGATGCTGAAAATATTGGAGAAATGGAAATAGTTGGAGATAATGTATCTATTGGATATTTCAAAAATGAAGAGTTAAATAAGCAAAAATTTGAAAAGAAATATGAAAAACGAAGTTTTAGAACGGGTGATTATGGATATTTTGAAGATGGTATGCTATTTTTTGCAAATAGAAAAGATGAACTAATAAAATTACATGGATTTAGAATTGAATTAGGTGAAATAGATAAAGAGTTCACGAATAATAAAAATGTAAATGAAGCTATTACAATTCCTTTAAAAAGAGGAAATGAAGTTGTAAAGTTGATTACATTTATAATATTAAATACTAGTGTTGATATTGAAGATTTAAAAGTGGAAATATCAAAAGTATTGCCTTATTATATGATACCTTCAGATGTTATCGTATTAGAAAAATTTCCATATAATGCCAATCATAAAATTGATAAAAATGAATTAATTAATATATACAGAGGTCTGTAAATTATTAAGAATTGAAAAAGTATTTCAATTCTTAATTGTAGTAGATTGCCTATAGATTAATTTTTTTCTTGCTTGAAGTGCATAATTATCTTTTTATACTCCAAATCAACCTTACTAATCATTTTTATATAAATTTTCCATATATTTATTGAGAATTATAATAATTTAGATAATTTCCTTATTTTTTTCTTATTAATTACTAGATTAAATATCAACAATTAGAGAAAGTTTTGATAGAATAAATTTAGAAATTAATTATTAAAGTTAAGGATTTTCATGAAAATATTTGAACTAAAATGCATAGCATGGTTAAAACAAGATATAAGTTTTGAGGATGGTTTTGATTCTATATCAAAATTTATCAACTACTCAATTTGTCAAAAAGATGAATATAAACAAAAACATAATCAAAATGTGTTTAACAACTATTGTTTTGGTGGTTTAATGCCAATACAAACCGACAAGCTTTATAAAAAAGGCAATACTTATAGTTTTACTATTAGAACTATAGATGAGAATTTTGCACTCGAACTTGGAAATCTACTTCGTGCAAATATAAATAATCCATTTTTACAAATAGTACAAGTAGAAAGAAAAGATATAAAACCATTTTTTATAAATGAACTTTATAGTGCAACACCTGTTGTAATGTCGCTCAAAAAAGAGAATAAAGAAGACTACCAGCTTTTTTGGACTTTGGAAAAAAGTGGAGATATTATCGAACTACAAAATCAACTTCAAGAAAATTTGCTCAAAAAATATGAAGAGTTTTTTGGTAAAAAATTAGAAGTAAATCAAAACTTTATACAACTACTTGAAGTAAAAAATCAAAAACCTCAATCTATTTATTTCACAACCACAAAAAATGAAATACAAAAAAGAGTAAGACTAATAGGAAATAAATTTAGAATAGTTCCAAATGAAGATGAAATCAGTCAAAAACTAGCATTTTTAAGCTTGGGCGTTGGTTTGGGAGAAAAAAGTTCTTATGGTGGTGGGTTTATGATTTGGAAGAGGCAATAGATTACCCCTAGGATCATCACTGTAAAAGTTTACAGGAGAGGAATTACCTAGGATCCGCAGGTGAATTATACACAAAGTTTGAAAGGAGTTGCTGAAATGATAAAAGAGATTGTGGAGTTTATGGATGCAAATGAAGGGATAGAGAAATATTTTTTAAAAGAAGAATTAAATGATATTTATTTAGTTTCCAATAAAAAAAATATTTTTCTTGCAGTAGTAGATATAAAGTCAAAGAATCAAAAATTAATAAAAATTGTTGATAAGACATTAAATGAGCTTCAAAAATTAGAAATTGAGAAATTGGTTTTTTTAGAAAACAATTCTAAAGCACTTCCTAGGAAACAGTTAAATAAAGACAAAGGTGTTGGGGCAGCAGGTGTATTTTTATTTTCTCTTTATTATGAACTGCAAGATGAGCAAATAGTTTTTTATAGAAAAAAAGAAGATATTAATATTCAAGAAAAAGATTTTGAGAAAAAGTTAATTAGTGCCACTCAAGGTATTAAATATCAATTAGATTCAGGGTTAACATATTTACAAAATAAGAGTTCAAAAAAAATAATGGATATTATTTTACAAAGAAGTCATAACCTCTTGTCTAAAAGTATATTTGATTTACAGTTTGCTATCCGTAACAAGCAAATTAAAGAAAAAGGTAATATTAAGTTAGCTTTTTATGTTTCTAATACTTTAATTAAAAGATTTAGAGAATCTTATTTAAAAAGAAAAGTTTTTAGCTACGATGTTGAAAATAATGCAAATGAATTTACAAATGGGAAATGTAATATTTGTGAAAAAGAGTCATCATTGTTATCCTCCCCAGCTTTTTTATCAAATTATGGAGTTGATTTTTCTCAAAAAGTATTGCTTGGAATAAATTTCAATCAGATTGTCTGTCCTGAATGTGCTACAAAGTTAGAAAAATTCAGATATATGACAGAAAATAAATTAACAAATCCGTTTCCATTATTTTTAGATAATAAAAGTCTTTTTGGAAAACAAATGGACATTTTAGGTAGTGATGAGAAAAGAAAGGATTTTAGAGAAATAATTCAATCTATTCATAATATAAACTTAAAAGATTTAAAAAATTATTATCTTTTAAATCATAGATCAAAATTAAGCTCTGGAACATGGAAACTAGAAATTAATGACATTGACTATATTGAAAATTTTGAATATATGACTCCATTCAAGATAATCAATTTTATGGAGCTGAATAATAGTTTTAAACTAAGTGATTTTTATGAAAAAGAACTTAGTGTATTTCAATTTGAAAAAATCGTCAATGAATTGGTTTTTGAAAACAAACTCCAATATAACTATTTTTCAGATTATAAAGATATTGAAATTACTTATTCAAAAATAAGTTCAAAAAATTCAAATAGTTTACTTAAGAACTATCTTATTAAATACCGTCAAAATCTTTATGATTTTATTTATAAGTCGTATCAAACTAGTCTTATAGATATTGAATTTAGAAAGATGCTTTTGGAGATTATAAAAGACAACATCAATCATGATGCTAATAATAAAGAGGGTTATTCGATCTATGAAAATGAAATAAAAGAAAAGCTCAATTTACTATTTAGCATAAAACATCATTTTAAAAATGGAGGTGAAAAAGTGGAGCAAGGCGAATTTGTAGAACTAAAAACAAAACTGCATAATAGTTTAGGTTATTGGCAGGATACAAAAGATGAACAAGGTAATCTCATATTTAAAGAGAATGGAAAGCAAAAAAAAGAGTTTATTGATGGAATCAATTACATAGAAAGGGATGATAAACTATTCGCTTTTCTTTGTGGTCAAATGGCGAGGTTCTTGATAGGCAAGAAAAAAGGAAAAGAAGAAAATAAAAGTCATAGTGATTTTAATGCTTTTACAGACTGGCAAACAAGTAAACTTCTAAAAGAATATATATGTGAAGTACATCGTAAATATGCTCATGAGCTAAAATCTGACAAAAGATATGATAATGCAATGAGTATCATTTTGAGTTATAAAGATGACCTAAATATGGATAGTGTAATGGAATATATGATGGCAGGATATTTTGCCAACAATCAAATTAAATATCAAAATAATCAAACACAGGAGAATGAAAATGAGTAGTATAGAGTTTAACAATAGAGTTTACGGATGTGTAGTTGTTAAGGCAATTAATGCAAACTATAATGCAGATTTTAACGGACTTCCTAGAAGACTAAAAAGTGATGGTAGTTTTTATGCGACAGATAAATCGTTTAAATGGTTAGTTAGAAATTATATTAAGAAAAATCATGAGAATGAAAAAGTACTTTTTACAAAGCAATTTGATGATAAATTTTCAGTATTAACACTGAAACAAGCTTATGAAAAATTAGATAAGAAAGATAATACATTATCAACTTTATTAGAGTGTATTGATGTAAGGCTATTTGGTGCAACTTTAGCAGATGCTGGAAATAATTTATCTCTGCATGGTTGTGTACAAGTAAATCATGCTACTGATTTATATGGAAATGGAAAAGTCTATACCGATGAAATATTGTCTCCATTTGCAACGAAAGAAGGCGATGGAAATAATACTATTGGTGCAATGAGTAAAGCTACAGAAGCTCATTATATTCATAACTTCTCAATCAATCCAAAGAATTTATCTAGTTGGAAAAATATTATAAAAAAAGAAGATGCTAAAAAAGAAAAAAGCTTACTTGATGATGTAAAAGAAAACTCATTAAAAGTATTGTCTCAAAATGACATAAATATTTTAAAAAATTCTTTCAATAATGCAGCAACTTTTTATGATTCTCACTCTAAAAGTGGTGTAGAAAATGAGTTGTCTATTTATGTAACACTCAATGAAAATTCGATTTTAACACTTCCAAATTTTGCTCAATTTATCACATTTAAAAAAGCTGAAAATGGAGAAAAAAATAGTTTTAATATAAATGAATTAATTAAGTATTTGACAAAACATGATGGAGACATTTCATCTATAGATATATATTACATTCAAGAATTAACAAACCTTATTTTTGATAATCAAAATTCAAAAATCAAGACATTTGATTTAACAAAAACTATATAAGCATTTTATTATGAAAAAGCTAATTAGTTTTACCATTAAATCTGATTTTGGAATGTTCAAAAAACCAGACATCAATGATAAAATTTTTATCACTTATAACATCATCCCAAAAACATATATATTGGGTATGTTAGGTGCGATTATGGGTTATGAGGGCTATGCACAAAATAGAGAGAAAACTAAAATGCCTGAATTTTATGAAAAGCTAAGAAATATAAGAATAGCGATTGCTCCAAGTAATAAAAATGGTGGTATTTTCAAAAAAGAGTTTATATTATTCAATAATACATGTAATGGCGAAACGAAAAATATTACGGAACAAACTCTTGTAAATCCAGTATATGATATTTATATTGAGATTGATGAAACAAATACAGAACATACTGAATTAATTGATAGATTAAAAAATCAAAAAGCAGAGTTTCTTCCCTACATGGGGAAAAATGAATTTTCTTTATGGTGGAATGGATTTCACGAACATACTGTATTTCAAAAAGTTGAGCAAAAAGAACAATTTCAAGTATTGACAATTATTCCAAAAGATGAAAAATTTGTGCTTAAAAATAGTGGTTATAAAGAGTTGACTACAAACTATTTTTATCTTTTTGAAAGATTACCTATTGATTGGAGTGATAATCCTAGACAATATAAATATCAAGATTTTTTATATACGAATGCTATATTTAAATCAACAGATAGTTTTAAGTTGATAGAAAATATAGGAGAACTTATTGAGTCTGATAAAGGTGTAATATGTCTCTTTTAGGATTTAATGATTTTGATATAAAGCTCAACATTGATAATAAGTACAAAGCTCACTTATCAAAAGATAAACAAAGTAAGGAAGCATTAAAAAAACATATTGATTTAGTGTTTGATTACTCTCTGAAACTCATAGAGCAAAATGGTTTGGAAGAACATTTAAATTCTTTTTTTGAAAAGAGTACCAATCTATTTGAAGAAATAGAATCAAAAGAAGAATTTGCAAATTTTACAAAATACCTTTTTGCAAAAGCTATTTATTGGCATGATATGGGCAAAATGAATCCAAACTTTCAAAAAGAGAAAATGTTAAATGAGATAGATGAAAAGTCTATTATTTCAGATAGTCATCATTCTCCTCTTGGTGCATATTTATTTATTAATCACTCTTTGGATGAACTTTATGCTAAGAAATTACTTGATGAAGAAGAAATTTTGGAAGCTATTATCTATATATTTGGGTTTTTAATTTCAAAACATCATGGAGTAATTTATCAATATGAAGATTTAAATTTTCAAAATGAATTTGCTGAATTTTTAGATAAATTTAATATTGAAACTGAACACACAAAAATATTAAAAGATAAGAACAGATTGTTTTCTTTTATATTTGACTATATAGAAAATAATCAAGAAGTATTATTTCTCATCTCAAAATCTCTCTTTTCACTCTTAATAATCTCAGATTACTATGCTACAGCTCAATTTATGAATTATGGAAATTCTGAAGAGCTAAAATACAAAGATTTTGGTCTAATAGATGATGATTTTAGAGAAGTAATTTACAAAAGGTTTTATACAGATAAATTTGATAAAAACAGTAAACAAATAACATTTAATCAAGCATTATTTGATAGGAAAGATAAAGATTTTAAAGAATTTAACGAACTTCAAAAAAAATCAAATGACAATTTAAATCATTTAAGAAATAAGCTTTTTACAGAGGTTAGAATAAATCTAATTGACACGATTGAAAAAAACAAATCACAAAATCTTTTTTATATTGAAGCTCCAACAGGTGCTGGTAAAACCAATCTTTCACTAATGAGTGTTGTTGAAATACTTAAAAATGATACTTCAATTAACAAAGTGTTTTATGTTTTCCCATTTACTACACTTATCACTCAAACCTATGCTTCTATCAAAAAAACATTAGAGCTTGATGATACTCAAATTGTTCAACTTCACTCAAAAGCCAAATACAATGAAAAAAATAGTGATGGAATTTATGGGGATCAAAAAACAAATTTTTTGGATAATCAATTTATGAATTATCCAATAACACTTTTGAGTCATGTGAAGTTTTTTGATATATTAACTGGAATCAGTAAAGATGATAATTATATTTTTCATAGACTTGCTAATTCGATTGTTATCATAGATGAAATTCAAACTTATAGTCCAGATTTTTGGTCGCAAATCGTTTATTTACTTGATATGTATGCCAAAAATTTCAATATTAAATTTATAGTTATGAGTGCAACATTGCCAAAGATTGGAAAGATTATTGATAGTCAATTTATTTTTTTAGTAAGTAAAGAAAATAAAAAGCAATATTTTCAGAATCCAAATTTTGCTAAAAGAGTAGAAATAATTACTAAAGTAATTGAAATAAATGAGCCTAAAGATATTTATAAACAATTGATAGAGGAGAGTAAAAATTATCAAAATCTAAAAAGCAATAAATTAAAAAAAGTAAAGACAATCATAGAATTTATCACGAAAAAAGGTGCAGATGAGTTTTATAAATTTGCTAAAAAAGAAAATACGATTTTTGATGAAATTTTTATACTTAGTGGTACGATATTAGAACCAAGAAGAAAAGAGATAATTGACTTTATTAAAAATATACATAATAAAAATGTTTTACTTGTTACAACTCAAGTAGTTGAAGCAGGTGTTGATATAGATATGGATATAGGTTTTAAAGAAAAATCACTTGTCGATAGTGATGAACAGTTGGCTGGGCGAATAAATCGAAACAGCTCAAAAGAAGGTAATAAACTCTTTTTATTTAGTATCAGCAAAGGTAATGATAAATTTGTTTATAAAACGGATAAACGAAAAGGTATTTCAGCGATATATCAAGAAGATGGAAAAGACAAAAATGTATTAGAAACTAAAGATTTTGATAAGTTTTATAGTCAAATTTTAGACAGAATTATTGACAATAATGAAAAAAGATATATTGAAAATTTAAATACTTATATCAATCATTTGAAAAATCTAAGATTTAATGACTCTCATATTAAGCTTATAGATATGCAATCAGTTTCTGTATTTGTGCCTATTGATGATGATGCTGTTGCTGTATGGGAAGCATATGAAAAAGCTATTCAAAATAAAGAGCAAGAGTTAATTGATAAAAAAATTAATATTAAAAAACTGAGTGCCGAAGTCTCAAAATATACTTTTTCTTTGGCTGATTATCATGGTAGTGGGTTAGAGTATTTGAAAGATTATGGGTATGAAAAGTATGGATATTTATATTTGAAAGAATGGCAGAATCAAAAAAATGATGAAATGCAATTATATACTTTTGAAGATGGTTTAGATACCAATGTCTTAAAAGGTAAATTTGTAGATATGATTTTGTAATAAATGGATTCAATTAATAAAAATACGATAAAATACAGAATACATTCCCAATAAAGGTTAAATAATATGGAATCAATTCTTTTAGAAGACAATAAACATTGGTTTGATAGTTCTTGTTATGATGATTTTACAACTCGTGAGTTATTGGTAAAAGCATTGGATTTTTTACATACAAAAGAGATTTTAGCAATCATTGGGGCTAGAAGAGTTGGAAAAAGTACTTTAGCAAAACTTATGATAAAAGAGTTATTGCAAGAAGTTGAGGCTAAAAATATATTTTTTATAAATTTAGAAAAACCAGCTTTCATACCATTTAAAGAAGATGCTACTTATTTAGAAAAGATTTTTGATGAGTATTTAAAACTGGCAAATCCAGATATTTCAAAGAAAATATATTTTTTTATTGATGAAATACAAATTTTCAAGAACTGGGAAGTTTTTATCAAATCAAGATATGAAAATAGTAATATTAAGTTTATTATCACAGGTTCAAACTCTTCACTGCTTACTTCAAATTATGCTACAGTTTTAACGGGAAGAGTTCTAAAACTCAGACTGTATAGTTTTAATTTTAAAGAGTTTCTACACTATAAGAAAATTGACATATCTTCAAAGCTTTTGATAGTTAAAAATAAAATTGATATTAAAAGAGCATTTGATGAGTATATGAAATGGGGAGGATATTTCTCGGTTATTTCAAATGAAAATGAAGAGATAAAAAAAGAGATTTTAAAAAATATTGCAGAAGATATAATCCTAAAAGATATTGTTCCAAGATACAATATTAAAAACTCTTCACAAATTCGAGATATGTTTTTTTATATAGTTTCAAATGCTACAAATACAGTAAATTATTCTACATTATCAAATAAACTAGGAATTGATGCAAAAACAGTAAAAGATTATATAACTTACTTTGAAGATAATTTTTTGATTAGTCAAATATCTAATTATCATAATAAATTAAGCGAACAAATAAAATCAGCAAAAAAAATATATCTTAATGATAATGGTTTTTTAAATTTATCTATTTCTTCAAATAGAAATTTTGGAGTGAGCCTTGAAAATTTGGTATTTAATTTTTTATATGAAAAAGATGAAAATCTCACATATCTAAAAGATAAATATGAGATAGATTTTTTTAGTAATAAAAACTTGTATCAAGTCACTTTTAATATAGATGATGAAAATACAAAAAAAAGAGAATTAAATGCCTTTGGATATTTTGATTCTTTGGATACTTCACAAAAAATTCTTGTAACTTATGATATAAATGAACAATATGAAGATGTTGAAGTTATAAGTTGTGATAATTTTATTTTGTTAAAATGAGCTTTTATGAACAATATTACAGGAACTTTAATAAACTACTATTTCCATTGCAAAACCCAATGTTGGCTTCATGCCAACCGTATTAATCTTGAAGATAATTCAGAAGATGTAAGAATTGGAAAAGTTCTTCATGAAATTAATGAAGAGAAAAATAAACATGCTGAGATTAGTATTGACAATATTAAAATAGATAAAATCACGCGAGATTATTTGGTTGAAGTCAAAAAATCAGATAGCGACCCACAAGCTGTAAAATGGCAAGTTTTACTTTATTTGTATAAACTTAAAGCTAAAGGTGTCGAGAAAAAAGGAAAAATTGAGTACATAGAAAAAAGAGGCGATAAAAAAGTAGAGTTTATAGACCTTGACGAAGTCAATGAAAAAGAATTATTAGAGGTTTTAAGTAGTATTGAAAATTTAATAAATCAACCAATTCCACCAAAACCAAAGTTTGAAAATAAATGCAAAAAATGTGCTTATTTTGAGTATTGTTTTATTTAAAAGGTTATCATGAGAAAATTACATTTAGAAATTAAAACACAAAAAGTTAGAAAAATTATATTAAAAAATAATTTATTACCTGATAGTGGATTAAAACTTAAATTTGAAACAGAAAAGAGATTTTCAGGTTGGATTGATTTTTATATTTTAACAAATAATAGAAGTTTAAAAATTGGTATTTCAAATGTTTTTTCCCCTTTTAGAGGATTAGTTTATTTTTTATTTGGAATTACTACGGATAGGTTACCAAATTTTTGGGAAATTGATGAAGAAGGAATTTGCAAACAATTTTTTGTATATGCTGTTGATAACCATAATCTAAGGTTAATTATTCTTAATGATTGTTTTATACATAAGAATTTTACTAATAAAGATTTGGATAAGGTTGTTATCGATACTATTATTTCAAAAAAAGATTTATTAAAAGAGTTTTTTACAGCTTTTGAAAATTTTATAAAAAATGATTTTGAGGAAAAAAGATGGAGAATTTCTTCATCTAAATGTAAAGAAGATGATTTGACTGTTTATTTTAAAATTTTGCAACAAATATTTATTAATAAATATCATATTGATAGATTAGATACTATACATTTTTACTCTTAATAGGTTTACTTTTATTTCTTAGAATGAATTAAAGGATTTTACAAATGGCAAAAAATCACACTAGATACATATTCTCAATGGGCGAACTCAAACGAAAAGATAACTCAATAGCATTTAAAAATGAAAAAGGTAATTTTTATATTCCTATACAAGACACTAGAGAGTTGTATTGTATGAATGAAGTGAGCTTCAATACCAAGTTTTTAGACTTTATAGGTAAAGCTGGAATTACACTTCATTTGTTTAATTATCATGGAAATTATAGTGGTACTTTTTATCCAAAAGAACAGCTTATAAGTGGAGATTTGAGTATTAAACAAGCTTTATGTTATATTGAAAATAGATTAAATATTGCAAAATCCATAGTTCAAGCCATTGCAGATAATATTTATGAAACACTTTATCACTATTTCAGACATAATAAAAAAGATTTAAAACCAACTATTGATTGGCTTAAAACTGAACCTAAAAGATTTTTAGAAAAAGAGATTACAATCGAACAGATTATGTTTATAGAAGGGCAAATTTGGAGCAGATTTTATGATAGTTTTAAATATTTTTTACCAGAAGATTTTTTGATGAATAAGCGAGTAAAACGACCTCCAAACAATCCTATGAATGCACTTGTAAGTTTTGGAAATACTTTACTTTATACAAAAACAATCAGTGCAATTTACACAACTCATTTAAATCAAGCAATAAGTTTTTTACATAGTCCAAGAGAAGGAAGATTTAGTCTTTGCTTAGATATAAGTGAAGCATTTAAACCTGTGATTGTATTTAAAACGATTTTTGATTTAGTTGGTAGAAAGCAGTTGCAAGTTGAAAAACATTTTGATAAAAGTTTGAATTATGCTTTGTTAAATGAAGAAGGAAAAAAAATATTTATAGATGCTTTTGAAACAAGAATCAACGAAACTTTTATGCACCCAAAATTAAAAAGAAAAATTACTTATAAACATTGCTTAAAACTTGAAGGCTATAAGCTTATAAAATATATTGTCGAGAAAAAAGAATTTGTACCTTTTCGATTGAAGGATAAAATGTGAGCAAAGATAAGTTTAATTATAACTATGCTTTTGTATTTTATGATATAGCTGATGAGTTTAGTGAAATTGGGAAATATAGAGTTGCAAAAGTTTTTAAAATCTGCAAAAAGTATCTAAAACATCATCAAAAATCAATTTTTAGAGGGAGTATAACTCCAGCAAATCAGTTAAAACTAGAAAATGAACTAAAAAAAGTAATTGATAAAAATCTTGATTTTATTTCAATTATAAAAGTACAAAATAGTGGAAGTTTTAGTGAAACAATATTGGGAACAAATCAAAAAGAAGAAGAGTCAATTTTTATCTAGTTTTTCCAACTATTTTATAAATATTTTAGCTTATAAGTACTAGAATAAGGGACTTTATAAGTTATTTAACAACTAATTGTTAAAATTACTAAAATGATTGGAAAAATAGCTTTGAGATACCATTTTTAGGGAAAGTGGTATTTTAAAAGCTCGATTTTTTCTTGTTGAACCAACAACATATAATGTATTGAAACCGTGCTTTGTTACGGACACTGAAAAGATTTGATTTTGTTGAACCAACAACATATAATGTATTGAAACAATTGCTACTCTTCCAAAAATTATAGCGGAGTCTTCTTGAACCAACAACATATAATGTATTGAAACAAAGTTTCTTTTTAAAGAAACTACAAATCTTTTTTTGAACCAACATATAATGTATTGAAACACAACAACTACAAAAAAATCAACAAGAAATACAAGATTGAACCAACAACATATAATGTATTGAAACATTAAAGACAAAAAAGCTTTTAATGAATCAGCTTGTTGAACCAACAACATATAATGTATTGAAACAGAAAAATAGGTAATTCATTTGCTTCTTTTATAGCTTGAACCAACAACATATAATGTATTGAAACCCATCTAATAAATCATCTAAATCAATATCTGTGTTTTTTGAACCAACAACATATAATGTATTGAAACAGATTTGTTTTTCGTGGATGAATTTGATTTAATAGATTGAACCAACAACATATAATGTATTGAAACTTGCACAAATTGGAAAAAATACCATCCACGAACCAGTTGAACCAACAACATATAATGTATTGAAACAGATTTAGTAATTTGAATCTAATAACAGCATTACTTGAACCAACAACATATAATGTATTGAAACCTTCCAAGGGCAACTAAAAAGTTGTTTTTCCACTTTTGAACCAACAACATATAATGTATTGAAACCTCTATATGTATATAAGTAGAATGTTTGAAAAAAGTTGAACCAACAACATATAATGTATTGAAACATCAACAGATAGAAACAGAAAATAGAAATCAAAATATTTGAACCAACAACATATAATGTATTGAAACTTTGTTTTAACACTTAGCCCAACTAGAGAATCTAAATTGAACCAACAACATATAATGTATTGAAACAGATAATAGATTAGAACTTGAAGTTGTTGGATTTGTTGAACCAACAACATATAATGTATTGAAACCTTGGCAACTGATATACAAGGTTATCAGTTCACACCGCTTGAACCAACAACATATAATGTATTGAAACTCCTCTGGATTATCTGATACTAATATATAGATAGGTTGAACCAACAACATATAATGTATTGAAACAAAGGAAGTAGTATTTAACGATAAAGCAGGAAAAGTTGAACCAACAACATATAATGTATTGAAACAATAATGAAAAGTACAAAAGTAGCTACAAAAGAGATATTGAACCAACAACATATAATGTATTGAAACTCATTTGCAACAGTTTTGAAAAATACATCTTTATCTTTTGAACCAACAACATATAATGTATTGAAACTCCGCATCTGCCAAAATTGTTTTTTCTGCTTTAGTTGAACCAACAACATATAATGTATTGAAACATAGACAGTAAAGCCATTTTAAAGCTCGATTTTATCTTGAACCAACAACATATAATGTATTGAAACAAAAAAAGGGTAAAAGATGAAAACATTAACAAATTTGAACCAACAACATATAATGTATTGAAACGCTTTAAATTGTGGCTATGGAAATCCTCCACAACAAATTGAACCAACAACATATAATGTATTGAAACAGTTATAAATAGTCTAAATTTAGAATAATAAGTTGTTTGAACCAACAACATATAATGTATTGAAACAAGACAATTGATGGAAATATTTGCTCAATTTCTTTTGAACCAACAACATATAATGTATTGAAACATAACTATTTCTTCTTCATCGTTTGAAGGAAGAATTGAACCAACAACATATAATGTATTGAAACAAACAAAGAAAGAGGTAAGTTTTATGCATTGGCTATTTGAACCAACAACATATAATGTATTGAAACAAAGTTGAAAACAATTTTTTTAAAGGCGATAAGGTTGAACCAACAACATATAATGTATTGAAACAGCCGTGGAAACAGAAGTTGGAAAAAGATGGCAAATTGAACCAACAACATATAATGTATTGAAACTAATGTTCCTGAATGGGGAAATAGTGAAAACTTTAATTGAACCAACAACATATAATGTATTGAAACTGCCATGAAGATGAAACATATTGGAAATCTTCAATTGAACCAACAACATATAATGTATTGAAACGGTCTAAAATCTGGAATGTTGAGAAAAGACAAAAAGTTGAACCAACAACATATAATGTATTGAAACGACAAAGAAGAAAGTGGTTAGCTGATAACTGGTGTTTGAACCAACAACATATAATGTATTGAAACTACAATTTAACAAAATATAGCAGAGGTTATTTACATTGAACCAACAACATATAATGTATTGAAACACACTTCTAAGTCCACCAAAACAAAATATTTTTACCATTGAACCAACAACATATAATGTATTGAAACAAGTGAATCTATTTCTAACTCTTTAGACATATTAAATTGAACCAACAACATATAATGTATTGAAACCGTGCTTTATTACGAACACTAAAAAGATTTGATTTTTTTGAACCAACAACATATAATGTATTGAAACTTTCAAGATTCATGCATAAATCTTTAACTAATGAATTGAACCAACAACATATAATGTATTGAAACAGCTCAAACTTTGTATTGTTGGCATTTGAATTTTTTGGTTGAAAATTGACCCACTATTTTGAAAACTTTTGACCCACCTGT
>ERZ650302.562-NODE-562-length-20726-cov-27.802864_pt1 | contig 20726 bp, 17 predicted proteins | sample MGYA00376238_ERZ650302 | MGnify/ENA primary metagenome ERZ650302 (study PRJEB26733, sample SAMN07839298) | wastewater metagenome | biome: urban; feature: wastewater treatment plant; material: waste water | place: USA: North Carolina | collected 2016-04-28 ... | reverse complement strand
ATGCCTGGCTGAGCGGGCGATGTCGTTCGGTGTGGAGCGACACCACGCACCCGATCCATCGGCAGTTCACCGTGGCCGAGATGTGGGAGTTGGAGAAGCCTCACCTCATGTCCATGCCGGCCCCCTTCGACGGCTACGTCGAACGGTTGGCCCGGGTCAGCAGCACCTGCCTGGTGGCTGCCGCTCGCAACCGCTATTCCGTGCCGTGCGAGTGGGCCGGCCACATCGTCAGCACCCGCGTCTATCCCGAGCGAATCGATGTGGCGGCCGCGGACGCCGTCGTCGCGAGTCACGCCCGGCTGCCGGGCAGCGGCCAGATCAGCTACGATTGGCAGCACTACATCGACCTGGTGCAGCGCAAACCGGGCGCCTTGCGCAACGGCACGCCGTTCCTGGACCTGCCGGCGCCGTTGCTGCGTTTGCGCCAGTCGCTGCTCAGGCATCCTGGAGGAGACCGGGTCATGGCACAGGTGCTGGCCGTGGTGCCGCAGGCCGGGCTGGAAGCGGTGCTGGTGGCCATCGAGCTGGTACTCGAAGGCAGGACCCCCAGCGGCAGCATTAGCGTGGAACACGTGCGCAACGTGCTGGCCCGCTTGAACAACCCGGCCACGCCGGCGCAGGCGCAGACGTCCTTGCAACTCACCCAGGCGCCCAAGGCCGATACCGCGCGTTATGACCGGCTGCGCCCCACCCACCAGGATCATCTAGGCGGGCAGGAGGTGGGCCATGCGTGAGACCTCCATCGATGTACAGGCCCAACTGAAGGCGCTGCGGCTCAACGGCATGGCCACTGCTTGGGCCGATCTGACGGAGCAAGGCGGCGATACGGCCTTGGCTGCATCACGCTGGCTGGTGGAGCACCTGCTGCAGGCTGAAGATGCTGATCGGGCGATGCGTTCCATCGCCCACCAGATGAAGGCGGCACGCTTCCCGATGCACCGCGACCTGGCTGGGTTCGACTTCACCGTCGCGCCGGTCGACCGCGCGTTGATCCAGAAACTGGCGGACCTCTCGTTCACGCAGGATGCGCAGAACGTGGTGCTGGTCGGCGGCCCAGGCACCGGCAAAACCCACCTGGCCACGGCGCTGGGAATTGCTGGGCTCACCCGGCACGCCAAGCGAGTGCGGTTCTACTCCACGGTCGATCTGGTCAATGCCCTGGAGCATGAGAAGAGCCAGGGCCGTGCCGGACGCATCGCCATGAGTCTGGTGCGCATGGACCTGGTCGTGCTCGACGAGTTAGGTTACCTGCCCTTCAGCCAGGTCGGTGGCGCCTTGTTGTTCCACCTGCTGTCCAAGCTGTACGAGCACACCAGCGTGATGATCACCACCAACCTGACGTTCGCGGAGTGGTCCACGGTGTTCGGCGATGCCAAGATGACCACCGCGTTGCTGGATCGCTTGACCCATCACTGCCACATCATCGAGACCGGCAACGAGTCCTACCGCTTCCGCCACAGCACGCACGAAGCCAAGGGGCGCATCAAGGCTCGTGAGCAGACCAAGAAGGCAGTGGCCGCCCAGGTTAGCGAGACCGCGGAGGAAGGGGCCTCGCCTGACGGCTCGGCAATACCAACCACCAGTTCAAAAAAAGGAGGCCCTACCGAAGCATCCACCCTATAGTTATCCACAGCTGGTTTCTAATGGAACCAGCTTTAGCCCCTGGTCAATGTTCGACTGGCACTGCTGATCACGTTTGCACTGGCACTAACAGCGTGACGTAGAAAAGACAATGGGTTGCGTATTTTTCAGCGTTTTTCCCTCTGCGGTTCTGGCGCACCGCCCGAGGTTCGCTGTAGACATCACTAACTTTGGACAATCTGTTTGAATAACCGGCCTTGCGACGCGCGATTTATTCGGCTCACAAGTGAGTTCCGCATAGGTCAAACGCGGTTGCTTGCGCAGCGGTGGCCCCAAACGAACCGCTCAGCACTACCCAGCTCGTCGCAAAGCTGGCTGACGTAGCGCAAGCCTGCAGCGCAGTAGCGCGTTTGGCGTAGATGGGGCACTTACCCCGCCGTTTAATCTATACGGCGATAGCGACCTTCTCGAATTTCGGTGAAATAGACCTTCCGTATGGTGTCGCCATTGGAATCAAAGACGATTTCCTGCTGCAGACCTTGGTACGGACCACTGCGTGCTACGGCAGCTTTCACGGGCTCCCCCGGTTTTCGGTTTTTCAAGGCTGTGAGTACGACGGTGGCGGCATCGTAGGTCGAAACGGAGCTGTATCCTGGGTTGCGTTGGAACCGTTTGAAGTAAGCGTCGCTGAATTCTTTGAATCGAGGTGATGCGTCGTCGCGGTCGTAGTTCTGTACGATCAACAGGCCTTCGACTACTTCTCCGCCCAGGTCGATCAACTGTTCAGTGGCTGCCCATTCAGACGCAGCGATGGGAAGCCTGGGAGCGAGCTTGCGAGCGGCCTGCGCCAAACGCGCAACGTCCAGAGCCCCAGAGATAAAAAGTAGGCCGTCGGGTTTGCTTTGCAGCATCTTGGTCACTACGCCTTCAAAGTCCGCGTCCTTGCTTGACTCGTAGGAAATCTCGGCAGCGACTGAGGCACCCAGGCCTTCAGCAGCTGTTCGGAATTCATCCAGCCATGATTGGGTGAAGGAACGGTTACGAAGGTCGTAGGCCACCGCGATGCGCTTTTGGCCTCTGCTGTGCATCACCTTGGCATAGTCCCCCGCGTTGTCGCGCGTTGTGCGGTTGATGCGATACAGGTTGTCATCCTTGCCCAGGAACTCCATCGCGGTGATCGTTGGGCTGATTTGAAAAATGCCTGCTTGCCCGGTAATCGGCACGATCACCGCCGCCATGCCGCTGGTAAACGGGCCCACCACAGCCTCTACTTTGGCGGTAACCAGTTGGTTGGCGGAAGCCTGCGCGGTTTCTTTGCTTTGCGCATCGTCTTTGGCCATGATCTCGACCAATCGTCCGTTGGCCCCTCCCGCCCTGTTGAATTGCTCTACTGCTAGAGTCAATCCGTTCAGTCCGGATTGCCCGTTATCCGAGTTAGGCCCCGAAAGGCCCCCGATGAAACCAATGCGGATAGGTTCGACAGGTTTTTCAGAGCAGGCGGCCAGCACCGCTGCAATCGCAATCAAGAAAGCGGAAACTTTTTTCATGGGCAACCCGATATGTAACAAAATACTTCTACGATAACGCTTTCGTGCTTGCACGTGTCGGTTTGCCCATGAAAAAACTGGATGATCTGTCGGTCTTAGTGCCAGAAAATGAGGACATCACTGGCTTGGGGCACCCACGCCGGTTCGACCGGCGCGGAGCGTGGAACCGCTCCCTGCGGTTCAGGCTGCTAGCTTTGGGAATGATGCCGCTGCTGATGGCATTTCCACTGGTCATGGCAGCACTGAGTATTTTGGGTGGTGATCGGGCCGAAGAGATGCTCTTGGCCAACCTGCGGGGGCAGTTGGGCGCGAGCAGCACCTATCTGGAGCAGACGCGGCGACAAACCGGCCAGCAGCTGGGTCAGCTGGTACGTAGCGAGCGCATACGCACACTCCTCAGCAGCAACAGCGATCCTAAAAATGTGCAGCGTGTGCTGGCTGAGGTGGCTGACAGCAATAATCTGGATTACCTGCTGATCATTGAGGAAAACGGCAGGATAGTTGCAAGCAACTCGGGCCACTCTGCTGGCATGGTGCTGCCTCCGGACCATGTGGTTGAGCAGGCTCGGGAGGGCGTCGTCACTTCTGCCTTCGAGCGATTCGAGCCCAGTGTGCTGGAACTGCTGGGTAAAAATCTGCAGAGTCAGGCGATTGCGTCATTGCCAGAGGGTGGCAACCATTCGGCAGAGCGCAGAGGTCTGGCCATACATGCGGCTGCGCACTTTCCTTTGGCGGTAGACGGTCCCAATGCCATGTTGGTAGGCGGTATTTTGCTCAATCGCAATGCGCCCTTGATCGAGCACATGCGAGAGCTTGTCTACCCGGTTGGTACCCTGCCTGACAACACGGAGGGCTTGGTTTTGCTGACGGTGGATGACACCATCATTTCTCTGAGCAGACAACGACGTGAGGGCGGCCGCTTCACAGGTGGACATCTGACTGTGGAGCCCGCTATGGAATTGGCGAAGGGTGAGAAGCAGTGGATGGGACGAACGAGGTTCGGTGATGCCACCTACATGATGGGCATCGATGCAATCCGTGACATTCACGAGGGAGAGATCCTGGGCGCAGTGGGGGTGGCGTTTCCCTACGCCCCCTACGAAAGGGCTATCCGGCTGCTGCTGATTGCCGTTGGCGGCGTACTGGCTGTAACCATGCTGGTGGTGTCTGTCTCCTATTTGGCCGCTGGCAGGGAGATCACCGGGCGTCTTCAGGCGATTGGTCAAGCCATGTCGCGCGTGCGGCAGGGCGACCGCAGCGCTCGCGTCGCTGGTGGGCACCGCCGGGACGAGTTGGAGAAGCTGGCTCGCCACTTCAATGGGTTGTTGGACACGATTGCCCAGCAAGATGCCAGCCAGAAGGTGGCTCAAAAAACCATCGCCGATGAAGCCTCACGTCGTCGGGCGCTCTTCGAGCACGAGCGCGATGGCGTGGTCATTCTCAATGAAGACGGCTCTGTATTTGAGGCCAACCCTAGTGCAGCCCGGATGCTGGGCTACTCAACTGATGAGTTGCGAGGCATGCACGCGTCAGCCTGGGATGTCAAATTCAGTGCTGCCGAGATTGCTGACAACATCCGTACGACGCGCAATGAGGGTGAATTGCTGGAGACCGTGCACCGGCGCAAAGATGGCACCACCTACGCAGCAGAAATCACTACCAGCAAGGTGCGGTGGGGTGATCGCACCTTCATCCTGACCAGCCAGCGAGACATTTCTGAGCGCAAAGCCGTAGAGGCTGAGTTGGGTCGTTACCGCATCAATCTGGAGCAGTTGGTCGAGCAGCGCACTCGCGAGCTGAACGACCGTACCGCCCAGTTGGACACCATTTTTGCTCTGAGCCCTGATGGCATGGTGTCTTTTGACCGCCAAGGCCATGTGGCTTCTGTGAATCAGGCGTTCCTGCACCTGACGAAGCTGGACAGTGGCAAAGTTCAAGGCTTGGATGAGCAGGCTTTTGAGGAGGTGTTGCGGGCACTGTGTCGTGAGCCCCTGTCCTTCTCAGGATTCGAGGGTCTCCGCCAAGGGGGCGGTTCGGGCTCCGAAGGCCCGAGGCCGCTGCTGGAAATGGCGGGGCCAGGTGGGCGTGTGCTTGAACTGCGTCTGAAGTCCTCCGAATCGGCGTTCGTTTCGCAGGTTCTCTACATCCGCGATATCACGCATGAGACGGAAGTCGACCGCATGAAGAGTGAGTTTCTGACCACTGCAGCCCATGAGCTGCGCACCCCGATGGCCAGTATCTACGGCTTCTCCGAACTGCTTTTGCTGCGCAAGTTTTCGGACGAAAAGCGGCAAGAGCTGCTGGAAACCATTGCCAGGCAGGCGACTCGCATGTCCACCATCATCAATGAGCTGCTGGACCTGGCACGCATCGAGGCACGGCAGGGCCAGGATTTTGTGATGGAGACAGTGCCGTTGCAGGACATTGTGCGCCTGGTGGCTGACGACTACAGCCCACCGACAGGGCGTGCTCGGCCCGTCCTGTCTGACTGCGAGGTGCCGGTGTATGTGAAAGCTGACCGTGGCAAGCTGCAACAGGCCATCCTGAATGTGCTGTCGAACGCTTACAAATACTCCCCTGATGGCGGGGACGTGGTCATTGAGTGCCAGCTTCAAGACGATCGCCGGTACGTGGCCATCACCATTCGCGACCAGGGCATGGGCATGTCGCCAGAGCAGTTGCAGCGGGTCTTTGAGCGCTTTTACCGTGCCGATGCCTCAGGTCACATTCCGGGGACGGGGCTGGGCATGAGCATCGTCAAGGAAATCATCGAGATCATGGGCGGCAAGGTCAGCGTGAACAGTGAACCTGCCATGGGCACCGCTGTCACGATCCTTCTGCCTGTGGTCGCTGTTGCCGAGGCGTAGTGCAAGATCAATCAGTTGGGCCTTGACCAAACAGATCGGAGCGTGCCGATTCCGTGATCGCCACCACGCAGGGGTGGCTGATGCGCCGCTCCACTGAAATGGCGAAGAACTCCTCCACCAATTCGTTTGAACTACCAATGACTTCCACCCCAAACTGGGCTTGGGTCTCTTGCTCCAGAACGGTGGGTGACGTGAAGATACCCCGGCCTTCCCGCCCGAAGGCGTTCATCAGAGCGCTATCGTCGAACTCTCCCACGATGCGAGGCTGCAGGTGGTGTTTGTTGAGCCAGTGGTCGAGTTGCTGGCGCACCGACGACTGAGGCCCTTGAATGAGCATGGGCGCCCCGTGAAGGCACTGGGGAAAGGCGCCCTGCAATTCTTTTTTGAGAGACGGCGCGCAGAAAAAGCTCATGCTCGATGAGCCCAAGGCGTGGTTGAACGCGCGCACGCCGATTTTCTTGGAGGCTGGTTCATCGGCCAGCAGCAGATCGAGCCGGTGGATACTGAGTTGCGCCAGCAGTTCGGGGAATTTGCCCTCGTGGCATGTCATGTGCACCTGTTCGTGCATCCCCAGCGCGGGCTCCAGCAAATGGTAAGCCACCGATTTGGCGACCGAGTCAGCCACACCCACCTTGAATTCCAGCGGTTTTGCCTGTCCTCTGGGTAGTCGGATGGATTTTTCAAGCTCATCACTCAGCGCAAAGATCTGCTCTGCGTACCCCAAGGCGATGCGGCCCTCGTTCGTCAATTCCAGCTCGCGTCCGCGTTTGCGAAACAGTTCATGGCCCAGCCATTCCTCCAGCTGGTTGATCTGTCCCGACAAAGTTTGGGGCGTGGTGTGCAATTGCTCACCGGCGCGCATTACACCGCCCGCCTTGGCTGCGGCCCAGAAGTAGCGCAGATGTTTGAAGTTCATGGCGGCAAATTATTCGCAAAAAACGAAGTATTTTGTTGAATAAAACGAATATACGCGAAGTATTGATTCCTTTAGAGTACAGGGCTGGCAAGGACAACACGCCTTGTCTGCGGTATCGCACATTCGTGTTCAGAAGGAGTTGCCATGCGTATTACGACCCGAGGAAAAGTCGCTGTATCGGCCATGACGGACCTGGCCCTGCATCAGAGGATGAAGCCGGTGTCGCTGACGACCATCAGCCAGCGCCAAGGCACATCACTTTCTTACCTGGAACAGTTGTTCAGCGCACTGCGTCGCGCAGGGCTGGTGGAGAGCACGCGTGGGCCAGGAGGCGGCTACACGCTGGCCCGCAAGCCCGAGCAAATCGCTGTGGCGGAAATCATCCTGGCGGTGGAGAACATGGAGGTGGATGACTACCAGCCCCTCACGCCGCCCCAGGTGGCTCAGCTCAAGGCCATGACGGGTGAGTTGTGGGTGTCGTTCAATGCCCGGGTGCTGGACTATTTGAAGTCCGTTTCGCTGCGCGACCTCATGACGCAGGCGCAAGCCCAGGGTGTGGTTGCCGCGCCCGAGCAGTCGGCTGCTGCACCGCGCAAGGCGCTGGGGGTGGTGCCTGTGAAGCGCCCATTGATGTCACGCCTGCAAATTCCCAATTCGGTATTTGCATTGGGCTCGATGCCGCTGGCCCCCCGGCGCTGAGTTTTCGTCTTTGGACAGTTTCCGGGGGATTGATCCCCTGCGGTGAGCCGCATCTGACCTGCAGACCGCAATGCACAGCCAACGCTGATTCAGCGCTGGCTGTGCATGTGCATCAGCTCAAGGACGGATCCGCCGCCATGTTGTCGAACTTCTTGAAGTACTGACGAGCCATCGCCACCAACTGCGCATCGGTAGGGTGGTCGGCCGCCACGGAATCCACCACAGCGGCAGCGACCGCTGCGTTGTGCTTGCTGCACCAGTCGCGGAACTGGTTGCGAGCCAGGCCGGGGCCGCACAGCAGGACTTCATGGGTGCCTTGCAGTGCTTTGGCGGTGTCTGCAAAGAACGCGCTGGTGTCGTCGTTCTTGCCCTGGTGCTTGTGGTGGCTGCGCGATTTGACGCGCTGGGCTTCCATGTGTTCGCGGTCAAACATCACCACGTGGGCTTCGGAATGGTCCATCCAGACGACGGCGTGAAAAGTGCTCATGGGTCAACTTTCTTGAAGTGAAAAACATCTGCCCGCGCGGGGCAGTTCTTGGAACCGTGGGTTATTTGGCGGGCCGGGCGTGGCGTTCTGCGGCCTCTTGGCAGGGCAGGCAGCGTGCAACCTCGGGGGTTGCCTGCAAGCGGGCCGGCGCAATGTCCTGGCCGCAGTCGGTGCACTCGCCGTAGGTGCCGGCATCCATGCGTTCCAGCGCCGATGCGATGGCGTTGAGCTGTGCCGACTCGTGCTCTTCTATGGCAAATTCGAGTGAGCGTTCGCTGGCCACCTGGGCTCGGGAGTCTTCCGCGTGGCCGAAATGCTCGGCCGCAGCTTCGACCCGGCCCACGTTGCCGCCGCGCTGTTGCGCAATCTGGGCGAGGATGCCGGCTTTGTGATCCAGCAGCTGCTGGCGTAACGATGCGACCTGGGTCTTGTCCATGCGGTCAACTCCTGGAAAGTGATTGAACACCTTCATGGTGCGCCTGCTGGGTGATAGGCGTGTTGACGCAAGTCAATTTTCTGGCGCGTCTCGGCGACCGCCGCTAGCGGACCTGGAATGGTCACTGACTTGGGAGCCGAGGGCTTATTTGCGCCGCGCGAGCATCTCCGCCGTGCTGGTTTTGCGGTCTGCATTGATGCGCTGTACGTGCGGGCGTTCGGCCATGCGGGCCAGGTAGTCGCGCACGGGCAGTTCTGCCAGGTAGTCCCGGCCATAGATGGCCTTGGTGGCTGAGCTGACCAGGGGCAGATGCACGATGGCGGCGCAGTCGGCCATGCTGAAGCTGTCGCCCGCCACGTAGGGGGCAAAAGACGCCAGCTTGGCAAAGGCCGCGATGTTCTTCTCCAGTTGAATGCCCACTTTCTCCCGTGCGGCTTCACTCACCGTGCCGCCAAAAAAAGCTTGGGGGTAGAGGTTGCGGGCGACCAGTTCCAGGTGCAACTCCATGAAGGTGATCAGTTCGCGCACTTTGGCGGCCGCGAACGCCTGGGCGGGGACGAGGGCCGGAGTGGGGTAGGCGGCCTCGATGTAGTCAGCAATCACTGCGGATTCGCACAGCGGGCCCTCCGGGGTGAGCAGATAGGGCACCTTACCCAAGGGTGAAGCCGCCAGATCGGTCTGGCCCACCCAGGCAAGCTGTTCCTGGAAGGGCACGCCTTTTTCAAGCAGCGCAAGCTTGACCTTGTTGTAGTAATTGCTGGCAGAAAAGCCGCAGAGCGTCAGCATGGGGTGGTCTCCTGAAGGTTGTAAAAAAATGGGGCGCGAGTGTTTCCACATCCTAGAAGCCCGTGCGCAAAGCGGGCGTCGCGGAGTTGACCTGGGTCATGAAGCGAAAAGGTCTATCCCGCCCTGCGCAGGGGGCGCCTACAATTCCGCGACATGCCACCCGTGCCCCTGCAAACCCTTCGCAGCCTTCGATGGCTCGCCCGCCTCGTGTTGGCGTGGTTTGTGTTGTCGATAGGGGTTGCCGTGGCGTCGCCCTTGGTCCAACCCAAGCCGGTGGAGTTGATCTGCCTGGGCTCGGGGGCCGTCAAGCTGGTGGTCAAGACAGACGATGGCGCGCAAGACATGCCCAGCCACACGCTGGACTGCCCGTTGTGCGTACACATAGGCGCACCGCTACCGATATTGCAGACCCGGCTGCCAGAGGTGCATCCACTGGCGCACGCGTTGCTTCCCATCCCCGCTGCGCACATTGCGGCCCGCACGGCGGCGCCGCTGCCGCCACGCGGCCCTCCGGTCATTTCTTGATTTGCTATTGATTTAATAGCTGCTGGCGCTTGCCTATAAAGCGCTAGAGGCCTATTTGGCTCAATAGCAAAGGCGCTGTCTGCTTTGGCTGCAGATGCATGGCGCTGGGTTGGCCCCGCTGGTTCGCGCCCCTGGCGTTACCGGCATCTGCGCTGTCTTTGCTGCTCCAGCGCTCCACCCCCTGTTCCTCGTCCTGCGTGTTGGGCACAGACCAAAGCCTATGCGGCAAGTCTGGCCCGTAGTTCTCCATCCGGCTTTTATTTGTTTTTTTAGGAGTGATTCCATGTCTTTGATTCGTAACCCCCTGGCCCGCCACCTGACTGCTGCCTTTGCCCTGACCTGCGCCCTGAGTGGTGGCGTCTGGGCGCAAACCGCCAACGTGAAGGTGGAAGGCGCCTGGGCGCGCGCCACCGTGCAGGGCCAAAAGGGCACTGGCGCGTTCATGAAGATCACTGCGCCTGAAGGCGCGAAACTGGTCGGTGCCTCGTCGCCCGCCGCTGGCGTGACGGAAGTGCACGAGATGAAGATGGAAGGCGACGTGATGAAGATGCGCGCCATGCCCTTCCTCGATCTGCCCGCCGGCAAGACGGTGGAACTCAAGCCCGGTGGCTACCACATCATGCTGCTGGACCTGAAGGCCCCACTGGCCAAGGACACCACCGTGCCCGTGAAGCTGACCTTCAAGGACGCCAAGGGCGTGGAAAGCACCCAGGAGCTGACCCTGCCCGTGGCCACTTCGGCCCCCGGCACGCCTGCCATGCCCGCAGCCGGTGCTGCGGGCCACGGGCATGGCCACGGCGCTGCCAAGCACTGAAGTCACCCTGGGGCCTCGGGTGATGCAACCCCGCACCGCCGCTGTGGCGGCGCGCTGCGGGGCACCCCCATCGCCAGCGGCCACGGGTTGGAGTAAGCTGCCTTGCGACCTGCTCAGGAGCATTCGGGCCGACATGCGTGCGGCGCTGAAGGGCTCCCTGGCGGGACTCCCACTTCCTTCTTTTCCTGCAAGGCGGCCATGAGCGACACATCCCACTTCAGTTTTGGCAAATTCGTCCCCGGCTTTGATTTTCTGCAAAGCCTGGCCAAGGGGGCTGCCAGTGGCATTCCGCAAATGCCGCAACTCTCGCACTGGGTGGCGCCCACCCTCAGTGTGGAAGAGCTGGAAAAGCGCATTGATGAACTCAAGGCCGTGCAGTTCTGGCTGGAGCAAAACTCCCGCGCACTGGCCGCCACCATCCAGGCCCTGGAAGTGCAAAAGATGACCTTGGCCACCCTCAAGGGCATGAACGTGAGCATGGGCGACGTGGCCAATGCCTTCAAGTTCCAGGGCAGTGACGCGGTGATGCAGGGCATGCAAAAAGCGGCCGATGCCTTCAGCAGTGCCGCACGGCCTGCCGCACCGCAGGCGGCTGCCCCCGCGCCGACTCCTCCGGCTCCAGCCCCTGCGCCAGCTCCTGCACCCAGCCCCGCCCCGGCACCCGAGGCCGCTGCCGATGCCCCCAAGGCGGAAGCCCCTCGCAGCCCTGGCGTGGTGGACCCACTGCACTGGTGGGGCGCGCTGACCACCCAGTTCCAGGAGATTGCCGCCAACGCATTGAAAGACGCCAACCACCACGGCAACCCCCTGGGCGCCACGCAGCACCTGGCCAAAGATGCGTTGAAGAAGGCCACCGACATGGCCAGCCACCTGGCGGCCCAGGGTGTGCAAAGCCTGCAGGAAGTGGCCCGCGCCGCGCAGGCCGCCAAACCTGCCGCGGCCCCACGCAAGGCGCCGTCTCGCTCCGCTGCGGCACCCAAACCCGCCCCCGCCAAATCTGCTGGCAGCCAGCGCGCGGCGCCTGCACCGGCGGGCAAGTCAGGCCGTGCTTCCGCCAAAGCGCCCGCCGCCCGCAAAACTGCAGCCAAGAAGGCGCCTGCCAAAAAGGCTCCCGCCAAGTCATCGCGCCAGCGGTGAGGGGGGAGTAGGCACACCCACCGCAGGTGGCGCGATGGCCGGATTTCTGCGTGGTCAAGCGGGCCGGGGCCTGCCAGCTTTGCCCCGGCGCGCTAAAGTGGGTGGACTATGACTCTTTTTCCTACTGGCCATGCCACCCATCCCCAGTGGCGCATGGCGGCTGCGCTGGTTCTGGCGCAGCTGCGCGCACAAATGGCGCTGCCCGCCTATGCCGCGGCGCCCACGCTGGGCTTGCTGTACATCACCGACCACTACGCCAATGACGCGCGCGAACTGCTCGACTATCTGGCCAGCGAACTGCCCGAGGTGACCGACTGGAGCGGCACCGTGGGGGTGGGCGTGTCTGCCAACAACGCCGAGTATTTTGATGAGCCAGCCCTGTCGGTGATGCTGCTGGACGTTCCCGCTGACCAATACCGCGTGTTCTCGGGCGTGGCACCGCTGCCGCGCCATCCCGCCAGCGGCTTTGTCGCTCAGACCGCCTTGGTCCACGCCGATGGGCACACGCCCGACCTGGCCGAGCTGCTGCAGGAAATGGCCGACCGCACCGAAACCGGCTACCTGTTTGGTGGCCTCAGTGCCAGCCGCACCGCCAACGTGCAGTTTGCCGTGGGCGGCAACGGCAACATGGCCGGGCAGGGCGCAGCCAGTGGGGTGTTCGACGGCGGCTTGTCGGGGGTGGCCTTTGGGCCGCAGGTGCCGCTGCTGTCGCGCGTCACGCAGGGCTGCCAGCCGGTGGGCCCGCTGCACACCATCACGGCAGCCAATGACAACGTGGTGCTGGAGCTGGACCATGAACCCGCCCTGGATGTGCTGCTCGATACCCTGCAGGTGACGCTGGACGGCGACCCCCAACCCGCCTTGCGCCGCGTGCGCGCCACCTTGGCCGGGCTGGTGGATGCCGGCGCGCAGCCCCTGGGGCGCCAGCGCACGGGCCACTTTGGTACCGACACGCGGGTGCGGCACATCATTGGCCTGGATGGTGCGCGGCGCGGCGTGGCGCTGGCTGAGCATGTGCAGCCCGGTATGCACCTGGCTTTTTGCCAGCGCAACGTGACTGCTGCGCGGGCCGACCTGATGCGCATCTGCGCCGAAATTCGGGAAGAGCTCTCGCCCCAGGACATGGAGCCCGCGCCAGCCGCAGAACGCAGTGCCCAGGCGCAAGGCGCCGCAGCCCCGGCGCCCGGCACAGGTGCCATGACCAGCCCTGCAGGCGCTGCGCAGGGCCGCACCATTCGGGGCGCTATTTACGTGAGCTGCTCGGGGCGGGGTGGGCCGCACTTTGGTGGGCCGAGCGCTGAGCTGCAAATCGTGCGGCACGCCCTGGGCGATGTGCCCCTGGTCGGTTTTTTTGCAGGCGGCGAAATCGCGCACCAGCAGCTGTATGGCTACACCGGTGTGCTCACGGTGTTTACCGATGCGTGAGGCGGCTGAGCCCAGCTAAGAGCGGCTAACAAAACTCAGCGAAGCGGTTCTGGCTAGGCGCTGTGTCGTCGGCAGTACGAGTGGTACGACAAGACACAGCAACGACGCCAGAAGAGTTTTGTTAGCCGCTCTTATGCCAACTGACACAGGGGCGCACCGGCGAGGCGGGACAATGGGGCATGCGTTACTTTCACCCCACACCACCCCTGCTCTGCCGCCGCTCTCCAGCCCCCTTCACGGCCAAGGCATCTGCGCTGGCACTGGCCTGCGCCCTGGCTTTGGGCGGCTGCGCCACGGAGCCCGGCACAGGCACACCCGCAGCCCAGCCGCCCGCGGCGCCCGCAGCGCCTGCCGTTCCGCCCCCAGCCCAGGCCGTGCCCGCAGCCCCCGCAGCGGCGGACGGGCATGAAGAAGGCTTTGTTCAATGGCGCAATGCCTTTGCCGCGCAGGCGCTGGCTGAAGGCATTCGCCCCGACACGGTGCGCAACGTGCTGGCCCAGGCCCAATGGCAGCCCCGCGTCATCGAGCTGGACCGATCACAGCCCGAATTCACGCGCACGCCCTGGGCGTATCTGGACAGCGCCGTGTCACCCCTGCGCGTCAGCCAGGGCCTTGCCAAGCTGGAGCAGCACAGCACCCCGCTGCAGGCTGCTGCGGAGCGCTACGGTGTGCCCGCCAGCGTGGTCACCGCCATCTGGGGCATCGAGAGCAACTACGGAAGCAACTTCGGCACCTTCAAAACCGTGGACGCCCTGGCCACACTGGCCTATGAGGGGCGGCGGCACGACTGGGCGCGCTCGCAACTAATGGCAGCGCTGCGCATCATTGACCGGGGCGACATTGCTGCAGAAGCCATGATCGGCTCCTGGGCCGGGGCCATGGGGCACACGCAGTTCATTCCCACCGTGTTCCAGGCCTACGCGGTAGATGCCGATGGCGACGGGCGCCGCGACATCTGGGGCAGCATCCCCGACGTGGCGGCATCGACCGCGCATTTTCTGGAGCGGGAAGGCTGGGTGCCCGGTGAAACCTGGGGCACTGAAGTGCAGCTGCCACCGGGCTTTGACCACGCCAGGGCCGAGCTGAGCGTGCGGCAAAGCACTGCCCAATGGGCGGCTGAAGGGGTGCGCGCCATGGACGGCAACGCCCTGCCCGACCTGGCCTCTGCCTCCATCCTGGCGCCCGCCGGTGCGCGGGGCCCTGCATTTTTGGTGGGGAAGAACTTCCGCACCATCCTGCGCTACAACAATTCCACCAACTACGCGCTGGCCGTGGCGCTGCTGTCGCAACGCCTGAGCGGCGGCCCCGGCCTGGTGGCCGAATGGCCGCGTGACCTGCAACCCCTGTCGCGCGAGCAAACGCGGCAACTGCAAACGGCGCTGAACGCCAAGGGCTTTGACACGGGCACCCCTGACGGTGTTCTGGGCCCCGCCACACGCGCCGGGCTGCGCAAGTACCAGCAAAGCCAGGGGCTGGTGGCCGATGGCTATCCCACGCTGGAGTTGCTGCGCTCACTGGCGCCTGCAGGCACCAATCCATAGCGCCATAGCGGCCCTTGCACGCAGCCGCTGAGGTCAAGAGCCCAGGCCATGCCTGCGGATCTTGTCGTGCAGTGTGGTCTTGGGCACCCGTAGAGCCTCGGCCGTGCGGGTGAGGTTGCCACCGTGCTGGCGCAAGGCCTCGGCAATCAAGGTGCGCTCGAACGCATCCACCGCGGCAGCCAGGGCCTGCACGGGCGCGGGTTCTGCGCCCTCGCCCGCCTTTGCGGCAAATGGCGCAGCGCTGGCGGCAATGCCCAGCACCGCCCGCTCGGCCACGTTGCGCAGTTCACGCACATTGCCGGGCCAGTGGTAGCCCAGCAGTTGCTGTAGCTGGCCGGGGGCCAGCTCGGGCACGGGCAGCTGGTGGCGCGCCGCGCTCAGCATCAGAAAGTGCTCGAAGAGCAACGGTACGTCTTCACGCCGCTCGCGCAGCGGCGGCAGATCCACCGTGGCGATGCTCAGGCGGTAGTACAGGTCTTCGCGAAACTTGCCTTGTTTGCACAGGTCCAGCAAATCCACCTTGGTGGCGGCCACCACGCGGCAGTCGATGGGAATGAGGGTGTTGGAGCCCAGGCGTTCGAGCACACGCTCTTGGAGCACGCGCAGCAGCTTGATCTGCATGGCCATGGGCATGCTCTCGATTTCATCGAGGAACAGCGTGCCACCGCTGGCATGTTCCAGCTTGCCAATGCGCCGCTTGCCCGCGCCGGTGAAGGCCCCGGCTTCGTTGCCAAACATTTCGCTGTCGAAAAGCGTGTCGGGCAGCCCGCCGCAGTTGATGGCCACAAAGTGGCCCTTGCTGCGTGGGCTGGCTTCGTGCAGGCAGCGGGCCACCAGCTCCTTGCCGGTGCCGGTCTCGCCGTGGATCAGCACATCCACCGAGCTGGCGGCCAGCCCCGAGAGCACTTCGCGCAGTTGCCGCATGTTGGGCGCGCGGCCCATCACCAGCCGCTCAATGGCGTCGCGCTGCGCCAGCTGGCTGCGCAAATCACGCACTTCCAGCACCAGGCGGCGCTTGTCCAGCGCACGGCGCACGGCGCTCACCAGCTGCTCTGGCGTGAAGGGCTTCTGGATGAAGTCGTGCGCACCGTCTTTCATGGCTTGCACGGCCATGGAAATATCGCCGTGGCCCGTGATCAGCACCACCGGCAGCTCGGGGTCGGTGCGCATGATTTCTTGGAGAAAAGCCATGCCATCCATTTGCGGCAAGCGAATGTCGCTGACCACCACACCCCGAAAATCACGCCCCAGCCGCGCGCGCGCCTTCTCTGCGCTGGGGGCGCTTTCAGTGGCAATGCCTTCGAGCTGCAAGGCCTGCTCGCAACCCAGAACAATGTCGGGATCGTCTTCGACGATCAGCACCTTGAGGTCATCAGTCATGATGGTTGTGGCTGGCCCGGCTGTGCCGCAGGCAGGGTGAGGTGGAAGACTGCGCCACCGCCGGGGTGGTTGGCACCGCCGAGCGTGCCGCCCGATTCGCGCACGATACCGGCCGACAAGGCCAGGCCCAGGCCCAGGCCATCGCCCGTGCCCTTGGTGGTGAAAAACGGCTCGAACAAATGGGCAATCGCCTCTTCAGACAGCCCTGGCCCATGGTCCCGCACCTGCACATGCACCTGGCCATGGAGCAGCTCACACCATACATGCACGCATGGCGTGGGCGCACCCGCCATGGCATCGAGCGCGTTGTTGATCAGATTGACCAGCACCTGCTCCAGGCGGTTGCCATCGCACCAGGCCACCGGCTCAGTTTCTGCCACCTGCACATCCACCTTTGCACCGGTTTGTTGAATGCGTGACTCCAGCACCGCCAAGGCATTGCCAAGGGCTGCGCGCACCGGCACGGCACCCGGCTCGCCGGAAGACTTGCGCGCAAACGCACGCAATTCGCCCGTGATGAGGCCCATGCGGTCAGCCAGCTGGGCAATGCGTTCGAGGTTGATCTGCACGGTGGCCAGGTCGCCCCGCTCCAGAAACCGCAGGCTGTTGCCCGACAAAGTACGCAGCGCCGTCAGGGGCTGGTTCAGTTCATGGGCCACGCCGGTGGAGAGCTGCCCAATCACCGCCAGCTTGCCCGCCTGCACCAGCTCGTTCTGTGCGGCCCTGAGAGTGGCTTCTGCGCGGATGCGCTCTTGCACTTCCTGCTGCAGGCGTTCGTTGGTTTGTTGCAAGTCGGACGTGCGCTGCTGCACCTTGCGCTCCAGCTCGTCGTGCGCGGCCTGCAGCGCCTCGCGTGCGGCCAGCCGGTCACGCACGCGATCGCGCTGGTGGCGGCGCCGCTGGTTGAGCATGAAACCGAGCAGCGCCAAGAAGGCCGTGCCCGTGCTGGCAATCAGGGCGTAACTCTGGGCCGCCTCGTCGGCCCGCGCCATGTGCGAGAACACGGTGAGCGTCCACGGTGTGCCCGGCAAGGCACGCGCCTGGGTCAGAAACCGGCCAGTGACCGGGTACACCGATGCCATCTCGGTGCCCTCACGCGCCACGCGCACCACGCGCGCGCCCTGGTCCAGATCGCTCAGCACCTTGATGCCCAGGGGCGAGAGGGCACGGCGGTTGTACTGCAGGGTTTGGTCAAACGCCTTGCGCGTGTTCTCATCCAGCGGGCGCAGGGCCGTGAATTTCCAGTCGGGCACCGAGCCCAGAATCACCACGCCGTTCTCGTCGGTCACGATGACCGGGGCCTCAACGGTGGACCACGACTGCTCCAGCTGGTCCAGGCTGACCTTGGTGACCGCCACACCCACGGTGCGGTTGCCGTCGAGCAGCGCAGATGCCAGGTAGTAGCCAGGCTCTCCGCGCGTGGTGCCGATGCCAAACAGGCGCCCGGTGCCACTGCTGAGTGCATCGCGAAAGTAGGGGCGGAACTGCAGGTCCTCGCCCATGAAGCTGTCAGGCCGCCGCCAGTTGCTGGTGGCCACCACCCGGCCATCCAGGTTGATGACGTAGATGGACAGCGTGCCTGCGCGCTCATTCAGCTGTTCGAGATAGGCGCTGACTTCCTCGGCCTGCGCGGCGGAGGCATCGGGCGCAAGCAGGGCCAGCACCTCTTTTTCCAGGTCCAGCGTGCCAGGAAGAAAGGCGTATTTGCTGATCTCACGCTGCAAGCTGGCGGTGTACAGCTCCAGCCGGTGCAGCCCCGTGGCCTGGATCTGCGCCTGCCCCACACGCAAAGCCACCACATAGGCCAGCCAGCCGCTGAGCAGCACCCCGCACAGCAGCAACAAAACCATCAAGTGACGCAGGGATCGGCGCAAAGGCATGTCAGAAGTCAGGTGGGCGATGGTAGCAGTGCGATGAAAGACGGCCACCCGTCACGCAGTGCCTCTGGAATGGGCCGCAGGGTGACGGCGGGATGAAAAAAGGCTGGCCAACGCCAGCCTTGGTGTGCAGTGATGAACGCACTGCGCACAGTGAAGCTCAGGCCGTGGCCCGCGCTGCCTCGTCATCCCCTGGGGCGGGAATCATCTCCTCACGCTCGGCCAAGGCATCTGGCACGGGATCGATGGCCCCCTCCCACTTGGCCACCACGGCGGTGGCAATGGCGTTGCCCATCACGTTGGTCAGGGTACGGCCCATGTCCAGGAAGTGGTCAATACCCAAGATCAGCAACACACCGGCCTCTGGCAGGTTGAACATGGGCAACACCGCCGCCACCACGACGAGCGAAGCGCGCGGCACGCCCGCAATCCCTTTGCTGGACACCATCAGTACCAGCAGCATGGTGATCTGCGCCGACAGCGGCATGTCAATGCCATAGGCCTGGGCGATGAAAATTGCCGCGAAGGTGGTGTAGATCATCGAGCCGTCGAGGTTGAACGAATACCCCAGGGGCAATACAAAGCCCGTCACCTTGGGCCGAACACCAAACTTCTCCAGCTGTTCCATCAGCTTGGGATAAACAGACTCGCTGCTGGCCGTGGAAAAGCCAATCAGCATGGGCGTGCGGATGAGCTTGAGCAGGCGAAACACATCGCGGCCCAGCACCACATAACCCGCAAACACCAGCACCAGCCACAGCGCCGCCAGCGCCAGGTAGAAGCTGAGCATGAACTTGCCAAAAACACCCAGCATCCCCAGGCCTTGCGTGGTGATGGCACCGGCCACTGCGCCGAACACGCCCACAGGTGCAAAGCGCATCACGTAGTCGGTGACCTTGAGCATCACATGGACCACCTCGTCCAGCGTGGCGACCAGCGTGCGCGCAGCCTGGTTGTGCAAGTGACCCAGGGCCATGCCGAAGAACAGCGAGAACACCAGGATCTGCAAGATGGCGTTGTTGGCCATCGACTCCACGATGCTCTTCGGAAACACCTGGGTGATGAAATCGCGCAGGTTCAGCGCTCCGGTCTTGAGCTGCGTGGCGGTGCCCGCCTCTGGCAGCGGAATCGACATGGAACTGCCGGGCTGGGTGAGGTTGGCAATCAGCAGGCCCAGCGTCAGCGAGATCAGCGAAGCGCCCATGAACCAAGCCAGCGCCCGCGTGCCGATACGCCCCACGGTGCGCGAATCGCCCATGGTAGACATGCCTGCAGCCAGGGTCGCAAACACCAGGGGCGCGATGATCATTTTGATCATGCGCAGAAAAATATCCGTCAGCAGGCCAAAGTAACCCGCGATTTCCTTGGCGGCTTCGGGTGTCGGCGCCCAGGCGTGGCAGGCATAGCCGACCAGTACCCCCAGAACCATGGCCAGGATGACCATGGTGGTCAAGCGATTGAGTTTCATGCGATGTGTGATGGATGAGTAAAGAAAACCCAGGTCTCTGCGCCCCATGAGACACCGTGCACAGACCAGGGTCACCGGGTAGCGCTCAGCAACGCTCCACACGATTGGCGCTGCACCGGGGCTCCGGGCTGCAGGTGCAATGGCACTGCACTAGCGGGACTTGCGCCCAGGTCCAGATCAGCGCGTTGACCACCGTGAGTTGTTGCATGGCTCGTCTCCAAAGAACGTTGGGCCGGCTATTGCGCGGCTTGCCGCTGTCATTGCACGCAACGTGCCAAGCCTGCGCGCTGATGCACTGCGCTCTAAGTCATTGATTTACCGAGCGTCATCAGTGCCCATCCCACGCACTGCGTTCGGTATTTCGAACATCTGCCTCGGCCCTGTTCGGAAACCAGAACACTGCATGGCCACACGCACAGCTCGCCCCCGTCTGCCTACGCCCCAGGCCCGTGGCACATCGCCAAAGAAAAAGCCGGCCACAAGGGCCGGCTTTTCAGCGACGGGGAGCGCCCCGGAGGAGCGCCAGGGCTTTCGCCCTTCCATCAATCGGTCGTGGCCTCTTCAGGCTCCGCAGGCTCTGATTTGGCTGAGCGCTCTTTCTTGGGCAGCGGCTGAATGTCCAAGCGCACCTCAGAAGTCTCCACACCCTTGTCATCGGTCTTGACGTCAATGTCCACCGTCAGGCGGCCACCTTCCGTCAAGCGACCAAACAGCAGCTCGTCAGCCAGGGCACGGCGAATGGTGTCCTGGATGAGGCGCTGCATGGGACGTGCACCCATGAGCGGATCGAAGCCCTTCTTGGCCAAGTGCTTGCGCAAGGCGTCGGTGAAGGTGACTTCCACCTTTTTCTCGGCCAGCTGGGTTTCCAGCTGCAGCAGGAACTTGTCAACCACACGCAGAATGATCTGCTCGTCCAGCGCCTTGAAGTTGACGATGGCATCCAGCCGGTTGCGGAACTCGGGCGTGAACAGGCGCTTGATGTCACCCATTTCGTCACCCGCCTGGCGCGGATTGGTGAAGCCGATGGTGGCCTTGTTCATCGTCTCGGCGCCCGCATTGGTCGTCATGATGATGAGCACGTTGCGGAAGTCGGCCTTGCGGCCGTTGTTGTCCGTCAATGTGCCATGGTCCATGACCTGCAGGAGCACGTTGAAGATGTCCGGGTGGGCCTTCTCGATTTCGTCCAGCAGCAGCACGGCGTGCGGCTTCTTGGTGATGGCCTCGGTCAGCAAACCACCCT
>ERZ650302.556-NODE-556-length-20795-cov-26.486017_pt1 | contig 20795 bp, 20 predicted proteins | sample MGYA00376238_ERZ650302 | MGnify/ENA primary metagenome ERZ650302 (study PRJEB26733, sample SAMN07839298) | wastewater metagenome | biome: urban; feature: wastewater treatment plant; material: waste water | place: USA: North Carolina | collected 2016-04-28 ... | reverse complement strand
GGCGGAAAGTATGAGGTTAGAGATAAAGCGACTGGAAAAGCAATAGCGACATTTGATAATGCAAAAGATGCTCAAAAATCAATTGATTTTGCTAAATTAAAAGTTGAACAGAGTAAACAAAATAAGCATATATCGGGAACAAATGAATATAAAGTTGCTCAAGCTAATGGTCAACAAAAAAGTATTTTGAATGATAATGTAGATACACAAAAATTAGTTAATGAATATGCAGGAAAAGGTCGAGTTATACCTAATAAAATCCCTCTAGGACAGCCTGGTTCTAAAGAAGTCGTAAGTTCTAATCAAGTTATTGGAAAATACTATGACCCTCAAACTCAGCAATTTTCCCCAACAAAAAACTTTACTATTCATTATTCAAAAAATGGGGTGCACATTGTACCTTCTAGACCATAGATTCAGAGGAGTAAAATATGTTAATGAATGAAATACTAATCCATAGAAGAAAAAATCTTTCTTTATTTCAGCAAACTAAGGAATTAACTCTTTATAGTTTGGTAGGGTGCGCTAGTAAAAAAATGCGAGGAATAACATTAAACTATGATGATGCTAATAAGAGCATAGAGACGATAATTTTCTTCGATATGGAATTATCTGAAGAAGAGGAAGAGGCTATGCAAATTGCTAATACAGAAGTTATTGCTGGTATTCATAACGAAGTGACAGGGGAATTTGTACTTACATTAACAGTAGTTCCTCCTTCTGAATCTATTTTAGATAAATGTGGAAATTGGGGATGGATTTACCTTCGCCATGAATATTGATCTCTAATTGTTTCAACCATGTGTTAAAAAGTCGTATCTGCGCATTTATGATTTTTATTAACAGCCACAAGCTGTCATATATGCAAAATTAGCTTCAATGCATGGTTTTTATTGAGGCATAGATCATGAAATTTCCCCTGCAGCAGCGAACTACTTAACTACCCTAGCACCATATGCTGCTCAAGTGATTGGGCAACAGTGGGGTCATGGAGAGGACAAGAATACCGCAGCGCAGTTAGCCGCGCATGCAATTTTAGGTGCAACGTTGGCTTATATCAACGGCGGTGACCCGACAGCAGGAGGAAGTGCAGTGGTTGCCAGTGAAGCGGCAGCGACCTACTTTACGAATCAATATAAAGACAATAAAGATTACCAAGACGCCAATGGCGTATTCCAGCCGAACCTATTGCCAGAAGATATTAAAACTCAGATACGGGATTTAACCGCTGGTATTGGTGCTGTGATAGGCGGTGTAGCAGGCGATTCATCGTATAACGCACAATTGGCAGGTGTGATTGGGCAGAATGCAGTGGAGAATAATGTTGACTCAGTAAAAGACATTCAAAATGCGAAAGCATATTCTGACACAATGTATAAGAGTACCTGTGCTGCTTTAGGCTTAAGTCCGAGTGATCCTGCTTGTGGAAGTTACATCCGTAAAGAAGGATTGGAGATTCTCAAAGGTACAGCACTGGTCTTTATTCCGACAGAACCATATGAATTAATTCCAATCGGAAAGGGTGTTGGGGTTGTTGTAAAAGGTAGTAAGAAGTTAATTGCAGTATATAAAGATGCTAAAGCCGCTGAGAAAGCAGTGGAAAAGGCTGGGGCTAAAGTTGAAATTCCTAATGCTGTAAATATAAATGCTCAAGATGCTTTAAATAGAAAGCTTTCTGGATTAGAGAAAGCTCAAAAGATTGCGGAAGTAACAAAAACATTACCTGATGGAAGGATCCGATATTACAATAAAGAAGTTGCAGCAGCTAAGGAAGGTCAAACGAGAGGGGCTTCATTTGTTACAGAGTATGATCCGAAGACAGGAGCTGTTAGACAATGGATGGAAAGTTATGACCACAGTGGCAATGTAATTAGAGTACATCCAAAATCCATAAACGGACAGCCAGTTATTGGACAGCATTATCCACCAACTGGAAAAGAAATACAGGCGGGAGCTAAATAAATTGAATAAAGATTTAAATAGAGAACTATCTAAGTTGAAAGATTATGTTCTTCATAGCTATGATCCAATAGAAGTATCTAGTACAGCTATGGAAATTTATAATAATTATGCTTTACAGTTATCTGTTGCTTCTTCAGACAAATTGATGATTCTAGTTGCAATGGATATGGGAGAAGAATTTGAACTTCCTCAGAATGAGGTTGAAAACCTGTTAGATTTTTTAATAAATCAGCAGGAGTAAGGTAAATTTTACAATGTTTTAAATGCTATGGTTACTGGTGCATTGGGCGGGAAAACAGATGTTCAAATTGCTGCCAATACACTTCACCTTATGTAGCTCAAGCGATTGGTGAGCATTGGGAGGCATGGTGAAGACAAGAACACGGCAGAACATGCCATGCTAGGTGCACTCTAGCTTATATCAACGGTGGCGACCCAACAGCAGGAGGAAGCGCAGCAGTTGCGAGTGAAGCAGCAGCCATATATCTGACCAATCAATATAAAGACAAAAAAGAATACCAAGATGCAAATGGAGAATTTCAGCCGAATTTATTACCTGAAAGTGTAAAAACTCAAATCCGAGATTTAACAGCAGGTATTGGTGCTGTGATAGGCGGTGCAGCAGGAGATTCGACCTATAACGCACAATTGGCAGGTGTGATTGGGCAGAATGCGGTGGAGAATAATAATACAGCATTTATGGCTAACCCTTTGGAATTTGAGGAGTTAAAACAGCCAAAAACAAGAGAGGAAATTTTACTCGAAGCACATGCTCAAAAAGAACAAGCTTTATACATGGCTTTAGCTTTAAATATCGTAAAAGATTTCATTTTATATAGAAATCTTGGCGGAAAGTATGAGGTTAGAGATAAAGCAACTGGAAAAGCAATAGCGACTTTTGATAATGCAAAAGATGCTCAAAAATCAATTGATTTTGCTAAATTTAAAGTTGAACAAAGTAAACAAAATAAACATATACTTGGAACAAACGAATATAAAGTTTCTGTGTCTAATGATAAAACAAAAAGTATTTTAAGTGTTGATCCAAATAGTTTGACTAAAAAATTAGGTACAGGCCAACCAGTAAATAAAGTACAAGTCGGGTTACCAGGGTCAAAGGAAAGAATTGATTTTGGGAAAGTTATTGGAACTTATATAGATCCAAAAACAGGAGTTCAACTACCAACGAGTAAAGGAATTGTGCATTATAGTAATAAAGGAATTCACATTGTACCGTCAAGACCATAAATATTTATTTAATAGGAGTTGTATATGAATGATGATTTATTAATACTTCGTTTAGCAGTCCAAAATTCTTTAATTGGATGTGTAACTAGCGAATTAAGGGCAGTATATGTCAAAATAGAAAATAAAATCATATACTTTAAGATGGTTTTTGATGGGGAAATTTCTGACTACTGGTATGAAACAGGTTCAGAGATTGGAACAGAGATAGTATCTCATTTCTCCGATTATAGTATCAATGAAGATTTTATTAGGAAAGATTATCCAGAGAAATTAGATTATCCAGAATTTATATGTTTATATAAAAGATATGAATTATGATGCTATGAACTAAAATGTGATTGGTCTATAGGTGGAATGAAATATATCATCATACCTCGCCTGCATCAACGGTGGTGACCTGACAGCAGGAGGAAGTGCAGCAGTTGCGAGTGAAGCAGCAGCCATATATCTGACCAATCAATATAAAGACAAAAAAGAATACCAAGATGCAAATGGAGAATTTCAGCCGAATTTATTACCTGAAAGTGTAAAAACTCAAATCCGAGATTTAACAGCAGGAATTGGTGCTGTGATTGGCGGAGCAGTAGGTGATTCTAGCTATAACGCCCAATTGGCAGGTGTGATTGGGCAGAATGCGGTGGAGAATAATGAATTATTCAAAGTAAATGATAAAGGAGACTTTATCGCATGTTTTGAAGTATTCGGACTTTCATGTTCACCTAGACAGGGAGAAAGGGCTGCGACAGAACAGGATATTAGAAATGGTGCAATCAATATTGCTATCGATGTAGCTACAGGAACAATTGTTGGACGTGCTGTTAAAGTAGTAAAAAATGGATATCAAATTGCAGATAAAGTCTTTAAAAATGTAAAAGATGCTACCAGAGCAATTGATAACAGTGCTTTATCTAGTGTTCAGAAACAACAATTGAAGGAGCAGCTTGCACAGCAAGCAGGAATTCCTAGAGATATTGTAAATAACCCTGCTAGTTTATGGGGTAAAACGGTAGATCAAATTAAACAATCTTTTGAAATGGATGGTGCAATTCTGAAAAAAGTTGATCCTAGAAGTAGCTCTTCTGGAAATGCTATTATTTACGATATTGATAATAGTGCTTCAGGTATAAAGAGAATACAGCATAGCCCATCAACTTTAGGGAGAGATAAACAGTCTACACATGGTGGTGAATATTATAAAATCACTTATACAAATGGGAGTCAGGTAAAGATAATTGATACCAATAACTATAAGTTATCATTTGATAAACAAGGTAAACCTTTATATGATAAAAATACTACTTATATGAATTCAAATGGAAATGTTATTAAGTTTAATACAGAAAGTAATAAGTGGATTTCAGTAAAATGATTGATAATAAAATTAGTTTTTCTTGGAAAAGTCCAATAATACCCTCTAAATCATTAGCAGGAATTCCTATTGGTATTGAAAATGGGTTATTTCAAAATATACTTAAGCAATATTTAGTTGACAGTGAAAATAAAATATATGAATTTAAATATTCTCCTGCACTGATATTAGATGAATATACTTTAGATGATAATGGGAATGGTTGTTATCATTTTGTATTAAATGACCCTAAACTAACAGGAAGAAAAAATCTCAGTCAGTTGCGAGATTTATTTTATTCAAGAGTGTTGAATATATTAGTAGTTAATAATCATATTGCTGCTATTAAAACATGGGCTTTTGAGGTTTTAGATCAAGATGATCAGAAATCAGCACATTCATATATGGGGAAAACAAAAGAGGGGTTAGGGCTATATAGCCCACTGATTGACTTTTTAAATTATAGTAAATTGGAGTTCGATGAAGGTGAATCATTTTTTTACACAGATGATGCATATGGAAATCTTGAAATTACAGGATATGGGCAAACTCTAGAGGATTATCCTGATCAAGTTGTGATGGCTATAGCTGTTTTCTAAAGGCCAGAGTCTCCTTTGGTAGGCTTTGTTACACGAACATATACCTAAAGTCTACCGTACCACAAAGCAGCTGCAGACCAAGCCAAAACATGGTGCATGGGTGGATACAGCAGCCGCGCATTGAATGTAGTGACCACTGCCATTACTGTAGCATCGGGAGGACAAACTGACTTACAAGTGGTGACCAATACCCTAGCACCGTATGCAGCTCAGGTGATTGGAGGCCAGTTTGGTCATGGAGAGGACAAAAATACCGCAGCACAGTTAGTGTCTCATGCGATCTTGGGAGCAACACTTGCCTATATTAATGGTGGCGACCCGACTGCAGGTGGAAGTGCAGCTGTTGCCAGTGAAGCGGCAGCGAATTACCTCACAAAACAATTAGAAGAAAAATACAAAGATGATCCTAAATATTTTGTAAATGGTGAGTTCCAAGCGAACTTACTGTCAGAAGCTGAAAAGGCACAGATACGTGATTTAACCGCAGGGATTGGCGCTGTCATTGGTGGAGCAGCAGGTGATTCAACGTATAACGCACAATTGGCTGGTGTGATTGGGCAGAATGCGGTGGAGAATAATGTAGATTCCTACAAAGACATTCAAAATGCCAAAGCCTATTCTGAACAAATGTATAAAGATGCGTGTGCAGCGTATGGGTTGAATGGAGCTGCATGTAATGCACAAATAAGAAAAGATGGGTTTGAAATTTTAAAAGGAACAGCTTTAGTACTTTTACCAACAGAACCATATGAATTAATTCCAATTGGTAAGGGTGTTGGGATTGTTATAAAAGGCACTAAGAAGATTGTTGCAGTTTATAAGGATGTAAAATCGGCTGAAAAGGCAGTGGAAAAAGCTGGGGCTAAAATTGATAATAATTTTTATCGGGATGGTGAAACAAGTGTTGATTGGACTTCAGCTAAAAAGGCTTCAAATAATATTAATTTGGCAGGACATTGGCAAAAACATAAAGATGAATTCCCGACATTAGTGTCCCAAAATGATTATTATCGTTTTGCACAGGATTTTGTAACTAATCCCCCTAAAGGGACATTAGTGAAAGTTAGAAAGAACGGTGATAGTGTATTTTATCAACCTAGTACAAATACATTTGCTGTGAAAACAAAGGATGGACTTCCTAGAACTGTATTTAAACCTGATCCAAAAGAGCATGGGTATACAAATAATTTGGAGTATTTTCATGCACAATAAAATGTTACATATTTGTAGAGTTTGTGGATATTGTGATGAAGAGTTGTTTCCATGGGGAGAAGATGGTGAAACTCCAACATTTGAAATTTGTCCATGTTGCAATGTAGAGTTTGGTTATGAAGATGCTCAAATCTCTAGTATTATTAGATATAGGGAAAAATGGACGAAATCGAGAAAATTCCAATCGGATAGTAAATATTTAAAACAATTAAAAAATATCCAATCTCAATATTTTTGAGCAGTAGTATCAGCTTTAGCGTACAAACAGCAGATAAGAAACCGAACAACTGCCCCGTGCGAGCATGGGGTAAGCTGTAATTATTCCTGTTAATGTACCCGCTAAATCTAAACCAATTGTTAAAAAATAATAGGAGGCCACGAATGCAAATGAATATGATGTGTGCAAGACGTGAATTTAAAAATGCACAACAACGTTTTGATCATATGACAATGGTGATCGGAAGCCATTACAAAAATAAAGAGCAGTTATCTTTATCTGCTGACGACCAAAGTTATTTGAAAGAAAGAAATGGAAATCCATTTGCAGTAATGTATTTCTTTTCAAGAAAGATTGATGCAACTATGGCAGGTGCGTGGTTATTTGATCAAGATATTAAAAAATTTAAAAAATTAGCTTATGTTTATTCTAAGTTAAGCGTATTGAATAGTGTGACTCGTGATGATCCTATGCCGTTCTTTTTTCGTTCGGGTTATACGAATGTCAAAGAACCGATGTTTCATATGCTGATGAGTGATAGTACTGAAATCAGAAATTTTTTAATTCGAAACATTGAAGAAGTTGCGAATGATACAGAAGATTTAGAAGATGAGTACGACTTAAACCGTCAAATGATTTACAACACTTTACTGATGTTGGAAGGCAAACAATTAGAACGCTTAAAACAACGCAGTCAGAAAGTGCTTGATGCCCCAACGCCTAAAATTAAGCAATTTGCTAAAGAACTTGAACTGAGAAAATATGATTTTCAATTTTACATTGCATTTACAGAACAGGATGTAGAAGGAATGAAAAAAGCATTAGAGCCATTTTTTATTAAGAAAATAGCTCAAGATGCAGCGAAAAATACACTTGCCTATTATGATTTTTATTTACAGCCACAAATTGTCATATACGCAAAATTAGCTTCGATGCATGGTTTTGATTTAGGCATAAATCATGAAATTGCCCCTAAAGAATTAATTCAGTACGAGCCGCTTCCTCAAGAAGAATATCAAGATATTGTCGACTTTATGAAGCCATACAAACTCTCGTATCCGTATTCTTATTTGCAGAATTGGATTGATTACTATGTAAGAAAAACTGATCAACTCTTTCCTTCATAATTCAAGGCGCAACTAGGGTATGAGGTTTGCTTAATTAATTGAATTTTTATGCACGTGCTTGAATTTCATTAACCTAACTTTGAAACCTATTGCACTCAATTTTATTCCCAATGAATTAGTGAAATGTATTTTAGTTTTTATTTCTGATTATTTTTTTTATTTACCTTAAATTTTGGGTATTTTATTATATAAACATGTTGAGTCTACCTCTATGAAGTTCAATCAATACTTAATTCTAACTGTAATGGCTGTAATCACCTTTACGGCAAATGCAAAACCTACACAATTTTATAAACCTTATAAGAATACGAATACTGTTGAGAATATACAGCCTAAAAAATATCTTATAGAATCTGTAAGTGTAAATTTATCTAACAAGGTTAACGCTCCATCATTTTTAACCCAAGATCAAATAGAAGAGCGGTATTTGCAGAATCTGAAAAATGAATTAAAGTCAAAAGGCTTATTGGCCGATGAACTAACAACACAGCCTATCTCCTTGTCATTTGAAATAAAACAGAAAAGAGTTTTTGCTGGAGAAGATTTAAAATTTTTAGGTTCCAAAGCTGTTGGAAAGTATGCACATAGCACTTTGCAATATACATCTACGATGACGTATGACAATAAAGAGTTAGCAAATTATGTATCAGCTGAAAAAATTTCTTTAGGAAAAAGTGGAAGCCTTGGAAAAATTGTTAGAGATTTATCTGGAAGTGGAAAACCAGAAAATGAGTTAGAAGATATCGATAGTTTTGTACAGTTTATAATTGAACAATTACCTCAATAAAGATGAGTGAAATATGAGATTTTTAGATGAGTGAATAGACAGGGTGTTTAATAGAAATACGATTGGTTGAAGAAAATTTAAACAAATAGTTGGTTGAATTTTTTGTAGTAAAAATAGCAGTAAAAAATTAAATTTTAAATATTTTATTATTTAATATCAATTAATTGTTTTCTTAATTTGACTATCACCGCTTCCGCCAAATTTGAAAAGCCCTCTGTAGTTACAGGGGGCTTTTTTTTCATATTTTTCTCACAAATTAATCCATATTACTGATAAAAAAATAGCCGTGTGATTGAAAGTCTCAACTTTTAGGAGTTAGGCAAACAATTGTCGCCAAATTTAGCAATTGCAGTCTCTGGTTTATGGGACTCAGGCGCAGGTGATCCAGCTCCAACTTTAGGTCCTGTGAAGGGTTATTGGGGTGCGGGTTTGGCAGCGAAATATAACTTCAATCAAAAGCTGGCGTTCAGTCTAGGTGGTCGTTACATGTGGTTTGGTGATGCAAAAGGTTCAACGCCTGATGGTAGTATCAAGGGCGATTTTAAGGACAATACAGGCTATATCGTGGGGATGAAACTCTCGTATAAATCTAAATAATTTATCTCGCTTATTACTCGTTTGAGGTTTTGCCTTCTCTCTGAAATATTGAGAGAAGGTTTTTTTTAGCAGTGCTGAATTATCTGTCTAATGGTTTGTATTGTCATAAGACGTACTGAGTTGGCTGCATGTTTTTCAGTCTTTTGAATGCAGTCAAACTAGATGAAACCAGCCTTTCAAGGATTTGGTTTTTCACCATGAAGATGAAACATCGTGAGTGTTTATTCAGATGTATTGCAGAGCAACATAGTGTTGCGCTTGTGCAACGGTTATCATAGAGCCAACAAAGCGTTGGAAGACATTATGAAAATCGTGGCAGATGAAAATCTCGCATTTACCGATTATTTTTTTGCCGAATTTGGTGAAATTGAGCACAAAGCAGGGCGTACTTTAACGCATGCCGATGTTGTAGATGCCAAAGCACTGTTGGTGCGTTCCGTAACTCAAGTCAATCCAGCATTAATCAATAACACCACACTTCAATATGTAGGTAGTGCAACCATTGGTACGGATCATTTAGATATTGAAGCTATTGAGAAACAGAATATTCAATGGGCGAATGCCGCAGGTTGTAATGCGCAGGCGGTGGCTGAATATGTGATTACGGCTTTACTCCATCTCAATCCAGCATTGCTGAACGCTGAAGAAAGTTTTACTTTGGGCATTATTGGCCTAGGAAATGTCGGTTCTCGCTTGGCTTATATGGCCAAACTATTGGGCTGGAATGTGATCGGTCATGATCCTTTTGTACAGCAAGATACGATTCAGCAGGTCGATTTAAATACCTTATTAAGCACTGCCGATGCGATTTCATTGCATGTGCCTTTAACCAAAACAGGATCACATCCAACCTACCATTTGTTCAACGCCGAAGCTTTCGCTGCGATGAAAACGACAGCAATATTGATTAATTCTGCGCGTGGACCTGTAATTGAAGAGCAAGCTTTATTGGCCGACATCGAAAAAACACAGCGCAAAGTGGTATTAGATGTCTTTGAACATGAGCCTGTGATTTCTGAACAAGTGTTGAAAGCTGTGACTCTAGTGACGCCACATATCGCAGGTTATAGCTTAGAAGGCAAAGCGCGTGGTACACAAATGATCTATGAGGCTTTCTGTAAAACTTTCCAATTTGAAGCCCATAAAAGCTTCGAGTCGCAGTTGCCTGTGTGCGCGCAATATTTTGAAGGGCAAGATTTGAAATCTGCACTTCAAAAGCATTTAAATGAAATCTACCCGATTGCACGAGATGACCAAGCCTTACGTGCTTGCTTAAAAGAGGGGATGATCGATCAAAAAGCCTTTGATCATTTAAGAAAGACCTATCCATTACGCCGTGAATGGGCTGCACACGGAGGGCCGAAGGCATGAGTCAGGACGTGATCCATTATCAGCCAACCTGTGACTTAAAAGCCATGCGTGCTCGCGCGCAAATGTATAGCCAAATTCGCCAGTTTTTTGCTGAACGTGAAGTGCTTGAGGTTGAAACCCCGATTTTATCTCAAGCTGGTGTGACCGATGTGCATTTGGCTTCGGTTCAAGCGCAGCGCCATGTACAAGGCAAACAACAAACGCATTATTTGCAGACATCACCTGAGTTTGCCATGAAGCGCTTACTTGCCAGTGGTAGTGGGCCGATTTATCAAATCTGTAAAGTTTTCCGTGATGATGAACATGGTCGTAAACACAATAGTGAATTTACCATGCTGGAATGGTATAGACCGAATTTCAGCTTGAAGGATTTGATGTTTGAAGTGACAGATTTATTGAATGTCACATTAAAGCAGCGTTTTGGTGAAGTTCGCCCTACCATTTTGAGCTATAAGCATGCGTTTATGGATCGCTTAGATTTGAACCCACTGCAAGCCAGTTTGAAAGAATTAAAAGACTGCTGCAATCGTGTGGGTTTAAATTTGGACTTGGGTGATGACCGACTGGGCTATATCGATTTGCTCTTTTCGCATTTTGTAGAGCCAAGCCTAGGTTTTGATACGCCCGTGTTTCTAACCGATTTTCCACCAGAGCTAGCCTCGCTTGCCAAAACTAAAACGGATGAAGACGGTGAATGGGTTGCGGCACGTTTTGAGCTGTATATCGAAGGTTTGGAACTCGCCAACGCTTATGATGAGTTGATCGACGCGGAGGTGTTGCGTTCACGTTTTGAAGCCGATAATGCTGAACGTGAAAAGTTAGGCTTACATGTGATGCCGATCGATGAGTTTTTATTGGCTGCTTTGCCTCAAATGACCGCATGTGCAGGTATTGCTTTAGGTGTGGATCGTTTGTTAATGATTGCAACAGAACACATGCAGTTGGAAAAAGTAATTACTTTTCCCGCATCCATTTCTTAAGTGAAATTAAATAAAGCGCCGATTGTGGCGCTTTATTTGAGTCGATCAAGGTTTAACTGTATTGAGCCTTCAGCTCTCCAATTGCGTGTATTCGACGTTCAATCAGCATTTCACCAATATCAGGGCCTTTGATATCCGCAGGCAGGTCTTGTGCTTTGATATTTCGCACCACATCCATCACCTTTAAAATATATGCAGACTGTGGATATTCACGATCTTCCAGTCCTAAACGACCACGTGAGTCACATTCACAGGCCTGCACAAAGGCTTCGACCCGTTCTGGGCGGCGTAGTACATCTAAGCGTTGCAGTAAGCGCCATAAAGTGCCTGGTTTTAAGGTCAGGGCTTGATGACATTTTAAATGTTCTTTACAGACCGTAATTGCGAGCTGTTTCATCTGCGTTGGGACTTTTAGACGTTCGCACACCTCAGTCACAGGTTTGACCCCACGTTCTTCATGCATAATATGACGTGGTAGCTCGTCTACAGGTGTTAAAGCTTTGCCTAAGTCATGCACCAAAACAGCAAAACGAACATCCAGTGCGTAGTTGGCACGACACGCTTGTTGTAATGACATCATGGTATGAATACCACAGTCAATTTCAGGGTGATACTCAGGGCGTTGTGGAATACCATAAAGTGCCTCGATTTCTGGAAAAAGTACTTTTAAAGCACCACAGCGACGTAGCACTTCAAAGTATTCATCGGCATGATCTTCCATCAGAGCACGAGAGGTTTCTTTCCAAACACGTTCAGGAGTCAGTGCTTCCAGTTCACCTGAGTCTGCGAGTTGCTGCATTAGTGCCAACGTTTCTTCGGCCACTGTAAATCCTAGGGTTTTATAACGTGCAGCAAATCGTGCAACACGAAGGACGCGTAGAGGGTCTTCTACGAAAGCATTAGAAACATGCCTTAAAACCCGGAGCTCTAAATCGCGTTGGCCGCCATAGGGGTCATACAGTGTGCCTTCATCATCCATGGCGATGGCATTGATGGTAAGGTCACGTCGAATTAAATCTTGTTCTAAGGTAACGGTAGTGTCGGTATAAAACTCAAAGCCATGATACCCATGCCCTGACTTACGTTCAGTACGGGCAAGCGCATATTCATCTTTGGTTTCAGGATGTAAAAAAACAGGAAAATCTTTACCTACAGGTTGGAAACCTTGGGCAAGCAGTTGTTCAGGCGTTGCGCCGACAACTACATAATCTTTTTCGTGATAGGGGTGACCCAGAAGCTGATCTCGGACCGCACCGCCTACTAAATAAACTTGCATGAAAAAACCTCTATTCTTGCAGCCATCATGCTACAGAATAGAGGTTTTCTCAAGTCACAAGATACGTGTATAACGACAAACAATTAGTCGCCGTTTTTCTCCGCTTCTTGAATTTCCGCTACAGTCAGCGCAGTCATATTCACTAAACGACGTGTTGTTGCTGTTGGTGTCAAAATATGAACTGGTTTCGCTGCGCCAAGTAGGATAGGGCCGATGGTAACATTATTACCTGAAGTTGATTTCAACAGGTTAAATGAAATGTTGGCTGCATCCAAGTTTGGCATGATCAATAGATTCGCAGAACCTTTGAAGCGCGAGTTTGAGTATGCAAAGTTACGGATGTTTTCATCCAATGCCGCGTCCGCATGCATTTCACCTTCAACTTCAAGTTCTGGCGCGATTTGCGTCAAAATCTCAAACACTTTACGCATTTTTTGCGCGCTTGGATCAGTTTGATCTGAACCGAAGCTTGAGTGAGAAAGTAGAGCAACACGTGGTGTCATACCAAAACGACGTACTTCTTCAGCAGCTAAAATTGTCATTTCAGCCAACTGTTCAGCTGTTGGGTTGGTGTTGACATAAGTGTCAGCAATGAACAGATTACGGTCTTCAAGCATTAAAGCATTCAATGTAAAGAAAGAGTTGTGACCTTCTTTTTTACCAATGATGTTTTTAACGAAGTCTAAGTGAATGTCGTAGCTTGAATACGTACCACATAGCATACCGTCTGCTTTACCATGTTTCACTAACATCGATGCGATCAAGGTTGAACGACGACGTGCTTCACGTTGTGCATATTCAGGTGTTACACCTTTACGCTGCATAAGTGTGTAGTAGTCATCTGCAAACAATTCGTAGTCAGGGTTTTTTTCTTGATCGACAATAGTGATGTTCACACCATGTTCAAGACGTAAGCCTAACTTTTTAATGTTTGCCTCAATAACCGCAGTACGACCGACTAAAATTGGTTTTGCAAGATCTTCATCGACCGCAATTTGTACTGCACGAAGTACACGTAGGTCTTCACCTTCAGCATAAGCGATACGTTTCGGATCAGATTTTGCTTGAGCAAAAATAGGTTTCATCATCAGTGCTGAGTTATAAACAAACTCAGAAAGACGTTGACGGTATGCAGAGAAGTCTTGAATTGGACGACTTGCAACACCTGAATCCATGGCCGCTTGTGCAACAGCAGGTGCAATTTCTAAAATCAGACGCTGATCAAGTGGGCGTGGAATTAAGTAGTCACGACCAAAAGATGCAGATTTTTCACCATAAGATGCCGCATCTGCTTCAATGTGTGCCATACGCGCAATCGCATAGACACATGCAATTTTCATCTCTTCATTGATAGTGGTTGCGCCTACATCAAGAGCACCACGGAAAATGTAAGGGAAGCAAAGTGCGTTGTTCACTTGGTTTGGATAATCTGAACGACCTGTCGCCATGATCACGTCATCACGAACTTCGTGTGCATGTTCAGGCAGAATTTCAGGATCTGGGTTGGCAAGTGCGAAGATAATCGGATCTTTCGCCATCAGCTTAACCATTTCTTTGGTTAAGATACCCGCAGCAGATAAGCCGAGGAAAATGTCTGCGCCTGCAATCACGTCAGCCAGTTGAGTGCCTTCAACATCTTGTACATAACGTTTTTTAGAGTCGTCTAGACCTTCACGTTTTGTTGTAAGTAGACCTCGTGAGTCTGCAACAATAATATTTTCTTTTTTTGCACCAATGGCACAAAGTAAATCTAGGCAAGACAGAGCCGCAGCACCTGCACCTGAAGCGACGATTTTAATTTCGTCAATTTTTTTGCCATTCAATTGCAAAGCATTCAGTAAAGCAGATCCAACGATAATGGATGTACCATGCTGATCATCGTGGAACACAGGGATATTCATACGTTCACGAAGTTTTTGTTCAATATAGAAGCATTCTGGTGCCTTGATGTCTTCAAGGTTGATACCACCAAAAGTCGGTTCTAATGCAGCAACAATATCGACAATTTTGTCAGGATCATTTTCTGCAATTTCGATGTCAAATACATCAACACCTGCGAATTTTTTAAATAAAACGCCTTTACCTTCCATGACAGGTTTAGAAGCCAGTGGACCAATATTACCTAGACCCAAAACGGCAGTACCATTTGTGATTACAGCAACAAGGTTCCCACGTGCAGTATAAAGCGCTGCTTTTGAAGGATCTTTTTCAATTTCAAGACATGGTGCTGCGACACCAGGTGAATACGCCAAGGCTAAATCGTGTTGGTTGACCAGCTGCTTGCTAGGTGTAACGCTGATTTTCCCTGGGGTTGGGAATTCGTGATAATACAAAGCTTGCTGTTTTAATGATTGATCGTCCATCTGAATCTCTTTGTAGCGTGGGTTAGCCAGCGGAGCTGGTAGTTTTTAGTAGACAAGACCAAATATACCATTAGTTGCTGGTATATCCCAGTGATAGCTGGTGCTTTTTAAGCAAACTTAGAGCTAAAACAGTCTGATTTATATTGAGTATGTATACGAGGGTGTGTCGAGATGATCTCTTAAATATTGGGTAGCATCGAGCTGCGGAAGAGGTTTGGAAAATAAATAACCTTGCGCGATATCACATTCTAAGTTTTGTAGGTAACTCAGTTGTTGTTCGGTCTCAATTCCTTCCGCCACCACGGTCATACCCATGGCTTTCCCCATGGCAATCATGGCGCTCACAATGGCTTCTTGTTTGTAGTGTCCAATTTTTGAAATGAAGCTTCGATCAATTTTTAAAGTATCGATAGGGAAGTCAGTTAGGTAAGACAGTGATGAATAACCTGTACCAAAGTCATCTAAAGAAATATGAATGCCACGCAATTTGATGGTTTCAAGGAGGTTTTTCACTGCTTCTGAGTTTTCAACCAAAGTGGATTCTGTAATTTCTAATTCGAGGCTACTACCACTGATTTTATATCGATCAAGGGCTTCGTCTAAGTCCTTTAAAAGCTGTCCACGTTGTAATTGTTGGGCAACCACATTGACCGAAACACAGATATTATCAAAACCCAATTTATTCCATTCTTTGATTTGCTTAGCGGTTTGTAAAATTACAATGCGGCCAATGTCTGAAATTAAGCTGGTTTTTTCTGCCATAGGAATGAATAGACCCGGTGGCACGATGCCTTTGGTTGGGTGATTCCAACGTACCAACGCCTCAAAACCATAAATTTTCTGATTGTGAAAGTTGATTTTGGGTTGGTAATAAACCACCAACTCATTGTTTTGTATTGCTAGCCTTAAATCGCGCTCTAAATAAATCCCTTCTTCCAATGCAACGGTATTACTCAGGCTGTAGAACTTGGTCGCATTTCCACCTAAACGTTTTGCTTCACTCAGTGCTTGTTCTGCACAGTTGTTTAAGTAGTCCAGTTGACGACCATGTTCAGGGTACTGCGAAATCCCCATTGAAAGCGTAATAATATGTTCTTGACCAAAAATATCAAAAGGTAGGCTAAAGGCTTTGTTAATGCGATCAATATGTTCCTGAACGGAGGGGCGAATATGAGAGACCTCATATACAATTGCAAAATCGTCACCATTTAAGTGAGCCACCATCAAGGCTTCAGCATTGGTTAAACGAAGGCGCTGAGCAACTTGGCGCAGAAGTTCATCGCCGCCATTATTGCTTAAGAATTCATTCAATGGGCGGAAACGGTCAATATTGAGTCGAATAATCGCCAGTTGTTTAATGCTGTCTTGTTGAGAAACCAAATACTGATGAAGCTGATAGTTATAGTAAAAACGGTTGGGCAAATCGGTTAGCGTATCGTAGTTTTCTAAATAGGAAAGACGCTGTTCTTGCAATTTACGCTCGGTTAAATCGGACACGATACCAATATAATGCGTGACACGATCTTGCTCATCGGTAATGGCATTCAGATGCATCCAAATACACAGCTCTTTGCCTGACAGGAACTTTTCATTAAGTTCACCGTCGTATTCACCTTTTTTTAGGAGTTGCCCAATGATTTGGTTATGTGTGGTGCGTTGATGTGACTTATAATTCGCAACAATATCAAACAGATGCTTACCATTAATTTGTACAGCTTCAAAGCCAGCCAAACGTTCAAAGAACGGATTTACGTCGATATAACGCAGGTCTTCATCTAAGATGAAAATCCCTTGTTCAGCTTGTTCAAGTACGCTCGCTGCTAGTCGCAGACGTTCTTGGTTGCTTTTTTCATGTTGAATGTCACGTCGAATACCGACCATTTGTAACGGTTTTTGATTGATTGGATCGCGAGCAATGACGCGTCCCGTGTCATGTACCCAGTACCATTTCCCGTTATTGTGTTGCACACGGTAAGTGGCTTCATAGCGGTCTGAATGACCGCGTAAATGACTTTTCATTGCAGATTTAAACGGGGCAATATCATTTGGATGAATTAGATACTGAAGCTGAAGTTGATGCTCTGTGGAATTTTTAAATACTTTTTCTTTTTTGTGATTGGTCAAGGAAATGAGCCGGTCTTTAATATTCCAATCCCAAGGACGAATACCTGAAATTTCATGGGCAAGCGATAGGTTTTCTTGCTTATTTTTTAAGTCTTTATTGATTTGATTTACGTCAAAGGTTCGTTCACGTACTTTTTGCTCAAGCAATTGATTATTCAGTTGTAACTGTTGTTCAATTTCTTTGGATTTATTCACTTCGTTTTGTAGCTGTTTGCATAAATCATCGGTCCAAGCGACTTGTTTTTCAGCTTCTTTTTTCAACTCTCGATTTTTAATTGAGAGGCGGGATAAGTGCTGATTAATACGGTTAGTGGCGTTGGCACAAAGCAAAATCACAATCAGAATAAAGTTTACAGTGAGGTGAAAAAGAGTGTGATTGGCATCGAAGTTGATAAATTGCGAGAGGACATAAGGGGTGATAGACGGAATAAAAACCAAACAAAAATAACTGATGCGTTGCGTTAAATAGGTAAGGCAAACGGTCTGTGTGACGATCACTAAAAGTGCAGACAAGAGTAGGGCATTTGTATAGTTAAAATTGCCAGATAGGCTGGGTAAATAGTAATAGATACAGACGACGCCTGCTGCAACCAAAAGACCAATACTTAAACAGATGCCTTGAATCCAGTGGTGCGCATGTTTGGCAGAGTGATTTTTCGGGTTGAAATACACGGTGTTCACGAGCCAAAAAATGCTGAGAATAAACTCAGAAACAAAAAACCACAGGTTAAAATAAAAAGAATCTTGAGAAAAATTATAGTGATATGCACAGAAAATATAAAAATTAAGAATCAGTAAGCTACTGATGAGGAAACGAAGATGGCTAATAGAATGCGATATTTGCGCAGTCTGCAAGTGCCGATCAAGATTTTCTGTAGAAATATCTGGCATGAATCGCGAAACCTTATTTTTTTTATGACCCAATGGTGTTGTGTTGTGTCTTTTTTCAAATTTAAATACATTGTGTAAAACACAATCAATTTATATTTTGATATAAGTCAAGGGTAATATTGTTGTACATCATAATCAATATATTAACAGAACAAAAGGGTGACTCTGCTGTTTATGTGATTTAAATCACTAAATTGTAGTTGAGGATTGACAAAGCGACAACTGGTGCTGTCTCTGTACGTAATACACGCTCACCAATACACCAGTTAATAAAACCGTGCTCATTGGCTGTTGTAATTTCAGCCTCACTTAAACCACCTTCAGGCCCAATGAGTAGTGCAATGTTTGGTGTCGCATGTGCCAAAACGTCGATTTTTTCTTTATTCGGGGCGAGTACAAGCCGAGTCGCAGGTAATTCGGATGCGAGCCATTTGTCTAAGCTGACTGGAGCATGGATAGTGGGAACAATGTTCATGCCACATTGTTCGCATGCCGCGATAGCAATGCCTTGCCAATGATCAATCTTCTTTTGGTCGCGGTCATATTTCAAACGCATTTCACAACGTTCAGACGTTAATAGTTGAATTTCGGAAACGCCTAATTCAACTGCCTTTTGAATGACATAGTCCATACGATCACCTTTACTCATGACTTGACCGAGTAAAGTTTTAAACGCAGGTGTACGATTGGTTGGGTTAAAAGCAGTGACCTGAACTGATGCTGACTTTTTAGCAACGTCACTTAAGGTCACTTCATATTCGCCGCCTTGTCCATTAAACAAGGTAGCCGTTTCACCGACTTGAGCACGCAAAACTTTTACCCAGTGGTGAAACACAGTTTCAGTCAGTTCGACAGTGTGATCAACATTGAGTTCTGCTTCCATAAAAAAACGAGGCATTCGGTTTTACTCTCAAATAGGGTGAATCTAGTTTAAATACTTATGCTAAACCGAGGTCTAGTACAAGTTGACGGGTAGGATCAGTCGTATTCATGGTGTAGAAGTGCAAACTCGGTGCGCCACCTGCAATCAGGCGTTCACAAAGTTTCACAATCACTTCATGACCAAATGCTTTGATGCTGGCAGTGTCATCACCATAAGTTGCCAGTTGCTTACGAATCCAACGTGGAATCTCAGCGCCTGTACCATCTGCAAAGCGAATCAAGTTGCTGGCATTGGTAATTGGCATAATGCCTGGTGCAACAGGAATGTTCACGCCTTCTTTTTGAATGCGATCGACAAAGTAGAAGTAGGCATCTGGATTAAAGAAGAACTGAGTCAGTGCGGCATTCGCACCTGCATTGGCTTTGTCACAAAAACGTTGAATGTCTAGGTCAAAACTATCTGCTTGAGGGTGCATTTCTGGATAAGCGGCAACTTCAATTTTGAAATGATCGCCCGAATGTTCACGGATAAAACGTACTAAATCCGTAGCATAAGGTAGTTCCCCTAGGCCAACTTGACCTGAAGGTAAGTCACCACGCAGCGCCACAATACGGTCAATGCCTTGATCTTTATAAATGTCGAGTAACTCTGCAATACGTGCTTTGTCATCACCAATACAAGACAAGTGAGGGGCAACAGGTGTGCCTTTACCATTAAATTCTGCAATCGCTGCTAAGGTGCGTTCACGGGTTGAACCGCCTGCACCATAGGTAATTGAGAAAAACTCTGGGTTGAGCAGCTGTAATTCTTGGTGTACAACTTTCAGTTTTTCTGCGCCCGCATCCGTTTTGGTCGGGAAAAACTCAAAAGAAATAGGAATGTGTTTCGACATGTTCAAATCCTTTTTTATAAATGCTTTTTATTTAGACCTCTTCCGAGCCCTCTCTTGCGCGTAGCTTTAAAGCAGTGCTTAAAACTCGCTTTACAGGAGAGGGGACTTTCACTATAAATTGAATTAATAATGAAAAGTCCCTTCTCCCACTGGGAGAAGGCTAGGATGAGGGGAAATATAAAACTTAGTATTTATAAGCATCTGACTTGAATGGACCTTCAACAGCTACACCTAAGTAGTCTGCTTGTTCTTGAGTCAATTGAGTCAAGACGCCACCAAAACCAGCAACCATTGCTGCAGCAACTTCTTCATCTAATTTCTTAGGAAGCAGTTCTACACGAATCGCAGCTTGTTTTTGATCTTCTGCAAGATCCGCAAATTTTTCAGCGAACAAGTGCATTTGACCTAGTACTTGGTTGGCAAAAGAACCATCCATAATACGTGATGGGTGACCCGTTGCATTACCTAGGTTAACTAAACGACCTTCAGAAAGAAGGATCAAGTAGTTATTTTCATCTTCTGAACGATAAACTTGGTGAACTTGTGGCTTCACTTCAACCCACTTGTAACCACGTAAGTAGTTGGTGTCGATTTCAGTGTCAAAGTGACCGATGTTACATACAACAGCGCCTGCTTTTAATGAATCAAGCATTGCAGCGTCACAAACGTGGTAGTTACCAGTTGTCGTTACGATAAGGTCAGTATTTTGAAGAAGATCAACATTTACATCTTCTTTTTTACCAGTTTGTACGCCATTTTTGTATGGAGATACCACTTCGTAACCGTCCATGCATGCTTGCATTGCACAGATAGGGTCAACTTCAGTTACACGTACAATCATGCCTTCTTGACGAAGAGATTGAGCAGAACCTTTACCTACGTCACCGTAACCGATTACAAGTGCACGACGACCAGATA
>ERZ650302.551-NODE-551-length-20846-cov-5.304603_pt1 | contig 20846 bp, 22 predicted proteins | sample MGYA00376238_ERZ650302 | MGnify/ENA primary metagenome ERZ650302 (study PRJEB26733, sample SAMN07839298) | wastewater metagenome | biome: urban; feature: wastewater treatment plant; material: waste water | place: USA: North Carolina | collected 2016-04-28 ... | reverse complement strand
GCAGTTCGTAGTTCAGGCAGTTTTGATGTAAAAACAAGAGATGCTAAACTCGGCATATATCATAAATATTGTCAACAAATACATTTAATGGATGGATATAGTTATGCGTAAACAAGATAATCCGCAATTCCTCCCCGCTCTAAAGGGCGAGGTATCCTTGCGGAGTTTGATGAACTATAAAATGTTTATTGATGATGAAAGATTTCCGATAACCGATGATTGGGCTATTGTTCGTTCTAGTGATGCTGCTATACGAATGATAAAACAAAATGGTATGCCTTCTGAGATATCTTTCGACCACGATTTGGGCGGCGATGATACTTCTATTGCTATAGTAGACTTTATCATCAATGGTTTATTAGACAAAGATTTTGAAATCCCTATTGGATTTAAATATAGTATTCATTCCCAAAATCCAATCGGTTCAATAAACATAAAAAGCAAAATGGATAATATCATTAGGTTTATAGATGATGGGAAGTAAGGTATTTAATGGCTATTTATAATACACTAAGGGATTTAGTAGAGTCGTTATCTGATACCGAGTTTTATAAATCAAATTATGAGTATATCAGATTTGAATTAAATCACTTGGAATTACATCATATAGATAACTATCTGCTAAATCTATATAATAAAAAAGTATCAGGCATTAATAATAAGAATAATTCTAATATTGCCTATTTGATAGGTATTACAGAAGATAGACCTGAGTATAAGATTACTACTAAAGGCGGCGGGTTTCCTGATATTGATACCGACCTTGGACGTAAAGATCGAGATAAGGTATTAGAATATCTTAAAAATAAATATGGTGATGGCTTTGCCCATATCGGAACAATGACCTATACTTCTGGCAAGAATGTATGGAATAGTTCTGCCCGTATTCATGGACTACCTTTTGCTAAGTCTATGAAGGTGTCTTCTTTAATTCCTGATAACCCTCCTCGATTGGAAAAATTAATCGAAGAAGTAGATGAGATAGCTTCACTCTATAATAGTGATAGTGAATTTAAAGAAGTATATGATGATGCTATTAAATTACAGGATTGCGTTAACTCACTTGGTGTGCATGCCTGTGGTATCTGTTTGTCAGATAGACCTCTCTATGAATACATTCCTTTATGGGATAATAAAGGCGCTGTCGTTACCCAATACGAAGGCGGCGATGTAGAAGCAATTGGTATTGTTAAGCTGGACCTTTTGGGTCTTAAATACCTTGATACCCTTAAAGTCTGTAAGGATTTGGTTCTTCAGAATCATGGTGTAGATATTGATATCTATAAGCTTCCTATGGATAATAAAGAAGCTTATCAAGGGCTATGGGAAGGGCAAAACCTTGGTATCTTTCAGTTTGAAGGTGCGGGGATTTCTACTTTCCTGAATAGATGTAAGCCTAAATCTATCCATGACTTAGCTGTGATAACTTCAGTATATCGCCCTAAAAGGTCTGGGGCATTAAAGAGAAATCTTTAATTAAAAATCGGGTGAACTCAGGGAAACCTAACTCGAAAGATATGGCAATCCTGAGCCAAGCTTTTAGTACACTAAAAGAAGGTGCAGAGACTAGGTGAGTGGTATAGCCCACTTAATAACACCATTAGCGCCCGACACCTAATCTATTTATATAGTATGGTGATGATATAGTCCGATCCCTACAGAAATGTAGGACATCCATTAATCCTGGGATAGTCAACTAAGAAATTGGGACCTATGAATATCCCTGGCCTAATGGGACGTATTGCTGGTAAGATACGCGGTGATATTGATGATGGTCAGTTTATGTTTCCGAAATATACACACTTGTTTAAAATGGCTCATAATGAACTTGTATATCAAGAACAGTTTATGGCATTATCTATTGATATGTGTGGCTTTACAGAAATAGAAGCTGATAAGTTGCGTAAGGCAACCGGTAAAAAAGATTTGAATCTTCTGCAATCACTTAGAAGTAAGTTTGTAGAAGGTGCTGTTGCTAATGGTGAAAACCGTAAAGAGGTAGAAGCATTCTGGGAAGAATTGCTTGGATTTGCATCTTATAGCTTTAATGCTAGTCATGCCTATTCTTATAGTCATTTGAGTTATTATGGTGCTTGGTTTAAAGCCAATTATCCATTAGAGTTTTATACTGCTATTATTTCTACTGAAGATGATGACGAACAACAGTCTATTTATATGGATGATGCACGGAAGAAAGGTATTGATATTCTTCCGCCAAATATCAATGAATCTAATACAGATTTTAATACTTCTGATGATGGTAATATTATCTTTGGCTTTTCTGGTATTAAAGGTATTGGTAATACTGTCTATGACCAGATAATTAATTTGCGCCCATTCTATAGTCCTGCACATATGTTTATTAAAATGTATTTAGATGGACTTAGAATCAATAAGAAAATCTTTGATGCTCTTATTAAGTCTGGCGCAATGGATTGTTTTGGCTATAAAAGAAGTTGCCTACTTGCCCATTATGAAAGACTATTACTAGACTTTGACCCAGACAAGTCTGTTCGTAAGAATTATAAAACAGGCACTACTGAAGAGAAGAAAGAGGTTCTCGAAAGAATAAGAGAATTCGAATCTTTAAGTGATACCTATTTTACAGACCCATCTATTAATGAATTCAACTTGCTTGAAATTCTGGATATGGAAAAAGAATTACTTGGTATTCATATTACTGGTAATCCCTTTGACCTTGTTATGGGTACTGTAGATGTTAGGAATAGTGTTAAAGAAGATATTGAGAGACATATTGAGGCTCGTGGTATCTTTAATGGACATGTAGTTGTACAAGTTTCATCAGCAAGGCATATAAAGACCCGTACAGGCTCTAATATGTGTTTTCTAGAGGCAGTTGATAAGAATGGTTCATCTTTGTCTCTAACGGCCTTTAGCGACGTCTATGACGCAAATAAAGACAATTTTAAAGCTGGTGAATTTTTATTATGTTTGGTAAGTTCTAAACCATCTTATAAAAATGATGGTACAATAGATAATGTGATCAGATCTGTAATGGATTTGAGTGGTCCTATGAAAGAGGCATCGCATAAAGTATCTAAACGTAATAAGATAAAAGAAGTAATTCTTAGCTTTGATGGAATACCTAATTCTATGAGAGTTAAGGGTATTATAAATAAAGTGAACGCTATCTGTGGAGAAGCTGATATATCTACTGCTACTGCTAGAGTATATATGCAAATACGATGCAATAACTCTATGTCTGAATACAGTGATGGGCAGCCCGGCAATATGATTATGAATGTTGGTCCCTGGATAATGAACGAAATTACGATTGATAATATTCGTGGTTTTAATTCGCTACCTAATGTTATAGTGAAAACTAGATGAATTTATTTAGAAAAATAGAGGAGCATATGGCTGCTCCTCTTCCGATTAAAAGTAGTCGTGCTCCTTCGTTTTATCCTTCTGCGGCGTCTTGTCGTGACGAGGATAACCCAGATAAGATTCATGGGGCATGTATGAGACAGCAATGGTATCGATGTGCTGGATTTGCAGAGAGTAATCCTAATACTGCATATAGCCATTATATATTTGCTGCTGGTAATATGTGGGAAGATTGGCTTACTGAACAATGTAAGCAAATGGGTATTTGGATTGCTAATAGTGTAAAATGGACTATTCCTGAATACTATATTTCCGGCGAGATTGATATCCTGATTCGTGACGAAGATGGTGAGCCTGTTATTGTTGAGAATAAAACATATAACGCTTCTAACTATCAAGCCAAGAAAGAAATATGTGGCATTGCTGGGGCAAGACCTACTCCTAAAGTACAGAATGCAATGCAGGCTGCTTTGTATTTGTCTTATTTCTCCGCTCCTGAACGTGGCGGAATCAAGAAAGTCTTATTGACCTATATGGACCGTTCTTGTACTGGTCCTGATTCTCAACAACAATTTGAGATTCGATTAAATCCTCGTGATGGTAAAACATATATTAATGTATATACCACAGATTCTAGAGGTACTCCTTTTAGTTATGATATTGAAGGAGTCACTATGGAAGGAATATTTGAGCGCTATAATGAATTGATGGAATCACTCCAGGAAAGCACAGATAATCCTCCTAAAGCAGATTTTATGCATATCTATCCTGCCGAAACCATTGAAGCGATGTGGGCTAATGGTGAGATTGCTAAAACTAAATATGAAAAGTATCAGTCCAATCCTATTAAGTATCCAATAGGGTATTGGGCATGTACTGCATATTGTGGCTATCGTGATTTATGCAAGAACCACAAAGAACTTACCGGTGAAGCATGATTAAACAATTTTATTTGGATAATTTTAATAATTTTATAATCCAAGCAAATTTTAATACAAATGAATTTCTGGCCGAAGAAATAGAGCTTTTGGAAGGACAACATTTTTCTGAAATTAAAATGGAAATTCCTGCGAAGGCTCTTCTTAAATCTATACGTGTAGCATGTCAGACTAAAGGGATGATTACCTCTATTTGCCCAAGAGGCATTGGTAAAATAACCTTGTCTAATATGGAAACAGGGGAAACAATTATGTTGATTTCCCTTAATCCTATTGTTGTAAATAGTATAGATGGCCCAGTATATCTTATTGGTGAATTTACCTTTAGGAATGAAAAACGCCATATTCTAATGTCTGATTATATCCCTCTTGAATTAGTGGATGTATTGTCTGAATATAGCAAACAAGAATAAAAATAAATAATAATATAAAATGGATGTAAAATATGTCTAACGAACAAGTTAACCAAAAATCACTGGAAATAGAAGTATCACAAGCACTGAATGCAGTGTTCCAACAAATGAATGGTCAGGGCGAAATGTTGATTGGTAATATCATCGCCGTTTCATCAATGGCCGATTTGTTGATTGAGTCTGGTATTATTACCAAAGAAGACTTTGAAGCTAAAGTGAATGATAATCGTGAACGTGTAATTGAAGAGATTCAAAAAGAGCAAGAAGCTATGCATGCTGAATCTTTGAAAGCTGCCGAAGAAGCTGAAAAGGCTGAAAAAGTCGCTGAAGATGTAACTGCTAATTCCTAATAACAATAATAATATTGGATAAAGCCAGAAATGGAAAGTAAAAAACTTAAGAGTTTCGAGGACCAACTTAGTAAAATAAAACCCTTTCTACCTCAGTATTTGAAAGAGATGGGATATGATGTTGAGCATGGTCATAAGATTAGATGTCTTAATCCTGAGCATGATGACCGTACTCCTTCTATGTCTATGTTTGAAACTGATAAAGGGTATCCTCTTTTGAGATGCAATGGTTGTGAAACTATTGTAGATATTTTTACTGCTGCTCATATTGTCGAAGGTAGACCGATAGTAGGGCCTGGCTTTATACAGGATACTGTTCCGTATTTAGCTGATAAGTATGGTATAGAAATTGCTTTTAAGAATTTGACAGAAGAAGAAGTATATGAACTGAATATGTATCAGGCTTATGCTGCTGTATCTAAATATATCATTAGTCAAACTGATTTTAATGATATGCAGATTCAAGAATTTGAAAAGCGACAAATAGAACAGGGAATTGCCCAGAAGTATCTTGTTGGTATTTGTAATAACCTAGAAGATATGCGGCGACATCTTAATGGTCTTGGATTTATGAATTCATTTATTGATGAAATAGATTTGACTAATAAGAATATATTTAATAGCCATAGTGTTATATATACTATATGTGATGATTATGGTAGACCTGTAGCCTTTATGGCGCGGAATCTTCTATTTGATGGTGTAACCGATGAAGAGACTGGCAGACTAATTAATGGTGCCAAGTTTATCGGAAGTAAAACCTCTCTTCGCAAGAATATTTATAAAAAGAATGAACGTCTATACTTACTTCATTTTGCTAAGAAGGTTAAGAAGCCTATCTATATTGTAGAAGGTAATTCTGATGCATTGTCTTTGCATAGTCATGGTATTGAAAATGCAGTTGGTATTTGTGGATTGGGTTTATCTGATTTACACCTAAATACTCTTAGACGTAATAGTTGCTATGATATTATTATATGTTTGGATAATGATAATCCTGGCAAAGCTAAAGCACGTAAGATTCTTGATGATGTATTGAATCGAATACACGATATTAAGGTTAGATTTGTATTTCTACCTAAGGAATACGATAATGAAGGGAATGAGTTAAAGACAGACCCTGATGAGTTTATTCGTAATCATGGTGTTGATGCATTCCTTGCCTTGGATAAGATAGAACCCTTTGCTTGGCGACTTGAACAGTTTGACGAAGATCAGACTAGTGACAATGAGTTTATTGCTGAAACAATGATTCCTGTCATTATATCTGAGCCATCTAGTTTGCGTCGTGAGACAATGATTTCTCAATTGTCTTTGTTTACTGGATTTTCTGAGAAGTCTATTCGTGATGAAATTAAAAAGATTGAGAATAGCGAATCTATTCGGATTGCCTCTAGTAAAAAGGCTGTTGTATCTAAGCTTATAGATGATATTTCTAATGGCAAAATGGATGCTGAAATTCTTTTAAATTCTGCATTGAATGACTTACATGAAATAAATACCATTGCTAACTCTAATACTCTTGATACTAATACAAGAGTAAATAGGATATTGTCAGTTAAAGAATATGAGGAAGATGAAAGTCATGCTACTCCCGTATTCCTTGGTGATGATATGCAAGCTTTCTCTGCATCTATTGAAGGTGATATTGCGGGTAAGGTTGTATACATAGGCGGCGCATCTAACGTTGGTAAGACTGCCCAGATTATTAATCTTCTCTGGCGTATTGTATCTTATAATGATGATGTATGTTGCCCCTTCCTATCTATTGATGATAGTGAAAAAGATATTATTCCGCGTATGGCTTGTTTCGATGCTTCTTATGATGCTTATCTTAAAAAAGAAGAGCAAGTTCTTAACTCTTTAAATATTAATAAATTTGCTAAGCCTCAATTATATAAAGATAGTATCCAATACGAAATTATTATGGACTATCGGAATAAATTCTTTGATAAGCTTTTAGAGTTTACCCGTGAAGATAAGATTGCCCTATTTGATTCTACTGATGGTAGAAGCATTTCCTTTGTGGAATCTATTCTTAGGAATTATAGAGAAAAGTTTCCTAATCGTCGGTTGATATTCTTCCTCGATAATTTCCATTTGCTTCAATTGGATTCAGACCAAGATGGCCGCGAGAAGTATAAGACACTGTCTCATGAACTAAAAGCATTAGCTATTAAGTATAGTGCTACTGTAATCTCATCCGTAGAGTATACTAAAATGCCTATGGACCAAGAGCCTACTAATAATAATATTGCTGAATCAGTTGCGTTGGTTTATGACTCTAACCTGATTTGGCATGGCTTTAATGAGTTACATGGTTTGCGGGAAAAGGCTTTGTCTTACTTCCATGACAATTATGGTAATCAATATCCTATTGTTAAGTTTGCTGCTGGTAAGAATAAGATTGCGGCGTTTAAAGGTAATGCATACTTTAAGTTTTATCCTGAGAAGAGTTTGTATGTCGAGATAAGCGAAGAGACATTTAAGCAATATCGTGAAGCTAATAATCTAGACCAAATACAAGCACCTCCACCACAATAAGGAGTTAATATGATTCACTCCGAAATTATAGATGATGCTATTGAAGCAGGCCCTCTCGATAATCCTAAAGAAGGGGTTTTATATAGGTCTATTGCTGCTAAGTCAAGAAAGGTCCCGAGCTTTAATGATTTAAACATGGCCTTTATGTGTGCTAAGATTTTGGATTATGAAGATTCTGAAGAACAGTTAGCTGAATATGTTATTGATTTTCATAATTTAGATTACAATAATTTTAATAGTTTTAAATATAAAATATCCATTATTTGTTATACTTGTATAAATGAATTTATTAAGAATCCTGCAACAAGTATGATGCGAATAAGTAGGCTATATGATAAGCTCGTCGGTAAGGTTGACCTTAATGATGAGAATATTAGTTATATGACTTCTATGTATATTTCGATGATGTCTGTTATCGAAGAGATGCTGAATGATTGGGCTAATTATGAATATGTTTCATTTGGAGAAAAGACTTGGCGTTCCTATGGGCGCTATCCAAGACTAACCTATGGGACATGTATAGACTTATTTAGTGTAGATAAAGATGGTAAGACTAAGCTTCATATTATAAGTCCGAGCAGATTTACATTAGTAAATAAGATAGATAGATATCACAATATAAGAGTATTACACCTACTTGACCATTTTAGGGAATTAGGTATACGAATAGATAAGGTCTGTAGAATTGATATTCCTTTTTATTATGGCGAAAAGATTATACGCTATGAACAAAAGGTAGTGGAGAATGAATGGAAATATTCTGAGCGTTTTTTCAAGAAAGACTATACCTTGCATTCTAATCCTTCATATTGTGTTAAATGTCCTTATTATACAAAATGTTCTGGTAACGACTTATTTAGTAAGTTGTAGTTTAGAACTATTTAAAACTAATTTATGTAAACTAATAGACTGAATTTAATTGAACTATTAATTACTGTCATTTATTGGGTTTGTATATCAAATAATAATAAAACCTATATACATTTGTGTAATCAGGGCGAGTGGTTATGCTCGTTGACTTGCGGGAGTCAACCCCAATATAACATTCATGAGGACTAGGTATTTATATACTTAGTCCTTTTATTTTTCTAGGAAATTTTAAAATGAATTTAACAGTTTTTAATCTTAAAGATGTGAAAGCTAATAATAAGCCTTTGTTCTTACCAGAGATGCAAGGTCTTTCTATCCAGAGATTTGACGTTCCTAAATATCCTTTTCTTCTGAAGATGCTCAATACTATGCTGAGTGCTTATTGGCTTCCGGAAGAGATTCCTATGGATGTGGATAAGTCTAACTTCTCTAAAATGTCCGAAGCAGAAGAACATGTGGTTATTTCTAATATTAAGAGCCAAATTCTTTTGGACAGCATTATGGGCCGGGCACCCGATATTATCTTTGGCCCTGCATTGGGAGACCCTGTACTTGAAGCAGTCGTTAAGACCTGGTCATTTCAAGAGATGGTACACTCTAAGTCTTATACCTATATTATTCAAAACTCTTTCTCAAATCCCGAAGAAGTATTGAGTGGTGTTATGGATATTGATGGTATTGTCAAGCGTAGTGAAACCATTACTGCTATTTATGATGCATGTACTCAACATATTGCAGACTACTATGAAGGTAAGTGTTCTCGTCTTGAAGCTGTTAAATATGTTTATCTTGCCCTTCATGGTGCTAATGCATTAGAATCTATTCGATTCCCCGTTTCTTTTGCGTGTTCATTTGCTTTTGCACAAAATGGTATTCTACCTGGATTGGGAAATATCATTTCTCTTATCAATAGAGATGAAAACTCTCATGCGGCGATTACTTCCAATATTTTAGCAATGCTTCCTTCTGATGATGAAGACTTTGCTATTGTAGCTAAAGACCCTGAGGTTATTTCTCAAGTACAGGATATTTGGAAAACAACTTATTATGAAGAATTAGAATGGACAGACTATCTCTTCTCTAAGGGCGAAATCTTTGGCCTTAATGCGCGCGTTTTGAAACAATATCTAACATATGTGGCTACATTCAGATTAAAAGCCATTGATGTTGGAACAACTACTGATGTACTGGGCGTAGAGCCTGTTAATGATAATCCTATTCGCTGGATTAATGAATGGCTTAACAATAAGGCAAACCAACCCGCACCTCAGGAAACAGAATTAGTAAATTATGAACGAGGCGTTATTGACCTAAATGATGGTCTTAGTGGCCTCGATGTAAATTTGGGCTTTTAAGTCAATTACCCCTCCCTAAAGGGAGAGGCTTGTAAAAGCCTAGTTGACCAGACCACTAACTGAGGATTAAAAATGTTAGTCACCGATAATATAGATATAGACACCATGGGATACCGCCTCAGTCCCTTGCTCTGTCGTGGCTCTGTAAACAGTCCTAGCGGGTTATGGGCAGTCAACCACACTCTAAAGCTATATTATCTGGTCGAGAGGAAGTCGAATTTTGGTCGTGCCTTAAGCGGTCAAATACGCATAACTCGAAGGAGATATACTAAATGTTAGTGTATGTACTAAACCAACACAGCAAGCCGTTAATGCCTTGTAAGCCGCAAAAAGCACGTAAATTACTGGAAAGTGGCAAAGCGAAGGTTGTTAGTCGGGTGCCGTTCACTATCAAGTTGTTGCATGGTTCAAGCGGACACAAGCAGGAAATAACCGCAGGAATGGATACAGGTAGCGAAACAGTGGGCTGTGCTGCTATTGCTAACGGTAAAGTAATTTACCAAAGTGAAGTCAAAATACGCACTGATGTATCAAAGAAGATGCAGCGCCGCGCCATGTACAGATGTACTCGCCGTGGCAGAAAATGCCGTTATCGCAAACCAAGATTCTTAAATAGGTCGTCGGCACGGAAGGCTGGACGCTTAGCGCCAAGCTTATTGAGCAAGTTGCAGTCTCATTTACGTGAGAAAGCACAGATTGAAAAAATACTACCAATAAGCCACTGGAAAGTTGAAACCGCGAGTTTTGACATTCATAAAATCACCAATCCTGATGTGTCGGGTTCGGATTATCAAAAAGGCAAGCTAAAGGGTTATTACAACATCAGGGCATTTGTACTAAATCGTGATAACTATAAATGCTTAAGTGGTCGTAAAGTTGAGCACAGTAAGAAACTGCATGTACACCACATTATCTTTAAATCAAAAGGCGGTACTAACACGCCTGATAATTTATTGACACTTTGCGAGTCTTGTCATAGTGATTTACATGCAGGTAAATTTGAGCTTAGAGCCAAGAAATCAAAAACCAAACATGCCACTGAAATGGGTATTATAAAAGCAAGATTACTTAAGATTTGGGACTTTGAAGAAGCCTTTGGTTATGAGACTAAGTTCAAGCGTGAGCAGGTACTAAATCTAGCGAAATCTCATAGCAATGATGCGATAGCAATATGCTGCGGTGACAACGAGACAGTTAAGCAAAGCAAGTTTATTATTCATAAGCGCCACGTTGCCAAAGGTGATTACCAGCAAACTAAGGGTGTTCGCTCAGAAAAAATAATACCGACAGGCAAGTTATTTGGTTTTAAAAACACGATTTTATCCAAACAGACAAAGGTACTGGCTTCATTAAAGGAAAGCGCTCAACTGGCTATTTCTCGCTAGAAACGATACTATGTGAGGTTATTCATAACAGTGCAAATATTAAGAAAAATGCGGTGCGGCTTAAAGCTCGTACCACCACATTAACTCAGATTATGGAGATGGCAATTCATCCCGCAGCTTAAGCAACGGGTGTCCTTGCTAAAATATGATGAAATTTATTTTGTATGGCAAAACTGATTGCAAACATTGCGAAGAAGCTAAGGTTGAGATTCGTAAATTCCTAGAACAACTTCCTGATTCTTATCATGGGGAAATATTTGATATTTTTTATATAAATAACGAAGAAGATAAGGATGTAGCAGTCAGACGAGTTCTTGCAACTGGTAATCCTCCTCCGCGAACTGTGCCTATCATTTTCTTTATTGATGATAGTGGTAAAGAAATCTTTATCGGCGGAAATACCGAAGTGAAAGAATTCATCACTAAAATTAAAGACCAGTATTTTTGATAATAGGTCTATCGAATGCTTATAACTAAAAGAGATGGGTCTAAGGTTACTTATGACCCTTCAAAAATTAATCAGTTCTTGGAATATGTCTGTGAAGGTATTAACGGCGTATCCATGTCTGATATTATGTTGTCTTCTAAATTGTTCTTACATGAACATATGACAACTAAAGAAATTAATTCTGTGATGATTAAATCCGCAGAAGATTTGATTTCTGAAGAAACACCTAATTACGATTTGGTTGCTGGACGTATTCTTATCAGTGAAATAAGAAAGTCTGCCTTTGGTGTATTTGACCCAGACCCGTTGTATAATATCATTAAAGATAATACCAGTATTGGTCTTTATGACCCTGAGTTGTTAGTTAACTACTCTAAAGAAGATATTGAATATCTTGAAAGTCATATTGATTATGACCGTGATTATAATATTGCAATTGCTGGTGCTCGTGAATGGGCTGATAAGTATCTAGTACAAAATCGTATTACTAAGCAATACTATGAATGTCCTCAGATTGCATATATGCTTGTAGCTATGGCTGCATTTATGTATGATGAAGGTAATGAAAATAAGAGTCGCCTTGACTTTGTTGTAGATTATTATAATATCCTGTCTTTGGGATTGTGGAATTGTCCTACTCCTCAAATGGCGGGATTGCGTACTCCTACTAGAACTTTTAGTTCTTGTGTACTGATTGAAGTAGATGATTCTATTGATGGCATTAGTGCAGCAGAACAAGTAGGTAAGAAATACTCTACCCTTAAAGCTGGTATTGGTATTGGTTCCCATAACTTGCGCGGGAATAGACAACCCATTCGTGGCGGTGAAGCCATTAATACTGGTGTTCTTTCTCATGCCAAGAGTATTGAGGAATCTATCCTGTCATGCTCTCAAGGTAATATCCGAAAAGGTAGTATTACATTCAACTGGCTTGGATGGCATATTGACTTTGAAGATTTGATTTACTTTAAGAACAGTGCTCGACTTGATTCAGACTCCATGAAGAAATCAGACCATATGATTATGCTTAATGGCTATCTGTTGCGTAGAGCATTAACTGGTAAAGCTATTTGGCTATTCTCTCCTGAAGAAGTTCCTGCTTTGAAGAAGGCATTCTTCTCCTCTGATTTAAAACTCTTTGCTGAGTTGTATGAAGAGGCTATTGAGAATCCGAATCTTACTAAGAAGTCTATTCCCGGAGATTTATGGTTTACAACCATATTGACTGAACGTCAATCTACTGGACGTATCTATCTTGGCTTTATGGATAACTTTAATAAGTATTCTGGATATAATGACAAAGTAGCACCGGTACGACAATCTAATTTGTGTGTTGAGATTAGTCAACATACAGAGCCTGTGAAGATTATTCATCATGATGATGGGACTCAATCCATTGATGGATTGGTTGCTTTGTGTAATCTTGGCGGCATTAACTGGGGCCCTATTAAAGCAAAAGAAGATTTTATTCATATTGCTGAAGTAGGTGTACGTGCATTGGATAATATCCTATCTATGCAATACTACCCATTTGAGGCATCTAGAAAGCATAATGAGATGTATCGACCCATTGGGGTAGGTATCACTGGTTTTGCTTACTGGTTGGCTCGTAATGGCCTTAAATACGATAATTGCTATAAGCTATTAGATGAGTGGGCAGACTACTGGTCCTATGCTGTTACCTTAGCCTCTGTTAATTTGGCTAAAGAGCGTGGACATTGTGGTGCTTATGCTAATACTAAATGGGCTCGTGGTATTATGCCTGTTGATATTGTTCCTGATGCTGTGAATGAAATTGTTCCTCATCAAGTACGGAGCCATTGGGAAGAATTGCGCCCGATGTTGAAACAATATGGTATACGTAATGCTTCGTTAATGGCATTGATGCCAGCAGAAACAAGTGCTAAAATATCTGGACGTGGTACTACTAATGGTGTAGAACCTGTGCGCGGTTTGATTGTATCAAAAGGCGGCAAATCTTCTAAAGGTAAGTTTGTAGTTCCAGAGTTTGAAAAACTTAAAGATAACTATGATTTAGTTTGGGAATGGGAAGGCTGTTCTCAATTGATTAAAACATATGCTATTCTGCAAAAATATGTAGACCAAGCAATTTCTGGTAATACATATTACAATAAAAATAACTTTCCTGATGAGAAGATTCCATTGAAGCTGGTAGCATCTACTATTGTTGATGCTTATAAATACGGCTTGAAGACTCTTTATTATAATAATAACGATGATTCAGTGAAAGAATTTAATGTATCAAATGAGGTGAGTGCGGTTTTAGATGATGATGCATCATGTGAAGCTTGTACTTTGTGATTAACTTATGATTGAACAACAAGATTGTTACAACTACGAATTGCTGACTGACCAAGACGGAAACGAATTGGTTTTTGCTGCTTCGGAGAAGTAATTATTTAAGCGCGATTGCGCTAAAGGAATAATATGATAATAGAGTGCAGATATAAATTATCTGGTGATGATATTATCAAATTTGAATCATGTGCGGCTAATGCTGTTATAGATGAACATGAAGATGCTATTTCTGTTGCATTTCGAGATATCGATGTGACAATAGAAGTAGATGATGAATGGGGTTTCTGTAAAATCATTGCCGTAAATGGTCATAGAGTTATTGATTAATGCTCTAAACGGACAGGGGAAACCCTGTCCTACTTTAATCTTTAGAGATTTATTTTACTTTCACTCAATTCTGGCATTAATGCCACTCTTTAATATGAGTAATGGTGCTCATATATTTTTAATAGGTATACCTATGTTGAGTGAAAAAGCTTACCAAGATGTCTGCTTTATTGCAGAAAGCACTTTTGTAAAAATTGTTAATATACTAGCAGAAGCTCTTAATTTAATAGTGGAACGCTGTTTTGGAATGGTTGTACAACGAGAATGATGTCAAATTATATAGATGCTGAGGATGGTGTTTTATACGAAACACTAGAAGAAGCTGTTAATACTTCTTGCCCCTATTGTTCTACTCCTTTGGAATGGGACCTCAAGGCCAGTTATGATACTCATCTTGAGGAAACAGTTATTTCCGGGACTGCATATAGTTGTGGCTATGAATTCACTATTAAAAGAAAAGGACCTGATTATGAATACTATGAAATGGGTATTTGTAAGATCAAATAGGTAGTATTAATGCTAAGTCATGTTATATATTTAGCCGTAACTCAATTAGTGATAAATATAATAAGAAATCTTGTTTATAGAGTTATGGACTTAATCTTCCCTAATAAGAAGAAACAATATAATAACAATTATTATAACCAATACGAAGCGGCATAAGGATGTATTATGGAATTTGCTAGTGTATATAGTATTAGAAGGCACAAGAAGTATAGAGCTCTCAAGAATATGTATAAGCACAAGAGACTTCCTGTTGCCCGCGAAAAGGGATGGTATGTAATATACGATTCCCGACTAGTTGATGACCTACACTTTATGGGTAGGATTCATGAACTAAAGATACACTTATATAATTCCTATAGGAATTTAGATATAGTGTTTGCATTGATGGAAAGAGGATATAAGGACCCTATGCTTCATCGGTGTTTTGATGCCTGTGGTTTCTATGAGAAAGATAGATCTTACAATGCTGTTGTTGATAATTGGGAATTTATTCTTTTCAATGCGATTGAAAGGTATTTTAAAAGAGACGGTTTGAATTATCAAAGGGTTCCTCATGTTAAATTTGGAACTTATTTAAATGCCTCTTTTGCGAATTGTTTTGTGTATTTCTTTAAGGACGTTTTGCGCCAAAAGGATATACGAAAAAAAGAAGAATGGTTTGAATTTCATGAACCACTTGAACTAATAGATGAAAGTTTATTGAGTTATGAAGACGATATGCCGACAGTTAATCCTGCTGGTGTTGAGTTCTTACAGTCATTGCAAAAAGTGTAAATACTAATAAATTGGAAACCCAAATATGAACCACGAAATAGATAGCCGTAAATACCAAAAAGTCCTAGCATATCTTATTGATAGATATTTGGCAGCTTATGAAGATTCTACTGATTTGGTAGATATTATTTATGATTCTGATTGTAGAATTAATTTATCTTCATTACAATATAATTCATATCAAGAAGCTGTAGAACATGCTATGGAAACGGGTATTATAGTGCTTTCTAATAATGTACGTATTGAATCTGATTTGACATATGAAGAAATAGATTTGTTGATTGGGTTTTCTCTTAAATACGATGCCTTATGATAGATATATTTAAAAGAATGGGCGAAATTATAATGTATATTCCTGAATGTATACTTTATAACGTCATATCACTAATAACTCATTACTGGAAATGAAATGATAGTAGTCTCAGAAAATACTAAAAGAAATTATTATAATGCTGCTAATTATAAATTAGAAGAATCTTATGCGGCGTTTGAAATACTTTCATCGACTTTGTATTCTAATAAAATTGGGGCAGTAGTACGGGAATTACTTTCTAATGCTATTGACTCACATAATCGTTCTAGAAAGAAAGATATTCCTGTTGAAATAGGTGTTGAAGAAAGAACTGATGGAGATATCTTTTATGTAGAAGACTTTGGTTTAGGCTTAACTGAAGATGAGGCTACTTATCTTTTCTCTACCTACTTTGCTACAACTAAGGGTGATGAGAATGAATCTATTGGCGGATTTGGATTAGGATGTAAGTCTCCTTTTGCATATACTGATTCATTTAAGGTTATTGCTACTAAAGCTGGTGAGGTTAATACTTTCCTGGCAAGTAGAGAACCGGGCGATTTGCCTAAGTTCTTTTTGGATAAAAAAGAATTTGTTAATAAAAGCAATGGTCTTCGTATTGAAGTTCCGATTAAAGACCATGATGCAAGATTTTTCTGTGCTGAAATATTGAGGTATGTTAAATTCTTCAGACCTGTCCCTAATACGCAACTAATTAATGATTTTATTGCGTATGATGACTCTGAAGATGTAAATAAAATCCTGAGTATGATTAATCAACAAGGATTTGCTTGTCTTAATACTTCCTATTTTGATGAGTATAGAAATAAAATTGGTGTATTAATAGGCGGTATTTATTATCCTGTAAATATTATAGATGATAATTATGACTACATTAAATCTGTAGCCTGTACTGTAATTATAGATGCGCCGATTGGTTCTGTGTCTGTATCTGCTTCTAGAGAATCTATTTCTTACGATAAGAAAACGGAAGAATATCTTAGAGCCAAGATGCTAGAGATTAAGCGATTTATCAGTAATGATATTGCTAGAATTTCTAACATAGAAAGTCTCTTCAAAAGAAGTGACAAATATATTGAAAAATATCTGAGCAATACCTCTGTTTATAGAGAAACGATGGTGCAGAATATTGATTCAACCGTAAGTGCCGAATTCCCTAATGGTAAATATGTTGCATACACATATAGTTACCAAAACAATTTTGTTAAAAACAAAATTATTATAGATGCTGGAAATTTAGCTAATACTGTCGGTTATTTAGTTAAAGCAATACGTAATTATATTGTAGTTACACTAGATTATAGCGATAGCCACAATATAACTAGGAATAAATCTAGAATTATTAAACTTTATGCTACTAACTTAAATAAGAATATACTCGTTATTGATAGAAGAACTGCGCCGAGTTTCATATTGGATAATATGATTAATGACCCTGAGTATATTTCCGTAATGGATTTCTCAGAAGTTGTTAGGACAGTAGAAGAATTGGATGCAGAAAATATAGTGTCTATTAAAAAGACCTATAAAATTACACCTAAGAATATTGTTTCTAATTTGGATACTGGGACATCTATATCTTTGGATAACTATAATCACGAAGAGACTTGCTTTTATTTGGCATCTAAAAATGATGATTTTGGATATTCAGCATTTTCTAAAGTAGAGAATTATGCCAAGATGTATAATGTAGACCCTAAGTTATTTATAAGAACTTCCTCTTCCTATTCTAAACGAATAGAGAATGCGGGATTTAGACTTATTGATATGCGTACTAAGGATAATGCATCTTATACTATAGATATACAAGTAATGAGATTCTTTGCTTCTCATTTCGCGAATAAAGAAGACTATGTACGCTTTGTTATTTATTGCTATTTGATTAGTAGCATTAGAGATTATTTCCGGTTGAAAAGATATAATATAAATCAATTCTCTACAATAGGTAAAATAGATATTGTTAATTTCTATATGTCTAATATGGATATCTCAGCTTGTGCCGAAGGTTATGACAGTAAAGTCGTTGAAGATTTAGAATACCTTTACGACGAAGAATACATCAAGAGCATAGATGAAGATAGCTATTTACGACATAAGATAGGTATGTTTATTGTCAATACTGATAATTATATTTCTGATTTTATATGTGATAATATTCATCGAATACAAACAGAATATCCATTACTCAAATTGATTAGTGGTAATTCTGAAAAAGATGCAAACGTGCAACTTATTGATGTTATTAATGAAAAATACATAAATGCGAAGGGATGAAATTATGATTAGGACATATATAATTAAGGGCCTTATTTGTATTGCCCTTTTTATGCTTGGTGTATATACATTTAATAATTTCCCTCTTCCTTTTATAGGGATATTAATTGCTATTATATATCCTTTTATTATTCTTATTGGTTATTTAGAAAGATTTTTTGATGAAATTTAAAAATATTGTAATTGCTTCTGCGCTGATTGTATCATTGGCTGCGTGTTCTCGAGTAGAGCCTAACCAGGCTGGTGTATTGATGCAGAATTATGGCCGTAACGGTAAATCTGATTTTGCTATTGTAGTGGGACGTGTATGGACTGCTATGCCTGGTACTCAACTGTATCAAGTTCCTTTGTGGGAACAACGTGGTCAGTTTGAAAATGTTTTGTCATTGAAGGCTGCTGATAATACAGAGTTCTCCGCAACTCCTGTGTATTCGTTCCGTGTTGTTAAAGAACGTGCAGTTGATGTTGTATTTGATAATAAACAACTTGGTTCTGATGATGGTTTTATTGATAGCCTTGAGGATAATATCCTTGAGCCTAAAATCTATGACCTTATGAAAGAAGAATCCCGCCGCTATACAACAGATGAGTTGATGGCTAAGGGGGGTTCCTTGATGTTTGAGCAAAAGGTTCAGAAGCTTGTTTCTGAAGAGTTTTCTAAACGCGGTTTGGAATTGGTAACATTTAGCTCCCAACTGGAGTTCTCTAAGTCTGTTACTGAACGTATTGACAAGCGTAATGAAGTCAATACTAATATCAGTGTAATTGACCAACAGATTCAAGAACAGCGCAAACGTCTTGAATTGGCACAACTTCAAGCCGAAACAAATAGAACCTTGTCAGAAGGTATTACTTCTCAGTTATTGCAACAACAATTTATTGAGAAATGGGATGGTAAAACACCCTTATATGGTGATACTCCTTTGACTATATTTAAAAGTAATTAATATTAAATAATTGGCATAATATGGATTATGGCAAATATACAATCTTAATTGAGGCGATTATGTATACAAATGAAGACGTAGACATGTTGGTGAAGGATAAGCATACTGCATTGAGTACTCGTGCTTGGAACGAGGAGTACCTGCATGTGCATATGCATGATGATTATGACGTGATGAGCATTCTGTTATCTAAGAAGCAGGCGAAACTTCTAAGGGATACGTTAGACGTGTTCCTTGAGGGAGGTTATGCTGATGAGTGATAAGTACTTACTCAAGGCAATGATGAATCGACAACGGTTCTTATCGCTGCACAAGAGTGTACCTCGTGATATGTTCAGCAGCATCACTCTGCGGGTACTGGATTCATACACTGATTACTACCAAAAATACCCTGAGCATGATGAGATTGATATTGAGGCTCTTAGTACCCTGATGAAACTCAAGAAGAACCAATCAAGTACAGAGACGGTTGTAATTAATCGTGTGCTTGAGGGACTTCGTGAGGATGTACCTGAGGATGTTCTGAATACCACGATTGACCAGCTAGAAGAACTGGCGTTCTCTGGTAAAGCATCGGCGTTGCTACAAGCTTATCAATCAGGTAAAGAGATTGACATCACGTATGAGCTTCAGAACCTTGCAGCCTTAACCCGACAACGTATGTCGGTACAGGTAAGCGCTTCATGGGCAGACGGTGATGTGTGGGATTACATTCAGGCAGACGCTGATGATAGTGGGTACGTTCTGGATATGTTTCCTGATTTCGCTGAGAACATCAAGGGCTTGAACGCTGGTGATAACGTAGGTGTGTGTGCTCCAACCGACAAAGGTAAGACGAGCGCTCTGTGCCGTATTGCTGTAAGCCTCGCTATCCAAGAGTTCAAGCTACATGGTGAGAACTACCGTCCTGTATTGTACTGCGTGAATGAGGGTATGGCTGAGCGTATCACACCTCGTGTGTACCAGACTGCATTAAGCTGTACCCGTGCTGAGTTGTGGCAAGCTGGTTCTGATGGTTCAATCACTAAGAAGTACGAGGCAGTTGTTGGTCATCGTGATGCAATTCGTCTGGTGAACATTCATGGTATGAGTGTATCACAAGTTGCCCGTGTGATTGAGCAGCACAATCCATTCCTTGTCATTACCGATATGACTGGCCGTATCAAGGCTAACACCGCTGGTGTGAGTACAGATATTAAACAACTCGAAGACATTTGGGATGACTTCCGAGGTTTGGCAGCTATCCACAAGTTCATTCATATTGGTACAGCACAGATTTCTGCTGAGGGTATGGACACATTATATCCTCCGCTGACCGCTGTACAAAATAGTAAGGTCGGTATCCAAACCACATGGGACTTAGCTATCTTTATTGGTGCATTACAAACAGTAACACCTGAGACAGAGCTACTTCGTGGTATTAGTACACCGAAGAACAAGCTGTCTCGCAGCGGTAAACGCAGTCTCCTTAAAACAGAGACGTACTTTCAACCTGAAAAGAATATTTGGAATTTATCATGAGTAAGATGGAACAAATTGAACGCTTCTTAGCGGATTCAAAAAGCCCTGTACAATTAGTTAAGCATTGGGATGATGTTAAGGCAAAGCCTGAGTACCCGCTGGTAGTACAAGCTAAGCTGGATGGTGTGTACTCCTTAATCGTTAAAGAGCACCAGAATGTGCAAGTGCTGACCCGTACAGGGAAACGTATGTACAAGGAAGTGCTAACGATTG
>ERZ650302.550-NODE-550-length-20856-cov-9.787654_pt1 | contig 20856 bp, 22 predicted proteins | sample MGYA00376238_ERZ650302 | MGnify/ENA primary metagenome ERZ650302 (study PRJEB26733, sample SAMN07839298) | wastewater metagenome | biome: urban; feature: wastewater treatment plant; material: waste water | place: USA: North Carolina | collected 2016-04-28 ... | reverse complement strand
CGGAGCTTATTACCATGATGTGGCCATTTTATTTGATGGCACTTGTGGCCATCGTATCGACAATTCGTGTTGTGACAAATACGAATCCCGTACATGCTCTTTTAAGTTTAATCGTTTCTTTACTTGCTGTTGCTGGTATTTTCATGATCGTGGGTGCGCCTTTTGCTGGTGCACTTGAGATTATTGTTTATGCTGGTGCAATCATGGTGTTGTTCGTCTTCGTGGTCATGATGTTGAACCTTGGACAAGATACGGTTGAACAAGAACGTAAATGGTTAACTTCTGATGCATGGGCATATCCTGCATTAATGAGTTTCTTATTGGGCTTGGTTTTGGTTTGGATGTTGGGTGGAGAATACACCACGATTTCTGCACCATTAGGTACAGAAATTGTAGGTCCTAAAGCAGTCGGTCAAGCATTATTTACTCACTATCTATTATTGGTAGAAGTTGCCGCGATGTTATTGCTTGCAGCCTTAGTTGCTGCATATCACCTTGGCAAACGTGAACCAAGTGCAGAAGAGGATAAAGAATAATGGGACACATCCCTTTAGAACATGGTTTGATTGTTGCAACCATCCTTTTTGCACTCGGTTTTTACGGTGTAATGGTGCGACGCAACCTATTATTTATGCTAATGAGCCTTGAAGTGATGATGAATGCTGCTGCATTGGCATTTGTTTTGGCAGGTAGTGTTTGGGCTCAACCAGATGGACAAGTGATGTTCATTTTGATCCTAACGCTTGCTGCAGCAGAGGCGTGTATTGGTCTTGCGATCGTCCTTCAGTTTTATCATCGCTTCCATCACTTGGATGTGGATGCTGCTAGTGAGATGCGCGGATGAGTACATTATATTTAACCGTTTTATTCCCGCTCATTGGTTTTATCCTGTTAGCGGCAGGGCGTAACAAACTCTCTGAAAATGTGGCTGCCATTATTGGTGTCGGTTCAGTTGGTTTATCTGCGTTATTTGCTTTAATCGCGGGTCTTGCATTTACCAGCAGTGGCCAAACTGTTTTTGTTCAACACTTATGGACGTGGTTCAGTGTTGGCGGTTTTGAGCCAGGCATCAGCTTGCACCTCGATGGTTTGTCATTATTGATGACAGGTATGATTACAGGTGTTGGTTTCCTGATTCACATCTTTGCATCATGGTATATGCGTGGTGAAGAAGATTACGCACGTTTCTTCTCTTATTTCAACCTGTTCGTTGCCAGCATGTTGTTGTTGGTACTCGGCGATAACTTGGCGTTATTGTTCTTAGGTTGGGAAGGCGTAGGTCTGTGTTCATACCTCTTGATTGGTTTCTACTACTCAAACCCTGCAAATGGTTGGGCAGCAATCAAAGCATTCACCGTAACACGTGTGGGTGATGTTTTCTTACTCATCGCATTGTTCTTGCTCTATCAACAGTTTGGTACGTTGAATACACAGTACATTGTTGAACATGCAGCGACTGTGATGACGCAAAGCTCATCATTGTCGATTTGGACAGCATTGATGTTGTTCTTAGGTGCGGCAGGTAAATCAGCGCAAATTCCATTACAAACTTGGTTAGCTGATGCGATGGCTGGTCCTACACCAGTATCTGCATTGATCCACGCTGCAACGATGGTGACAGCGGGTGTGTACTTATGCTGCCGTATGTTCTCTGTGATGGAAATGGCACCAGAAGTAATGCAGTTCATCTCGATTACAGGTGCAGTAACCTTACTTGTAGCTGGTTTTGCCGCATTGGTTCAAACCGATATCAAACGTATCTTGGCTTACTCAACCATGAGTCAGCTCGGTTATATGTTTATGGCGGTGGGTGCTGAGGCGTATCAAGCTGGTTTATTCCATATGCTTGCTCACGCATTCTTCAAAGCGTTATTGTTCCTTTCTTCGGGTGCTGTAATTCTTGCATGTCATCACGAACAAAACATTTTCAAAATGGGTGGATTACGTAAAAAGATTCCATTTGTATTCTGGTGTTTCGTCATCGGTGGTGGTGCGTTAGCTGCACTTCCAATCGTAACAGTTGGCTTCTTCTCTAAAGATGCCATCTTAGGTGCAGTATATGCACAGTCTACGATTGCAAACCTTCCACTTTATAATACGTTGTACTGGGTTGGTGTTGCGGGTGCATTCTTAACGTCTATCTATACTTTCCGTTTAATCTGGGTGGTATTCTTTGGCGAAGAAAAAACCCATGCACATGCCATTCATGGCGTGACTTACTGGGCACCGCTTGCAATTCTTGCGACCTTATCAACAGGTGTTGGTTATTTCTTGCAAGCACCTGTTGCAAAATTATTGACTGCTGCAAGTATTCCAAGCTTTGTTGTTCCTGAAGCTTTAGAAGAAGCGGTTGCACATGCAGAACATTTAGCAAGTGGTGTTGCCCTTGTTGGTTTGGTTGTTGGTATTTTCTTATTTGCCTTTGCGTATGGTGCGGTTAAATCATTTGCTCAAACATCTTTGGGTTCTGGTTTAGCACATATTTGCCGTACCGCATTTGGTTTTGATGCTTTGTATGACATCGTTTTTGTAAAACCATATTTATTGATTGCGAAAATCTTAGGTCGTGATCCAATTGATGGTTTATGGTTAGTGCTACCTGCACTTGTGAAAGGTGGTAATAGCTTTACAAGTTCGCGTCAAACAGGTTCATTGCGTGAATACGCATCAAGCATGTCACTCGGTGTAGTGGTGTTATTGATGATCTTGATCGTGATTCAGGTTGTGGGGAAATAAAATGGAAAACAATTTAATTTTACCCGCACTGATTTTAGTTCCTTTCATTGCTGGTTTTATTTGTTGGTTGGTTGATAAATTTGACCAACATTTGCCACGCTGGATTGCCTTGATTGGTATGCTCATTACCTTTGGTTTGGGTATTGCACTATGGCAAACTGGTACATATAGCTACGAGTTGGGCGGTAAAGTCCCAACTTGGGCTGCTGAATTCCATCTCCCGTGGATTCAGACTTTAGGGATTAGCATTCACTTGGCTGTGGATGGTTTATCTCTACTCATGGTTTTACTTACAGCATTACTTGGTGTACTTGCTGTTGGTTGTTCATGGGGTGAAATTCAAAAGAATGTTGGTTTCTTCCACTTAAACCTCCTTTGGAGTTTAGGTGGGGTCATCGGTGTATTCCTTGCAATTGACTTATTCTTGTTCTTCTTCTTCTGGGAGATGATGCTTGTACCAATCTATTTCTTGATTGCGTTATGGGGTCATAAAGGCTCGAATGGTCGTTCACGTGTTTATGCTGCAACTAAATTCTTCTTATATACACAAATTGCTGGTTTGATCATGTTAATCGGTATCTTAGGCTTAGTGGTCTATGGATATATGATGACAGGTATGATTGGTTTTGATTACAGCTACTTATTGGCTGTTGCAAACCACTTACCACCAGAAGTTGCATATGCATTTATGTTGTGTTTCTTTGTTGGTTTTGCAGTTAAATTACCTGTATTCCCATTACACGGTTGGTTACCTGATGCGCATGCACAAGCACCAACAGCGGGTTCTGTGGACTTGGCTGGTATTTTGATTAAGACAGCAGCGTACGGTCTACTTCGTTTCGTAATTCCATTCTTCCCAGCAGCGTCAGCTCAGTTTGCTGATATTGCAATCATTTTGGGTCTGATTGGTATTTTCTACGGTGCATTCTTAGCCTACCAACAAACAGACATGAAACGTCTGCTTGCGTATACGTCTATTTCACACATGGGTTTCATTTTACTTGCAATCTATGCAGGTAATATTCTGACTTTCCAAGGTCTGATGATCATGATGTTGGCACATGGTTTGTCATCTGCTGCATTGTTCATTATGTCGGGTCAAGTGTATGAGCGTTTACACACACGTGATCTACGCTTAATGGGTGGTCTTCGTGGTCAACTGCAATATTTACCATTCTTCTTGATGTTCTTTGTTGCAGCACTTGTCGGTGTACCTGGTCTAGGTAACTTTATTGGTGAATTCTTAATTCTTATGGGTTCATTCAAAGCTTATCCTGCATTCACAATCATTGCTGCAGTAAGTTTAGTATTTGCAGGTCTTTACGGTCTGATTCTGATTCACAAAGCACTTTTTGGCGAACCAAATGCTGAACAAAAGCAACACTATCCGAGTCCACTGAAAGATTTATCAGTACGTGAAGTGAGCATTTTGATGATCTGTGTGATTGGTTTACTTTGGTTAGGACTTTACCCACAGACATTCTTGGATATGTCACATTCAAGCATGCAGTGGTTAGTCAATAGTTATATGCCAGTACAAGAAGTTGTTGAAACTGTTCAACAGACTGCAACTCAACTTGAACAAGTGGAGATGCGATAAACCATGAACTTCACACTTTCTTTTTCTGAGCTTATGCCGCTTGTCCCAGTGATGATTGTGGCATTGACCTCTGTTGTTGTGATGTTATTAATTGCGATTAAACGCAATCATAATCTTGTCGCAACAACGACGGTGGTCGGTTTAAACCTTTCTGCAATTTTTATTGCATACACCATGTTTAGTGGACACTTTGTTCCTGCGAACGTGATGGGCATGTTTATGGTTGATCCATTTACCATGCTCTACCAATTCCTGATTTTGATTGCTGCTTTGGCTTGTAGCACGCTTTCACATGCCTACATTGAAACGTATAAAGATAATCGTGAAGAACTTTATATCTTGTTACTTTGTTCTGTAGCAGGTGCGATGTTGATGGTTGCTAGCTCTCATTATGCTTCGTTCTTTATCAGCTTAGAATTAATGTCAATTCCTGTGTACGGTATGTTGGCTTACACGCATCAACGTAGCCAATCTTTAGAAGCGGGAATTAAGTATCTTGTACTTTCAGCAACTGCATCTGCGATGTTGTTGATGGGTATGGCATATATCTATGCGTATACAGGTTCATTGTCATTCTATGATTCTGTTCAGGCTTTGATGACTGCGATCAAGCAACCAATGGTGCTATTAGGTCTAGGTCTCATTATCTTTGCTGTTGCATTTAAGCTTTCACTTGCACCATTCCATAAATGGACGCCTGATGTGTATGCAGGTGCACCAGCACCTATGGCGACATTCTTAGCTACAGCTGCCAAAGTTGCAACGATTGGTTTATTTGTACGTTACTTATTAAGTTCTGGTGCAATCTTAGTTGAATCAATAGTGACTGTTTTGACAGTCATTGCTGTGTTATCAATTTTGGTCGGTAACTTACTTGCAGTACGTCAAGTTAACTTAAAACGCATCCTTGGTTATTCATCAATTGCACACTTTGGTTACTTGTTGATTGCTTTGATTAGTATGACGTATGCAAGTTTAGGCAGTGTAACGGTTTATGTGATTACTTATGTATTTACAACAATCGGTGCATTTGGTGCAGTTGCGTTAATGTCTAGTCCATATAACAACGTTGATGAAGCACAAAGTCTTGCAGACTACCGTGGTTTGTTCTGGCGTCGTCCGATCTTGACTGCAACATTGACCGTGATGATGTTGTCATTAGCAGGGATTCCATTAACTGCAGGTTTTATTGGTAAATTCCTTGTGATAATGGCTGCTGTAACAACTCAACATTGGTTCTTGGCTGCAATGGTCGTTGTCGGTAGTGGTATTGGTTTATACTACTATTTACGTGTCATGGTGGTGATGTATATGACTCCACCTGATGTACCACGTATTGATGCTGATGCACATTGGGGAACTAAAGTTGGTGGTATCATGGTACTCGGTGCCGCATTACTTGTACTACTTCTGGGCATCTATCCAGACCCAATGATCAATTTGGCATTGAAGTCAGAAATTCTTTCTCCATTGCATTTCATGTTGTCTCAACAACAACAATAATGATTTGATTTGTACAAAAAAGCCTCCAAAGTTTGGGGGCTTTTTTAATGAAGAGTAAAAAAACACTCTATAATACTCAAAGATTAATATTAGTTAGGTACTTACTCGTGTCGATTCAAGAAATTCGCCATCCGCTTATTCGTCATAAACTTGGTTTATTACGCCGTTCAGACATTAGCACAAAGAACTTCCGTGAATTGGCGCAAGAAGTCACGATGCTACTGACTTATGAAGCGACTAAGGATCTACCTGTTGTGGATCATGAAATTGATGGTTGGGCAGGTAAAGTTTCGACTCAACGTATCGCAGGCAAGAAAATTACCATTGTTCCTATCTTGCGTGCTGGAATTGGTATGCTTGAAGGCGTACTGAGCTTGATCCCAAGTGCCAAAGTGAGTGTATTGGGTTTAGAGCGTGATGAGGCGACTTTAGAGGTTCGTACTTACTATAAAAAATTAGTACCTGATGTTGCGAATCGCTTAGCGATGATTATTGATCCAATGCTGGCAACGGGTAATTCACTTATTGCGGCAATTGATGTGCTTAAAGCAAGTGGTTGTAAAGATATACGTGTTATGGTTTTGGTTGCTGCACCTGAAGGTGTTGCAAAAGTAGAAGCTGCGCACCCTGATGTACGTATCTATACGGCATCGATTGATCAAGGTTTGAATGAGGATGGCTATATCGTTCCAGGTCTTGGTGATGCGGGTGATAAGATTTTTGGTAGTGTTCAAAAAGATTAATTTTTGAAAATATGCTTAAAAAAGAGACTTAATCCAACCGTACTGTTTTCAGGGGAGGATTTAAAGTCTCTTTTTTTATATACTGAAATACAGTACTTGCAAAATTAGGTGAATGTCATGAAAAAAGAATTTTATCAGGGAAAAGTTAAACAATATAATCCAGACAAAGGGTTTGGTTTTATTGCAACTGCTGAAGGCGAGATCTTTTTTCATATTTCAGATTTTCCTGCATCGGAAGGTGAGCCGAAACGAAATGAAAAAGTAAAATTTGTAGCCCTAGAAAATAATGGAAAATTTAAAGCAGTACAAATTGAACGAGTAGATCCGAATCCTGCAAAAACTAAAAAAAATAAAATATTGGCTCATAATGAATCGATTACATCAGAATTGTTATCAAACTTTCGGCGTTAGGAGAATGCATGATGAATCGCTCATCAGCAAATAAAAATACTTGCTTTGGCTTTATCGCTGTCCAACAGCGCAGCATTATTTTTTGTGATGATGTCAAATTTGATATATTACGTTGTGAATTTTTTAGGGTAATGTGATGCTAAAAACTGGAACAATTAAAAAATCTAATAAAGAGTGGGGTTTCCGTTATGCAAAGTGATATTGATATTGTAGTTACTCAAAGTAAGACTTTGGAAGCATTGCTAGAGCAAAAATTTGGTGCTACTGGGCGTGGGTTGCATGAAAAATTAAGTAGTATTGAATATCAGCTTGAAGCTGGGCTGGTGAAGAATATACGTTGGATAGCCACTATGCGTAATAAAGTGGTACATGAAAATTTCCAATTGACCAATCAAAATGACTTTTTAAGAAGTTGTCAGCGTGCTTTAGAGGGCTTACAAAACTCGCAGCATACAACGTCGGAACGTGTAAATTCCTCATCACGAAATTCATATAACACAACACCCAAACGTATCGTATCTCATTCAAGAAGAAAAACTAAACGAAAGAGTGAATCAGGTGGTTTTTTTGGGACAATCATTACAGTCATTATTTTTGGCATAATCGGCTATTTTGTGTATGGTTTTATTCAAGACTTTTTGCATCGTAATGAATTGACAAATCAACCTGTAATACAGGAAACCTTAAAAATAGCAAATACTCAAGCAGTAAGTAGCAATCCCAATCATTTTCAATGTGATGGGCGAACTCACTGTTCTCAAATGCGATCACTTGAAGAGGCACGTTGGTTTGTAAGAAATTGTCCAAATACACAAATGGATGGAAATAATGATGGTGAACCATGTGAAAATGATTCACGTTGGTAAAAAAAGATCAGGCTTAAACCTGATCTTCACAAAACTGCAAGAATGCCTTTAAACCAGGTCCCTGATACTTCTGACGATGTACCAGCATAAACAGGGGACGGGTGAGTTCCCAGAAAGGTGTATCCAGAATGACCAATTGACCCTTTTCCTGAAGCGGTTCAATCGCAAGCCGTGATACACAGGTTATCCCCAGACCATTGGCAACAATTTTCAGGATGGCTTCATTGTGACCTAGGGTAAGGCGAATGTTGGCATCAGGTAGGTCTTTTAATATAGCGTTGTCAAAGACTTCACGTGTGCCTGAACCCTCTTCACGTAAAATCCATTCCACATCATTAAAGTCTGCTGGAGTGAGGGGATGGTTTAACTGGGTTAAGGGATGTTGTGGAGCGCAACACACCGCGAGTTCATCATCACGCCAATGGATGCACTGTAACTGGGGCAAATGGCATGAGCCCTCAATCAGGGCCAGATCAAGCTGAAACTGGTTCACCGACTCAATCATTTGACGAGTATTGCCCACCTGTAACTGTAAATGTGCCTGTGGATGGCGCTGTAAAAAATCTGCCATAAGGTTAGGCATCAGGTAGTCGCTTATAGTCAGGGTTGCACCTAGACGGAGATCGATACTTTGTAATTCACCCTTGGCGGCCTGTTCAAACGATTCGCAACGACCTAAAATTTCCAGGGCCTGCGGCAACAAAAAACGGCCCAGATCATTTAACTGCAAGCGCTTGCCCAAGCGGTCAAATAACGGTGCGCCAAGACCATCTTCCAAATCGGCCAAGGCCATGCTTGCCGCACTTTGGGTGAGTCGGACAGCATCACTCGCCTTGGTTACAGTTCCCTCTTGAGCGACCGCCACGAAAACAGCCAATTGGCGTAATGTCATGCGCATGTTAAAAGCCTTACCGTTCGAGTTTAAAAGTATTCATGAATTATCTGATCATGCTAACATGAGCTCACTGTTTCGTGCCACGTTCAAATCATGTCAATTGAAAAATTTAGCGTAGAAAAGGTTTTATCTGTACATCGCTGGGCCCACAATCTGTTTAGCTTCACCATGACCCGACCAGCGCATTTTAAATTTACTGCAGGGCAGTTTGCCCGTATTGGTTTAATGGTTGGTGATGAACTGGTGGTGCGTGCTTACTCAGTGGTGTCTTCGCCATTTGATGAAACGCTGGAATTCTTTTCAATTGTCGTTCCCGATGGGGCTTTTACCTCAAACCTGCAACATTTAAAGGTGGGTGATGAGCTGTATCTTGAAAAAATATCTTATGGCTATTTAACGCTGGCACGTTATCAGCAGCCTTTACCACAGGATTTATGGCTGTTGGCAACGGGAACGGGTTTGGCACCATTTTTATCAATGCTGCAAGACTTTGAGACCTGGAATAAATATCAAAAAATCAATTTGGTTTATAGTGTTCGTACCGCATCCGAACTGGCCTATGTTGACCGTATTCAGGAAATCGCCAAGCTATTTGGTGAGGGGCATTCAGGCTTTAGATTTATTCCAATTATCACCCGTGATCCAGATGCGGCTTTACATGACCGTTTACCAGTTCTGATTGCAAATGGTGAGCTGGAAAAGGCAGCAGGATCAGAATTGAGTCCAGCAAGCAGCCATGTCATGTTGTGTGGCAATCCACAAATGGTGGAAGATACCAAGGAAGCCTTAAAACAGCGTGGCTTGACCATGAACCGCCGTGGTGAGGGGAATATTGCGGTGGAGAATTATTGGTAATATTGGGTGGACTGGATATGTTTTAGTGTACGAACATATCCATAAATTCACGGATTTCCTGAATCGCGGTATCAACATCGGTGGTGAGCCATGTGGGTTCAAACAGTCCTGCATAGTGTTCCAGACGTTCCTGTGGAACAACAAGGCGAACAGGGCATTCTTCCTCAAGCAAACGCCACGGCAGAATCGGAACCTCATTGTCCAGAAAAGCCTGAACATTGCGGATATCCACAATCATCGCATTGATGCATTCAGGAAAAGGCATCACTGAAAGTTCTTCGGTACGGCGGCGGAAATATTCAAGATCGCCCCATTTCAGGGTATAGCTGGGTTTGTTGAACTCAATCAGTCCAATCAAATGCTCATCTCGTGTGTAATGTAGAAAACACTGATGGGTTACATCCGTATCTAGATCAAGTGAGACACTTTGCTGTTGGTAGGACATAAAGCAGAACATTTAGGAATTGAGGGCGCGTAGTATAGCCTATTTTTAGTGTTTTCTAAACCGCGTATATTTTAAACAAAAAATAAGGAAGAAACAGTAGAGTTTTGCAACAGCAACAACGATAGTGCGAAGCTTTTTCACACAATGCAACATAAGCAGTTGCTAAGATAAGAGCCTGAGAAATAAAAATTATGAGGGCTAGCTATCATGCATGATTTTAGTAAGCCACAGCCTCATGTGGCAAGTCAGGAGGAAGTTGCAAAGAAAAGGAAATTACCCATTTACATATTGGTCATTGTGGGGATTTTCCTGATTGCACTTCTTGTTTATATGGTCGCGGATCATTCAGCGAATCCAACTGCACAGGCAATACTGTCTCATATGCAGTCGGTACTTTTGGATGCCTAGATCGTTTATTTTTAGACCAAAACCTGTTGAATTGAAAAAACTCATTGGTGTGAATCAATGAGTTTTTTTGCAAAATTATGCGGACTTTTTGTTGTATTAGTGCTGCCGCTTGTTGAATGGAAAATAGACAAAAATTAAGGTTGAGGCATCCATAAGTTATGTTCTTGGTTATAGAGCGATCATGGGTGGTTTGATTAATTTTAAAACACAACATAAGGATAACAACACATGAATGAATATTTTACTGATCCCTCCCACAGAGGAGGATTCGATGCAATGTATTATTGGGACCAGTTTCACCCAATTTTAGCGGCAATTGTTATCTTACTTTTAGGTTGGATTATTGCATTGATTGTTGCTGCTGGCGTGAAAAAGTTACTCCAGAAACTGAACACCAATCATAGATTGTCTTCTGCCACTGGTCATAAACCAAATATTGAAAACCTGCTTTCCAAACTGGTTTTCTGGTTTGTGATTATCCTTGCCGTTGTCGGGGCATTGAATGTGCTGAACATCAGTGGCGTAAGTGATCCATTCAGTAATATGGTTAGTCGGGTTCTGGCCTTTATTCCAAACCTGCTGGCAGCCGTTGCAGTCGGTTTTATTGGCTGGATTTTGGCAGGGCTGGTCAAGGCAGGACTAACCAATGTGCTTGCCAGAACGGAAATGGATGAGAAGCTCAGCAATGAGGTAGGTGTAGGCTCACTCAGTAGTAATATTGGTGAAATCTTCTACTGGCTGGTCTTGTTGCTGTTCTTGCCAATTGTGCTGTCTATTCTAGGCCTGACAGGCCTGTTGATTCCTGTACAGAATATGGTGAATGAGGCGGTTGCGTATTTACCGAACCTACTTATAGCAGGTGTCATCATTTTTGTGGGCTACATTCTGGCAAAAATTGTGCGTGGCATTGTCGAAGGGTTGAGTAACAGCCTTGGCTTACAGACACAGGCAGAAAAAATAGGTTTGTTTAAGAACTCCAATGTATCCAAATTTCTGGGTTCGTTTGTTTTTGCCATCATTATTATCACCGCCTTGATTGTGGCATTTGAGGCACTGGGTATAGAGGCAATTTCCCAACCTGCCACAGCAATGCTCAATCAAATCATGTATGCAATTCCACAAATTATTGCTGCTGGTCTGATCTTGATTGTGGCCTATGTAGTTTCCCGTTTTGTTGGACGTTTGGTGGCCGAACTGGTTTCAGGAGCGGGTGTTGATGAAATTCCAATGAAGCTGGATGTGCAACGCTTCCTTGGACAAACCCGTGTTTCAGATATCATCGGTTGCCTGATAGTATTCTTTACCATGCTGTTTGCTGTTTCAGAGGCTGCTGACCGACTTGGTTTGGAACAGATCAGTGTGCTGATTGCAATGTTTATCCAGTTTGGTGCCAGTATCCTGCTTGGTGCGGTAATTCTGGTTGTTGGCTTCTGGCTGGCCAATGTGGTTGCCAATGTGATTCAACGTGGTGAATACAATAGCTCACGCTGGTTGGGCAATCTGGTTCGTATTTTAATTATGGGCTTGGTGATTGCGATGGGCTTAAGGGCAATGGGTATTGCTGACTCTATTGTGAACCTCGCATTTGGCTTAACCCTCGGTTCAGTTGCTGTCGCGTTTGCTCTGGCTTTTGGTCTAGGTGGTCGTCAACCTGCGGAACGTTTGCTCAGTGATCTGTTGGATAAAGCAAAAACTGAGGCAAAACATCCAAATCCGTTGCGTCAAAATGAGATGACGCCAAATACTCCAGTGAGTACAGCAACTCCTGCACCAGCCAATCCAGTGAATCCGATAGCGCCAACACCAATCAATCCAGAGAATCCAAAACCACCGATTCCTCCATATTCGGATGAATAGTAAAAATAATCTTTGATTTTTTTGATCAATTCGACCACTCTAGGCAGGGTGGTCGTTTTGTTTGTATAAGCATTATTGAGTTTTTATCTATATCGTGATTAGGGCATATTTTAGAAAAACGAGACCTAAAACTGAATTTTAGGGTACATATCACTGTAGTTTAATAGGATTAATCAAAAATTTGACCTGAAAAGCAATTCATTTATAGATAAAGTATCAATAGTCTCTAAATAAAAATTCTATAGAGGAGAGTGAAATGAAGAGGCCAAATCGCGTATTTGCACCGATTATTATTGCAGGTATTACTGTAGGTTTTTTGGCGAGTGCGTACAAATTTGTTGTTGCGAAATCAAATACGGCTAAAGAAAAACCAATTAAAAATACTCAAAAAGTATCTTCTACAGAAGCTGCTAACTCTTCAGATCATCATGCTTAGTGTTATTTAGCAATCAGCTCAATGTGTTAAGTGAACTAAACAAATTGAGCCGCTGCTTGAGCCGAAGACCATGCCCATTGGAAGTTATATCCTCCCAAATGACCTGTTACATCGAGTACTTCACCGATAAAATATAAGCCTTTCTGCTTTTTACTTTCCATGGTTTTTGAAGAAACTTCGCTAGTGTCTACGCCACCTAATGTGACTTCAGCAGTACGATATCCTTCAGTTCCAGATGGTTTAACAGAAAAGGCGTGCAATTGATCAGCAATTTGCTCTAGTTGTAAATCGCTAAAATTGCCAATCGCATTTTCACTTTGTTCCGCCCAAATTAGTTGTTGTAGCTCAAGCACGATACTTTTCGCCGTGAATTCACTGAGCAAAGTTCTGAGCAGAACTTTGGGTTGCGACTTTTTCTTTTCCTTGAAGAATTGAACTAAATCTTGGCTCGGGAAAAAATCAATTTTAAAGCTTTCACCCACATGCCAATAATTTGAGAGCTGTAATGAACTTGGTCCACTTAAGCCTCGATGAGTAAACAACAAAGCTTCAGTAAATTGATGGCGATCATTCACCAGTGTTGCATCTAAAGCATTACCACTTAAGCGTGTTGTGACTTCTTTAAAATGGTCCGAAAAGGTGAAGGGGACTAGACCCGCACGGGTAGGAAAAACATGGTGTCCAAACTGTTGAGCAAGTTCATATCCAAAACCAGAGCCTCCTAGTGTTGGAATAGATAAGCCACCAGTCGCCACAACGAGAGATTCACAGTGATAAGTGCCTTGATTGGTTTCAATGATAAAACCTGAATCTGTTTGTGCTGTTATGCTTTGTACTTCGCAATGGGTCTGAATCTGAACCCGTTTCGCTTTATTGCACTCTGCAAGTAAAAGTTCGAGGATTTCTTTTGCACCTTTGATTGTAAATAGCTGACCGTGTTTACGTTCTTCATATTCAATACCATATTCGCAGACCAAACCAATAAAATCCCAGTTGGTGTAACGAGTGAGCGCTGAAATAACAAAGTGTGGATTTTCAGAAATATAATTTGAAGGTTCAACATCTAGGTTAGTGAAGTTACACTTGCCACCACCAGACATTAGAATCTTTTTACCTACTTTATTGGCTTTTTCTAATACGACAACGGAACGTCCACGTTTACCAGCCTCTGCAGCCAACATCAAGCCTGATGCACCTGCACCTAAAACAACAACATCAACTTGATGAACCATGAGGATTACTCGGTAGACGAAAAGCGAGCAATTATAAAAGATTTGTGGGGGTTTTAATATGCTTTAAGCTTTCCTTGCAACCCACCTGTATGAATGGCCAGGATTCGAGTGTGGGCAGGGAAATGATTGTGCTGGATTAAATCAAGAAGTCCCATCATCATTTTACCTGTATAAATGTGTTCGAGTGGAATTTGATATTTTTGCTCAAAATTTTGAATAAATTTCAATAATTCAGGTGTAGTTTTGGCATAGCCGCCACCACAATAGGCATCGGTTAAAGACCAATTGCTTTTATCAGTCCATTGTTGAATGTCCTGTTTGAGAAAATCACCTTTCAAGGCTGAAAAGCCTAAAATGTGCTGGTGATCTGAACTGCTTTCAATGATGCCTGCAAGAGTTCCACCAGTACCCACAGCACAACAAATTACGTCATAATTTTCTAAATCATCAGGGGAGAGGATTTCCTGTGTCCCTTGAATGGCAAGGGCATTGCTTCCCCCCTCTGGAATAATAAAGGCTTGAGGGTATTGTTGCTGCAACTGTTGTAGATACTCAGCTTGATGGCGTAAACGATATTCGAAACGACTGAGAAAATGTAGTTGCATCCCTAAATCCTGCGCTGTTTGAAGCGTTGGGTTGAATTGTTGTGAAGCCAGTTCTTCACCACGAATCATGCCAATACTTTGAAAACCAAAATGCTGTGCTGCAAAGGCTGTTGCGGCAATATGATTGGAAAATGCACCACCAAAAGTGAGGACTTGAGAAAAACCTTGCTGTTGTGCTGCCAAGAGGTTGTATTTGAGTTTAAAAAACTTATTGCCCGAAATCTGGGGATGAATCAGGTCAAGGCGTTTGATGGTCAGTTGAACAGGCTGGGGAAGTTGCAATGTTTGATAAGGTGTATCAAAGGCAATGTAATCAAACATTTGAGATCATTAAAAATAAATTGAATCCTATTGTAAGTGTATTCGATCGTGAAAGTCAGTATTGTTCTTCGAACCTCGTTCATCTTGGTCAGTATTGGAATGGCTAAATTACTTTATGCATGATTCGATTTAGTCCAATCTAATTCGCTTATGTTTTAACTACTTTTCGATAACATTTACCATAGATGAATTTCAAAAGTTTAAGTGTCTATCACTTGGCTCATGGTTTGTGTGGTTTAGGTAAAATATAGGCAATAAGGTACTTTGATATAAGATTACAGTGTTAAATATAAGCCTAAATTGATTGTGAATAAAAAATAGCAGCGGGTGAAAGATGCAAGGCTTTGTAAAGCGTTTTGCGAGAGGGCTAAAACATCGCCCATACTTATCAGCAACCTTTGGTTTAGGTCTCGTGATTTATGCAGTTTTGCATTTTTTCACCCATTGGCAATGGGCAACTTGTTTGCAAATAGGCTGGAATATTGCCATTTGGTTATATTTATTTCTGACCTTAAAAATGATGTGGCACTTAGATGCAGTACATATTTTACAAAGAGCCAAACAACAAGATGCAGGCAAATGGGTCATTCTAAATGTTGTGTTGATTGCGATTGTGATTTGTTTTATTTCGATTGTGGTGCAATTGAGTCATGTCCCAAAAGATCAGGCTTTTTTAAAAGGATTTCTGATTTTATTGACCATAGGGACTATTTTTTCAACATGGCTGTTGCTGCATACTTTATTCGCGATTCACTACGCGCATGATTACTATCTTGCCAAAAGTCAGCAAAAGGATCCGGGTTTAGATTTTCCAAAAACTGATCAACCTGATTATCTCGATTTTATTTATTTTAGTTATATTATCGGCACTTCTGCTCAAACGGCAGATGTTTCCATTACCAGTTCTGAATTGAGGCATCTGAATATTTTTCATTGTGTCTTGGCTTTTATTTTTAATACTATGATTTTAGCCATCGCAATCAATGTGGCAGCTAGTTTGATAGGATTATAATTGATAACTTATTTTTATGTGTTTAATTAAAATACATCATTTTTATTTTTGATTAGTGTCGTCTATTTTAAAAGCTAGATGACATCGCAAGGATAAAAACATGACCACTCAGCATCAAGTGAATCAACAGCAATATCAGGATAAATCGCAAGCTTATTTAAACAGTCACGTACATGCACAAGGCGTCGAATTTCAGAAGATGCAACAAGTCATCCAATCTCATCAATTTCAAAAAGTCTTGGATTTGGGCTGTGGTGGTGGGCATGTGACTTATCAGGTGGCAGCATTGGTTGATGAAGTAGTTGCCTATGATTTAACACCGTCAATGGTTGAGCTTGTATCGATTCAAGCCAAACAACGAGGTTTTGAAAACGTGATTGCCCAACAAGGTGCAGCGGAAAAATTACCTTTTATAGATCAACGTTTTGACTGTGTCATCACGCGTTATTCAGCGCATCATTGGCAGAGTGTTACTCAGGCAATGCATGAAATTTATCGTGTATTAACTCAAGACGGCAAAGTTATTATTGTTGATATTTTAGGAAATTCAAATCCAGCGATTGATAGCTTTTTTCAGACCATTGAAATGATTCGAGATCCGAGTCATGTCAGAAATTATAGTTTGCAGGAATGGATGTATTTCGCGGAATCTACAGGCTTTAAAGTTGAAACCGTTGCAAAGCAACGTTTGGATTTAGATTTCCAAAGTTGGACAGAACGTATGCAAACGCCTGAATATGCCATTACCACCATACGTGATTTACAAAGCAAAGCATCAGAGCAGGTGCAACGATATTATCAAATCAAAGCCGATGGTTCTTTTAGCAGTGAAGTTGCTTATATCGTTTTATCAAAATAAGCTGAAAAACCATAGGGCAGTAATCCACCCTATGGTTATTTAAAACTTAGTGAAAAACTGCTTCCAAAGCATTTAAGCCAACTTTAGGATCGAGTAAACCATTGTAAATCTCTGGAATTTCACGTTCGACACCTAAGAGCTGATAAATGGCAATCATGGCACAACGTACGGAATATTCCACCGTGAAAACCACATCATCTTCAAGCTCTACGAATTGACCTAAGAAAGCAAAGTTGACTGCATTTTCTGGAATGACCAATGGGCGATCACCTGCTTTACGACATGCAAATAGGGCAGAGGCATAAGGCATCATTACTGTGGTTATGTCAGTATGTGCCAACACATGATCCAAAATGTCATCGAAACCAAGTTGATGAATCAACTCAATTAAAATCTCTTGACCTGTCGCTTCACTCATCGGTTTTTTAATGTAATCGCCGATATGGTCAATTTCAAAACCATAACCCCATAAGGTGAATTTCCCTTCTGGTAAGTCAGCAAAATGCGGTTGAGCTGGAACGACCACAGATAGATGCCAACCAGATTCAAACCAAGTCATGAGTGCACCTGTACCCGGTTCATTTCCTGTGTAATCAATAATCCGTTTTAGCAGCACATCATCATGCATGGTGAGCGTAAAGGATTTCCATTTATGCTCATCAATGTTGCCATAGAAGGTCATTGGGCGACCAAAATCAGGGGCTTTTTGAGCCAATGTTTCCCACAAACGCCAGCCATGATCTTGTCGATCACGAATCAGCTCAGGAACATCGAATTTATCGCCATAACGTGAATCAGCCGTAATCGAACCTAAAGTAAAGAGCGCAAGATCATGCTCACCCAGTTGAATTTGTTCAGTGCCTTCTGGAATATTGACATAAAGTTGGGTTGCCTTACGTTCCTTCGTTTGGGCATCTTCGACAAAGTCTGCATCTGTGACATAACTACCGAAACGAACATCAACGCCTTGTTCCACCAACCAGCGTTGTAGAGGATGAATCATTGAATCATATTGATTGTATTTGGTTCGTTTTACGCCTGCTAAGGTATGGATGCGTGGTAATTCTTGAATGAAACGTAGAAAATAACGGCGTAATTCCGCTGCGCTATGCCATTTTTGAAAGGCAAACGTGGTTCGCCACATCCGCCAAAAATTACTTTGGAAAAATGCATCATCAAAAAATTCATCAATACGGCGACTACCAATACGATCTTCTTTTAATGCTAACAGCCGTAACATTTGAGCACGGTTGAGCGTTGATAATCCCAATTTTTGAGCTTCTGCAATAATATGATTTGAGTCGATCAAACGTGCTTGAGCATTGGTTTTAACTTGTTCGTTAAATTCACGACATTCTTCACGAACAGAAATGTCTGGATTTTCTAAAGATGGGATGCTTGAAAATAAATCCCAAGTACACAAATAAGTCTCATCAGTTAGCATACGTCCACCACGTGTGACCCATGCTTGGTTCGGATTAAGCGGATTATGTCCACCATCCATCGAACCACCAGAAACATTCAATTCTTCTAAAATATGGATATGTTCGGCTGGCACTTTAGCATCACGAATCGCAAAAGCAGCAGCAGCCATACCAGCTATGCCTCCACCTACAATCCAAAGATGTGATTTAGAGCGGTCTAATGTTTTCAGTCTTTTATTTTGCATCTGATGTGCCTCGGTTGTAGTTCTAAAGAAAATTAAAGCCATAATTTTATTATGGGATTATGTGTTTTAAAAATATATGAAAGTTCTGCTAAAAATCGATGATAAATTATTATCAGAAAAAAACTTTAATAGAAAAAATGGATGCACAATAAAATTTTACTATTCATATGCTATGTTTTAACTGTTTGATATTGAAATTAAATTGAGTTTTTACTCTATTTTTGGTTTTTTACTAAATATCAAATTGCTTGAAAAATCCTTAAATTTATAAACAGAAATCAAAAAAATTATATCTTCTATTATGGTTTTTTAAGTAAAATAAATAGTTGAAAATTATTCTAATCTTGAGGTCTATCTTGGAATCATTATTGATTTTAGGCTCTATTACTTTGGCATTAATGTTGGGGGCAATTAGTCCTGGTCCTACCTTTATTTATGTTGCCAAAAACTCAATTGCGATTTCACGTAAACATGGCTTATTTACTGCGCTTGGTACAGGCACGGGTGCAGCATTATTTGGTTTGCTTGCAGTGATGGGGCTACAAGCAATTTTGCTGGCTGTGCCTTCTGCCTATATAGCTTTGAAAGTTTTTGGTGGTCTGTACTTACTTTGGCTGGCGTATAAAATTATTAAACATGCCAAAGAACCCATGGAAGCTGTAAATGGTGCAGTCAAGACCATGAGTTATACGCAAGCTTTTCGTTTAGGTCTAATCACTCAGTTGAGTAATCCTAAAATTGCGATCGTGCTTGCCAGTATTTTTACTGCTTTATTACCTAAAGAAATTCCAACTTATTTCTATGTTGTGTTGCCAATTTTGTGTTTCTTTATTGATGCAGGTTGGTATTCGCTAGTGGCTGTTGCATTGTCAGCAGAAGGTCCTCGCAAAGTGTATTTAAAATCTAAGGCTGTTTTTGATCGTATTGCAGGTGGGGTGATGACCTTGCTTGGATTAAAACTGATCTTTGGAATGAAGTGATGCAGCAGAAAAAAGCGACCGAGAAGGTCGCTTTTTATTGCCTAAAATCAGCTCATTTGTCTTAATCTTTAAAATGTACAGGAATCCATTGATAGCTCTTTCCATCTGCTGAATAAATATGTCCAATGCCGGGGAACGGTAAATGTGGAGCGGCAATGGTTTGTCCGTTTTTAGCAAAATCAGCGAATTGCTTTAAACGTGTTTGAACCGCTTTTTTCGGGTCTATATCGTATTCAATTGCCGTTTCAGGCTTATCAAATTGCACAGTATGTGAATGTACGATATCTCCAATAAACACCACGTTTTCATCTTTGGTTTTTAATTCATAACTAAAATGCCCAGGTGTATGTCCCGCCGTGTTAATGACTTTAAAACCTTGAATGTCATCACCGAGTTTATAGGTTTTAAAGCGTTGTTTGGCTTGGTAAGGCGCAATCGCTTGTTTAATTTTCTCAACCGTACCTGAGTAGTTGGCTTGTTTTTCTTTCGGTAGTTTTGCTGCTTGTTTCGGATCTAACCAATATTTTGCTTCATCATCAGATACATAGACTGTCGCATTAGGGAAATTGGCAACGCCATCTTTACTGATTCCACAGACATGATCGGGATGTAGATGTGTGAGTAGAATGGTATCGACTTGTTCAGGTTGATAGCCTGATGCTTTTAGGTTGGTTAAAACTGAACCTAGATGTGAGCCGAAACAACTGGCTGCACCGCTATCCACTAATACCAGAGATTTTCCTGTATTGACGAGGAATGCATTGATGGAAGTCTGTACGCCTTTATCTTGATCTGCATAGTATTTCTTTAAGATTTCTTGCACTTGTTGTTGAGAAATATCTTTAAATAGGTTTGGCGACATAAAGTTAATACCATCGAGCAGGGCTGTGATTTGTACATCACCTGCTTGATATTGATAGTAACCAGCGACTTGTTTTTGTTGTTCAATGATAGGGAAGGTTTTTGTCGTTTCTGCAACGATTGAAAGTGAGCTGAATAGTACGATTGAGGCTGTAATTGCTAAAATGGATTTTTTCATAATTGTTCAAATAAAATTATTGTTGATTATTTTTTAAACTCTTGCGCAGTTTTACGAATAATAGCTAAACATTCGTGTAATTGTTCTTCGTTCATCACTAAAGGAGGAGCGAAACGAATGATGTTTCCATGTGTTGGTTTGGCTAATAATCCGTTGTCTTTCATTGCAACACAGAAATTCCATGCTGTTTCAGATTCTGGTGTATCGTTGATTAAAATTGCATTTAATAAACCTTTTCCACGAACTGATTTGAATAACGGAAATTCTTCTGCCATTTTCGTGATTTCTGCTCTAAAAATTTGTCCTAATTTTTCAGAATTTTCAGCTAATTTTTCGTCCAAAACAACTTGCAAAGCTTCTGTTGCAACAGCCGCAGCTAATGGA
>ERZ650302.548-NODE-548-length-20874-cov-16.290504_pt1 | contig 20874 bp, 20 predicted proteins | sample MGYA00376238_ERZ650302 | MGnify/ENA primary metagenome ERZ650302 (study PRJEB26733, sample SAMN07839298) | wastewater metagenome | biome: urban; feature: wastewater treatment plant; material: waste water | place: USA: North Carolina | collected 2016-04-28 ... | reverse complement strand
TTTCGGTGTAGTTTGACCTTGCTGCGGGCAAGCTCGTGCTTACCTTGGCCTTGCCCGCACGTTTGTACACACCCGCTCATGTTTAACCTCATGGAGGTCATATGCAAGTCAATAGCAGCGCTTCAGCTACGTTGCCCATCAACGGTCAGCCAAGCAAAAAATCCATTACGAGTACACCAGAAAAGCAACAATTTGCAGCGGCTGTAGAAAATCATCAGTTCACATCTATTACATTGGGTTCAGAGTTGACTCCACCCGACCCAGAGAGCGTTCATCGGATCAGATTATTATTGGCTGAGTCCAGCACGGGACTCAAAGGCGAAGAGGCGCTGAGCCAATACAAGAAAAACCGTGAAAAAACCATGGCATTAATGGGGCCGGAAACCAGAGAGCACCACGCCTCTCCTGCCGAGCTAGAAAAGCAACTGCAAACGCAGGTTGACAGTATCTTCCGTGGCCCGGCGGGCAATATTTTGGCCGTGGTGTACAAGGATGGCTCGGCTGAGACACACGCCAATATCGATTTGTCGGCTTTGGCCGCATCAGCCAAAGGCTTGAGTGAGCATGAATACCGTGCAGCCATGCGCAATGGTGTGGCTGCTGCTTTGGGTAGTCGTGCCGTAGCCAGTTACTACGACTACCATAAGCCTGCCCCCACCATGAAAGACATCATTCGAGAAGAGCAGGCTTTTAATAGCCGTGTTGCGAGCCGTTAACAAAACGCAAGGAAGCGCGCCTGGCTGGTAGGCGTGCGGCCGCAGGCTGTACCGGTGGTACGGCAAGACCGCACAACAACGCCAGGGGCTTGGTCGTTTTTCACTGTATTCTGCATGATTTTCCCGCCGCGCAGGCAAGATAGCGCCTCGACTATCTGATTGTGTGCGTCACTTGGCAATTTTGCGGGCAGCCCACACGCTTCGGTGGCGCTGCCCGTCTCTCCGTATGCCGTTACAATATTTCGTTACGCTCGCCGTTTGGTCATGTGCGTCAGTGTCTCGCTGGTGAGCCGCGCTTATTCCGGCGCGCCAACAATCACCCCGCCGCCCAGGCACAGGCTGCCGTCGTACAGCACGGCGGATTGGCCGGGGGTGATGGCCCATTGTGGCTGGTCGAAGGTCAGCACGGCGCGGCCGTTGGCGTCGTAGTCCAGCGTGCAGGCGGCGTCTTGCATGCGGTAGCGGTTTTTGGCGGCGTAGCGGCCGGGCGCTGGTGGCTCGCCCAGCGTCCAGGACAATTGGTCGGCGCACAGCGCCGGGCTGTACAGCAACGGGTGGTCGTGGCCTTGCACCACCAGCAGCTGGTTGGCGTCGCGCTGTTTGCCGGCCACAAACCACGGCTCGCCCGGCCCGCCGATGCCCAGGCCCTGACGCTGGCCGAGGGTGTAATACATCAGGCCCTGATGCTGACCCACCACCTTGCCTTCCGGGGTGACCATCTCACCGGGCTGGGTGGGCAGGTAGCGCTGCAAGAATTCGCGGAACGGCCGCTCGCCGATAAAGCAGATGCCGGTGCTGTCTTTTTTGCGGGCGTTGGGCAGCTTGATCTGGCTGGCGATCTCGCGCACCTGCGGCTTGTGCAGTTCGCCCAGCGGAAACAGCGCCGGGCGCAGCTGGTGCGGTTGCAGCCGGTACAAAAAATAGCTTTGGTCTTTGTTGGGGTCTGCGCCTTTGTGCAGCTCGGCGCCGCGCGGGCTGTCCACCCGGCAGGCGTAGTGGCCGGTGGCGATGGCTTCGGCGCCCAGGCTGACGGCGTAATCCAGAAACGCCTTGAACTTGATTTCGGCATTGCACAGCACGTCCGGGTTGGGGGTGCGGCCGGCGGCGTATTCTTCCAGAAAATAGCGAAACACCCGGTCTTTGTATTCGCCGGCAAAGTTCACCACTTCCATGTCGATGCCGATGATGTCGGCCACCGCCATGGCGTCCAGCGCGTCCTGCTTGATCGAGCAGTATTCGTCGTTGTTGTCGTCTTCCCAGTTTTGCATGAACACCCCGATCACTTCATGGCCTTGCTGCTTGAGCAGCCAGGCGGTGACCGAAGAATCCACGCCGCCGGATAAACCGACGACAATGCGTTGCGGGCGAGTCATTGCGGAGAAAATCCTTTGTTCCAGTCCGGCAGCGGCAGCACCGCCGCCGGGTGGCCGTGATCAAAAAACCAGGCGTCTACGGCATAGCGCAGGCCGTCTTTCAGGTCTTCAATCACGGCGGCGTAATGTAAGTCCACCAGCCACGGCGCGCGCCAGGCGGGCTCCAGCACCCGATGAAAGCGCAGCCAGCCGTGCTCCAGCAGATAGTGCAGATAGGTGGTGGCGTTGCGGCTGTGGTCAATGCAATCCTGGCTGCCGTCGCCGCTGTCCTGAACATTGCCGCCCCGGTCGGCGGCAATCGGCGTGGTGCGCGCGGCGATCTGGTTCATCAGCCCGATGGCCTGGCCCACGGCGGCGCGTTCGCCTTCGGCATCGGGTTGGTCCAGCAGGCTGGCCAGTTGGTCGTTGTCCAGCGGGCCCAGCACCGCTTCGCCACGCTGCTTGCAGCCGTAGTTGTAGCAGATGGGCAGGGTTTCGCTGTGCGCCGGCCATTCGGCGGCCAGCGGCAGCAGCAGGGCAAGACACAGGCCAAGATGGCGCAAGGCAGGCATGACATTCTCCGGCGCTCAGCGCCGGGCAGGGTCAGCCCGCCGGCACGGCGCGAATCAAGTCCAGCGGGTAACGCTGGCCAGACAGATAATCTTCAATACAGCGAGACACCATGGGGCTGCGCAGCCGGGCCGGATCGGCCAGCGCCGCATCGCGGCTGAGCCACCGGGCAGCGATAATACCGGCATCCAGCGCGCGCTGGCTATCGTGGCCGGTGATCTGGCCGACAAAGGCAAAGCGCAGGTAAACCACTTCGCTGTCCGGGCGCGGGCTGACATACACGCCCAGCAGCGCGGTGGGTTCAAAGTGATAGCCGGTTTCCTCCAGGGTTTCCCGCCGCACGGCGTCCAGGATGGATTCGCCGTGTTCCCAGTGGCCGGCTGGCTGATTCAGCCGCACGCCGGCTTCGGTGTGTTCTTCCACCAGCAAAAACTCGCCGTCGCGCTCGACGACGGCGGCGACGGTGGCGTTAGGCTTCCATTGCAATTCTCGGACCATCTGTCTTGTATCCTTCTGGGGGCGGCGCGTGGCAAATCCGACACACTGCCGTCAGTCGCCAGGCATGGGCGGGTTTGCCTGGCAATTCAATCAATCAAATCAGTATCTTGACAAAAATATGGGTTCAGCAGCTTCTGGCGTGATTTATGCTGGATGGCGAGTGAAGGCTGCGTAGGTTTGTCTATGCACAGAAATATTGACAACTATTCTCGTTTATTGGATAGTTGCGATACGTTCTCATTCACTAAGTGGGCCAGCGCGCCCGCCCCGCTTCAGGAGCCATGCCGTGTACGTCTGCGTTTGCCATGCCGTGACCGATAGCCAGGTTCGTCAAGCCGTGCACAACGGCGTCACCCTGATGCGCGAGCTGCGCGAAGAGCTGAATGTCGCCAGCAGCTGCGGCCGTTGCGCCTGCTGCGCCCGCGATGTGCTGCGCGCCACGCTGAAAGAAATCGGCGAGCGCGAAGACTTCGCCCAGGCTGCCTGATCAGTTTTTGGCGGTTTTTTTGGCGAGGCGCCCAGGCGGCGCCAGGCCGCCTGAGCTGGCGCCGGCGCTTAACGCTTGCCGGTGCTGCCAAACCCCCCCTCGCCGCGCTCACTGGCGGCAAACTCTTTCACCACATTGAACTGCGCCTGCACCACCGGCACGATCACCAGCTGCGCCATGCGCTCCAGCGGCGCCAGATTAAACGGCGCGTCGCTGCGGTTCCACACCGACACAAACAGCTGCCCCTGGTAGTCCGAATCAATCAGCCCCACCAGATTGCCCAGCACAATGCCGTGCTTATGCCCCAGCCCCGAGCGCGGCAGGATGATGGCCGCGTAGCCGGGGTCGGCCAGGTGAATGGCCAGGCCGGTGGGCACCAGATGGGTTTCGCCTGGCTGAATCAGCAAATCGGCGTCGATGGCGGCGCGCAGGTCCAGACCGGCCGAGCCGGGGGTGGCGTAGGCCGGCGGGTGGTCGTGCAGGCGGGGGTCGAGAATTTTAACGTCAACGTTCATGACAAAGTCCGGGTCAAGCAGAATGGGGGATGCGTTGCGCCAGGCGCAACGCGAGGGCGCCAGCGGGGCAAGGTGGCCCGCGCCAGGCAAGACAGCGCGCCCGCATCGGGCGCGCGGGGTTCAGCGGATCGGCAGCATGCCGGCCAGGTGGGCCACAATGGCCCGTGCCGCGCCGGTTTTGTCCATGCGCGGCAGCGGGTGTTGGCCGTGGTCGTCCAGCAGCACGATTTCATTGTCGTCGGCGCCCATGGCGTGTTGCGCCAGGTTGGCCACCAGCAGCGGCACGCGCTTGCGCTCGCGCTTGGCCTGGGCGTGCGCCAGCAGATTATGGCTTTCGGCGGCAAAGCCCACGCAGAACGGCGCGCTGGGCAGGGCGGCCACGCTGGCCAGGATGTCGGGGTTTTCCGTCAGGGTCAGCGTTGGCGCCTGGCCGGGGGTTTTTTTGAGTTTTTCGGCGCTGGCGTTGGCCACCCGATAATCAGCCACCGCCGCCACGGCGATAAACACATCATGGTGCGGCACGGCTTCCATCACCGCAGCGTGCATGGAGAGCGCGCTGCCGGCTGCGATAAAGCGCACCTCGGCCGGGCGCGGCAGCGCGGTGGGGCCAGAAATCAGCGTGACCTCGGCGCCCGCGTCGCGGCAGGCGCGCGCCAGCGCGTAGCCCATCTTGCCGCTGGATAGATTGGTGATGCCACGCACCGGGTCGATTGGCTCAAAGGTGGGGCCGGCGGTCAGCAGCACGCGGCGGCCGGCCAGCGTTTTGGCTTGGGTCAGTCCGGTCAGCAGGTCGAATAGTTGCTCGGGCTCCAGCATGCGGCCGTCGCCCACCTCGCCGCAGGCTTGTTCGCCATGGCCGGGGCCAAACACCGTCACGCCGTCGGCGCGCAGCTGGGCGATATTGCGCTGATTGGGCGGGTTGTCCCACATCTGTTTGTTCATGGCCGGCGCCACCGCCAGCGGGCAGGTGCGCGCGGCGGCCAGGGTGGTGATCAGGTCGTCACAGTGGCCATGCGCCAGCCGCGCCAGCACATCGGCAGTGGCCGGCGCAATCAGAAAGCAATCGGCCCGGCGGGTCAGCTCGATATGCGCCATATTGTTGTCAGGGCGTGCATCCCACAAATCCACATACACCGGCCGGCCAGACAGCGCCTGGAAGGTCACCGGGGTGACAAAGCGGGTGGCGGATTCGCTCATCGCCACGTCCACGGTGTGGCCCGCCTTGACCAGCAGGCGGACGAGTTCGGCGGATTTATAGGCGGCCACGCCGCCCGTGATGCCAAGCAGGATGTGCTGAGCGGTCATGGTCTTGTCTTATCAATCAGTAAAAATACGCAGGGTTAGCACAGTATTGTGCCACGACTTCGCGCCTGCGCCGCAATCACTGTGCGTGCGTGCGACATTGCTGGTCGCATCAGCGACATCACACTGTAGTTTGTCTGGGTATGCTCCGAAACAGGGTGCTATCACCATAAAGTTGCCGAAATCACCGAGTGTCCGCTTGGTGTGAGGCTGGTGCGACACAGTGCGCCAAGCCTTCAGGCGGATTCGCGCTGAGTGCGCATAGGCAGAGCTTCACAACGATTCATAGTTTGCTATATTTATCTAGGTAGTTTTACGAATTGACAAGCGCAACATATAAATAATTTGCACTGTTTGGCCGCTTCAATCCGCACACCCTACCGGGTGGATGGCGGTTGCCCCCTAAATAAAAAAGCGCACCAACAGTGCGCACGAGAAAGCGACTCATCATGATGAATTCACTGCGCCATCGTCTGGTGTTTTTTGTATTGCTGGTGGTGACTGTGCTGGCCGCCGTGTTGACCACGGTGGCCTATCAGCACACCTATGCCGCCGCCGAAGCCGGCGTGCAGCAAAATATTGCCGCCACCACCGCCAACAAGGTGGCGTTCATCAACGAGTGGGTGCATTCGCGCCAGCGCGTGGTCGGCTCGGTGCTGCCGCGCTTTGGCCATGGCGAGCTCAAGCCGGTGCTGGATCAGGCGCTGGAAGCCGGCGGTTTTGACGATATGTATGTCGGCCAGCCGGACAAGACCATGACCCAGTTCAGCAAGGCCACCCTGGTGCCGGCCGGCTACGACCCCACCGTGCGGCCCTGGTATGTGGCCGCTGCCGCCACCGAAGGCCCGATTGCCTCGCCGCCGTATATTGACGCCTCCACCAAGCAACCGATCATCACCTTTGCCCAGGGCCTGCGCCGCAATGGCCAACTGGTGGCGGTGGCTGGCGGCGATGTCACCCTCAAGCGCGTGGTGGAAGAAGTCACCGCCGCCCAACTGCCGGGCAACGGCTATGCTTTTCTGATTACCCAGGACGGTGCGGTGATTGCCCACCCGGCGGCGGATTCGGCACTGAAAAAAATCAGCGAGGTGGTGCCCGGCCTGACCCCGGACAGCGTGCCGCGCGATGGCGCCATCCACAACGCCACACTGAATAGCGTGAAATATTTCATGGTGCTGCAACCCGTGGGCAAAACCGGCTGGCTGATGGGCGCGCTGGTGCCGCATGACGCCGCGCTGGCGCCGGTGCAGCATATGCTCTACACCCTCTTGGGCGTGCTGGCCGCCTGTATCGCCCTGGCCTCGGTGGCCGCCTGGCTGGGCATTGCCCAACTGATGCGCGGCCTGGCCAGCATGCGCGACGCCATGCGCAGCGTGGCCAGCGGCAGCGGCGACCTGACCCTGCGCCTGCCGGTGAAGGGCAACGATGAGCTGGCGGAAATCGCCCAGGCGTTTAATCAGTTTGTTGCCGCCTTGCAGCAGATGTTCACCCAGGTGCGCCAATACGCCGAATCGCTGGCCGACACCGCCGAACAGCTGGACCGCACCGCCGGCCAGATTGCCGAGGATTCGCGCAGTCAGGCCAGCGAGCTGGCCAACACTGCCGCCACCATCGAGCAGGTGACGGTCAGCATCAACCATATTGCCGAGCACGTGGGCGAAACCGAAGCACTGGTCACCCGCTCGCGCCAGGGCTCGATCAGCTCGCAAGACGGCATGGAAGCTGTCGCCCAGGAAATGCACGCCGTGGTGGGCGCCATTGCCTCGCTACGCTCGGTGATGGATGGGCTGTCCAGCAAGTCGGAAGAAATTCGCGGCATCGTCAACACCATTCATGACATTGCCGACCAGACCAATCTGCTGGCGCTGAACGCCGCCATCGAAGCCGCCCGCGCGGGCGAGCAAGGCCGTGGCTTTGCTGTGGTGGCGGACGAAGTGCGCAAGCTGGCCGAACGCACCTCGACGGCCACCGTGCAGATTGCCAGCATCATGGATCAGGTGATCGACCAGACCGGCGACGCCGCCGAGCATGTGGGCTCCACCCAGCAAAGGGTGACGCAAAGCATGCGCCACACCGAAGAAGCCGCCGGTCGGGTGGCGCGCGTGCGCGAGCACACCGACGACATCGCCCAGCGCATGGCCAATATCAAGATGGCCACCGCCGAGCAAGGCAGCGCCACCCACGATATGGCGCGCAGCGCCGAGCGGGTGAACGCCAAAACCCAGCAAACCGACGGCAATCTGCAGCAGGTGCTGGGCACGCTGCACGGCCTGGCGCAGTGCGGTGAATCGCTCAAGGCATTGGTGTCGCGCTTCAAGCTCTGAGGCGGTTCTCACCGACGCAAAAAAGCCGATGCAGATGCATCGGCTTTTTTGTGGTCTGACACTTGGCGCTGAGGCTTATTCCACCTTGGCTTGCTGCTTGAGCTTGCTCAGGTAAGCGTCCAGTTGTGCGCCCTGGATGCGCTGCGCCAGTTGCGGCTTGAGCTCGTCAAACGACGGGCCTTGCTGGGTGCGGGCATCCACCAGCTGGATGATGTGCCAGCCAAACTGGGTTTTCACCGGGTTGGCGGTAACCTGGCCCGGGGTGAGCTTGGTCAGCGCTTCGCTGAATTCCTTCACATAGGCTTCGGCCGGGGCCCAGCCCAGTTCGCCGCCCTTGTCCTTGCTGCCGGTGTCCTTGGAAACTTCCTTGGCGATGGCGGTGAAAGCCTTGCCTTTTTTCAGGTCTTCCAGGATTTTGCGCGCGTCGGCTTCGTTTTCCACCAGGATGTGGCGGGCGCTGTATTCCTTGCGGGCCAGCTGGGCCACCAGCTTGTCGTATTCAGCGCGCAGTTGGGCGTCGCTGACCGGGTTGGCGCGCATCCAGTCGCGCACGTAGAAGTTGGCCAGCAGACGGGCGGCGTAGGCGTCCATCTCGGACTTGTATTCAGCCGACTTGTCCAGGCCCTTTTTCTGGGCTTCCTGGCGCAGCAGCTCGGTCAGCACCAGCTGATCACGCACCATGGCGCGCAGCTGCGGGGAGTCTTGCTGGCCTTGCTGTTGCAGTTGTTGCACCATGGCGTCAACGCGCGCCTGGGACACGGCCTGGCCATTGACCGAAAACGCCGGCTTGTCGGCCATGGCCGGCAAGGTCAGCACCGCGGCGATCAGGCCGCACAAAAGCTTGGTACGCATGAAATCGGTTTCCTGAATGGGTTACTGAATCTTGGCCTTGTTGCGCAGTTCGACCAGGGTTTTTTCGATCTGGGCGTTTTGCATCTGGCGGGCCAGTTGCTGCTTGGCTTCGTCAAAGCTCGGCACTTTCACGTCGCGCGCTTCTTCGATCTTGAACACATGAAAGCCCAGCTCGGTCTTGAACGGCTGTGCCGAAATCTGGCCCTTGGCGATGGATTTCAGCTCGTCGGCCAGCGGCTTGGGCATCATGCCCAGATTGCCCCAGCCCATGTCGCCGCCGGTTTGCTTGGCGGCCGGGTCTTTGGATTTGGCGCGGGCGACATCTTCAAACTTGCCGCCTTTTTTCAGCTGGGCGATGACTTGCTTGGCTTCTTCTTCGCTGCCCAGCACGATCTGGCGGGCGTGCACTTCTTTCTGGCCCACGGTTTGCGCTTTCAGGCGGTCGTACTCGGCCTTCACCTGGGCGTCGGTCACCGGGTTGGCGCGGGCGATGTCTTCAAACAGAGCCTGTTGCAAGAGGTCGTTGCGGATGTCTTCCAGGCGATCTTTGAACTGGGCGCTCTTGTCCAGGCTGCGACGGCTGGCTTCTTGCAGGATGATCTGGCGGTTGATCAGCTGTTGCTTGAGCTCGGCGCGCAGCTCCGGGCTGTCCTTCACACGGCCATTGCTGCCCTTGACCACCGAGTCGGCCAGTTGATCCAGCTCGCTTTGCGGAATGGACGCGCCGTTGACCACGGCCACGGTCTTGTCTGCTGCTTGTGCGCCAGCGGCCAGCGACAAAGTCAGCAGGATGGCGGCGATGTGGTTCAAACGCATGATGAATACTCCAGAATGAATAAGGTCGGCGCGCTGCTTACAGCTCGCCCGGCGCATAAGCGCGCAGGCTCAGCGCATGAATGCGGGAAGGAATCAGGTCGCCCAGCGCCTGATACACCAGGCGGTGGCGGGCTACGGCATTGACGCCGGCAAAGACCGGCGACACCAGGGTGAGTTCAAAATGACCGCCGCCGCTGGCGGCGCCAGCATGGCCGGCGTGTGCGGCGCTGTCGTCGTGCAGGTGGATTTCCTGCGGGTTCAGCGCGGCCAGGCGCTGATGAATCAGTGCGTCCAGCGACAAGGCTTCGCTCACGTCAGAACACCTGCTTGAACGGCAGGATGTCCACGCGGGCGTACACGCCAGCGGCCACATACGGGTCGGCGTCGGCCCAGGCGCGCGCATCCTGCAGCGAATCAAAGTCAGCGACAATCACGCTGCCCACAAAACCGGCCGGGCCGGGGTCAGCGCTGTCGATGGCCGGGCAGGGGCCGGCCAGGGTCAGGCGACCGGCGTCGCGCAGAGCGGTCAGCCGGGCCAGGTGTTCCGGGCGGGCGGCCAGACGTTGCTCGAGAGAATTCGGCACATCGTGGCCGATGATGACGTAACGCATCAGTCAGAGTCTTCCATATAGCGGGCGAGCACGACGCTTTGTCCAAGCACGAACAACAACATCAGGCCCATGCCGCCAAACAGTTTGAAATTGACCCACACTTCCTCGCTGAAAGTGAAGGCGACGTATAAGTTAAGCGCGCCCATCCCGGCAAAAAACGCCACCCACGCCAGACTCAGGCGCCGCCAGACAGCTTCTGGCAGGGTGAGCTGCTTGCCCATCAGGGATTTCAGCGGCTGCTTGCCCATGGCCTGGCTGACCAGCAAGCCCACGCCCATCAGCCAGTACAGCACGGTGGGCTTCCACATGATGAAGGACTTGTCGTGCAGCAAGAGCGTGGCGCCGCCCAGCACGACAATCAGCCCGAGCGACACCCATTGCATGGTGTCAACCTTGCGATGCTTGAACCAGCTGAACGCCACTTGGCCAACCGTGGCCGCCATGGCCACCGCCGTGGCGAGGTAGATGTCGCGGGTGAGGGAAAACGCGGCAAAAAACAGGATGACCGGAAACAGGTCGAAGAGAAATTTCATGCGGCTGATTATGCAGCCAAGCTGGGTGGCTGGCAAGCCGACCACTGGCGGGCTTGACGCTCAGCCCATGGCCGTGGCGCAGGCGCGACAGTGGGCGTCGCGCCCACCCACCGTCAATGTCGGGGCGGCAGCACAAACTGCCGGGGCTGGCGGCGCAGCCTGTGTCCCAGCGCGCGCAAAATCGGCCAGACATCGCCAATTTGCGCATCACGCGCGCGCAGCGCCGTGCGCAAGGCCAAGGCAAAACTCACCGCCAGATTCACCGCGCCAATCGCCAGCACGCCAAACACCGCCCAGGCAATCTGCGCCGCGCCCAGCTGAAACTCCAGCCCGGCCAGCGCATACCCCAGATTGGCCGACGAGAAGGCAATATGGCGGATATCCAGCGGCAAACCCAAAATCGCCCCGACCACGCCGGTCGAGCCCAGCATGCAGCCAAACAGAAAATTGCCCATGATGCCGCCCAGGTGCGCCTGCACATACTGGCCCACGCGCGCGGCGCGGCGGGCGCCCAGCAGGCGATTCAGCCCCGGATGTTGCGCCAGCCGGGCGCCGATGTCGTCGTAGGCGGCCTGGTTGGCGAAAAACCCAGTGATCAGCCCGGACAAAAACAGATAAAACCCGGCAATCGCCGCGTGCGGCAGCGCCCAGCTCAAGGGGTCAAGATCGGCCAGCAAGTGCTGCGCCTTGGCCATGTCCACTGGCGGCGCGCCATGCCAGGCGGTGAACAGCGCGCTCAGCAGCAGCGCCATCGGCGCGGCGACCAGCACATTGCCCAAAATCGCCGCCAGCTGGCTGCGCGACACTGCTGCGGCCACGTCCACCAGCCGTTCGACTTCCGCCTGGCGATTGGGGCGCAGCTCGGCCAACTGGGCGGCCAGGGTTTGCGCGGTCATCGCCGGCTGCTTGGTGGCCACGGTCAGGCCGAGCAGATAAATCAGCACAAAGCCCAGGCCATAAATCAGGCTGTACAGCAGCGCCTCGACAAACAAGGGCGCATGCAGGCCGGCGGCGCCGATTTTCAGCAGCGCCATCAGGCCAATCAACACGCCCGCGCCCCCCGCCGAGCGCCACATCTGCCGGTATTCGTCGCGGTTGGCGCAGATATAGTGCTCGCCGGTTTCCGCGGCGTGGCTGGTCACCCGCATGGCCAGCAGGGCGGACAATTGCTGGAGATAGTGGCGCAGGCTGTTGCGGCGGTTTTCGGCAATAAAGGCATTGCGGGTAAAGCGCGCGCGAAACTGGCGGGCGTCGTCGCGCCGGGCGGGGTCAAGGTCGGCGGTGAGCACCGCCACCAGCTCGCGCAGCCGCTCCAGGCTTTGCTGGCCTCGGGTGAGCTGGTAAATCAGCCGCAGGCTGGCGCCGTGGCTGCGCGCGCGCTTGCGGATGCGCTCCAGGGTGTCTTCGCACTGCGCCACCATCACCATCAGTTGCGCCTGGGCGTCGGCCAGGCCGGCGGCGTCTTGCTGGCGATAGCAGCGCGCCCAGGCCAGCGCCTCGGCCGACAGCGCGGTAAAGCGCGGGATGTGCCGTTCCAGATCCGGGGTGGCGCGCATCAGTTCGCTGTCCACGCCCAGCCCGCTGATGCGGTGCGCCAGCAACAGCACGGCGTCCAGCAATTGGGTGTGAATGCCGCGCCAATCCACCTCGGCCGGCGCGCCCGGCCCGGCCAGGATGGCCCAAAAGCGGTCGGCCAGCTCGGGCGGCACGGCTTCTAGCCAGCGCCAGTCGTTGGGGTGGTGGTAAATCAGCCGCAGGCAGTCGTTCAGCCGGTGGGTGTCGGCGCGCGCCGGCAGCAGGCGGTGGCCCAGAATGCGCAGCCATTCAGAAAAAAACCCGCTGTCGGGCAGGATGCCGCTGTCAGTAAAAAAGGTCAGCAGCTGGCGGCTGGCAAACAACGCCAGCAAACGCTGGCGAAACGCCTGGCGCAATGCCGCGTCGGCTTCCAGCGTGTGCAGCATGGTTTGATAGCGCGTCAGATAAGCCTGATCGCCGCGCCGCTGTGGGCGCAGACAATCCACCAGCTCACGCGCCAGGTGCAGGGGGTCGGCGCGTGGGTCATGAAAACGCGCCAGCACGGCCGGCAGGCGGCGGGCGGCGCGGCGCTCGGGGTAGAGCCAATGTTGCACGCGGGCGAACAGATTTTTCAGCATTGAGGCTCCCTATTCTGTTGATCTGTGCATGGGGCGAGCGAATCTTGCATCGGTAAGCAAAAGCTGCGCAGGCGCCGCATGCGGAAGTTCAAGAAGGTTCGGGGACGTCGCTTTTGCTTACTTTATGGGTAAGCTTAAAGTTGCTCACAAAACTCAGCACAGCGCGCCTGGCTAGGCGCGCGACCGCAGACAGTACGGGTAGCAATGACGCCAAGAGGGTTTTGTGAGCGACTCTTAAAGCGATTGAAAGACGAATGGGGCGACAGGGATCATAGTATGTTGCACTGCATGATGTGACTGCCATCCCGCAAAAAAAGTGCCCATCTTTTGCATTGGAGCGCCATGTGTCCGTTTTTGTATGGCGCGGCCACATCCGGAACTTTGCCGCGAGCCGTGATATCAGAATGGTGTGACGCAAGTCATTCGAGCCATGTAAGAACTGCTCACAAAACCCTGCTGGCGTCGTTGCACGGCTTGGCCCTTGTCTAGCCAGGATCGCTTCGCTGAGTTTTGTGAGCGACTCTTCTAAGGAGGAAACTCATGAAAGCCCGTCTATGTTTTTCTGCCGCGTCCGTGCTGGCTGCGCTCGTGATGGCGCCCACGGCCGCACAGGCAGCCATTTCCATTCAGGTGGGTGAGCCGGGGTTTTATGGTCGGCTGGATTTAGGCGGTTTTCCTGCGCCATCTGTGGTGTATTCTGAGCCGCAGATCGTTCAGCGCGGCCCAGCGCTGGGCGCTCCAGTGTATTTGCGTGTCCCTCCAGGGCATATGAAAAAATGGAAGAATTACTGCGGCCGCTATGGCGCGTGCAACCGGCCCGTGTACTTTGTGCGTGACGGCTGGTACTTGAATGAATTTGCCCCCCGCTACCGAGCCGAACACCCCGAGCGCTGGGAGCGACGCTCCTATCGTGAAGACCGCCCAGGCGGCGGCCCCCCGCCGTGGGCGCACGGACGTGACCGTGGAGAAGGTCATGGCCGTGGACACGGCCACGGACGTGATTGATTATTAAAGCATTGTCGTTTTACTGTTCATTCCTCATCGTTGCGGTCATCGCCCGGCCTGTCATCCGACAGGCCGGGTTTGTTTTTGCTGTACGGGTTTTCCGCCATTGTCGCCAGCTAGCCTGCGCACTACCCTGCGCCGGAGCGTATGGCCATGGGCCGCCGTGCGCCACAAAACATTCATCCGCCAGCAGAGCGGGCATCACGAGGAAAACCACACCATGAAAATCGGAGTCAAGCTGGCGCTGGCTCAGAGCCTGCTATTGCTGGCGCTGGGCCTGGCCTTTGCCATGGCGGTGTCGATGCAGTTGGGCGAGCGCCTGCGCGCACGCAGCGACGCGGTGCAAGACAGGGTGGTGGAAGACGCGCTGGGCATGCTGGACGCCTATAACCAGGCGCTGAAAGGCAGCGTGGACCAATACGCGCGCATGTTTGAATCCGAGCTGATTGGCCAATTCACCCTGGACAACCAGCGCACCATGCAGCTGGGTCAGGCGCACGTGGGCATCTTGCGGCTGGACAACACCGTGCTGAACCAGCGGGTGGACGAGGTGGACCGCTTTACCGCCCGCACCGGCGCAGTGGCCACGGTGTTTGCCCGCGCCGGCGAGCAATTGCTGCGGGTGACCACCTCGCTGCGCCAGCAGGATGGCCAGCGCGCGCTGGGCACGGCGCTGGACCCGAACAGCCCAACTTATAAAAACCTGATGGCCGGCTTGCCGTATATCGGCAAGGTGCGCTTGTTTGGCCGCGATTACATGGCGCGCTACACCGCGCTGGAAAACAGCCAGGGCCAGGTGATTGGCGCCACGTTTGTGGGCGTGGACATCACCCAGGACATGGTCAACCTGCGCGCGCGGCTGGCCAAGGTCAAGGTGGGCGACAGCGGCCATGTGCATGTGCTGGCGCTGGCCGGCCCCGAGCGCGGCCAGTGGCTGCTGCACCCCGAGCACAGCGGCCGCCCGGCCGCCGCCCAGCGCGATGCGCATGATCAACCCGCCTACGCGGCGCTGCTGGCCGGCGCGGCCGGCGCCCAGGCCGTGTCATTGGCCGACGGCGAGCATCTGCTGCGCTATGCGCCTTACCCGGACTGGCAATGGCTGCTGGTCAGCGACGAATTGGCCGACGAAGCCAATGCCGAGAATCGCCATATTTTGCTGTGGCTGCTGGGCGGAGTGGGCGTGCTTCTGGTGTGCCTGGTGGCGGCGATGGCGCTGACCACCCATCGCCTGGTCAGCCGCCCCTTGGGCGAAGCCGCTGGCGCGCTGCGCCGCATCAGCCAGGCGCGCGACCTCACCGCCCGGCTGCCCACCAACGGCCGCGATGAAATCAGTGCGCTGGCGCAGGCGTTTAATGGCCTGCAAGACGCGCTGCAACACGCGCTGTGCGCCACCCATGACGGCGCCCAGCAAGTGGACGCCGCCGCGCGCGGCGTCAGCGACAGCGCCCGCCAGGTGGCGCTGGATTCGCACCGGCAAAGCCAGGCGGCGCAAAGCATGGCCGGCGAAATCGACCAGCTCACCCAGGCGATTGCCGACATTGCCCACGACACCCGGCAAGCGCACGCCTTGAGCGCGCAAGCCGCCCAGCGCGCCAGCCACAGCCAGCAGGCGGTGACCAGCGCCATTGAGCAAGTGGGCGAAGTGGCCAGCACGTTGTCCGGCGCCGCCAGCACCCTGGGCGCCGCCCGCCAGCAGGCCGAGCAGATTTCCGCCATTGTCAATGTGATTGACGACATCGCCGAGCAAACCAATCTCTTGGCCTTGAACGCCGCCATCGAAGCCGCCCGCGCCGGCGAGCAGGGTCGGGGTTTTGCTGTGGTGGCCGACGAAGTGCGCAAGCTGGCCGAGCGCACCCAGGGCGCCACCCATGAAATCAGCGACATGATCTCCGGCATGCAGCAAAGCAGCCGCCACGCCGCCAGCGCCATGCAGGCGGCGGTCAGCCGGGTGGACCAGGGCGTGGCCGCCACCCGTCAGGTGGGCGAGGTGATTGGCGAGCTGCAACACGGCGCCGAGCACGCCGCCCGGCTGATGAGCGCGGTCAGCGCCCGGCTGGATGCCGAAAGCGACGCCGCCAGCGGCATTGGCCAGCACACCCACCAAGTGGTGGACATGGCCGACGCCAACCAGGCCGCCGCCCAGCACGCCGCCACCGCCGCCAGCCAGATGACGCAAATGGCCGCTCTGCTGCGGCAGGAAGTGGAGCGTTTTCGGGTGAACTGATGCTGTGGCCGGTAACTTCGGGATTGATATTGCTCTTGCCAGCATTTGGTGCAATGCTTATGGAATGATTTCGGGGTAAGGCCATGTAACCAATCCAGGTTGATGCTGTCACTGCATCAACAGGGCAGGATGTATGGCATCACGGCCTCCCCGGATGAATCTTCCATATCTATTGTCTTGCCTGGAGCTTCGCATGTTGCAAAAGCTGGAAAACATTTACCTGAACATTCTGCGTTTCGTCGTCATTCTGGTTGCCAGCATATTGCTGGTGGTGGTGGCCTTTACCGGCATCAATGCGCTGCTGGCCATGCGCCTGGAGCCGGTGCCCAAAGACATTGTCCCCAAGGTACCGGCGCAGAGCCTGGTTGATGAGCTAACCCATTCTGAGGCGGCTTCCACGCTAGGCAAGCCGGCCACCACCCTGCAGCCCACCCCGAAAGTCGATACCAATCAGGCCTACTATGAGCGGGCGGCCAAAGCAATTGGCCAGTTCATTGAAAAAGGCTCGCAAGGGCAGGAAAAAGCCGATCTTCAGCAAATCACCCAGATTGTCAAAAGCCGGGCAGAAGGTCAGGACGATGAAAAACTGACGGCGGCTTATGCCCGGGAATTTGCCGAGACCATGGAAAAAACCTTCAGCAACGACGCGGTACTGCAACGTGCTCGCCGCTCTTCGCCGATTGAGGTGGCTAATCAGGCGCTGAACCTGTTTACTGAAAAATTTCATCACGATGTTCTGCAAGCCAAGGGAGAGCAGTCACAAAAACAGCTGGAATACCAGCAGAAAAAAGCAGAAGGCATCCAAAGCCTGTATATGGCCTTGGGTACCTTTGCCACTTTCCTGTCGATTGTGTTTCTGTCCCTCGTGATCCGCATTGAGCGTAATTTGCGCTATCTGGCGCCTGTCAAGGATGACAAGCCTGTGGTGTAAGAGCATCGGCACCCGATAAGCGACGCCAGCGTGGCAAAAACCGACAGCCGCGCTGCCGTCCTGCCGTGGCTCGGTTACAATCTTGAACTCCTGTTTGAACCAGAGCCCCCGCTGCCGTCATGAATCTTCGCACCCGTTTTACCCTGTTGTGCACTGCGCTGGCCTTGGCCGCCTGTGCCACGCGCGCGCCAGCCCCCACTGCGCCTGCACGCCCTCCGGTCAGCAGCAAACCCACGCCCTTGCCCAGCGCCAGCCGTCCGGCCGGCCCGGTGGTGAAGGCGCCGGTTCCGGCCAGCGATGCCGACGCCAAATATATCCCCGTCACCTGGGCGGCCTTGCCGGGCTGGCGCGAGGCCAATCTGGCCGAAGGTTTCACCGGCCTGTTGGAAAGCTGCAAGGCGCTGGGCAAGCGCGCCGGCTGGCGGCCCAGCTGTGAGGCGGCGGCCCAGATCGACCCGAATCACAGCGAAGCGGTGCGCGCCTTTTACGAAACCCGCTTTACTCCCTATCGCCTCAGCGACGGCGACAAAATGCTGGGCTTGGTCACCGGCTATTACGAGCCACTGTTGCGCGGCGACACCCAGCGCAGCGAGCGCGGCCGTTACCCGGTGTATGCGCCGCCGCCGGATTTGCTGACCATCGACATGGCCAGTATGTATCCCGAGCTGAAAAACCTGCGCCTGCGCGGCCGGGTGCAGGGCAATAAGGTGGTGCCATACTGGACACGCACCGACATCGAAAGCGGCCGTGGCGTCGAGCGCGCCGAGGTGCTGGCCTGGGTGGAAGATCCGATTGAGCTGTTTTTCCTGCAAGTGCAGGGTTCCGGCCGCATTGAGCTGCCCAGTGGCGAGCTGCTGCGGGTGGGCTACGCCGACCAGAACGGCTATCCATACAAATCCATTGGCAAATGGCTGATCGACAAAGGCGAGCTGACCGCCGGCCAGGCCACCATGCAGGGCATTCAAGCCTGGGCGCAGGCCAACCCGGCGCGGCTGACCGAGCTATTGAACAGCAACCCCAGCTATGTGTTCTTCCGTCGGCTCAACAACAACCAGGGCGGCCCGCTGGGCGCACTGGGCGTACCGCTGACCGATGGCTACAGCATTGCTGTGGATGCCCGCTATACCCCGCTGGGCGCGCCGGTGTGGCTGTCTACCAGTTTTCCGTTGGGCAATCAGCCGTTGCAACGGCTGATGCACGCGCAGGACACGGGCGGCGCCATTCGTGGCGCAGTGCGGGCGGATTTTTTCTGGGGCTTTGGCCGTGAAGCCGGTGAGGTGGCCGGGCGGATGAAGCAGGCCGGGGAAATGTGGATTCTGCTGCCCAAGGGTATGAGCCCCAGCCAGGCGCTGGCTGGAGGCAAGGCGAGCGGTTAGCAAAACCTGCCTGACCCACCCCTTTTGCGGCGGTACGCTTGCCAGGGCGGCTTAGCCGTCGCTCACAAAACCCGCCTGGCGTCGTTGTTTTGTGAGCGGCTCTTAACCGGCCTGAGAGCAGGGCTGAGCGCCACGGGCCGGATTGAGCGGGTAGCGCCTGTGGCCTGTGGTTCAGCGCGGCGCTGCCGCCCGCCGCGCCGCACGGCGTTCTTCGCGCTCGGCGTATTTCAGCGCGGCCTGAGCAATCGCCACGCAATACGCCGGCAGCCGCTCGCGGCCTTCGGCGCGCAGCACCGCCGCCGCCAGCTTGCGCGCCGCCTGCGGCGACAGGCTGACATTGGCGCGCGGGCGCAAGGCGTGGCTGATGGCCGCCTGGCGGGCATGCACCAGCGCCGGGTGATTGAGGTTGAGCACGCGCACGCTGTTGCGCCCGGCCTCGCTCAGCCCGAGCACGCGGCCATCGCCATGAAAGGCAAAATGGCTGGCGGCGTCGGCTGACAAGGGCGAGACAAAGGCTTGGCCAGCCGGGTCGTAGGCGGCTTTATGCTGTGCGCCGTAGCCGCAATACACACCCGGCATGCTGGGCGGATGGCAGGCCAGCATATTGCGGTAATCAATGCTTTCGGCGGCAATCTGGCGCGCCTGCGGCAAAAAGTGCTCGATATGGCAGGCAAAGCCAGTGTGCCAACCGCGCCGCTCGCACTGCTTGGCGGTGAGCAGGGCTTGCATGGTGTAGGCGCATAAATGGCGCTGCTCCAGCAGCAAGGCGCGGCGCACCGCCTCGCGCGGAAACCCGATGCCGTCGTAGCGCAGATGGCGCGGGGTGGCGGCGTTGCGCGCCTTCCAGGCGCTCAGCTCGGCCGGTTCTGGCCCCTTGTCGATGCTTCTCACGCCGGGTCGTCCTCCAGCCAGCGCAAGGTGTCGATGGCGCTTTGCGCGCCGACCACCTCGGGAATCTGCCCCACCTCATCGGCCAGGGTGTCCAGCCGGGTTTGCGCGTCGCCGATATGGTCGGCGTCGATCAGCTGGTCAATTTCGCGCAGCGCCTCGTCGATGCGCGGATTGCGCGGCGCGCTGTCCATCAATTGTTCCAGCACCTGATTGCTGCTCAGCCCCAGCGCATGCTCGGGATGGCCCAGCGCCTGGTTGTCGCGCATCAGCCAGATTTCATCAAACGGCAGCTCGCCAATCATCTGCGGCGAATGCGAGGCGGCAATAAACTGCACGCGCGGAAACGCCCGCTTCAACACCCCCGGCAAGCGGCGTTGCCAGGCCGGGTGCAGGTGCAAATCCAGCTCGTCGATCAACACCACACCGGGCGTGTCGCTCAGCACCGCGTCGCCCAGCTGCGGGTTAAGCAGGCACATGCGCCGGGCAATATCGGCCAGCAAGGCCACCATGCCGCGCTGGCCATCGCTGAGCGTGTCAAACGGCGCGCACGCCGCCTGCGTCCAATCCAGCATCAACTGCCGGTATTTCACATCAAAGCGCAAGCCGCGCGCGCCCGGCATCGCCAGCCGAATCACCTGGTTCACCCGCTCCAGCTCATCCGTCGTCGCCGTCGCCTCGCCCATGGCCACCGCCTCCAGCCGCTCCAGCGTTTTGCCAATCACCCAGCTTTCCAGCCCGCGCGTGTCGGCGGCGGCGTCGCGCCAATCCTGATAGCCATGCAAGCGCGACTCCTGCTGGCGCATGGCGCTGTCCGCCGACACCTGCGGCAAACGCCAATGCCGCTCGGCGGGATAACAGGCAATCAGCGGCAAAGTGCGCGCCTCGCGCACCCAACTGGCCAAATCCGGCGCCTCGCCGCTGTCCTGCCAGGCACAGCCCGGCCCGCTCATCTCCAGCGCCCACGCGCACGCCGCCCCGGCCAGCTCAGCCGCCAGGCTCAAGCGCACCGGATAACACCGCTCATGCCGCACCCGCCCGCCGCTCTCCAACAAGGCCACCCGCGCCTGCGGCTGACACGCCGCCGGCGCCGCCACATGGCGCAACAAAGGCTGCAAACCCACCGCCAAGGCTTGCAGCAAAGAACTCTTGCCGCTGCCATTCACCCCGACCAACAGGTTAAACCCCGGCGAAAAACGAAACTCGCCGTGAACAAACCCGCAAAAATTATCGATGTCGATGCGGTCAATGCGCATGAAGGCAAACTCCGGCCAATGCAGTCAATCAGCAAACAGGGAAATGGAAAACCGCGCGCCAGCATGGCGGGCGAATGCAGCATAGCAAATCTGCGGAGCGGGAGGGGGCACCGGCGGCGTCTAGTAGCCAGTCACCAGATATGAACCAACTGGCCTGCGGTGCGCTGTGGAGCGTCTGGATTCCCGCCTGCGCGGGAATGACTCGGTGGGATGCTGCGGGGGGAGAGGGACGGGCGGTGGCAAGGTAGAGGATCTATGCCACAAGCTCATGAGCTTCAAGGATAAATTCTTTTTTTAGGCAAAACCAGGCCAAACGCCACAAAAACACACAATTTTTCAATGCCTGACCCGTCGCGCTTAGCCGCTTTACCTCCCCGTAAAGCGCGCCGAGCATCGCAGCCAGCCCGGGAGCAGTCCGGCCCGGCTAAGCGGCGGCGCAGCCGACGCGCCATTCCGGGACGGCCC
>ERZ650302.539-NODE-539-length-20987-cov-8.652733_pt1 | contig 20987 bp, 23 predicted proteins | sample MGYA00376238_ERZ650302 | MGnify/ENA primary metagenome ERZ650302 (study PRJEB26733, sample SAMN07839298) | wastewater metagenome | biome: urban; feature: wastewater treatment plant; material: waste water | place: USA: North Carolina | collected 2016-04-28 ... | reverse complement strand
CTGCCAAAGAAGGACGGTCTTACGAGGACTTCCAACGCTTTCTCACAGAGAAAGGAATTAGCTATTGGCTGGAAATGGACACCGTTACTGGACGGATCGGCGGAAAGGTACTTCTCACCTTTAACCTCTCCTTCTGTAACTTTATCTTCGCTCGATTACTTGATAATAAAACAGCTAATGAGGTCGCTAAACACCTCTACGCTATCAAGAATGCCCTGCATCAGAAAGAGATGGACTTTTGCGAAATATTTCCTGTCATTCTGACCGATAATGGCGGTGAATTCGCCAGAGTGGACGACATCGAAATGGATGTTCGTGGAGAATCTAAGCTATTCTTCTGTGACCCCAATCGTTCTGACCAGAAAGGGAGAATTGAGAAGAATCACACACTTATCAGAGATATTCTTCCTAAAGGAAGTTCTTTTGACAACTTGACACAGGAGGACATCAACCTGGTTTGTTCGCATGTCAACAGCGTCAAACGAGCTTCTTTCAATGGAAAATCAGCTTATGAACTCTTTACATTTACCTACGGTGAGGAATCGGCAACACTTTTGGGAATCTCTAAAATTGACCCTGAGAACGTCATTCAATCACCTCGATTATTGGATAAATAATCGCTAGTTTTTATCAAAAAATAATTTCAAAATAGAAAGGAACTTGTCCCATCCAAAATTCCAGATAGCTAGAACTTACTTTGAGACGTCTCAGAGCCAGTAACTTTAGTGTACTCTTTTTTTCAACATTTTCAACCCTAAAACTCACTATTATCAACATTTTTAGTCAAAAACAGAACTTAGTCTGAGACTAAATTCTGTTGATGTTATGCAGTTTTCTCAAAGTAACTTCTGGAAGGACGGGAACTAGAACTTACTTTGAGAATTTACCAGAAAAACACAGCCAATCAGCTGTGTCATTTTACTATTACTTAGTAGCCCATACCCATTCCATCCATACCTTGTGGCATAGCTGGAGTGGCTGGTTCTGGTTTGTTGGCAACCACTGCTTCTGTCGTCAAAATCAAGCTGGCTACGGAAGCTGCATTTTGAAGAGCTGAACGTGTTACTTTAACAGGGTCAATAATACCTGCATCCATCATGTTGACCCATTCGCCTGTCGCTGCGTTAAAACCAGTGCCAAGTTCAGAATTCTTCAACTTGTCAATGATAACTGAACCTTCATAACCTGCGTTATAGGCAATCTGACGAACTGGTTCTTCCAAGGCACGAAGGACAATATTACGTCCTGTTTCATCGTCGCCTGTCAACTCCAATTTCGCTACACTATCGATAACATTGACAAGAGCTGTACCACCACCGGCTACGATTCCTTCTTCAACTGCGGCACGTGTTGCGTTGAGGGCGTCTTCGATACGGAGTTTCATTTCTTTCAGCTCAGTCTCAGTAGCAGCACCAACTTTGATGACAGCGACACCACCTGACAATTTAGCCAAGCGCTCTTGCAATTTTTCACGGTCAAATTCTGAAGTGGTTACCTCAATTTGTGACTTGATAACAGCGACACGGTTGGCAATTGCTTCTGGATTTCCAGCACCTTCAACAATGGTTGTATTATCTTTATCGACGACAACTTTAGCTGCTTGACCAAGTGCCTCGATCGTCGCATCTTTCAAGTCCAAACCAAGGTCTTCTGTAATCACTGTACCGCCTGTCAAGATAGCAATATCTTCCAACATAGCTTTACGACGGTCACCAAATCCTGGCGCCTTAACAGCAACTACGTTGAAAGTTCCACGAATCTTGTTGAGTACAAGTGTTGGTAAGGCTTCCCCATCCACATCGTCAGCAATAATCAACAGTGGACGATTGGTTTGGAGAATGCTTTCCAAAAGTGGCAAAATATCTTTAATATGAGAAATTTTCTTATCGGTAATCAAGATGAATGGATTTTCAAGTTCAGCCACCATCTTTTCATTATCTGTTACCATATATTGTGACAGATAACCACGGTCGAATTGCATACCTTCAACGACATCCAATTCTGTTTCCATACCGCGAGATTCTTCAATGGTAATAACACCATCTGTTCCCACGCGCTCCATAGCTTCTGAAATGTACTCACCAACTTTTTCAGAACGTGAAGACACGGCTGCGACTTGAGCAATTTCTTCTTTATTTGAAACTGGATTGGCCTGCGCTTTCAGAGCCTCAACTGCTGTTGCAACTGCTGCTTCAATCCCGCGACGGATACCGATTGGGTTGGCACCTGCAGTCACGTTTTTCAAGCCTTCGCGAACAATCGCTTGTGTCAAAACAGTAGCAGTTGTTGTACCGTCACCAGCGATGTCATTGGTTTTTGAAGCCACTTCGGATACCAACTTAGCACCCATATTTTCAAAATGGTCTTCCAGCTCAATTTCTTTGGCAATTGTCACACCGTCGTTTGTAATGAGTGGTGATCCATAAGCTTTTTCCAAGACAACATTGCGACCTTTTGGTCCCAAGGTTACTTTGACCGTATCAGCCAAAATATCGACACCACGAACCATTCTCTCACGAGCATCTGCTGCAAATTTAATTTCTTTTGCCATAATTATACCTCCCTCCCCGCCTAAATCAATAAAAAATCCTATTTCACAGTTCTTACAATTTCACAAGCGGGTTCAAATCTTTTTCTATTAGTAGTTTCTTATTCAACGATTGCTAAAACATCAGCTTCACGAATGATGTGAACGGTCTGGTCACCGTCTTTGACTTCTAAGCCTGCATGAGCATCAATCAAAACAGTATCTCCAACTGCTACCGCTGGGGCAACCAAGTCACCATTCAAGGTACGAATTCCTTGTCCAATCGCTAGTACACTTGCTTCTTTTGTCTTTTCTTGGCTTGCACCTGCTAGGACAAAGCCACCAACAGTTTGTTCTTTTTCTTCAATTTTTACAACGATACGATCGCCCAATGGTTTTAACATTCTACTACCTCCTAATATTTTTAGCATTCTATACGTGTGAGTGCTAACTCACATTTCTTATTATATCACTTGGTCAATAATAGTCAATAAAATTCTATCTCTTTTTCGTGAAAATCCGCCCTAAGTCTGATAAAAATAACTTGCATTTTTATTTTTGCAAACATATGCTATACTATTGTCTAAAAGAAGTGAAGGCAGGACTGTAATGAACTATTTTCGACATTTAAAAACAGATTACCTAGAAAGCCGATTTTCAGCCTACGAAAGTTTTGCAGAATGGTTTTTAAAACGAAAATTAGGCTTTTGGGGCAAAATAATATTCGCATATCTACTCTGGCTAGTCTGGATATTTTTCTTTAGCCATCCTCACTACATCATCTTTTTCTTCTACGGAGTTATCCTACTTTCTCTAATTATCATGCTGATAGAATGGTGGAAATATAGAAAATGAACAGCAAAAAACACCAACTTTCATTGGTGTCTTTAAGGAGATATGAAAAATATTTAGGATTGACTAAAGTATAACCTATTTTTCAATACGCTCCATCGGTCTTGGGACTGATATTGCTTTAAAACGGTAATTCCTCCTCTTCCAAGACCAAGTCAGCTAGGTCATCACCAGTATTATTTTCACGCATAGCACGTTGGGCGCGGCTTTCGAGTAGCTGGAAAGATTGACCTAAGATTTCGGTCACATAGTGGTTGCTGCCGTCTTTTTCGTATTTTCGCGTTCGCAACTCACCGTCAATAGAAATCAGACTACCCTTGCTGCCATAGGAGACAAGTGTTTCCGCCAGTTTGCCCCAGAAAATAACATTGAGAAAATCTGCCTCACGTTCGCCATTTTCTGTCTTGAAACGGCGGTTCACAGCAATTGTGACACGAGTCAGATTTTTGCCATTTGGCGTTTGAGTCAGTTCCGGTTGGGCCGTCAAGCGACCGATTGCAATGATTTTATTATACATTTTTTATCCTCCTACTTATTTATTCGTAGGAAAGATGATAAAATGATGAAAAAGGAGAAATATGTATGAAAAATATCCTTGCCTCAAAGCTCCAATCTACCCAACCTTATACCAATCAGGAACTAGCTTGGTTGCTAGAAAACATCGGTCATCCCGATTCTGATATTCGTGACAAATTGGTCTACGCTACCTTTTGTCATATCTTGCTAAACGGTTTGATTACAAGAGAACAAGCACAAGAATTACTTCAACGTTCACTGGACACCAAGCCATTTTCCCTAGAAGCGTCCACACTAATCTGTTGATAATGATTCTGAGTCTATTTATCATGCTTTTTTAAATGATGAGGACCTCGAACTACTTTTTCAACAGGCCTTGGATTATTTGGCGATTGAAAATGACTGGTGTGGTCATGATGAAAACCCGGCTGGATCCACACCGCTGCACATGGTGCTGATTTCTTGTTGGCCGCAAGCTATCATACCAAATTTCCTGTCCCAAAAAGCAAAGAGACATGGCAAGCCATTCTTATTTGTCTATCTAAACAAAATCAAACCTTCACAGCTGGAGAGGAAATTCGCTTAGCACAAATCCCTGTCTACCAGGCTAGGCCTCTTTTTTATTTGTCATTATTAGTCGGAGAGGAAATTCGCTTAGCACAAATCCCTGTCTACCTCCTGCTAAAGAAAAAAGTGTCAAGCCAAGAGCTGACGGAATGGATTAGCAAGCTAGACTTTCCAAATCAAGAACCATTAGACTACTTCCGATGGCTCAATCTCCAACATTTCTTGTCCAGTCTCTATTTCTAACTCAAATCACAACAGGCCTTGACTACTGACATCCTAAAAGCTATTGAAAGAAAAATAAAGCTAGTATAAAAGAATTGGACAAAATTGACCAATTCTTCTTTTCTATCCCTTCCAGTGTTTAGCTGGTTCAAAGGCTGCTCCGACTTCTGCGGAGTCGTCCAATTCGATAATACCACGAACTTGTGGTGCGTTTGGCAGTACCAATTCACGCGGACTACACATCATACCAAAACTATCTTCACCACGCAACTTTCCTGGGAAAATCAGGCTACCGCTCGGCATCATTGCCCCCGGAAGAGCCACGATGGTTTTTAAACCTTGGGCAGCATTTGGGGCACCAGCTACGATTTGCACTGTTTTGTCACCGACATTGACTTGGCAGATATTGAGGTGGTCGCTGTCTGGATGAGGAACCAATTCCACAATCTGACCGACTACGAACTTTGGAGCATTGTCGTTGACCAAGCTTTCAGTAAAGCCTGCTTTTGCCAATGCTACATTCAAGGTCGCAACTTGCTCGTCTGTCAGGAAAACTTGCCCATTTCCGGCAATCTCAATCAAGCTCGATACATCAAAGATATTCCAGGCCACTGTTTTTCCTGCTTCTTCTAAGAAAACACGCGCCACTTGACCTTTGCGCTCAAACTGGACAGGCTGACCCTTGTCTTCAGCCACAATCACCATAAGAACATCGCCGACCTGTTCCTTATTATATGTAAAAATCATTTCTTTCTCATCTCTCCTTTATGCAAATAAACCGGTCAAACCCTTCCAAAGATTTTCAAAGAAGGCACCAATTTTTTCTAAAATCCCTGAATCTTGTAAATTCTTATAGGCTGCTGAAATTTGTTGCTCCGCCTGTTGCTTGAACTGGTTGAGCTGAGCGGCAACTTCAGCCGAATCAATGGCAGAGGTTTCCTGATAGGCTTTCGCAAAGGTAACCAATTTTGAAACTTCATCTGCTGTGATGACATTTTCCAAACCGTTATTGGCCAAGACATCGTTAATAATAGTATTGATATCTGATTCGGACGCTACCTGACCATTGGACTTTTTGTAGTCGGCAAGAGCTGTCTTGATTTCCGCTACAGCCTTATCCAAGGCTGAACTATCAAAATTGGAGTCACCTGTATGAGCCGTCGCCACTTCATTGACTGTCTCTAGCTCCTGTTGAGCTACTTCGGTTCGGGCTGTATCAACTGTTTCACCATTGGCCGCGAGAGCCTTGTAAACACCTGTCAGGGCAGACTCCCCCGTTACCTGAATCGGAGAAGCTACATCAATCAATACATCCGACGCACCAGCTGTAATAGCCGCATTGGCATACTGTGTTTCGGTAATCAAGGTGATGTTCTGTGGCGTCTTAATATCCACCACTACCCCTTTTCCAGCATCCTGCTTTTGCACCAAGACAGATGAATAGAGGGAAGCTGTATCCGCTCCAGATGTACCTAAATATTGGTCCATATCCGTGCCAACAACCACCTGACGACTAACATTATTGACATCCGAAATACCAAATAGATTGTTAACCTCTGTCGCCTGCTCATCTGACAAACCGCCACCATAGACCAGTGTTGGCTTGCCCCATTTTTCATTTATTACATCTGTTTGAATCTCAGCCTGCACCAAGGGAGAAAGACTCAAACTCAATCCCAGCACCACAGGTGCTAGAAGGATTTTTCCAAGTGATTTCTTCATGTTCTTTCCTTTCTTTTGGACATTGCAGAGCTTCTCTGCTAATCTATCTACCCAATCCAGATAAGAAGTTCATGATTTCTTCCTTGGTTTTGCGATTCTTATCGACAAAACGACCGATTTCCTTACCATTTTCCAAAACAACCAGACTTGGAATGCCTAAAATAGCCCATTCCTGCGCCAAAGACATAAAGTCATCTCGATCCAGTTGTACAAAACGGAAATCTGGAAAAGCCTCTTCGATAGCTGGCAAATGCGGTTTGATATAGTGGCAATCTCCACACCAAGTCGTCACAAATAGAAAAACAGTTGGCTTGCCATCTTCAATCAAGGCAGCTACTTCTTCAAGATTTGTTGGAAAAATCATCTTTCTTCCTCCCTGTATTGAATAGAACCTTGCGCATTTTCAAATAGAAATACCTGTCCTGCCTCCATCACAACTCCTCCAACGAGAGAGTCTTGCGTTGAGGCTGTTTCATCCACATAGACCGTCGCAATTTCTCCTACAATAGCGAAAAAGTCACGCACCTCCTGCAAGGCCTGTGCTTTTTTACGGTCTTCCTGAACCTTACGGTAAAATTGAGCACTAGCAGTGAGCACACCTGCCCCCAATAAGCCTGCTAGCAAGGCTGTCTTTTTCTTTTTCATGTTGACTATTTTATCATATTTCCTCGGAATTTTCCCAAAAATGCCATTGGACTTGTGACAGCTGAGACAAACTCTCCACAAACATATGAAAAAGATTCAGTTTTCAGAAAGCATGATTTCATCATGTGTTTATTGTATATTTTTCCATATTTTCAAGACAAGTCTATCTCTTCGTGATAAAATAGTAGTAATCATGTCATGGAGGAAGAAGAATGACTCTTTTTGAAAAAATTAAAGAAGTTACAGAATTACAAAGCTTACCAGGCTTTGAAGGACAGGTTCGCAACCATATCCGCCAGAAAATCACACCGCATGTAGACCGCATCGAAACAGATGGACTAGGTGGAATTTTTGGCATCAAGGATACAACTGTTGAAAATGCTCCTCGCATCTTAGTGGCTGCACATATGGATGAAGTCGGGTTTATGATTAGCCAAATCAAGCCAGACGGTACTTTCCGTGTTGTCGAGCTAGGTGGCTGGAACCCTTTGGTCGTTTCAAGTCAAGCCTTTACGCTTCAACTACAGGACGGTCGGACCATTCCTGCCATTTCAGGTTCCATCCCTCCACATCTAACACGCGGGGGCAACGCTCCAGGCGTACCTGCCATAGCTGATATTATTTTCGATGCTGGTTTTGCCAATTATGACGAAGCTTGGGGGTTCGGCGTTCGTCCGGGGGATGTTCTCATTCCCAAAAATGAAACCATTCTAACAGCCAACGGAAAAAATGTCATTTCTAAGGCTTGGGACAACCGCTTCGGTGTCCTTATGGTGACCGAACTACTAGAAAGCCTATCCGGTCAAGCTTTGCCAAATCAGTTGATTGCCGGGGCAAATGTGCAAGAAGAGGTTGGCCTACGTGGAGCTCATACTTCTACAACCAAGTTCAATCCAGATATTTTCCTTGCTGTTGATTGCTCGCCAGCTGGAGATATTTATGGCGACCAAGGAAAAATTGGTAACGGTACTCTGCTTCGTTTCTACGATCCTGGACACATCATGTTAAAAAATATGAAAGACTTCCTCCTCTCAACTGCCGAAGAAGCAGGGGTCAAATTCCAATACTACTGCGGTAAAGGTGGAACAGATGCTGGTGCAGCCCACTTGAAAAATCATGGTGTTCCATCAACAACTATCGGTGTCTGCGCTCGCTACATCCACTCACATCAAACTCTCTACAGCATGGATGACTTCTTAGAGGCTCAAGCCTTCTTGCAAGCTATCGTTAAAAAGCTAGATTGCTCAACGGTTGATTTGATTAAAAATTATTAAAACAAAAGACTTTGCTAGGTAGAATGCCCGGCAAAGCCTTTTTTCTATATAAGCTCTTCTAAAATATACTTCCTCACATAAGTAATAAAGTAAAGCGAGCCTGTAATCAGGTAAAGTTTTTTGGGATTGTCCAAGTCCGCCTGCTCCAACCACTCCTGATAGGTCTGAACTCGTTCATAACCTGATGGATAATCATCCAGCTGTACCGCACGGAAATCATCAAAGGTTGTGACGCGAACAGGTCCAAATTGGCTAAGTTTCGATAACATCTGATCCACAGGCTTGGTATTGATGGCTGCAAAGAGGATTTCGATGTCTCTATCGGCATAGTTTTCCTCTAAGAGCTGGGTCAGGACGGCGATACTTTCATTATTGTGGGCTCCGTCAATCATAAGCGTTGGTTTCATCAATTCTAAGCGGCCCGGCCAGATGGCTTGGGACAAGCCCTGGCTGATAGTTTCATTGATAATCTTTGGAAAATGTGAGCTAAGAAGCTGAGCTGTGGTCACTGCCAAGGCTGCGTTGACCTCTTGGTGTCGCCCCCGCATCTGTAGCCTCAAATCCTCAACTCGACCGAAGGGGCTTGAAACCGCAAACCCTGCTCTTCTATTTTCCAAAACAATCTCACGCCCTACCTCATAGGTCGGACTCTGAAGCTGACTGGCGTGATCCTCAAATACCGCCTCCACTTCTGCCTGGTCGGTCGCATAGAGGAGGGGGACCCGCTCACGCAAGACAGCAACCTTGTGACGGGCTATAGCAGCGTGAGTCTCCCCTAAAAAGGATTGATGGTCTAGACCAATAGAGGGGCACACTACCGCCAATGGACTTAAGACATTCGTGGCATCCAGTAAACCACCCATGCCTGCCTCCACCAAAAGAATATCGGGATGCTGGTAGTGAGCAAAATAGACAAACATAGCCACTACAACAATCTCAAACTCTGAGATGGCGTCTAGTTCTGCTGTCTGGTCCAAGTTATCAATCAAGGGTTGCAAGTCTGTCACAATCCTCGCAAAGTCTTCCTCTGAAATCATCTCCTGCTCAAAGACAATCTGTTCTCGAAAATCAATGATAGACGGCGATGTAAACCGGCCAACGGTATATCCAGAAGTCTGCATGATAAACTGCAGGGCATTAAGGGTCGATCCCTTACCATTTGTTCCCACAAAGTGAACCGTTGGTACACGATGCTGGGGATTGTCCAAGCGTTCCAAAAGCCAGTTGACACGTGCAACACCATTTTCTAAATCTGATGCAGGACGATTCGATAGCCATCGGCGAGTTTCTAGGTAATTCATCATTTCACCTCTACAAAAGAGCAACAGGGGGATGACCTGTTGCTGGATACTATATTATTTAATACCCATTAGTTTTGCGAACTCAGGTATTTTTTGTAAATTCGGTAAGACAAGCATGGTTACGACGATGCGTAATGGAATTTCAAAAACTGCCTTAATCAAGCGACTACTGTATAAAGCAATCCAAGGTGTTTCAAAATGGAAATGGAGCGCAATCGGTGTCATGATAAAGGAAATCACAATCTGAATCAGAACAACAACCCCAGCAACATAGAACCAGTCAGCCTTATTTTTAATATCTAGTGGTTTTTGATAAAAGAACCAGCCATAGATAAAAGCCGATACCGCCTCAATCAAAATCCAAGTAAAGAGAACAGTTTGTCCGCTAAACAAGACAAAGACTGGGTCTGAAATAGCTGCAAAGACAGCTGCCCAAACTGGACCCGCAATAGCTCCCAAAATAGTATTGGGAATGAAGGTAAACTGAACCTGCAAAGTGTCCGAAAGACGGATTGAGAAATAATTCTCTACAATCATGACCAGGGCAAGGGTCACTGCAATGGCAGTCAATAACTGCACAGTCAGTTTTGGAATTTTCTTTTCCATAAAAACGCTCCTTTTAAGAAATGGAGCTGTCGTATTCATTCGACAGCGGATGCAATGGTTTACCGCACTGACGCTTCGTTATGTGGCAACATCCCATCCACATACACTTAACGCAAACCACCTACTCTGTGCAAATTTCTTTGCTAGTCTATTTTATCATACCGAGGTCAGTTTGACCAATTGCCAAGATCTATTACTCCTAACAGTTACTGACTATAAGAAAAACTGGCAGGGTTACTGCCAATTTCCTTCTATTATTTCAAGCGTTCAACTTCACGCGCAATAACCAATTCTTCATCCGTTGGAATAACCAAGACACGAACTTTTGATTCTGGCGTTGAAATGTCACCATAGTTGCCAAATACATTTTTTGCTGGATCCAACTCAATACCAAACCAAGACAAACCTGCAATGACATCATTTCGCATTGCAGCAGCATTCTCACCCATTCCTGCTGTAAAGATGATGGCGTCAGCACCATTTAAAACCGCAAGATACTGACCGATAAATTTCTTAATACGGTCAATGAAAATATTGTAGGCCAATACTGCATCTGGATTGTGAGATTGGATGCCTGCTTCAATATCGCGCATATCACTTGAAAGACCAGATACACCAAACAAGCCTGACTGTTTATTCAACATGTTAACAACGTCTGCAGCATCTTTCAACTCTTCAACATTCGCAATCAGATAAGGAATGATAGCAGGATCAATATCCCCTGAACGAGTTCCCATCATCGGACCAGCCAGAGGTGTGAAGCCCATTGACGTATCCACAGATTCACCATGATAGTTAGCAGTGATGGATACACCATTTCCGATATGAGCCGTAATTAATTTCAATTCTTCAATTGGACGACCCAAAACTTTTGCTGCCTCATGCGCTACATAGAAGTGGCTTGTTCCATGAGCACCATACTTACGAACTTTATAGTCTGTATAATATTTTTGTGGAATCGGATAGAGATAAGTGTGTTTTGGCATTGTTGTATGGAAAGCAGTGTCAAAAACAGCTACATTCAATACTTCTGGCAATACTTCTTCAAATGCGCGCATCGCCGCCACGTGTGCTGGGTTATGAAGTGGTGCCAAGGCACTCAACTCTTCAATTTGTTCAATCTCTTTTTGACCAATAACCGCTGACTCTTTGAAGTATTCTCCACCCGCAACTACACGATGTCCAACACCTGTAATTTCTTCATAAGTTGCAATAATATTGTGTTTGAGCAAATCTTCTAAAAGAATTTTAACCGCAACTGTATGATTAGGAATATCTAATACTTCGGTTTCTTTCTTCCCATCATATTTAACTGTAGAAATAGAATCATTTAAGCCGATACGTTCGATAATACCCGCTGCTAAAACTGTTTCTTCTGGCATTTGATAAAGTTGCCATTTTAAACTAGAACTACCTGCATTAATTGCAATTGTTTTTGACATATCTTACCTCTTTTAAAGCGTTTTCCCCACTAGTATAACAGATTTTCACTCAAATTGCATTCTCTTGCTTCCAATTTTTGAAATTGACCATGAACTTCTGAATCGCTTCTGGTTCTTGCAGGCTTTGCAAAGGATAAACGAAAGGAGTTAAAGGTCTGGCAGCTTTCTTTTGTAACACAAAAATGGACTTGGCCATGGCAGCCTTCCCAAAAAGATTTGGTGGCAGGGCAATCATGGCAACAATATTGGCTTGTTCTTGTAACCAACCTTTTAATAAATCGCTTTGCGGACTCGTTAATAAATCATTTGGAGCCAGTAAAATCGCAAATCCATCTTTTTCCAGATATTTGAGGGACTGTTCCATGAGCAAATGATGGGCGTAGGTATGTTCATTTGGACTAGCTACCTGATAACGGCTAGCAATCTGGTCATCTGGATAGTAGCCAATAGGCAAATCTCCCAAAATCACTTGGCTTTCTTTCAAAATCTGCGGACGTACCGCATCTCCCTGAGCAAATGAAATAGCTGCTCCCATGACATCCGCGATACTAGCCGATAAATCAATCAAGAGGTCATCTATTTCAATCCCTAAATAGTCTAATTCCTTCTGGCTGGCGTTGAGAATGGTCTGAGCTAAGTTTCCTGTACCAGAACCAATTTCCAAAACCGTTACTCTTGGAGTAGAGACCAACTGGTCCACAAGGAAAGATAAAATAAATCCGATAGAGTCAGGTGTGAACTGATGGTTGTACTGCATCGGTTCTGTCTGGTTAGCTTTAATGAGTAAGAATTGGTAAGCACGACGCCATTCTTCCTTTGTCAAGGCTAATTCTCTCAAGATTTGATTGTTGTTGAGAACAAGTTCGGTTTCATGTTGACCAGCTACATAGGCAGCATTTTGCTCAATCATAGCATCATAAATATTGGTCCCAAGTTGATTTTGAATCGTCTGTACATTTTTTAAAAGCAGGTTGTAGGCCTGTTCAATTTTTTCATATTTCATATTCTTATCTTATCAAATTTTAAGGAATTTGACTAGAAATTGGGAAGTGGTAAGTGAATTGCTTACCTCCATTTAGTGTTACGACAACAGACAATTGATTATTTTTAATGCGATAGTCTGATTGGCCCTGTTGAAATGAAATCTGCCCTTTCTTTACGACCGATTTTTTGGATGATTTTTGGGTTGGTAACGCCTTAGTGGCCTCCTCCGCATCAGCTTGTTTCTCACCTAGGTTTGGGGAATCTGTCTTAGAACTCCCTTCCTCGAGACGAGTTTGTTGGGCTATTTCTTGATCCTGACTAACTTTCTTTAATTGAATTTCCTGCTGGTGTTCTGTCTTTACTTGCTCTGATACCATTTGAGCCATCATATAAGCAGTAGCTTCTTGCTTCGATACTTGTACCAGTTGACTTTCAACAAATTGCCTATTGAGATAGAACTGGAGAATCAGGCTAAAGACAGCGAGCATTAAGAGTGCATAGAGCAGAACACCTGCCTTAATTCGTTTTTTCAAAAACATACCTAAAACTCCTTTCCTCCCCACTTTCAAATGTTACATCCAGCTGTATAACCTCGCCTTGTTGGGCGTAAGTAGCTGAATAAACTTTGTACAACATGGGCTGATAGCCCTGACCATTTGCATTTGTCTTGCGAAAATCATCTGCGACAGACTTGCCAAATGCCAATGATTTTTCCCCTTTGGTTAGGTACAACTTTCCAGAATCAACCCGATCAAGACTTGCTCCTTCCCATTCAGCCCGCAATTGATCACAAAATAGTAACCACTGTTTTTCCACATGACGCTCTTGATAGCGAACCTCATGCGCTATCAATTTTGATAAACCTTCAATCACAAGCAAGCTGCCAGAAATTATGAGTAAGGCAATTAAACATTCCAAGAGGGTGAACGCGGCTAACTTAGTTTTTCTCAATCCGGATAACCTCCTTGCCTTCATGGTAAACGATAAGTTCACGAGATGTTCGTTGTACTGAAACTTCAACCTCGTTTAGCTCTAAATGGGATTCCCCTGTCTGAACTGCCATCTTTGCAACATTATAAACTTCTTGTTGGTACAAACTGTTTACTAGTTGCCTTCTTCCGGTATCTATAGCTGTCAAAATCAAGCTGCAAATCGTTACCAAGGTGGCTAGGGCAACTAAACTTTCTAACAAGACATAGGCTCTACTCTTCAATTTTCTTATATCGACCACTCCCTATATATAGTTGATACTTGATTGTTTCATGACTCATCTTAAAACTGATTTTTTCCAAGGAAGAATTACCCCCATCATCCTGAAACACAATTGTTTTTTCTTCTACTATGGATACATTAGGTGGCAACGAAATGATTCGATAGCCATTTGATACTTCTTCTCCAGCTATACGAAGCGCTACCTTTTCTTGAGTTCTAGCAGCCAATTCTTGACTGTCTTTATACAAGGACTCAAATTCCAAAAGAAACACCTGCTCTTGCACTACCTGAAAAGCAGTATGCACCGACCCCGATAATAACAACGCTAGAAAACAGACAATACCTAGTGTTAGTATGCTTTCTAGAAGAGTAAAGGCCTTATTCTTTAGGTGCATTATTGTACTCTTTGAGTTGTTCTTTAGTTATCATTTCCAAATTTTTTAATTCTTCTGCTGTTGGACGAACACCATGGTCCAATTCGTAAATGTCCATTTGACTTTCAACAACTTTTACAACCGCCGCATTGCCGTCTTCTTGTATTTTTTGCTTTTGCTTACTGAGATTTGGCACAAATAATAGTAAGAGAATACTAATAATTCCAAGCACCACTAACATTTCGATCAAAGTGAATCCTTTGACTTTCTTTTTCAACATTTTTTTCATTTTATAACTCCATATTCTGATAAATAGGCAGCAACATGGCTGCATAGATGAGAACGACCATTAAGGCCACAAAGAGAAAAACCAATGGTTGAATCAACTGCATGGCCCTATTAACACGAGTAAAAAATTCCTCCCAACACTCTGTTGCATACACAGATAGCTCACTTCCTAATTTTGATTTGACTTGCCCATACTCAATCATTAGACTCAGCTCCCGTTTGAAAAAACCATACGTTTGGATATGAGAATGGAAACTATACCCATCAGAAAGCGAACGCTCTAAATCCTCACCAATCTCACGAAAAAGCTGTGATTTTTGATCCTGCATCAAGCCCACAATCTGAGGCATATCAAGTCCCTGACCAATCAAGCTTCCCCATTCCCTCGCGTAATAGGCGGTCAAATAGGTTTGGATGAGTTTTCCGAAAAATGGCAGAGCTACTAAGCGAGAAAAAGCCTTGATTTTATTTGTTCTGCGATACCAAATAAGCCCACCTAAGACAGCAAGAAAGAAAAGGCCACAAAAGGATAAAAAGATCGTTGGCAAGTGTTGAATCAATATAGTCGCAACATTTCCTTCTTCCAACTGGGGCAACAAATAGTTTTTTAGTCCCAACATTATCAATAATAAAAAGGCAAGCAAGATGATTGGATAGGTTGCTACTTCTATCAATTTTTTACGCACCTTGCTAACATTTTCAAGATAAGATTGAATATGACTTAGACTCAGACTGGTATTGCCATGAACCTCCGCCAAGGCCACCTGAGTGACAACCGCATCCGAAAAGCGTAAATCTCCCAAAAGACTTGAAAATGGCTTTCCTGCAAGAAGACCGTCGGACAAAACTTGCGTGTATTGGTCAGCCAAGAGTTGACTCCGTTTGAGAAAATCGACAATTTCTCCCAAGTGAAATCCACTAGCAAAAAGATTGTTAAAGAGCTCAATCACCTTACGCTGTCGAACCAAGGACAATTTTTTCTGTTTCTGCCTGCCGAGGACTGATATGTCCCGCTGCAAGAAGGCATTCAATTTGCTCATTCCACTTGTCCGAGGAATGGTTTTGGTAGTTTCCTTTTGCAAAATCAACAACACCTCCTCCCCCTATTAATCGTTGATAGGCAATTCCTTGAAGAGCATTATTCAATTCTTCAGGACTTACACCCAGTTCTAACATGCGAGCATAGACACCAGCAACACTTCTAGCATGAACCGTTGAGAAGACCGTTGCCCCTGTCAAACTAGCTCGAATTACTGCTCGAGCAGTTTCTGCATCTCGAATTTCTCCAATAATCAGTAAATCTGGTCGATGACGAAGTGATAGTTTGATGAGATTATCATAGGTAGCACCAATTGCCTCATTGAGCTGGAGTTGGAGCATATCTTCCTGCTTTATTTCCACTGGATCTTCTATAGTTAGAATTTGCTTATCTGGAAATTTCAATCTCGCCAGCTGGTACATGAGTGTAGTCTTGCCAGAACCGACCGGCCCCGAAAAAAGATAGAGCCCTCGTCCCTTGATTTCTTGAGCAATCCTCTCCAATGCTCCAAACCAAAATTTAAGTTGTTGATCTTGATCATAGAGCAGACGAATGACCAAACTTTCTTTACCACGATAATCACCAACCGTTGATAACCGAAGGGAAATCTCCCCTGAAACATAATTGTAGTCACAAGAGCCTTGCTGGCAACGCCGTTTTTCACCGACATTCAAACCCGCTAAAAACTTGAAATGGCTAATAATGGCCATCACCTCATCCTCGGCTAATTCTTGAATATATTCCCGTTCATCCATTATTCGATGATAGACTTGGTAGTTTTCTCCTCTTGGAATCAAATAAATATCACTGACCCTTTCGACAACTGCCTCTTCAATCATTTTTCTTGCTTTTTCTTGAATCATATAACCTCCCTACTCCATCTATTCGTAAAACATATTGATTTGTGGCATATTTATGTTAGAATAGTAAAAAAGTTGTGGAGGTTTCCCATGAAAAGATTAAAAAAAGGCGACCACATACGCGTAGTCAGCCCATCTTCGTCTATTGAAAGTATTGGTGGCTTTGAGGCTAATGTAGCAGCTAAGAAAAAGTTAGAAGCACTTGGGTTCAGACTCTCCTTTTCAGAACATTATTTTGAAAATGATATCTTTGACTCTGCTCCGATTGCTAGTCGAGTTGCGGACTTGGAGGCGGCTTTTGCGAATGAAACAGTTGATGCCATTCTGACAACCATTGGTGGTTTCAACTGCAATGAATTGTTGCCCTATCTGGATTTTGATTTGATTGCACAAAATCCGAAAATTTTCTGCGGTTATTCGGATACGACCGCTCTGCTCAATGCCATCTACGCCAAGACAGGCATGCAAACTTATATGGGCCCAGCTTATTCCAGCTTTAAAATGGAGCAGGGGCAACAGTACCAAACAACATCTTGGCTAAATGCAGTCACTCAGGATACCTATCAATTAACTCCAAGTCTTGAATGGTCTAGCGACGCTTGGTACCTACCCGATGCACCGCGGACATTTTTCCAAACCGAGTGGAAAGTCTACAACCCCGGTCAGGCCTCCGGTGTTGCCATCGGCGGAAATCTGTCTACTTTTGCTCTCCTTCACGGTACTGAATTTGCCCCCAAGCCAGACAAGTATATCCTCTTTTTAGAAGAGGCGGAAGAAGATCATTATGTTGAATTTACAAGGCATTTTGCCGCTCTCCTTCAAGTTTATCCAAATCCACAAGCGGTTCTTATCGGACGCTTCCCGAAAGAAACAGAAATGACTGAGGAAATTTTGCTGACGATTTTGGACAAGCACCCTATTCTCAAAAAAGTTCCTGTTCTGTACGATTTGGACTTTGCCCATACCCAACCTCTCTTTACCATTACAATCGGTGGACAGGTAGAGATTGACACCAAAACATTTTCTATCACATTCAGTTAAAAAAGGATTGCCACTTCATTAGGCAATCCTTTTTAGTCAACCTTAACAAATGATTCTTGTTTTAGTCTACATGGTCCAACTCTCGGTTGAAGAGATTTTTTAGTCAAGCCTGCAGGTAAATTTTCCTTCGATTCTATCAACATAAGGGAATGGAAACGCTGTAAATACTCATCACACTCTTCACACCAGTACTGGTCTGATTCATCCCAAAAAGTCACCATTGTCCCATTTTTGCTTTTTTTCATTGGAAAACTTTCTGAAAGTTTTACCCATTCCTTCTGAAAAGCAGAAAGTGCATCCTCGTAACGTTCGTACGTCACTCTACTGACAACATCTTCTTCCCAACCATCTAAGAACCACCACGGTTCAAAATCTCCATACATTTTAATTACTTTATACATAATACTAATTCCTTTACCGTACACATTATATCGAAATTATATGTATAAAAAAAACATTCTGCTTGTGAGTATTGCCACAAGATAACATAAAAAGCACACCTCAAAAATGAGATGTGCATTCTTTTTATTCAGTGGCTGCAAGCTTTGCTTCTTCAGCAAGCTCTTCTGCTACTGTATCTTCAATAATTTCAACTTCATTGATGGCTTGTGGTTCAAGATTACGGTAGCGGGCCATACCTGTACCCGCTGGGATAATCTTACCAATAATAACGTTCTCTTTCAAACCAAGAAGGTTATCACGTTTACCACGAATGGCTGCATCAGTAAGGACACGAGTTGTTTCCTGGAAGGATGCTGCTGACAAGAATGAGTTGGTTTCAAGAGATGCCTTAGTAATCCCCATAAGGACTGGACGAGCTGTTGCTGGAACACCACCAGCGATAACCACATCAGCATTGGCATCTGTAAAGTCTGCAATATCCATAAGTGTACCCATAAGCAGATCTGTATCGCCTGGATCCATGACACGAACTTTACGAAGCATTTGGCGAACCATTACCTCAATGTGCTTGTCACCGATTTCTACACCCTGGCTACGGTAAACTTTTTGAACTTCAGAAAGAAGGTAAGTTTCAACTGCCAAGACATCACGAACTTCAAGCAAGTGTTTTGGTTGGATAGAACCTTCAGTGAGGGCGCTACCTCTCGCAACTTGATCACCAACTTCGACTTTCATACGGGCTGTAAATGGTACAACGTATTCGCCTTCGCCAGTTTTACCTTTAACAAAGACTTTCTTGGTACGAGTAGAAGCATCTTCTTCAATAGCGATAACTTCACCTTTAACCTCAGTGATAACTGCTTCCCCTTTCGGATTGCGCGCCTCAAAGATTTCTTGGACACGAGGAAGACCCTGAGTGATATCGCTGTTTGAGGCTACACCACCCGTGTGGAAGGTACGCATTGTAAGCTGTGTACCAGGTTCACCGATAGATTGGGCTGCAATCGTACCAACTGCTTCACCCACTTCAACCGCATCACCTGTCGCCAAGTTGATACCATAACAATGACGGCAGACACCGTGGCGAGTATTACATGTAAATACACTACGGATGGTTACTTGTTCAACACCTGAATTGACAATTTCACGGGCAATATCTTCAGTAATCAATTGGTTTGGACCAATGATAACGGCACCCGTTTCAGGATGTTTAACAGTTTTCTTAGTGTAACGACCTTGCAAACGCTCTTCAAGTGGCTCGATCATTTCCTTGCCATCTGTGATTGAACGGATGTCAAGACCACGGTCTGTTCCACAGTCGTCTTCACGGATAATAACATCTTGGGCAACGTCAACCAAACGACGAGTCAGATAACCTGAGTCGGCTGTCTTCAAGGCCGTATCCGTCATACCCTTACGGGCACCATGAGTTGAGAAGAACATTTCCAAAACAGAAAGACCTTCACGGAAGTTAGACAAGATAGGCAATTCCATGATACGTCCGTTCGGAGCTGACATCAGACCACGCATACCGGCCAACTGGGAGAAGTTGGAAATGTTACCACGGGCACCAGAGTCCATCATCATAACGATTGGGTTCTTCGGATCTTGTTTTTCAACCAGACGTTTTTCCAATTTTTCCTTAGCTGAACGCCACTCATCTGTAACAGCTGCATAACGCTCATCATCAGTAATCATACCACGACGGAATTGTTTCTTGATTTGTTCTACACGTTCGTGAGATTCTTCAATGATTTCAGCCTTGTTGTCGATGACCGGAATATCGGCAATACCCACTGTCAAACCAGCAAGTGTTGAGTGATAGTAACCCAAGTCTTTCAAACGGTCAAGCAGGGCTGATGTTTCAGTTGTACGGAAACGCTTGAAGATTTCAGCGATGATATTACCAAAATTTTTCTTCTTGAATGGTTGGTTGATTGGCAATTCTGCAATAGCAGCCTTGATATCTGACCCTGGCTCCAAGAAGTATTTATCAGGAGTTCCTTCTGTCAAGTTAGCATTATTTGGCTCTTGCAAGTATGGAAGTCCTTCTGGCATAATCGCGTTGAACAAGATTTTTCCAACGGTTGTCATCATGACCTTGTGTTTTTGGTTATCTTTCCAAGGTTTGTCAAGGCTATCTGTTGCGATACCAACACGAGTATGCAAGTGAACATAGCCATTGCGATAAGCCATAACAGCCTCATCCGCATCCTTGAAGACCATACCTTCACCTTCACGACCAGCATCTTCCATGGTCAAGTAGTAGTTACCCAAAACCATATCCTGAGATGGTGTTACGACTGGTTTACCATCTTTAGGGTTAAGGATGTGTTCTGCCGCAAGCATAAGGATACGTGCTTCTGCTTGTGCTTCTTCTGACAATGGAACGTGAATCGCCATCTGGTCACCGTCAAAGTCGGCGTTGTAGGCTTCACAGACAAGCGGGTGCAAACGAAGGGCTTTACCGTCGATCAGAACTGGCTCAAAAGCCTGGATACCCAAACGGTGAAGGGTAGGTGCGCGGTTCAAAAGAACTGGGTGTTCTTTGATCACTTCTTCCAAGATATCCCAAATACGGTCGTCACCACGTTCAATCAAACGTTTTGCAGCTTTTACGTTACCAGCAATATCACGGGCAACGATTTCGCGCATGACAAACGGTTTGAAGAGCTCAATAGCCATTTCACGTGGTACACCACATTGGTACATTTTAAGAGTTGGACCAACGGCGATAACGGAACGTCCTGAGAAGTCAACACGCTTACCAAGCAAGTTTTGACGGAAACGACCTTGTTTACCTTTAAGCATGTGGCTGAGTGATTTAAGTGGACGGCTACCTGGTCCTGTAATTGGACGACCACGGCGACCGTTGTCAATCAAAGCATCTACAGCTTCTTGGAGCATCCGTTTTTCGTTTTGTACGATGATCCCTGGAGCATTAAGTTCCAAGAGACGAGCCAAACGGTTGTTACGGTTGATAACACGGCGATATAATTCATTCAAATCAGATGCAGCAAAACGGCCACCATCCAACTGAACCATCGGACGCAAATCTGGTGGAATAACTGGCAAGATATTGAGAATCATCCACTCAGGTTTATTTCCGGATT
>ERZ650302.538-NODE-538-length-20998-cov-27.110729_pt1 | contig 20998 bp, 17 predicted proteins | sample MGYA00376238_ERZ650302 | MGnify/ENA primary metagenome ERZ650302 (study PRJEB26733, sample SAMN07839298) | wastewater metagenome | biome: urban; feature: wastewater treatment plant; material: waste water | place: USA: North Carolina | collected 2016-04-28 ... | reverse complement strand
TCAAACCGCCGATTTTGCCTAAAGGGGCAAAAATGGTGATTTTTCATGGGGAAGTCAATCCACCCGATGCCATCATGGGTAAAAGCGGTAAGTGGTATCGTAAAGTATTACCCACTGACTGGATTAGGGATTATTGGTACTGATATCAGTAAAGTAACTCTTTTCATTGCTTAAGCGACTGTTTTCTACTTTATTTGCGAACCCCATGATGCGTCAAAATAATAAATTATTGGGTGCAACACAAATACTAGCTGCTTATCACGCGCAGACTTTTGACTCGCTACAATCACAGTTCATTGGCTTTGATGACTTGTCTATCATCGCAAAGATTTATCATGATAATGCACATTTATGTGATGAAAATGATACTGCCATTTTTAATGCTGTGCAATTACAACATTATGAATCGCAATGCTTTGATAATTTATATCAACATTTACGTTATTTGCAGCTTGAGTTTATTGGTCAGTCAGAGTTGCTGTTTTATCATGCTTTGCTGATTGTCGTTTTGCGACGGGGTTATCAGCCTGAACAGACATTTACCCTATTTGAATTACTTTGGCAGACGCATAACGGCTATTTTTTCGAAAAGCTGTCGTTAAGATGGCTGGTATCTGCAGCCGATACGTTTATTGATTTTAGCGAAAGTCCTTTGCGCCGAGCAATTTTGATGAATGTGGTCAGTGTTATTAATACCCTAAAAATTTATGAGACCCAACGATTTTTATTAACCGATAATCAGGTGCCAATTCCACCTAAAGTGAATGCATTATATGCAAAGCATCAAGTGCTATATGACGGCTTGACCTTTTTTCGCTTAGGGAGTGATGATACGCTTGAGCAGATGCGCAGGCGTTTTTTAAAATTTGAAAAAGTGGATGCATTTGCCACTCAATTTCTTTTAACTGTGTTATATCGATTACATGATACGCCCTCAGCCTTTTCGCTGATTAAACAGCTACATACCGAAGATTGGGGGTATAATTGGTAAGTTTTCCCGATATCAATTGGACGACGCATGAAACAACCAAAATCAAAATGGCAAAATCTTCTTTCCTTTAATCAACATAAAAAGCGTTTTGGCGCAGATAATGTGGCTCAAGATATTGTCAATATAGAGATTAATCAGCTAAAAAGCACCATTATCTCAGGTGAGTTACCGAATTTTACCTATGGTTCGGATAAAGATATTAATAAGCACATCAGTAATCTAAGGGATGAGTTTATCGGACAGCCTGAATTAAATTATTATCAGGCCAAACTTATCGTTTTGATACGCCGTGAATTTCAGACTGATAAGCATTTTGCAGAATTTGAACAGCTTTGGAATAATGAGGCTGATTTTCTATGTCAAAATCTTTCTACCAGGTGGCTTATTTCAGCCTGTGATACCTTTATTGATTATAGCGAAGATGCAACCTTAAAAGCCTTGTTAATGAATGCGGTCATATTAATCAATACCATTAAATTACAAGAAAGCGAGCGATTTTTGACTGACACACAAAATGCGCAAGTTGATGAACGTCGCAAACAGTCATTACAAACCGAGCGGCTCGCATTATTTGATGGAGTGGCAGGATTCGCCGTGGGTACTGATGATACGCTACGTAATATGCGTTGGCGCTTGGATAGATTAACCCAAATGCATCCAATTGGCTGCATCGTTAATGAAATTTTTGACCGTGTACAACTCCAAGATGCCAATACGGTTTATTCGCGCTTTCGGCAGTGGCATACTCGCGATAAAACCGCGTGGTGGAAATATTAGCCAAATTTAAATTTATCGCTTGTCACTTTTTTCTTATAATCTATGCCTAAAAATCTGCCCTTGTATTACCCCTCCCTTATACACAGCCGAGAAAAAATATGTCCATTGATGCACTGGTTATTAATTTAGATACCGCTGAGGCACGTTGGGATTTTCAGCAACGCCAGCTACAACATTTGGGCATTGCCTATCAGCGATTGGTAGCTACTTCAACACAGAGTTTAGATAGTTTGACTTATGAACAATGGGCAAACGATTGGCAACGCAAACTGCGCAAGACTGAAGTTGCTTGTTTCCTGAGTCACTATCGGGCATGGCAAATCGTGAGCGACACAGGAAGACCTTGGTTGATCTTAGAAGATGATGCACTATTATGTGAGCGGTTGCCGCAAGTTTTGGACTCAATTGATATCTATTTGCAGGCTGGATTGTCAGACTCACTTGCCCTTGACCATATCAGTTTTGAAACTCGCGGGCGTAAAAAACTCTTTAGCAGACATCCATTACCGCAAGGCTTGTTTCCTACTAGTTTTGGCATTAACCTTCATCGCCTTTATTTAGATAAGTCAGGTGCTGCAGCATATTTGCTCACGCCAAAAGGCGCTAAAATACTACTAGATACTGTCTCGGCAACGGGTGCAGGTTTGGCAGACGCCCTACTTTGCCATAACGAATCCTTAGTAAGCTTGCAAACGGTGCCAGCCCTTGCCTTGCAAATGGACATGGTGACTCATTATCAGCTTGGGTTGACCACAGATTTAATCCAGAATCTTAGCCAAAGTAGCATCAGCAATTCATCAAATCATAAACCCACTGCTAATAACTTATCTGATACGTTACGTTTTAAACGTCGACGCCTGCTTGCCCAAACACAACGCGCCCATAAACAAATCACTTTTCGGAACACAGCGATTTATCAAGAAATTAAACCGATTCATAGGGATTTTGCGTATCTTAACACCTTAAGCTAACTGCCATGCAGACATAAAATGGTTAGCTTACTAAGTTAAGATAACGTTGAGCAACAGATTTTGGTAACAATTTTTCATTGAACGGATGACTAAAGTAAGCTGGATGATGCATAAGTTGGGTCATTTTTTCTGCTAATGCATCAGCATCATTGACAGGTATAAGATTATTCGATGGCAAAATTTCCGCTGGTCCTGATTCACAATCAGTGCTAATAACAGGTACGTCTAATGCAAGTGCCTCTGCAATTACAATCCCAAAACCTTCGTAAATCGACGATAATACCATGCCTGTGGCTGAGGCTATCCACGGATAGGGATTTGAGTGAAATCCTACAAAAAATACTTTATCACTTATACCAAGTTGCTTTGCTAAAGCTTCACACTCTGCTTGTAAACCACCTTGCCCCACGAGCACTAGAGGTAATAGTTGATCAGTTTCTGCATAAGCCTGCAGCAATAAATGATGATTCTTTTGTTTTTTAAATTTACCCACATGTACCAAATAGCCATTGGTTAAAGCAGGATATTGATTAATAATAGATATTTGCTTAGACTGCAATATAATACTTGGCTGGTCTATTGGATTGTGGATAGCTGTAATCGATAACGTACTAGGAACAATTTTAATAAAATCATCTAAAACACCTTCGCTTACAGTGGCAATGCGTTGTTGCTGATAGACCTTTCTTAATTTATCATCGGACAAATAGGTATGTACTTGTTTTTCTTTAGATAAGGTATTATGAATAACAAATACTCGATTAGGCAGTCGACTAAAAACCAAAGTTTGATCAACTTGCCATAGGTTTGATAAAACTAAAGCTGGTATTGGACTAATATGTTTGACAACATAACTATCAAATTTTTTGGCAAAAAGCGGATGGCGTAAAGACTTTGGTATCCAACGTACCGATTGATAATCTAAAAAATGTACGGGAAATGGCACATCTTCATAATCAATTTGCTTTTTAAAACAAACAATATGAGGCTCATAGCCAAGCTGGCGAAAGCCTTCTGCCACTGTGAGTACAAAACGCTCAGCACCACCGCCTTGTAAACTAAAAATCGCTAGTACTATCTTATTATCATACATCGTACATCTGCTTAATTTGTTCTGACCTAATATTTTTTCGATGCTTTAATAACATACGTTGTAATTTTTGCTTCATTGACAGTTGGTATATCTCATTTCTACCACTTATATCACTGACTACTTCATCAGCTTGAACAATTAGTGGTTTCGATAAAAAGCCTAATTTTAAATATCCGCCACAATATCGCCATACATAATCAATAGGATAATGCATATTTGAAGATGCTAATAAAAAATTCTGTGCTGCTTTCTTAGAAACTAGGTAGCCACTTGTCAAAGCAGGAGGCAATGAGCAAGTACAGACTATAATATCATCCGAAAGTCTATCTAATTCGTAAATTTTCCACTTACCTTGCCAGTCTAATTGCTGCCAAATTTGTTGATTCATTTTTGAACGTTTAACGGAATTTTCATCTTGAAGTAATGTTTTTATAGTTTCATCATTTGGATTGTAAGGTGAGTTAGAAGATAGGTTAATTAAATCAAATTGCTGATAAAATTGCGAATGGTTTAATAGAGTCAATATTTTTTTATCTATGACTGCGTCATCTTCAAGGACTAATGCATAATTTAAATCATTATCAACTATCTGTTGCCAAATAGAGCGATGGGAAGCAGCACAGCCAATCTCACCGTCTCTTATTGGTCGTTTCATTGTCAGCAGGAAATTATGTTCATTAACAAATTCCCTCTCTAAAAGTGTAAGTTTACTTCCATCAATGGCGCTTATCCGCTGTGCATCAAGCTTTAAGTTATTTAACTGGTTTTTTAGCTGTAAATTCCTATCATGTCTTTTATCTAAATTTATATAGAAAATTGGTAGCATACATTCAAATCCTGATAAAATTAAGAAACTTTAATCTCAAAAAATCTTAGATAAAAAACTTTTTTTGCGAGGTTGGGGTAAAGGTACAATATTTTTGATATGATCAAAAGTTGTTGATGGAATAAAATTGCTTGTATTAAATTCATTCTTTAATACATCTTCACAGCGTTTTATAAATAATTCTATGTTTGATTGTAATCTACTTTGAAATAAATGATAAACACTATTAGAATATACTGTTCCAATACCATAATAACCGTATGAGGCTAGCGGCCATGCTCCCTCTTGTGGTTCTTTTTCAAAACATGTTGGAAATAAAGTGCGATATCTTATTCCTTGCTGTTCAGCGACATAAGAGATATTTTCTGCCACATCAGCCTTTGATGGTATAGATTTGAAAGATGGTGATCCTAAATTTTTATAACATTCAACTGAAATAAAAAAGAAAGAAGGTGCTGCATAAATATGGTTAGCTGGTGCTATATGATTAGATACTTGTGCGCAACCTAAAAAACTCTTTTCAGAAATTACATAATCAATCGCAGTATCTATAATTTCTCTATTTAGCGGAATCAAGTCTGGCTCTATAATAGCTACAACTTTACATGATGCATTTGTTAAAACTTCGTCAAGCCACTGACCATGTGGTATATTTTTTTGAGTATACTGAATGTCAATATTAAAATGATGCATTACTTTTCTATGCATTTCTAAAATTTTTGGGTTAAAGTTATCCCAATGAAACGAATGAAATTCAACTTCATTTTCTTTTGCTAGACTCATATTTTCTACTTTGAATATTTAATTAAAGTCATAATATATTATAAAATTCGCTTTTTAATAGATTTATTTTTATAAGTATATGATATATCCTATTCCCGCCAATGCTCTTTCACCCAATCAGTCGGCAAAATAAAATGTCTTAAGTGGCGAAAAGGTCGTTTTCTTGCCGACTCTGAAGTCGCAATTAACTTAATATGCTCTTTGGCGTCATTGGGGTACTCTGTCCGATAACGGCCTTCAATAGCTTCAGGGGGATTCAAAGCACCACCTGCAAAGATAATCACGCGCGCATCTTTTGGCAGCTTTGAGGGCAAAAAGTAATTAATGGGAAACGGACGTTTACATTCAAAGCGAAAATGACGCACCCACTTTCTTGGGAAGAACTCAACACCGCCTGGCGCATTTTTTGTCACAAATCGCTGCTCATAACGATATTTTTCTGCTATCCCTTGTGGATCGGACGCAAATAACTTTTGTAGAGGCGCAAGTGACCCTACAGGAAAGCGAAACAGTGATGTCTGACCTAATTTTTCAAGCGGATTTGTCATATTGCGAGTAAGCATAACTGGATGATTAGGTTCGTATTCAAAAAAAACATCAATATTACCAACGATAACAACATCTAAGTCTAAAAACAGCACATTACCCGTGACATTACCTAATTTTTCACTCCAAAGACGCGACTTTGGCCACTGTCCAGTGGTGCCGACAGGCATTGGATAATCAATAACTGGCAAATCCTGACATTCTACTTCAGGACGAATGCCATCGGTATTGTCGGTAAAGCAAACAAAGCGAAACGGCGGGGTGATATTACGGCTTACCATACCATAGAGCTTATTCACGTATTCGGCAGCAAACTTTTTGCCCCATTTGATACAAATAATTTGCTTAAGCGGGGTGGTTGCACTCGATGTTGTCATGTCACTTCCAAAGTACCGATAATTTTTCAAAAAATAAGGATAGTCATTTTAACATAACTATCCTTTTATTTTCACTTATCTACTTATTTTCACTTATCGACAACTTTACCGATTATTCATCCACGTAGCTGAGCCAATGCGCGTATTTATCATTTTTGCCTTGCACCACATCAAAAAATAGACTTTGCAGTTTTTCGGTGATTTCACCACGCGCGCCGCAGCCAATAACGTGGTCATCATATTCACGAATTGGGGTAATCTCGGCGGCAGTACCTGTCATAAAGATTTCGTCCGCGATATAAAACTCATCACGGGTGATTCTACGCTCATGCACTTTGATGCCCAAGTCCTGTGCAAACTGTATCACCGTGCGACGGGTAATGCCGTCCAATGCACCCCCTGACAAATCTGGGGTATGCAGCTCACCGTCTTTGACCAAAAATAAGTTTTCCCCTGAGCCTTGACAAACATAGCCTTGGGTATCCATCAATACCGCTTCATCATAGCCATGACGGGTAACTTCTTGGTTTGACATGATAGATACTGGATAGTTGCTGACGGCTTTGGCTTTACACATGGTGACGTTTGGATGGTGATGGGTAAAACTTGAGGTTTTTACCCGGATACCTTTTGCCATGCCTTCCTCACCCAGATAAGCGCCCCAAACCCAAGCGGCTACGATGGTGTGAATGCTATTATCTTTGGCAGCGATACCCAATTTTTCAGAACCGACCCAAATCAATGGGCGAAGGTATGCCGATTCAAGGTTATTTTCACGTACCACGGCTTTTTGTGCTTGTAATACTTCTTCATACGAATAGGGTACAGCAAGCTGGAAAATTTTAGCGGAATTTAGCAGACGCTGGGTATGGTCTTCTAGACGAAAAATCGCCGTGCGTCCATCATGAGTTTTGTAGGCTCGAACCCCCTCAAATACGCCCATCCCGTAGTGCAGTGTATGGGTTAATACGTGGATTTTGGCATCACGCCAGTCTACCATGTTGCCATCCATCCAAATAAAACCATCACGGTCTGCCATGCTGGGAATTGTTGCCATTGATTACTCCTAGTGTTTTGTTTGAAATAAAAAGTACTTTGTTTAAATAATTTGTTTGAAATAAAAATTGATGTTACATCTATTCTGGTCGTTGCCCAATCAAGCGATGCCATTGTTCATCAACAAAATTACGTAGCTCATGCCACTGGGCTTCATCCACCAGTATCGGCTGCTCTGCCAAAGCCAAGCGATGCGTCATACTGCGGATGCGAAGATAAGCGTGCGTTAGCTGTTGGCATATTTCGGTTTCGATAATACCTGTTTTGGCAAGCGCTTCAAAGATACGCACATTGTCACTCCAAACTGCCAACGCAGGATAACGATTGGCATACGCCAAGACAGCAAACTGGGCAATAAATTCAATATCAACCAATCCGCCTGCATCTTGTTTCAGATGAAATAACCCTTGCTGCTTGGTGTGCGGCTTGCTGCCCAAATGGTCTTGCATCTTATGCCGCATGGTGGATACTTCGATACGGACACTGTCTTTATCACGCGGCAGACACAATACTTCTTTACGAATTTGGTCAAATCGCGTCATCACCCGGCTATCCCCGCAAATGGCACGTGCGCGAACCAACGCTTGGTGTTCCCAAGCCCAAGCTTTGTGCATTTGGTAAAGTTCAAACGCATGGGTAGATACTACCATCATACCTGCTTGACCCGAGGGGCGCAGGCGCATATCAATCTCATAGACACGACCATCGCGCGTTTGGGTGGTCAAATAATTCATCAGTTTTTGGGCAAGGCGTGCGGCAAACTTCATACCGCTGATGGGTTTTTCACCGAGTGTCATCGCTTCTTCATCAATGTCATGAATAAACACAAGATCAAGATCTGAGCTATAACTCATCTCAAGCCCGCCAAGCTTACCATAACCGATAATCGCAAAGCCATTATGCGCTTCACTCACAGGCTCGCCTTGGGCATTGACAGGATATCCATGTTTTTTTACCAATTCACCAAATACCCGTTGCAACGCTTTTTCAAGTACCACTTCAGCGATAAAGGTGAGTGAATCAGAGACTTTCATCAACGGTCTATCCGCCAACACATCACTCGCCGCCACTGCCAAGACTTGGGTTTTTTTGAAAAAACGAAAGGCATTGAGTAGCCCTTCTTCATCATTAGGCTCTACCCGTAACAACTGCTGACGCAGAATATCACTAAGTTCTGCCTTGTCAGGTAAATGACGGTATTTTTCACGGATAAATGAATCCAGCAAAACAGGATAACTTACCAATTCGCTCGCAATCCAAGGGCTTGCTGCCAACATGGGAATCAATTTGGCGGCTGCCGTTGGGTTTTCGGCAAACATGACCAAATAAATTGACCGACGACTTACTGCCTCTAGTAGTGTCAACATTCTAGGTAACGCCACGTTGATTGCATCTTCGCTTAAATCAGAATGTAACAACCCATTGATTAGAATCGGATAAGCGGCATTTAAGCGAGTTTTGGCTTCTTCACTAAGCCCTGTGATGAGCTTACTTTGCCAAAACTGGCTTAATTTATCTTTATTGTCAGCGCTTAATTTTTGCTCAAGCTCAGATAAATTGTGCTGATGATCCACTTGTAGTTGTTCATCAGACTGTTGGCGATCACTGACCAGCTCGTCAAAAGGTATTTTTACCGTTTGGCGGTATTCATTGAGTTTGGCTAACAATGCCGCCCAATCGGCAAACCCCAATACTTGGGCAAGCTGATGTCTCTGCATGGCATCTTGAGGTAATCGCTGGGTTTGTTCATCATTGATGGCTTGGATACCATGCTCTAATCTGCGTAAAAAACGATAGGCTTGTGCCAATTGCTCATGAGTCACCGCATCGATAAAGCCATGTTTTTCCAGTTGGCTCATCGCTTGTAGGCAGTTTTTTACTCTGATATCACTGACACGCCCGCCATAAATCAACTGAAACGACTGCACGATAAACTCAATATCACGAATACCCCCCGCACCCAGTTTGACATTGTCGGTATCTTGACGTTGTTCGACTTGGTTTTGAATCAGCGATTTCATCTCACGTAGTGCGGCAAAGGCACTATAATCAACATAATAACGAAATACAAACGGCTTGATAAGGGCTTCTAAGCTATCGCTAAAGGTGACAGGGTTGACGATTCTGGCTTTTAGCCAAGCAAATCGCTCCCACGCCCGTCCATGTTGGGCAAAATATTTTTCCAGTGCCGATAAATGAATTGCCAAGTCACTGCCATCGCCCCAAGGACGAAGGCGCATATCAATGCGAAATACAAAACCATCTTGGGTGTTTTTATCAAGCAGATTGATGATGCCTTGACCCCATTTGGTAAAAAATTTCTTGTTGTCGATGGATTTAGCAGCTTTTGACCCTTGTTGTTTTAACGGGTCAACCACCGTCTCACCTTGCCCCTGATGAACAAAAATCAAATCGATATCGCTTGATAAGTTGAGCTCTTCTGCTCCCATTTTACCCATGGCGATGATGGCTAAATCATCCTTTTGCGGTTTATTTTTTTCATCAAAAAAATACGGCTCGCCATAGCGACTGATTAAATCTTGATACACATAGTCTTTGGCAAAGATAAGACAATAATCGGCAAATTTTGATAGCTCCCATGTCAGCTGCTCTAGGCTAATCAGATTTAATGCATCTTGCCAAATCCAGCGCACCATCAACAAATTACGTAGATGACGCAGCCCCCTCATAACGGCTGCTTCATCCGCCAATTGATAATCTTCATCTAGCGTATAATCGCGTATTAAATCTTTGATATGTTGGACATCGAGCGTTTGGGTAAGCGGATAGCTTTTTAAAAAGCTTTGTACAACGTTTGTTTTAGTCTGCCAATACTGATAGCCAAAATTACTAGCTTGCTGTAATACAGCGATTTGTTCCATCGTCGGTAAGAGTTGCGGCATTCTAATTTCCGTATGGCAAATAAATAAACAGACTAAATAAACAGACCCAGCTCATCGTGGTATATAAAATTACTAAGCATTCACGCTTGCGTATCGATACAATCAATCTTGTCCAATCAAGTTTGTACAATTAAGCCAACTTTGTACCATCAGGAAAGAAATTTAGCACTTAGGCTTGATTAACTGTAGTTGATACGGGGTATTTTGCTCAACCTTACATTGTTTAAAATTATCCTTATAGCCTAGCACAAACCGCTATTGTTGCAAATTTTTTTAGCACACAAACCTATAAATACTCGTTTGCGCGTAACAAAATGTTTGTCATAGAAATAAAAACGTAAAAAATATTGGTAGTTATCAAATTTTCATATATGATGAAAAAAACAAGAAAGTAAAAGTCAATAAATTTATGTGAATATTCGGTCTATATTTTTTTGTGACCCTGATATCAATCGCATGTGACTAATTTTTTAGCCGCATGTTCAATTGTAAAAAAACCAACACATTTATACTATAAACTATTTAAATCATTGAATTTTTTATTACAACCAACAATCACAACCAACAAGGAGCGTACTGTGATGACAACGGACAACCCAACTGCAAATAAAAAAATTGCCCTCGTAACAGGTGCGCTAGGTGGTATTGGCACCGCTATTTGTCATGCGCTAATCCAAGCTGGCTATCACATCATTGCAACCTACACCCCTAAAGCGGACAGCACGGTCAACCGCGGCGAAGCTTGGTTAGAAGAAGAAGGCTTGAATGCCAGCGATTTCACCTTTGTTGAGACCAATCTCACTGACCATGAAGCCGCCACCAAAGCCATTGTTGATGCAATTGAAAAAGCAGGTCACATTGATGTGTTGGTAAATAACGCAGGTATCACCCGTGATACGACTTTCAAAAAAATGACTTATGAGCAATGGTCAGAGGTGATTGATACCAACTTAAAATCACTATTCACGGTCACCCAACCCGTTTTTAACAAAATGCTTGAGCAAAAATCTGGGCGTATTGTGAGTATTAGCTCAATTAATGGCTTAAAAGGTCAGTTTGGGCAAACCAACTACTCAGCCACCAAGGCAGGTATCATCGGCTTTAGTAAAGCGTTGGCACAAGAAGGCGCTAAATCTGGGGTGACCGTTAACGTGGTTGCACCGGGTTATACGGGTACTAAAATGGTGATGGCGGTGCCTGAAAAAGTAATGGAAAGCATCAAAGCAGGCATCCCAATGGGTCGTCTCGCCCAACCGGAAGAGATTGCCGCTGCCGTGGTGTATTTGGTCAGCGATGGCGCTGCTTATATCACAGGTGAGACCATCAATATAAATGGCGGTCAATACATGCACTAATGAGCTTGCCATTATCAGTTATAAACTAAATCGGTTATAAACTAAAAAAGACCAGTCATCGTGACTTGGTCTTTTTTGTTGTGTGACAACATTGCTGATAACCATTAACTTGCTAGTAACTTAGTTGGCTGTCAATTTTTTTACGCCATCTGCCGTTGCCATCAGTAAGATATCAGCGTGCTGTGCGCTAAATAACCCATTACATACCACTCCTACGATATTGTTTAACTTTGCTTCAAACGCTGCTACCTTCTCACTGTCCAAGCCAATATCTAAGCCATAAACATCCAAAATCAAATTGCCATAATCGGTGACAAATCCTTCACGGTAGACCGGCTCACCGCCAAGCTGTACTAACTCACGTGCCGCATATGAGCGCGCTTGCGGCAACACTTCAATCGGTAGTGGAAAGCCAACGCCTAATTGCTGCACCCATTTACTTTCATCAACCAGGCAAATAAACTGCTTAGATGCGGCGGCAACAATTTTTTCACGGGTTAAAGCGCCGCCACCGCCTTTGACTAGCTGTAAGTGCTCGTTCACTTCATCGGCACCATCAATATATAAGTCTAACTCGCCCGTGAAATTTAAATCCATCACCTCAATACCAAGCGCTTTAAGCTTATCTTCGGTGACTTTTGAACTTGCCACAGCGCCCTTTAGGTTAACTTTTGGCAATAATTCAATGAGGCAGTTGACGGTACTGCCCGTCCCCACGCCCAAAATCATGCCTGATTCGATATATTTTAACGCGTCTGCTGCCACGGCTTGTTTTTGTTGTTGTTGCGTGCTTGCATTCATCGTACTCATAGACCCAGCCTTGTTAGGAATTTATCAAAAAAACAGATAGAAAACTTAATGCTATCAATTACCCAACTTATTTTACCGTAAAAGCACTTGCAAGCTAAACCCTAAAGTCCTAATCTAATCACTTATTTTTTACTTCTCTAATGATTTGCTGTGTTTTGATTATGAAAGTACACAGAGCGTAAAAATAAATTTTCAAACGTATTTTTCAAACTTAGGTCATTATTATGTTATCAGATTGGGTACGCCTTATCCTTCAAGCGACCGTGTATGATGCTGCTATTCAAACGCCGCTTGAACCCGCCAAAAAACTCAGTGAACGGTTTAACAACGATATTCGTTTTAAACGGGAAGATTTTCAGCCAGTGTTTTCTTTTAAGCTGCGGGGTGCCTACAATCGAATTAGCCAGTTAAGCGAAGTAGACAAAGCCAAAGGCGTGATTTGTGCCTCTGCCGGCAACCACGCGCAAGGCGTCGCCTTCTCGGCTAGCCGCTTGGGACTCAATAACATTATCGTGATGCCAACCACCACGCCCGATATCAAAGTCAGTGCCGTCAAGTCCTTGGGCGGTAATGTGGTGCTATATGGCGATAGTTTTGATGAATCTAACCGCTATGCGATTGAACGCGCCCAGACCGATGGCTTGACCTTTATCCCGCCGTATGACGATGAACTAGTCATCGCAGGTCAAGGTACCATCGCCATGGAGCTGGTACAACAATGGCGTAAAATGGAATATGTGTTTGTTGCCGTTGGTGGCGGTGGCTTAATCTCAGGTGTGGCAGCGTTTTTGGGGGAAGTTGCACCGCATGTCAAAGTCGTAGCCGTAGAGCCAGAAGAAGCAGCCTGTTTGAAAATCGCGCTTGATACCGGTGAACGAAAGCGCTTACCCCAAGTGGGGTTGTTCGTCGATGGGGTGGCAGTCGCGCAGCTGGGTGAGATACCGTTTGACGTCTGCCGTATGCCAAAAAGCAATAACTCAGGTCCCGTGGTCGAGCCTGATGTGGTCACTTGTAGCAATGATGAAGTGTGTGCGGCGATTAAAGACGTGTATGATGAAACCCGCACCATCGTCGAGCCTGCAGGCGCATTAGCGGTCGCGGGTATGAAAAAATACATTGAAGATCATAACCTACAAGGCAAAAACTGTGTGGCGATTTTATGTGGTGCCAACATGAATTTTGACCGGTTACGCTATATCGCTGAACGTACCGAAATTGGTGAGAAAAAAGAAGCGATTTTTGGGGTGACCATTCCTGAGCGCACAGGCGCCTTTTTGGATTTTTGCCGCTCACTCAAAGGTCGCAACATCACCGAATTTAACTACCGCATCAATACCAACCCCAACTACGCCCATCACGCTGCCAATATTTTTGTCGGTATCGCCCTCAAAGAAGGGGAAAAAGAGCGCAAAGCAATCCACCAGTTACTCAATGAAGCCGATGATGCCGCGATTGACTTGACCGATGATGAAGTCGCTAAGACCCATATTCGCTATTTAATCGGCGGACACGCGGGATTAAAAGACGAGCAATTATTTCGCATTGAATTTCCCGAGCGTCCTGGCGCGCTGCTCAACTTCCTTGAAAAATTGGGCTCACAGTTTAACATTTCTTTATTCCACTATCGTAATCATGGGGCGGCTGAAGGGCGTATCTTAGCGGGCATTCAAATGGGTGAGCAAACTGCCGAGCAATTACTTGCCAAGCTGCAAGACATTGGCTATGAGTGCGAAAACCTCACCGATAACTTGGGCTATCGCTTATTTTTACAATAATTGTCAATGGTTTGGATAAAAAAGGTGTCATCGTGGCGCCTTTTTTTGTGCCAAGTTTTTTATGCCAAGCCATACACAAAATTCGCTAAATTTCAGCGCGGTACATAGCAAAAATAGCCATTTTCTGCTAATCTCAATACTTAAAACTTTATAATTTACCTGATAGTCTCACTGATAAATTAATTAAAAAATTCTGCTATAAGACAACCACTATGTCATCAAAAAAACGTTTTTTAAAACTTGCCGGTATGACTGCCAGTATCGCAGGGAAAGCAGCTAAAAATTCTATTAAGTCTTTTGCAGGCTCTGAAGAAGATAAACTCACAGCCCGTAGCGAAATGCTGCAAACCGTGGGGCTGCAAATCGCCGACACCTTAGGCGAAATGAAAGGCGCGGTGATGAAAGTGGGTCAAATTGCCTCGCAATATAAAGATGTGTTCCCACCTGAAGTCTCAAAAGCGCTGGAGAAATTACAAAAAGACGCGCCGCCCATGCCGTTTGCCGTCATCAAACAGCAGGTTGAAAAAGAATTGGGGCAACCGATTGAGACGTTGTTTGCCCAGTTTGAGCAATCACCCTTTGCGGCAGCCTCTATCGGTCAAGTCCATAAAGCGGTGTTGCCAACCGGTGAAGCGGTCGTAGTCAAAGTCCAATACCCTGACGTTGATACCAGTATCGATAGTGACTTAAAACACGTTCGCTTGGCGCTTAAGATAACTGGCGTGCTCAATATGGATAAAACCTTGCAAGATAAAATTTTTGCAGAAATCCGTGATAGCCTGTATGACGAGCTTGACTACAGCAAAGAAGCCCATAATTTGGCAATTTTTGGCAGTTTTCACAGTGATGATGATGGGCTGATTATCCCCAAAGTTTTTCATAGCCATTCGACCAAACGTATTTTAACCCTATCACAAGAACTGGGTGAAAAGCTCGAAGTGGCTGCCACTTGGGATAATGACATCAAGCAAAAAATCGCTACTCGCTTATTTGACTTTAGTGCCGGTCAATTGTTCAAACTGTATCGCCTGCATTGTGACCCCCATCCAGGTAACTTTGCGTTTCGCCCTGATGGCTCGGTCATTGCCTATGACTTTGGTGGTATCAAATCTTACAGTCATGACGAAGTTGCGTTATTCAAACGCTTTGCCATCCACTGCCTGAGCGGTGATATAACAGCGCTTGAGCAAGATTTGGTCAGCATTGGCATCAAAAAAGACAATGATGGACCACTTCCCACAGACTTTTATGACGATTGGTTGCAGATTGGTCTGACCCCGTATGGTTTTACGCAGTTGTTTGATTTATCCAGACACGCGCCTTATGACTTTGCCACCAGCCAAACCCATTTTCAAGCGATTGCCAAAGCAAAAGAGTCGCTTAAATACTGGCAAAGCTTTCAACCTGCCCCACTGACCATGATGCTTGATCGAACCATTTCTGGACAGTATTGGAACTTGGTCAATTTAAAAGTAACCATTGATTTAAGTGAGTTGATACACCGCTATATTGATTTGCCGACATTGCCACGACCTGACGACTCGCCTCGCCCTTAGGTTTGATTTTAACTTTCAATAACATTTCCTGCGATGACATAGGCACAACCCCCTATCAAAAATCGGGGTTGCTCGTTTATAATAGCGCACGCAAAATTTTGAAAATCAAATTGTTACGTTAGATAGTTAGATAAAGGATACACTCATGGCCGGACATTCCAAGTGGGCAAACATCAAACACCGTAAAGCCAAACAAGATGCGGCAAAAGGTAAAGTCTTTACCAAAATCATTCGTGAGCTGGTCTCTGCTGCCAAACAAGGTGACCCAGACCCAGCGAGTAACCCACGTTTGCGTGCGGCGGTGGAAAAAGCCAACTCAGTTAATATGACCAAAGACACGGTAAAACGGGCGATTGAACGTGGTGCAGGCGGCGGTGATAATGACAACATGCAAGAAATCACCTATGAAGGCTATGGCTTGGGCGGTGTTGCGGTGATTGTCGAGACCATGACGGATAACCTCAACCGTACCGTTGGCGAAGTGCGTCATGCCTTTAGCAAAAATGGTGGCAATTTGGGTACATCAGGCTCAGTGGCTTATATGTTTAGCAAACGCGGTGAAATTACCTTTGATGATGTGTCACTAGAAGACACCATCATGGAAGTCGCACTTGAAGCAGGGGCAACCGATATTGAAAATAACGGTGATAGCATCACCGTGGTCACTGAGCCAGAGAATTTCGGTGACGTGATGGATGCCTTAGAAAAAGCCGGTTTAAAATCCGACAACGCAGAAGTGACCATGTCCCCTTCCACCATGGCGGATGTCACTGATGTCGAAGATGCTAAAAAAATTATGAAAATGATTGATATGCTAGAAGATTTGGACGATGTACAAGAAGTCTATACCAATGTCAACTTTACTGATGATGTCATGGAACAACTCGATGACTAAATGAAATTTTTCAGCACAAAAAAGGCTAAATGTAGATTTAGCCTTTTTTATTTAGCAACTTGTAATAGTGTTGTGGTGGGATACAAGGTTAAAAATACGCGATTAAACTCACTACCGTGATGTAATACTTCACTTGTGTCAAAAGTTAATACGCCCTTTTCTTGCTGTTCATTAGTATGAATCAATAACCACACTTCATCCAACGCCCTTTTTTTGTGGTAGGCTTGGACTTTATGCGCTTTTTTGCTCATCACCGCATCAATATCACTTTGATTGATGTAGGAATCAATCGGTAAATCTTCATTTTCATCTGCCATATCGGCAAAAAACGCACTGGGTAACCAACGCATGGTTTTGGCAATACTGTTTTGCAATTTGCTACTGAGCGTAGGATGTGGCAAATCATGGGATGGCTCGATAAATTGCTGCGATATATTTGAAATATTACGATTATCAATGTTTTGCCAATTGGCCCAATTAGCCCAATTGGTTTTGATACCTACTATCTCGCCCGCACCATTAAACTGTGTTGGTGTCAATTTGGTTGACAACTGTAATAGCGACTGCCAGTACCAACGTTTTAACATTAAATTGTCATTACCGAGTCTATCGCGTAGTCTTGGCAAAGTCGTTAATTCGATGCCAATTGCGTATTCACCTTTGTCACAATAAAAAATACAGGTAAAATCTGGCTCATTACCATCATCCGTACCTGAGATGGTTTTGGCAGGATGCAAATGCAGCATGGCTAAAAAATGCACCAAATACACCCACTCGCGCTGGCGTTTTAGCTGATTTTGCGACATCCGTATGATGCTTGGCGAATTTTTTTTATTCCCTGTCATCCATTAATTACCTGTAGCTTATTCAATTTACCCAGCTTAATGTTTCTTTGATTAAAATATATCAAGAAAATTTTACTCACTTCAACACTTTAGCTTATCAGTTCAATACGTCAAATGCATGACAATAATCAGAACGATTTTGGGGTCTGTGTGTGTTTTTAGTAATTTATCTGACTATTATGACATTTAGCCTTGTATTTTAAGCTACTAACCTTATATAATTCACAGTTCATTTGGGGATGTTCTGGCTTCGACGCTGGTAATGAAACTCAATGATGCATGTCGAGTGAGTATGTCCACTCGTAAATAAAATATACATTTTAAACTAGTCGCAAACGACGAAACTTACGCTCTAGCAGCCTAAGGGCTGCTTGGGACGGCACAGATTGCCATTGGTCTGGTTGCTCTCCTTGAAGCGAACGCACGATGGATAGCTTAAATTGTTGTCTCGCCAATTTGAGCAAAACTTAAGAGGCTCGTGGTTGGCATCCTGACTGTCGGTTCGCCAACCATTAAAGCCATAGACAGAATCTAAACATGTAGAGTCATGGGCGTAGTGCTGGCGGACGCGGGTTCAACTCCCGCCATCTCCACCAATTACCTAAAAACACATTGCAACACAACGCAATACATCAACTAAAAAGGCTTAAACTTCAATAGTTTAGGCTTTTTTAATGCCTATTATTTGCTATGTTGGCATACCTATAGTAAACTCATTTTTGTATATCTATATGTATATCTATCTGTTAGATAAAACGGATATACAAGTTCGACTTTCAGATATACAAGTTCGATTTTGAGATATACAAATGAAACGCCAAGATATCAAGAAAAGACCACTATCAGATACTGTTATTGCTAACCTAGAAGCCGAAGCAACGCTTTACCGTGAAAAGGATAGTCAAAACTTATATTTGCAGGTCAAGCCGACAGGTGCAAAAAGCTGGGTGATGCGCTACAAAAAGTCTAGCGGTCAATGGGGCTGGCATGGTTTAGGCGCATATCCGCTTGTGACTGGTGCAGTCGCTAGAAAGAAGTATCAAGATAAACTTTTAGAGCTTGCCAGTGGTGCAGATGTATTGACAGTGAAGCAGCTTGACCCAAACGCTAAAACCTTTCAGACGGTTGCGCTTGAATGGTATAACGAGCCATCAATCCAAAAACTAGACGATAGCACCAAAACAAAATATTTAGGTATTTTAGAAAAACATATATTCCCAACTATGGGTAATAAAGATATTTCAACAATCAGCCGTCAAGTTTGGCTTACCTTTTTTCGCGAGCTACAACAAACGGTCAATCCTAAGACTGGTAAACCTATCATTGAGCAATCTAACCGCGCGTTACAAGTCTGTGACCGTATTTACCGCTTTGCTATTACTGAAAGTATCGCAGGCGTTACCGCAAACCCATTAGACCACTTGCACGAGCGATTAGACAAACACGAAAGCCAAGTGATGCCGCACGTTAGTGAAAATGAACTCCCTACCCTATTAAAAGACATTGCCACTATTCCAAGCGATGTTACGCGCTTAGGCATACAGTTATTAAGCCATTTATTTTTGCGCCCCAACGAAGTGCTAGACGGTAAGTGGTGCGAGATTGATTTAGACGCGCGACTTTGGGAGATACCGGCCGAGCGCATGAAAAAGCGCAGAACGCACCTTGTACCTTTATCCGACCAAGTTATAGCGATGCTAACAGAACTTAAGGCAATCACTGGCTATGATGAAATGCTATTCCCTAGCCGCTCAAACGGTAAAGACCGTCACGCACGATTTAGACAAGCGTTAAAGCGTAAAGGTTATGACGGCAAACAGACGCTACACGGTTTTAGACATATTGCTAGTACCAAGTTCAATAACTTCACCGATGATGACGGCAAGAAATTTGATGAGCGCGTGATTGAGTTCGCCTTGTCGCACAAAGTCGCTGGGGTAAAAGGCGTTTATAACAAAGCCGAATATTTAGACGATAGAACCAAGCTTAATCAGTGGTATTCAGACTGGTTAGACAGTTTAGTGAGTAAATGATGCAGTAATAACCGTTTTGCAAGGCTAGGAGTAATTACCCGAACGGCAGGCAGTCGCACCAAGCCAGCCAACGCCTTGCACCCTCTTTGATTGGTGCGTATGGTGCGAGTGATGTTACTTAAAAAATATGTTTCTTTAAACGAAGCAATTAGTTACCTTGAAAGTGAATGCGGCTTTAAAACTGATAGACCATTGCAAGAACAAGTTAAGGATATTGTTCAAATAGCTAAAGATAATGAAATGAAGTTATACGTTCATTATACAGGAGAAGTCAAATTAGTTAAAAATTATACCAGAGGTAATTTAACTCAATTTACAGATGAATGTTGCACAGTTTACCTTAATGCAATTTATGAAACTTTATATGGTTGTCCGATTGGTGAGAGTATTTCAAAAATTGAACTTGGAGAATTAGAGGTTACATTATGGATTTATTATAAGGTGCATGAATGGATAACTTTACCAAGGAGCAAAAATTCTAAATATACATTTTATGACTACTCCGATATAGACCATTCAAAAGAAACGATAATTAAATTCAACATGAATGATGAAAACAAACCTACATTTTCAGATATAAGAATTTTATCTGATGACCTAATCGATTTAGTCAAAAACATTAATTTCAAAAATTCTGATTTATATGAGAAAAATAAGTATCTCGAACAAGAACTAAAAAAAGCGAATGAGCGTATCACTGATTTACTAAAAAATCAGTCAGACCTAAACTTACCAGCCGATGAAGGGCAAGGAGATAGCTTTCTTATATTGGGTGCGATAATGGAAACAATGAATGACTTTATGAGTCCTTTGATATACCTGTCAAGTGTAGAAAAATATCCTGTGTCCATAGCATTAAAAATGTCAATGGACAACAGTGCGGTAGTACAGTGGAATCAGGTAATGGCAGCCATGCTGCTGACGCTCATCCCTCCGGTAATCATCGTGTTAGCCATGCAGCGTGCCTTCGTACGTGGCCTGGTCGATAGTGAGAAATAAAAATGGCTGGTTTAAAACTACAGGCAGTAACCAAAAGCTGGGACGGCAAAACCCAGGTGATTAAACCGCTGACGCTGGACGTCGCGGACGGAGAATTTATCGTGATGGTTGGCCCATCCGGCTGCGGTAAGTCAACGCTGCTACGGATGGTGGCCGGGCTTGAACGGGTGAGCGGCGGCGATATCTGGATTGATAATAAACGCGTCACCGAAATGGAGCCTAAGGATCGCGGCATTGCGATGGTCTTTCAGAACTACGCGCTCTACCCACATATGAGCGTGGAAGAAAACATGGCCTGGGGGCTGAAAATCCGCGGGATGGGCAAGGAGCATATTGCTGAGCGGGTGAAAGAGGCGGCGCGTATTCTCGAGCTGGGTGAGCTGCTCAAACGTCGTCCGCGCGAACTT
>ERZ650302.535-NODE-535-length-21026-cov-44.920032_pt1 | contig 21026 bp, 15 predicted proteins | sample MGYA00376238_ERZ650302 | MGnify/ENA primary metagenome ERZ650302 (study PRJEB26733, sample SAMN07839298) | wastewater metagenome | biome: urban; feature: wastewater treatment plant; material: waste water | place: USA: North Carolina | collected 2016-04-28 ... | reverse complement strand
AAATCATCGAATGAATTTACAAAACACAGCAATACCTATTACCGATGATTATGAAGTGGACATCATTAAGTTGTTCTCAATCATGGCGGTAGTATATGGTATTATCGGTATGGCAGTTGGGGTGTTCATTGCATCACAATTGGCATGGCCTGCCCTCAATTTTGGTATCCCTTGGCTAACATTTAGCCATTTGCGTCCATTGCACACCAACGCGGTGATTTTTGCATTTGGTGGTTGTGCGTTATTCGCAACTTCATATTATATTGTTCAAAGAACGTGTAAAACACGTTTATTCGCACCTTATCTAGCCTGGTTCACCTTTTGGGGATGGAACCTTGTTATTGTTGGCGCAATTATTACCCTACCCTTGGGTTTAACCTCAACTAAAGAATATGCTGAGCTTGAATGGCCCATTGATATTTTAATTGCCGTGGTGTGGATATCTTATGCTATTGTGTTCTTTGGTACATTATTGAAACGCAAAACCTCGCATATCTATGTTGCCAACTGGTTCTTTGCTGCATTTATTTTGACCATTGCGTTACTACACATCGTCAATAGTATGGCAATCCCTCTGAGCTTTTGGAAGTCATATTCATTGTTTGGCGGTGCGACTGACGCTATGGTGCAATGGTGGTATGGTCACAACGCCGTAGGTTTTTACTTAACAGCCGCCTTTTTGGGTATGATGTATTATTTTGTGCCTGTACAAATCGGTCGTCCTGTTTACTCTTATCGTTTATCTATCATCCACTTTTGGGCGTTAATTGCGTCTTATATGTGGGCGGGTGGTCACCATCTTCATTATTCAGCACTCCCTGACTGGGCACAGTCTTTAGGTATGGTATTCTCTATCATTTTATTTGCGCCTTCATGGGGCGGTATGATTAATGGTGTACTTACCTTATCTGGTAGCTGGGACAAACTTCGCACAGACCCTATCATTCGTTTCTTGATTGTTGCATTGTCATTCTATGCGATGTCAACGTTTGAAGGTCCGATGATGTCAATCAAAACCGTCAATGCGTTATCCCACAATACTGACTGGACCGTTGGTCACGTGCATTCTGGTGCGTTAGGCTGGGTTGGTATGGTTACGGTTGGTTCATTATATGTATTGATTCCACGTATTTGGAACAAACAAAAAATGTATTCAACTGATTTAATCACCACGCATTTTTGGCTGGCGACGGCAGGTACTATTTTCTACATCGTATCGCTTTGGATTTCAGGTATTGGTCAAGGTATGATGTGGCGTGCTACAAATCCAGATGGAACGCTGGTGTATAGTTTCGTTGATACTGTCTTGTTCTCACACTATCCTTACATTGGTCGTGCATTTGGTGGTTTCTTGTATGTCTCAGGTATGGTCGTCATGGCTTACAACGTCTACAAAACTATCACGATGCCAAGCACTAAAACTGTTGAAGTTGCGGATACCACTACACCTGTAGTAGAAACTGCTACCGCAAAACAGATTTAAGGAGAGACTCATGCAAATCAATCACGAAATTATTGAAAAAAACACGGGTCTTTTAGTTATCCTAATTGTTGTGTCTATCAGCTTTGCCACTTTGGTAGAAATCGTGCCATTGATTTATGCCAAAGAGGTAAACCAACCTTTGCCCAATATGAAGCCATGGACTGCCCTTGAGATGGAAGGTCGTGATATTTATATTCGTGAAGGCTGTCACGTCTGTCATACCCAAATGGTTCGTCCTCTTCGGGCGGAAGTGGAACGTTATGGACCTTATTCGCGCGCTGCTGAATCCGCTTGGGATCATCCCTTCTTATGGGGTTCCAAGCGTACTGGACCTGATCTTGCGCGTGTTGGTGGACGTTACTCTGATGACTGGCAACGCGAACACTTAATTAACCCACAATCATTGGTACCTGAATCTGTGATGCCACCATTTGCTTGGTTAGCAGAACGAGACGTTAACCCTGAAAAAGTGCAAGCAAAAATGCGTCTATTCCGCGACCATTTCGGTGTGCCATATAGCGATGCTGATATTGCCGGTGCACCTGATGCGGTACAAGGTAAAACTGAGCTCGATGCTGTTGTTGCGTATTTACAACAACTGGGCACTGCAATGAAAGGTCAACGTTAATGCTGGGCACATTACACAGTATCGCAACGGTCGCAGCGTTTATCGCATTTATTGCGATTGTTTGGTGGGCTTACTCACCAAAGAATCGCAAACGATTTGAAGAAGATGCAAAACTTGCGTTAGATGACGAAGACCTAACAGACGCATCACAACGCAATAAGGATAAAAAATGAGTGGATTTTGGAGTTTTTGGATAACCCTATTTTCCATCGGTTGTTGGGCTTGGATTTTGTACTGGTTAGTCGGTGTATTGGGTTATCGCCCAACCATGTCGGATGACGGTACCACAGGTCATGAATACGATGGTATCCAAGAGTTTGACCGTCCATTACCAAAATGGTGGTTAGCAATCTTTTGGGGTTCATTAGCTTGGGCATTACTATACATGCTATTGTTCCCATCAATATTGCCAGGCTCATGGAAAGGTATCACTACGGTAAAAGTAGATGGTCAAGATGTTCCTTGGACCAGTGCTAATGAATTAGCATCCGATCTTGAGCGCAATAATGCCGTATTTACTGGCACGTTCAATGATAAAATCTTAAAAGACAAAGCGGTAACGGCACAAATTGATAGCCTTGCTAAATTACAAGCGCAGCAAGCTAAAAATGCACAGCCCAATGCTGAATTAAAATCGCAAATTGATAAAGGTATTGTAGGGCTGGCACCTGCCGTTCTAAAACTTTCTCAAGATCCACAAGCGATTAAAATTGGTCAGCGTTTGTTCTTACAAAACTGTTCAGTGTGTCATGGCTCACAAGCGCATGGTGCACCCGGTTATCCAAACTTGACGGACAATGACTGGATTTATGGCGGTACACCCGATAAAATCTTGTTAACCCTAAATCATGGTCGCGTCGGTGGTATGCCAGCTTGGAAAGCGCAGATTGGTGAGGATGGTGTTCGCGCCGCAGCTGAATATGTACTATCATTGTCACCAGGCAAGGGCTTAAAAGAAAATGGTCAGTTGAACCAAACTTTGGTTAATCAAGGTAAGGCTATTTTTGATACCAACTGTGCGGTATGTCATGGTAAAGATGGTAAAGGTAACCCTGATGTCGGTGCGGTGAATCTTACGGATGACACGTGGTTATATGGTGGCGACCGTGAAACGGTTCGTACGACGATACGTAATGGTCGTGCCGGTGTGATGCCACATTGGGATACCAAACTGGGTAACGAGCGTATTATGTTATTGGCAGCGTATGTTTATTCCTTAAGCGATCACAAACAAGACGCTTCTGTGATGACGCCAACCACTGTTGTTAATAAAGAACGTGGTGTAGCCTCTACCCCAGTTGAAACTGCAAATGCGGTAAAATCTGCGGTTGCTAGCGCGGTAAAATAATTTTTACCTGCCACTTAAAAAAGCGAGTTTTATTACTCGCTTTTTTATTGGGGATTGACTTGTCCCTCTTTACTTGCCTAGTTTTACATGCCTAGTTTTTCAAAGGCAGCTTCATCAAAACCAATGATTAACTCATTGTCTGAGACGACAATCGGGCGCTTAATCATACTTGGCTGCGCTATCATCATATCTAACGCAGCATCCACATCTTGCTTTATTTGGGCTTTTTGCGCATCGCTAAGTTTGCGGTAGGTTGTGCCCTTGGTATTTAATACCTTATCTATACCTGCTCGCTTTACCCAATGGGCTAATGTCGTTTTGTCTATCACCTGTTTTTTATAGTCAAAAAATTCATACTCCAAACCCAGTGCAGTTAATTTATCAAACGCCTTTTTCATGGTGCTACAGTTTTTGATACCATAGAGGGTGATGCTCATATTGCCTCCTTTTTTTATCGCAATTTTTACGGTTTTAGGCTATGCTATGGGGCTTAATATACTTTCCCATTCAAATACTGCAAATTCAGACCATTATGAGTAATTCAGCTTTAACCAGTCAATACCAACCCCAAGTTATCGAGCCTGCCCAACAACAAAAATGGGAACAACATAATCGCTATCAAGTAAATAATGCGGCATCTGATAAGCCGTCACGTTATTTGCTATCTATGTTTCCTTACCCCAGTGGTAAGCTGCATATGGGGCACGTGCGCAACTACACGATTAGTGATGTGTTGAGTCGTTACTATCGGTTAAAAGGTTATGAAGTGTTGCAGCCAATGGGCTGGGATGCGTTTGGTATGCCTGCAGAAAATGCGGCGATTGCCAACGCTGTCGCCCCTGCTGCGTGGACATTTTCAAATATTGACAACATGCGCGCGCAGCTCAAATCATTAGGACTATCGATTGACTGGTCACGTGAATTTGCCACTTGTACGCCAGAGTACTACAAATGGGAACAATGGCTATTTGTACAACTGTTCAAAAAAGGCCTAGTATACAAAAAACTCTCAACGGTGAATTGGGACCCTGTTGATAATACCGTCCTTGCCAATGAGCAAGTGGTGGATGGTCGCGGTTGGCGCTCAGGTGCGCTAATTGAAAAACGCGAAATCCCCATGTATTACTTTAATATCACCGCCTACGCAGACGAGCTGTTAACTGATTTGGATAAGCTAGAAGGTCATTGGCCACAGCAAGTGATTACCATGCAGCGCAACTGGATTGGTCGCTCTGAAGGCATGGAAATTCATTTTCCCTATACCTTAAATGGTGAAGAAAAAACCCTAGATGTGTTCACTACCCGTCCTGATACCTTAATGGGCGTGACTTATGTATCGGTGGCGGCTGAGCATCCACTGGCAAAACACGCTGCCGCGACCAATCCTGCCCTACAAAGCTTTATTGAAGCCTGCAAAAAAGGCTCAGTTGCCGAAGCAGACTTAGCCAAAGCTGAAAAAATGGGTATGGACACGGGTCTGACTGTCACCCATCCGTTGACAGGTCAGCAAGTGCCTGTTTGGGTCGCGAACTACGTCTTAATGAGCTACGGTTCTGGCGCTGTCATGGCAGTCCCTGCGCATGATGAACGCGACTTTGAATTTGCCAATAAATACCAGTTGCCACAAAAAAGGGTAATCATTCCCAAAAACGTTTTATCCGCATTACAAACATTAGAAAAGCTAGCTAATGCTAATGGTGGAAAAATAAATTTGGATTACATCTTAAATACTGCCGATGAAACAGAACAAAGTTTCATGGATAGATTTTTAGAAGAATTCAATAAAAATAACGCATTATTGGCTATCTTAGATGATGCTAATCATACATCTTATCAAGCTTTGTTTCTTGCATTAGAAGCTATTAGATTGAAATGGAATGCTCAGTTTTCCAAATCTGACGAAAATATTTTAATCAACTCTAATCAATTTGATAATTTAAACTTTGAACAATCTTTTAATGCCATCCTAAAAGAACTAGAGCCAAAAGGCTTGGGTAAAAAAACCATCAATTATCGGCTACGCGATTGGGGGGTATCTCGTCAGCGTTATTGGGGTTGCCCAATTCCGGTTATCAACTGTGCCGACTGCGGTACAGTACCTGTCCCTGAAAGTCAGCTGCCTGTGGTATTACCTTTAGATGTAGTGCCCGATGGACGTGGCAATCCCCTCAACAATCTTGCTTCATTTACCGATGTCAACTGTCCATGTTGCGGCAAGCCTGCCAAACGTGAAACCGATACCTTTGATACTTTTGTAGAATCAAGCTGGTATTACGCGCGTTTTGCCTCACCCAATTATACCGAGGGGATGATTAATAAAGTCGCGGCCGATAAATGGCTACCTGTGGATCAATATGTAGGTGGTGTTGAGCACGCCGTGTTACACTTACTATATGCGCGTTTTTTCCACAAGCTAATGCGTGATGAAGGCTTGGTGCAGGGTGATGAACCTTTTGCTAATTTACTCACCCAAGGCATGGTCTTGGCGGGTACTTATCTTCGCGAAAATGCCGATGGTAGCAAATCCTATTACTTTCCAGAAGAAGTTGATATCCGCTACAACGATAAAGGTCAGCCTATCGAAGCGACCTTAAAAGCCGATGGTCAGCCTGTCAAAATTGGCAAAATCGAAAAAATGTCGAAGTCAAAAAACAATGGTGTCGATCCACAAGCGACTATTGATCAATACGGCGCAGATACGGTTCGACTTTACACCATGTTTACCGCGCCTGTCGACCAAACGCTTGAATGGATTGATGATGGGCTAAAAGGTCCGTATAACTTTTTGAAAAAAGTATGGCGTTATACCCTCGAGCATGCCGAAACATTGGCACAACAATCTTTAACCGCAGCAACGCTAGCGGTGAGTGACGCCCAGTCGCTTAGTAAAGCCGCTAAAAGTTTACGCCGTAAAACACATGATACTATCGGCAAATTAGATGACGCCTTTGGCAAAAACTTGGCGCTCAATACGCCTGTGTCATTTTTAATGGAGCTGTCTAACGAACTCACCGCGTTTGACATTCGTTCAGATAGCGATTTGTCGGTAGCCAATGAAGCTCTCATAACATTATTGACCTTGCTCACCATGTACGCGCCGCACATGGCAGAAGTCCTACTTGAGGAGTTAGGGATTGATTTGATGACACTAACCTATCCAGCCGTTGATACTTCAGCCTTGGTACAAGACACTATCACCATGGTGGTGCAAGTCAACGGCAAAATCCGTGGTCAAATGGATGTGGCGCCAAACAGTGACAGCGATTGGTTAAAAACCGAAGCCAAACAACTCGACAGCGTCGCTAAATTCATCACCGGTGATATCGTCAAAGAAATCGTGGTGCCCAATAAACTGGTCAATATTGTGGTAAAAGCCTAATTGATTATAAGGGCTTATTGGCAACCTAAGCCCTTTTTGACCTTGAAGCTTTATAATGAAGTGTTATGACAAGCAATACCGACAATCATAGACAGGTAACTGTATGAATAAGCCATTACTTCGTATCCTCCTAAGCAGTGTGTTACTGACGCAGCTACCTGCCTGTGGTTTTCATCTGCGCGGTTATGACGCGCCCATGTCGCAGCATATCCCGACAACTGAGCTGATTTTTAACAACACGCCAGAAGCCTATGCGGTTAAAAATTCGTTAAAAAAACAACTCGACCAGCTGAGCATCAATACCCAAGATAGGGTGATTGATAACAAGGCAACCAACCAATCAAATGCCACCTTGCCTGCCAGTATTGAAGTCAAAAACATTCGCCTGCAAAACTACCAGCTACGCGGTATTTTGACCGAAATTCGCATGGTGCTAAGCGCAGAGGTGAGCTATCGCGCCATTGAAAATGGTCAACCCCGCACGCTGACCAATACGATTCAAGTACAGCGCAGCTATCAGTATGACCAAGGCGTGGTAGCTACCGACAATCCCCAAGCTGAGCAAATTAAAGTATGGTTGTATGACAACCTGGCGCAGCGTATTGCTGACCAATATGTCGCACTGAGCCTTCCTAAAATCACCAAAGTGCCGACCGCCACTACCCCCTAACCTAATTGATAACACGCTGATGCAGTACAATTTTTTAAATGCCTTTCAACATCTCAAAAATAGGCAAGACCCCGCCACTGGTATGTGGCTAATGCATGGCGATGAAGAGTTGTTGTCACAGTGGCTAATTGAAAAAATGTCACCCAATTGGCGGCAACATAATATGGCAATTTCGCGCATGGATATTACCAGCGCCAAATCATGGCAAGCGGTTTTGGCAGAGCTCAACAGTCTGTCACTGTTTGACGACCACAAAGCCATTATCGTTCACGGTAATCATAAACCCGATAAAGAGGCGTTAGCAGAATTAGCGCAATTTGCGACGAGCAATCCGAGTAATTGCTTAGTCATTATCAGTGATAAATACGATAAAAAAAGCCAAAGCAGTGCGTTTTTTTTACTTTGTGATAAATTTGGTCACGTCATTGAATGCCATCTTTATCAAGAGCAGCAACGCGAACAACTGTTACAGCAACACGCCCAAGATTTTGGGCTCGAACTCACCAAACCCGCTTGGCAAATACTAATGGCACAAACTCAGCATAATTTGCTAGCGGCTTACCAAAGTCTGTGGCGGCTCTCCTATCTTTATGCTACAACAGATGCGAATCCTCCTACCCGTTTGGTGACCGTCGATGAGTCTCAGCTGTTTGATGGGTTGGTGAGTCAATCTATGTTTACCACCTTTGATTTGTCGGATGCCATGTTGGCAGGTGATACTGCACAGGTGGCAAAAATCTTACAGCAACTCAGAGCCAGCGAAGAACCAGAGAGTCTGGTGTTATGGATGATAGCCAAAGACATGCGCAATATTTTAAACTTGCAATCAGGGGCAAGCTATCAAAGCCTCGGCATTTGGCAAAGCAAGCAACAGCTGTATAGTAAAGCCCTGCATCGTCATTCCCATGACGCTACCCGAAACTGGTCGGATGCACTGTACCAAGCCGACCAAGCCATCAAAGGTCTGGTGCAACAACCGGCTTGGGAGCTACTCTACCAACTCGCTTTTCGCCTAGCGGGTCAACCGCTATTTCACTAGTTGCTTTCAAAGTTACTTTAAAAGTTGCTTTTAAAAATGCCCCGAAACCTTTGCAGCCTTTCAAACAATACGCCCCTCAAACCACCATACAATCCACCGCCCCCAAATTTTTAATGCATTTTTCTTACTCATAACATTCATTTTATAATCCAGTAAGATTATGTGGTTAAAATTAAAAATCCTTGCGACTTACCTATTTTTATTGCAATTTATTCTCATTTAGCTTTTAATGCTCAGTGTTAAAAACTTTATTTGTTTACTTTTAATTTTTTTCAATTGTTTATCCTTTGATAAGGCTTGGCACGATGACCGCTACCCAAAAAAAATGGCTCAAATGGGCAATCTTAAGTTTGATCGTTATTTCGCTGGCAGCGTTAGCTTATTGGTACTTTAAACCCAAACCCCAAAAACCCAATTACATCACTGCCAATGTCGAACGTAGCGATATTGAAAACAGTGTCATGTCCACGGGCAAAATTGAAGGCATTAAACAAGTGGATGTGGGCGCTCAGGTGTCAGGGGAAGTGACAAAATTGTATGTTGAAGTGGGTGATACAGTCAAAAAAGGCGATGTTATTGCTCAAATTGACCCAGTTACCCTGCAAAATACCTTAACCACGCAGCAGGCTACCTTACAGCAAAGCAAAGCAAATTTAGAAAGTACCAAGTCCGCGTATCAGACCAAACAAGCCGCGCTTGCCACAGCGCGAGCCGACTTGAAAGGTAAAATAGCAACCTTGCAACAATCGCAAACAGAATACAATCGCCTAAAATCCTTGCTTGCCATGAATGCCATCTCCAAACAAGAGCTGGAGCAAGCGGATACCGCTGTCAAAACAGCCCAAGCCAATGTAGACAGCGCCAAAGAAGCGATTGCGACTGCCCAAGCAAATATTGCCTCATCGCAAGCCGATATTGTGAGTGCTCAACAAACCATAAAAAAATCGCAAACGGACGTTAATACGGCTGAAAAAAATCTTGGATATAGCCAAATTGTTGCCCCGATGTCAGGCACGGTGATTTCTATCACCACCAAAGAAGGGCAAACAGTAAACGCCAATCAATCAGCCCCCACCATTGTGACATTGGCAGATTTAAGCAGTGTGCGCGTCAAAGCCAAAATATCAGAAGCCGATGTCGTTAACCTCAAAGTAGGGTTGCCTGTTTATTTCAATATCATTGGACGCCCAGATAAGAAATACCAAGCCACGCTCGATACCATTGGACCTGCTCCGGATGGCACTACCGCCAGTGATTCATCGACGTCAACGGACTCAGCGATTTATTATATTGGTTATTTTACTGTTCCCAATCCCGATGGTGCGCTACGTATCAACATGACAGCGCAAGTCTATATTGTTGAAAATAAAGTCAATAATGTGCTTAGCGTACCGGCTGCGGCAATCAAAACTGACCCAAAAATGGGCAATTATGTTGAAGTCGTACAGGCCGACGGCACTACCAAAAAACAAGCCGTCAAAACAGGTGTCACCAATCGTATTACCACCCAAATTCTTAGCGGCGTCAACCAAGGGGATAAGGTGGTTGTAGGGCAAGCAACGGTGAGTAAATCAAGTTCATCGTCTAAAAATAATGGCGGTCCACCGATGATGTAATCATCGGTAGATGATAACCCCAGATTGTAAACGTTGATTGTAACCTATGACGCATGCTAACCCTATGACGCATGCTAACTGTGAGACACACGGCTGATGATAACGCAAGACACCAAACAACCTATTATGGAAGTGAAGGATTTAATCCGTGAATTCCCTGCAGGTGATGAAAAAATTCGGGTTTTACATGGGATTGACTTGACCATTTATGAAGGTGAAATGGTCGCAATTATCGGTCAATCAGGCTCGGGTAAATCCACCTTAATGAACATCTTAGGCTGCTTAGATCAGGCGACTGCGGGCAGTTACCACATCTATGGCAAAGCGGTGGACAAACTCACCGCAGACGAACTTGCCGAGCTTCGCCGTGAGCATTTTGGGTTTATTTTTCAGCGCTATCATTTACTCGGTGACATCAATGCCCAAGACAATGTCGCCGTCCCTGCCGTGTATGCAGGGATGCCGGTGCGGCAACGTGAAGCACGCGCCACCCAATTGTTAGACGACTTAGGGCTTGGGGCAAAAACCCAAAATCGCCCTAGCCAACTCTCCGGTGGTCAACAACAGCGTGTGTCTATTGCTCGTGCGTTAATGAATGGTGGCGATATTATCCTGGCTGATGAACCGACTGGGGCATTAGATAGCCAATCGGGTAAAGACGTGATGGCAATTTTGAGAAATCTAAATAGCCAAGGTCATACCATCATTATGGTGACCCACGATCCTTCTATCGCTGCCCAAGCCGAACGCGTGATCGAAATCAAAGACGGACAGATTCTTAAAGATTATTATACCGACAATAGATTTGATAAAACCACTGAAGTTCAACACCTAAATTTTGCCAAAAAATCTGGTGTTACCGCGTTTTTGGACCGCTTATCTGAAGCCTTTAAGATGTCTGTTTTGGCGATGAAAGCCCATAAAATGCGGACATTGTTAACCATGTTAGGTATTATCATTGGTATTGCCTCTGTGGTATCGGTAGTGGGTCTAGGACAAGGTTCTCAACAAAAAATTCTCAATGATATTAGTTCTTTAGGCACCAATACTTTAACCATACGAGATGGCTATAAATTTGGTGACCCTCGCCGTAAATACCATGATGATAATTTAACAGATGCCGATGCGAATGCTGTCGCAGAACAGCCTTATGTGCAAAGCGTCAGTCCACAAGTCAGTAGCAATAGCGCCACCGCCCGTTACCGTGAGACAGAAGCTTCTGTGAATGTCAGTGGCGTGGGCAAAGATTATCTAACGGTGAAAGGGGAAAAACTCGCGCTTGGGCAAACCTTTAATGACAATAGTATCACCTCGATGACCCAAGATGTGATTATTGACAATAATGCAAAAACTGCCTTTTTTGCCAATGTCAGCGATCCCATTGGTGAAGTAATGTTGGTGGGTAGTGTGCCCGCTCGTGTCATCGGTGTGCTGCAGCCATCTGAGCAAGCTTTTGGTCCAAGTTCAGACACCCCTACCCTGTATATGCCTTATACCACTGTGATGCATAGAATGGTTGGCACTAGTCATGTCGATAGTTTTATTGTGCTACTAAAAAATACTATCTCGTCTAGTGCTGCTGAGCAAGCCGTTTCTGATTTGATAGAGCAGCGACACGGCACCGATGACTTTCGTATTCAAAACTCTGATTCAATCCGTCAGACGATTGAATCCACCACAGGCACGATGACATTATTGGTATCATCGATAGCCATTATTTCTTTGATTGTGGGGGGTATTGGCGTCATGAATATCATGCTCGTCTCAGTCACCGAGCGTACCAGTGAAATTGGTGTGCGCATGGCAGTGGGCGCAAGGCAATCTGATATCATGCAGCAGTTTTTGATAGAAGCGATTTTGGTGTGTATCTTGGGCGGGATTTTAGGTATTAGCCTAGCGTTTGCTATCGGCGCTTTAATTAACAAATTTGCAGGGGGTAATTTCCAAGTGGTGTATTCAACCACCTCCATTGTAGCGGCGGTGGTGTGCTCGACTCTCATTGGTGTGGTTTTTGGGTTTATTCCGGCGCGCAATGCCGCCAGACTTAATCCTGTTGATGCCTTATCGGGTGGTGAATAATCAGGTGGTGAATAAAAGTTTTATCACTTAGCTGATCAACACCTAATTAATCAATACCTAGCTAATCAAGATTTATTTAATTAAGGCTAGATAAGTTAAAGATTAAAGAGGTGAAAACGTATCATAAGTCGATGAATTTACCCCTCTATTTCGATGCAAATCTTTAGTTAAAAAAATTGTGCAAAAAGGCTTGCAAACCAAGATTTAATGCGTATAATATGCACTCACTTAACGGCAATAGCCAAAATAAAAACGTGAAAAATCGTTTTGTATTGCCTTAACAGTTTTGGATCGTTAGCTCAGTTGGTAGAGCAGTGGACTTTTAATCCATTGGTCCCGCGTTCGAGTCGCGGACGATCCACCATATCCAAAGCCCTTATCGAATTGATAAGGGCTTTTTTTATACCCTTGATTTTTTAACTCTATGATTTAGACTAGCAGTTTAGGTTAGACAAATAAAAATTGACTACTCTACTTCAAAGCATCTTTGATTGTATCAAATGGTCAGCTTAACGTTTAGCAAAGAAAAAAACCAAACCTTGAATGGTTTGGCTTTTGACAGCATCACTGTCGGAAGCTGTCGAGATAGGCTATGGCTTTTACTATAGCTTATTTTTGGTATGGGTAGTTAGGTGATGTACTTAATACATAGCCTGTTGCACCACCTGCGGCTGCACCGATTGCTGCGGCTTTACCGATGTCGCTACGGTCGCCATCTGATTTTGCCAGTGCACCTAATGCTGCACCCGCTACTGCGCCTTGCATCGCCGCGCGAGAAGAACCTTGTGTAGTAACACGGTTACCATACGCATCAGTGGTAGCACACGCTGTCAATGCCGTTGAACCAACAAGTGTTGCAAGTACCGCAAGTGTTTTAAGTGATTTCATACTTTTCTCCAGTAGGGTTTCCATTTGCTAAAATATCAGGTGCTTTTAGCAACTTACGGAAGTTATATTAGCGTAAATTTTTCACCCTATTGTTATGAATAAAGACTGATTTATACGTGTTTTGTAAGTAACCTTGCTATAGCTTGGGCAACAAATAGCTTACTCAAGGTTGCGTTAACTTTTTCTACAATATCAAGCATATATTAGGCATGATAACTGTTTAATAAATCGGTGAATTGCGCTTCAGTCACCACTTTCACCCCCAGTTTTTCGGCATTGGCAAGTTTACTACCCGCTTTTTCGCCTGCGAGCAATGCGGTGGTCTTGGCAGAAACGCTGCCTGAGACTTTTGCCCCTAATGCTTGCAGTTTGGCTTTGGCTTCATCACGTCCCATGCTTTCAAGGGTGCCTGTAATGACCCAACTTTGACCTTTAAGCGGCTGATTGCCTTCAGGCACTTGGCTGACAGGCTGCCAATGAATACCCGCTTGTAATAGTCGACTGATGACTTCGATATTGTGCTCGGCACGAAAAAACTCAAAAATCGAGTCTGCGGTTTTTTCACCGACATCGGGGGTTTTTTGTAAGGCTTCGATACTCGCTGCCATCAGCGGCTGCAAGTCGCCAAATTGCATGGCTAAATTCATCGCTGTGCTCTCGCCCACGCCCCCAATACCCAAAGCAAAGATAAACCGCGGTAAGGTCGTATCTTTACTTTTTTCAATGGCAGCTAGCATATTTTCGACAGATTTTTCCCCCAATTTTTCAAGGTTGATAAGCGCGTCGCGGTGATTGCTCAGCGCATAAATATCTGCGACATTTTTAACCATGCCCTGCTCAAAAAAGTTAATCAACCAGCGCTCACCGAGCCCATCGATATCCATCGCTTTACGACTGACAAAGTGAATCAGCGCTTCTTGTTGCTGGGCTGGGCAAAATAACCCGCCGGTACATCGTGCCAGCGCTTCACCTTCTGGCATGATAACGGGTGAATCACACACCGGGCAATGCGTCGGCAGGCTCACCAGTTGGGCATTGGCAGGGCGCTCGTCCGTCCAAACGCGCGTAACTTTGGGTATGACATCACCGGCACGGTGTACGCTGACCATGTCCCCTGCTCGGATGTCTAAACGCTGAATTTCACCGATATTATGCAGGGTCACATTGCTCACAGTGACGCCACCGACATTGACAGGTTCAAGCTTGCCCACGGGTGTTAACTGACCTGTGCGCCCCACTTGCCATTCAATTGCATTTAGACGGGTCATGACGGTTTCGGCAGGGAATTTATAGGCGGTTGCCCAGCGTGGTTCACGGCTTAGAAAGCCCAGTTGCTCTTGCAAGGCTAAACTATTGACCTTAATCACCGTGCCATCAATTTCAAAGGGTAAGCGACTGCGTTTTTCAATCACCGATTGATAATACGCTTGTAGCTGCTCGGCTGTTTGCACGATTTTGATATCGCTGATGCTAAAGCCCAACCCTTTTAGCCAGAAAAGCGCATCGGATTGGGTGGTAATCTCAGCGGGCAAGCCTTGATTGACAGAATAGGCATAAAACGCCAGCGGACGACTTTTGGCGATATTGGGGTCAAGTTGGCGTAAACTCCCTGCGGCGGCATTACGCGGATTGGCAAAGGTTTTCTCCCCTTTTGATTGGGCATCCCGGTTGAGTCTTGCAAACCCCGCTTTGGGCATGAGTACTTCGCCGCGTACTTCTAGCCGCGGTATATCAATCGGCAACTGCAGGGGTAGATTTCGAATAGTACGCACGTTTTGGGTAATATCTTCGCCCGTTTGACCATCGCCGCGCGTGACCGCTTGGGTAAATTGCCCGTTTTGGTACAACAGTGAAACCGCAAGCCCATCAAGTTTGAGTTCGACTTCATATTCCGGGTTTTGCTGATGGTCCGCCAAACGGTCATTGACCCGTCGCATAAAATTCTGTAAATCGTCAAAGGTAAATAAATTACCCAGTGACAGCATGGGTATTTGGTGGGTGACTTGGGTAAAAAACGGCAACGGCTTGTCGCCTACTTGGTTGGTAGGGCTATCGCTTTGTACCAATTCAGGATACGCGGTTTCTAGTGCCACCAGTTCTTGGCGAAGTTGGTCGTATTCGCTATCTTCTAACAGCGGATTATCTAGGACGTAGTAAGCGTGGTTATGTTGTTTTAGCTGTTCAATGAGTTTGCGCATTTGCGCGGTAATGGCGGCTGTGTTCATAATCATAATGATTTAAAAAAGATAACGGATATTTTACAACAAAGTGATGGTTTACTTGGTCAATTTTTTCAGTCATCAGCTCAGTCAAAACAATAAAACTTTTAACCATAAAAAAAGGCACTCGCGAGGAGTACCTTATTTCATTTTAAGAAAATCTATCGACCAAAATTAATGGCAAGCTCGCGCATGGCTTGGGTGTTTTCTTTGTTAATCGGCTCGCCTGTGTCGTCATACACCGTGGCATTTAAGTCATTGGCAAGCAATCCTGCGATACTCATCATGCTATCAAAGCCTTGAACAGGGCGTGGGTGTGGTAGCGATAAAAATAATACCAAGCCTTTCATGGTTTGCGTCGGTAGTCGATTGAGATCGAAAGGTGAAATACCGTCATTGTCAATCATCATCAGACTAAACCACAATAAGCCTGTCCCGTCTTTGTTTTCGTAGCGATGGAACATATTCATCGCACCAAACTTCAAGCCATACTTGTCAATCAGCTCTAACAGATAATCGCCTTTAATGTCGACAAACTGCTGATTAGGAAAAATACTGATGTTGATATTTTGAATCGCGTTGTTGAGTGGGCTGTTTTGCTCTTCGTCAATTTGTGCTTGGATATGGGTGTCCAAAATTGGGCTATTATCAGTAAAGCTGTCATTTTTTAGCTGATTTTCATCGAAAGTATGCACAACCGGGCTGATAGTCTCTGTGGCATTGGCAAGCATGCTAAAAGCGTCGTTTTCGTTTTCCACAAATGTATGGGTTTCTGCCAATAATTTGTCATTGGCAGATTTAGTGACATTGGCATTGGCAAAACCGCCACTGGCTGGATAGTTGTCTAGGTGCAACTCGGTATCGTCCGCGCTTAGCTTTACTTCGCCTTTAGGATTGTCGGATGTAATTTCCGCTTTAAACAACTGGTTTTCTTGCGGCTCAGGGCGCTGATGGCGTGGAATAATAGGTAGACCATCTTTATCATGTTCAATCGCGTCAGTCGCTAATACATCTTGGTTTTTTTGACGAATGGATTTTAGTAGCGTGTAAATACCCCAAACGATAGCAACAACCGCAAGAATGATAAGAATAAGCTGAGTGATAGACATAAACAACGACCTTTGGGAAAGACGATAACGACCCTGTTTGTAGTGTAAAAATTTTTACATCGGTATTTTTGCCGTTATACTATCATGACTTCATAAAATCAGCTAGAAAAAACCGTGACAAGGCTTGACTTTTTGCGTATTTGACAGGTGAAAATCGCTTATGCCAAATAAGCTTCCACCTCCGCCATATCCACACTGACCAGCTTGGACACCCCTGCCGTTGGCATGGTCACACCTTTAAGCTCATCGGCAATTTGCATGGCAAGTTTGTTATGACTGATAAAAACAAACTGTACGTCTTTGGCAAGCTGCTCAATTAAGCGGGTAAAGCGCGCGACATTGGCATCATCGAGCGGCGCATCGACTTCATCGAGCACACAAAATGGCGCAGGCTGCTGTTTAAAAATAGCAAAGATTAAACTTAGCGCCGTCAAGGTTTTTTCCCCGCCCGATAACAGCGCCAGCCGGCTGTTCTTTTTGCCTTTCGGCTGTGCCATAAGCTCTAGCCCTGACTGCCAGCCTTTGCCGCTGCCATCTTTGTCATTGGTAGGGTCTGATAACACCAGCTGCGCTTGCCCGCCGCCGAACACTTGGGTAAATAGCTTGTTAAGTTCGATATTGACTTGGGTCAACATATCCATAAAAAGCTGTTTGGTTTGACTGTCAATCTGCTGGATAGCAAGTTGCAGTTTTTCAATGCTTGCGGTCAAATCCGAGATTTGCTCAGCAAGGGGCGCCAATCGGCTGTTCACTTCACTGAGCTCAGCCACCGCGGCATGATTGACTGCCCCAAGATTAACCACCTGTGATGCTAACTCATCGAGTTGTCGTTGTAGTTGCTCGCGTTTGCTGCTACCCATACCCAGTAACTCAATGTTGTCAGTTTTTGGCACGGCGATTTTGCGACTAGTCAATTGCTCACCAATCAATGCCACGTTTTGCTTGGCTAGTGCCCATGCGGTGTCGGTGGTGTGATATTGCTGTTGTAGTTGGCCCAACTGCTGCTGAGACTCTTGCACACCCAATTGCGCTTGATGTAACTCGGTTTCCATGGTTTTCAAGGTGATTGTCAATTGCGTAACGCTGTCATTGGCGGTTTGCAGTTGCGTCGAGTCTATCGTGAGTTGTTGTTGTAGCTGTGGCAAGCGTGCCTGCTGCTCGCTAATTTTATGAGTAAGCAGCTGCTGCTCACTGGTGAATCTTGCTTGGTCTTGGCAAGCTTTGGCAAGTTGCTGCTCACTTGCGGTGATTTGCAATTGTCCGGTTGCCAGTGTTTGAGTGATGCGATTTTGTTGTTGTTCTAGCTCGCGCTGCTGACTGGCAAACTGGGTTAAGCGTTCATCGAGTGACTGGCGCTCGCTGATTTGCTGATGTAATTGCGGTTGTAAATGCGAAAGCGTGTTGCTTAGCTCATAACTCCGCTGTTGCTCTTTTTGCAATTTTTCCGCAAGACCTAACCCCTCTTGTTGTAGACGCTCACTGTCACTGTCGAGGCGTTTTTTATCTTGCGTAAGTTTATCAAGTGCGGATTGATAGCGATACTGCTGTTGTAGTTTTTGTTGCTGGCATTGCTGTTGTTGCTGGGTTAGGCTTAGCAGTTGATTACGCGCGGTTCGGTCTTGGGCTTGCCATTCTTGCAAACTAACCTTCGCTTGTTGCAAGCGATCGGCTAGACGCTGCAGTTGCGGTTGTTGCTGCGCCAAGTGTTCATCGAGCTGCTCAATACGGCCTTCATTCATCAACTGCTGGCTAAAACTGATAACCTGCTGACCCTCATCTTGCAACAAATGGCTTAGGTTAATCAGCAGCTGCTGATTACAGAGTATCAGCTGTTGCGCTGAGGTATGCACCAGTAACCAATCGCCCATTGGTAAGTTATCGAGTAACCCTTTATGCTGCACATCTGCCCAGTCAAGTGGCGTCGCACTGATCCAAACCTGCTGAAAAATAGCCAGATTGGGCGCCGCAATCAAAGCAGACAGTGGCAAACAACCTTCTATTAGATGGCTGTTCGCTGTGTGATTTTTCGAGGTATTAGGTAAAGCTGATTGATTATCAATAAACACCGCATTGTCATGGATGATTTGGGCAAAATCTTGGTCAGCCGCGATAGACCATTTGGCAAATACCGTAACCAGGGTATCAAAAATATTGGCATACCCCTTACCTGTTTCGGTCAATTGCAGTTGACTGATAAGTTTTGGCAAACTGCTAATATTTTCTTGATTTGGTGACTGGCGGATAACTTGGTCAAGGGCAGACTGCTGCTGCGCTAGCAAATTTTGTAGTGTCGCTTGCTCGGTTTGCCACGCTTGATACTGCTGCTCAGCTTGGCGATGCTGACGGGTTAAGCTGTCAACTTCATCGGCTTGGTCAGCGATAGATTCTTGACGGGCGATGATATTGGCTTCAAGACGTTCAATCTCATCACTGAGTTTCGTCATTTGCGTATCTAGTTCATTGTCATCAAACGCTGCAAATTGCTGGTCAAATGTGGCCTTAGCAGTCTGCCATGCCAATACGGCTTTGTCATGTTCGCTTTGGCGCTGTTGTTGGCGCTGTTGTTGACTGGCATGGTGTTTGAGGGCATTTTCACTGACGGCAAGATTTTTTTCTACGTCTTGCTTTTGCTTATTTAATGCCACTAAATTTTTCGCAATGTGCTCACGCTGCTGTTTGCAATCATCTTGCTCCTTACGCAATTGCTGCAACTGTGCGGTGAGCTGTTCAAGCTGGTTGGGCAAGCCTTCAATACGCATTTGTGCTTGCTGTTTTTGTGCTTGCAATTCTTGTTGATACTTGGCAAAACGACCCAGCTCAACATTGAGGACATTTAGGCGTTGTTGGTCATTGGCAAGGGCTTGTTCAGCTTGTTTCAGTAGACTTTGCGTTTCATGCTGCTGCTGCCAATAATCCTTAGCAAGATTTTGCTGGTTTTGTAAAGTGTGATGTTGCTCAGTCACAGCCTGCTGGGCAAGTTGCTGCTGCTCGATTAATCCTTTAATCAATATTTGCTGGGCATCCACACGCTCACGCATCGCTTGAAAATCTGCCGCGAGTGTTTGCTGTTTTTGCCATGCCTGCCCATAGTCATCGATGAGTAGCTGCTCACTGATCGCTTGCTGCGCTTGTTGCCATTGCTGGGCTTGTTGTGCCGTTTTGGCTTGTTTTTCTAGGCGTTTTTGTTGGCTGGTCAGTTCGCTGACCATATCATGCAGCCGCGCTAAATTATCGCTTGCGGTATCGAGCTGTTTTTGGGTGTCATCACGCCGGCTTTGGTAGCGCGACACGCCCGACGCCTCTTCGATAAACTCTCGTAGCTGCAACGCATTGGCATCAATGATGCGCCCTATCATACCCTGCTCAATCACCGCATACGAGCGCGCGCCAAGACCTGTGCCCAAAAAAATATCGACCACATCGCGGCGACGCACTTTGGTGCCATTGATAAAGTAATCGGATTTGCCTTCTTTATTGATTTGCCGACGTACCGATAATTCTTGATAGAGATTGAGCGCGTGGTGGATGCCGCTGCTACCATCTTCGCCGCGGGTATGTTCAAACACCAATTCTACGCTTGCCAAGCTTTTGGCGGACTTGTCTTGCGTGCCTGCAAAAATGACATCACTCATCGCGCCGCCGCGAAGCTGCTTGGCGGAGGATTCGCCCAGCACCCAGCGGATGGCATCAATCACATTGGATTTGCCGCAGCCGTTGGGCCCGACAATCGCGGTGATGGTTTTGGGGAAATGAAACGTTGTAGGGTTGGCAAAGGATTTAAAGCCTGCCAGTTTAAGCTGTTTTAACCGCATGTTGCTAGAGTATAGGTATCAAAAAAGGCGCTTATTTTAGCAAAATTTTAGCGATTATTCATTAAATCTATGCTGACTTGATCTATGCTGACTTGGAACACAGAAATCAGGCTAAAACTGCTAAGCCCTTAAGCTGATAAATCTGCCATGGTATAAAAAAAACCATAAAAAAACCGCTAAGTGGATTAGCGGTTTTATCAATCAGGCCATTGGCGAATATTATTTTGCCGGTGACGCAGTAGCAGTCGCGGTATTCGCCGTTGCAGTTGCTGTATTGGCAGGTACAGAAGCTGTTGTGGTAGTCGTTGTCGTCGTGGTGGTTTCAGTCTTGGCTTCTTCTTTTTTACCACAACCCACAAGGCTGATGACCGTCACTAATGCGATTAATAATTTATTCATAGTTTTCTCCAAAAACGGTTAATGTAATCATCCATCTGATAACTTGATAGTCCGATAACTATATGATCCCAATAACTATATCACTAGGTCAATCAGTATCACTAGGTTAATCAGTTTATAAAATCTCAACTTAATTTTATCAAGACGTAATGGCATTTTATGAGTTTTCTGACCGTTTGGATAGCGGCTGTGACGATTTTTTTAAGGGTTTTATGTAAATATTTATGCCTATCATTAGTCAATACGCCCAATACACTAAATTTTACCCACGCCATTGTGTGCTACAATAACCATTAAAAATTAACCACTAAAATTTAATCGCTAAAAATTTTTAAAAGAACTATTGCTATGTCTATG
>ERZ650302.532-NODE-532-length-21079-cov-12.043331_pt1 | contig 21079 bp, 24 predicted proteins | sample MGYA00376238_ERZ650302 | MGnify/ENA primary metagenome ERZ650302 (study PRJEB26733, sample SAMN07839298) | wastewater metagenome | biome: urban; feature: wastewater treatment plant; material: waste water | place: USA: North Carolina | collected 2016-04-28 ... | reverse complement strand
CGATAACTCTCCCGAGAATTCCTGTAGCGCCTGTAACGAGAATCATTTTTTGTTGGATGTTAGATGTTGGATGTTGGATGTTAAATGATTTTTACAAAAATACGGTTAATTATTTAGAATTAAAATTTTTGTTTTTATAGTAAAGAATATTGATTATTGTTAAAACCAACAAGATAACTCCCGCAAATAAAAATTCTTTTGGATTAAGGCTTTTTCTTCCATTAAATCTATCATAAACTGTTATAAAAAAAAGAAAATTAAAATTGCGTTTACAATTAATGTACATAAAAAAACAGCTTGGAATATTAGTCTAAAATATTGTTTCATCATTTTTTCTTAAAATTATTTTTGATACAAAAAACCCAAATGTTCCCCCAATAAAAATTGTAAAAAAAAAATGAAAAACCGTTGGAGAAGGATGCCCTCCTTTTGCAGCAGGAAACCCGTAGAATAAATCAAAAAACATTGAGGCTTGTTTACCATAATGAAATGCGCAGATATCTGGAATTATTAAATCTTCAATTACCTGAAAGTCAATTATTAACAAAAAAATTGCACAAAAAACTACTATTACAAAAGTTAGAAAAAGTTTATTGAGTTTCATGTTACAAATATAAAAAACCTCGTTTCAAAATGAATGAAACGAGGCAATAAAAAGTAAAAATGTAATTATTTTGTAGAATTAATTTTAGCTTCTAGGTCTCTCCAATCATAGATATGGAAGACCTTGCCATTGGTCATTGCTACAAAAATTCCCTTTGGAAATTGTGCATTGAGATTGACCGCACTAACATCTGAACCATCACTTTCTAAGGTAGAAACTGGTATTTCGGCTATCCTTCCTTTTGCAGGGTTTTCCCTTAAATAAACATTAAACGTATTGGCTTGCTGATTAGAAACCAAAATATAGCCAGTCTTTTCTGAAGTGGGATAGATAGAAATTCCTTCTATATCTTCTTTGAAATCTCCCTTTCCGAAAAGCAAAAGTTCATCATTTCCTTTATTAGGGTCAGCATAGTATTGATGTACCGCAAAACCTTCATCAGAATAATAAATATATCCTAAAGCATCATCTACAGCAATACTCTCTATTTCTTTACCTCCATTGAAATTTCCGAATTTTCTTACCAATTCTCCAGTAATTTTCCCTTCTTTTTCTACCAATTTATATTGCCAAAGATAGCTTCCTGATGGACCAGTTTTTCTACCAACTATGGCATATATTTCTTGGGTTTCAGGATTTTTATACAGAGAAATTCCCATTGGACTTCTTTGCTGTTCGCCGTCAAAAACATTGAATTCTCCTACTTCTTTTAATTCTGGAAGACTATATAGTTTCACCTTGTTGGTTTCTCTTTCGGTAAGAGCGGCAATATCAATATTTTGACCATTTAAAACAAATCCGTAGCGCAAATCTACATTGTTTGGGCGCTTTAGATTTGGTACTTTATTCACAATTTTACCGGTGATATCAAAGGCAAAAAGGCCGCCATTAGTGTCTTTATCTGTTCCTATGATGATGCTTTTGGAGGCGTCTGTTGGGTGAATCCAAATGGCAGGATCATCGGTGTCAAAATTTACTTTTTCAGTAATATATATTGGTTTTAACTTGTCATTATTTAATCCTGAGCCAACTGATGAACAACTAGCTAAAATGATAACTAATGATAAATAGGCTATATTCTTTAAAATTTTCATAAATCAATAAATTAAAAATCAAACTTTAAACCAGCTGTAAACCTTGGTTTGTAATATTCCATTTGCATAGTTCTAGCAGATACCCCTTGGTAATATCTTAACGGTTGGTTGGTTAAATTATTGGCTTCAACAAAGAATCTTAACCAATCATTAATAGAATAAGAAGCATTTGCATCTAAAAAAGTTTGTTTGTCATAATATCTATCTTCAAAATCACCTCCTCCTAACTCATCTAGATAAGCTGCAGTATGATTAAGCGATATTCTGGCAGAAAATCTTTTGTTTTCCCAAGAAAGTGAAGAATTAAACATATGTGGTGCTGTCCCTGGCAACATAAGACCTTTTCTTAAATCTCCATCTGCATTGTAAATTCCTTTGGCTTCAGATTTGGTGTAAGTATAGTTAACATATACTCCAAAATTCTTTAAAAAACCAGGTAAGAAATCTAGTTGTCTTTGTAGTGCAACTTCAAAACCATATACATTTACACTTTCTCCGTTTTTAGGATATAGAAGGGTGTAATTTTGACCTGGGACTAATGAATTTGGTAAGTCTGGAAACAATTCTGAGAATTTGTCGTAGGTAAAATTTTGGTCTCTATAATCGTAGATAAAATCATTGATTTTTTTATAAAATCCGCCTACCGAAAGTAAACCTACTGATTTGAAATAATATTCTCCCATGAGATCAAAGTTATGAGCAAATGATGATTTCAAATCTGGATTCCCAGCAGTAATGTCTCTGTCATCTGGAATAATACCAACGAAAGGGGATAATTTGTAATAACTAGGTCTAGCCAATGCCGTAGAATAAGCCGCTCTAACAACAATATTGGTTGTAGGGGAATACTTGAAGGCTAAGCTTGGTAAAAAGTTGGTATAATCATTTTTTATTTCTCTGGTTGCTGTTAGTTTTTCTTCGTCTTCTACCACGTTTCCAGAATAATTGGTATGGGTATTCTCTACTCTTACCCCTGCAATCATAGATAGTTGATCTGTGAAATTTTGATCCCATCTTACATAACCTGCATAGATTTTTTCGTCTGCTGAGTAATTTGCAAAAAGAAATTCTGAAGGCTTTTCGCTTTTCTTAAATAATGAAGGATTATGTAAGTCTAAATTTCCTAAATATTGATTAGATACAAAATATCCTGGACTGTACTTAGAATTCGGATTAAATTTTTCTCCTCCCCAAAAAACTAAGTCAGTTTGGTCCATTGTATTCATGTTAGAACCTGTAGGTTTGTAAGAGAAGAAATCATTGTCTCTTTCTTTGGTTTTTAATCTGGTTTTAGCTCCAAGTCTTAATCTTCCTTTTTGCCCTTCGATAATAGAAAATGGTAATCTAAAATTCAATCTAGCTGTAATTTCTTCCTCATAAGTAAAACCATTTTGGTCTGTTAGATCTTGTAATTTTAATTTATTAAGCGCAACTGGAGTGGTTGGTTTTAGAAGTGGTTCTTCTGGAGAATCAAAATTTTTATCAAAAGAAACACCACTTGCTCTGTAATGAATGTATCTTTCGCCTGGTCTTTGTTCTTCAGCTTTAGAGTAAGATGCGCCCCAATTCATTTCTAATTTACTCCCCAAAACGTGTTCGCCATTTACAGCATAGTTTTGCATAATTTGTCTTTCTAATCTTGCATTATCATTAAGGTTGTTATTAACCCCTCCTTTGGTTTGATAACCTGCTCTACCAGTAAATCCAGAAATAATGGTTTTTGCCGCATCAGAATACACAGGTACTATGCTACTGTATCTTAATCTATATCTGTTTTCCCAGTCATCTCTCCAATTATACATGGCTGAAAAACGAATTTTGTTTTTGTCATTAAATTTAAAATCCAAATCTGCTCCTAGACTTTTTCTTTCTCTTTTTACATCATATTTTCTGATGTCCATTTCTTCAATATATACATTTCCTGCTTTATCTTTTGCCCATACCGCTTCTACATTATCAGAACCATAATCGTTATTATTATAAGACCCATTAAGAACCATTCCTAATTTATTATTCAAAAATCGGTTGCTGTATACAAAACTATTATTGTAAAGTGCTTTTTCTCTAATCGGATTATAACCAGATGCAGTAGAAAGCGATATTCTCTCTTTGGCAGAAGCACTTCTTGTAATTAAATCCACAGAACCTCCAATAGCATCAGCATCTTGGTCAGAAGTAAGGGTTTTATTTACTTCTACAATTTGTATCATATCCGAAGGAATAAGATCCATTTGTACTTTTCTGTTGTCTCCTTCTGCAGAAGGTATTCTACTTCCGTTAATGGTTACAGAATTCAACTCTGGAGCTAAACCTCTGATGATAATGTCTCTAGCTTCACCTTGATCATTTTGCATCGTTACACCAGGTACTCTTTTTAGGGCATCTCCTATATTAGAATCAGGAAATTTACCAATTTGATCGGCCGAAATTACATTGGTAATATTAGCATTACTTTTTTGTTTATTCAATGCTCTTGCTTGATTTTGCAAGTTAAAACCAGTCAATTTTACTTCTTTTATTGAAACTTCCTTTTTATCAAAAACAATGTTTTGTTTTGTGTTTTTTTCTGCATCTACCACCAATTCGTATTCTCTACTTCCGTAACCAATGTAGTCAACCTTCATGGTATATTTCCCTGCTGGTACATTTAGGAAAACAAAATTTCCGTATTCATCTGAAACGGTATATATATTTCCTGGAGATAAGGTAATTTTAGCACCTGGAAGTGCAATTTTAGAATTATCATTAATATTACCAGAAACGGTTCCAGTTTGTGCATAAATAAACAATCCTGCACACAAAAAAATAGTAGTAAAGATTTTTTTCATAACTTCTTATTAAACTGACGCAAATGTAGAAGTATGAAAACAGAATAATCTTAATTGAAATTTAAAGATATATTAAAAAAATATAAATCAATCAAAAGTATAATTAAATTTAAAACACTGATAGTATGACAATTAAATAAAATTAAATATAAGGAATTCTATCAAAAATTAACATTAATTTAAAACAAAACTATCTCAATAAAATTTAAAATTATTATTGAGATAGAAATTCTTTGACCGCAAAATTAAAATCTTTCGGGTTTTCTGCTTGAACCCAATGCCCTGCATTATCAATAGTAATTAATTGATATTTAGGAAATGTATTTTGCAACTTTTTTGTTCCTACATATGATGTTATTGTAACGGGTTGATTGATTTCAACTATTTCGCAGCACTCTTTAATATAATCATTGAATTTTTGTATTGAAATATTTGGAAGTGGCTCGTAAATAGTGCCTTTGTATTTATCTAATATCTCTTTTGAAAAATTGTTTAATTTGATAATGTGGTTTTGAGTTTGAGTTTTTTGAATTGAAAGACTTATGTGGCTTTCAGTAATATTTGCACTTTTTAATTGAGATAAATCTGAAAATCTTAAGCCTGTAAAACAACCTAAACAATAAAAATCTTTAGCGTGATTAAGTCTTGAGTTTCCAAAATCATGATTGTGCAATCTTAAGAGTTCGTCAAATGTTAAATATATAATATCTACATCATGGCTTTTGCTTTTGAATTTTTCATATTCCCTGTTTTTGTTATATCCTTTTTCGGTGCTCCAATTCAAAAAAGACTTCAGGATAGCAACAATTTTTGAAAAATAATTGTTCTTAATCTTTTTATTGAAAAATGAATATTTCATCAATTCTTCAAAGAAATGATCGTCAATATTATTGAATGAAATTTTGAATCCTGTTTCGTTCTGAAAAGATTCTAAATACCCTTTAGCGGTTGTTTGTGCCTTTATTGTGTTATAAGCTTTTGATAATGTTCCGAGAGTTAAATATTCTTCAAAACATTCAAAAAAATCAATTTCCGAAATAGTTCTTTTCCCTTCAGATTCATAATGTTCTAAAAAGGTCTCTTTTGAAAATGGGATTTTGTTTGCCCTGAAGAAGAAAAAAACATCACTGATTTTAGATTCAATTTTTTGTAATTCATCATTGATGAACTGGTAATTATTGTCCTCTTCTTTTTTTAAATTTGGCTTGACTCTTGAACCAGTCCAATATATTTCTTTAATGCTAACTCCAACATTTTTTCTAATTCTAATGCCTTCAGCTCTAACAATAAATTGAATTGGTATTAAACCATTTGAAGTTATTTTTTCTTTTCTTAATTCAAAATTTACTTTCATTTCGGTTAAAAGCAGTTAAATTGTTGTAAAGGGTGGTTAAAAAGGTGGTTTATTTTGATTTCATAATCGAAAAAAATGATTAAATTCGCAACCTTATTAATCTCTGTATTGTCAAATATAGTGATTAAAAAGGATTTAAAACAATTAAAATTGACGAAGTTTGGTGCATACTCCCGCCTTGAGTACAAAAAGCTTCAAACTATGTTTGGAGCTTTTTTTGTTTATAAAATTCTCTATTTAGAATTTTCTGTTATCTTTAAAGAATTCTTTGTAAAATTATCAATCAACTACTATGGGTACATTTGTAATCGCACAACGATTAAGTGGAGTTTATAAATATGAGTTTGTTTCCAGAAAAGGAAAAACTATTTTTACGAGCAACGATTTCGAATTGCGTTTTGAATGTGAAGAGGAGATAGAAAAACTTAAAACTTCTTTAGAACGATGCGTTTTTATGCGCTTTAAATCGTCTAGTGGAAAGTTTTTCTTTCGATTGATATTGGATGATCATGAAATTGCAGTGAGCAGGAGGTATACTACACAATTATTACTTCAAAAAGGAATAGATGAAATCATAAAATATGCCTCTTTCTCTGAAATATTAGATTTCACAGACAACGACATAATTTTTATAGAATAACTTTAGAAGCAAAAAAAATAAAGCAGAATTCAGGATGATATTTTTGAAAACGAGAACGATATTATTTCAAAAATAAGCACAAAAAAAAGCTGCATATTTAATATACAGCTTATTTTTTCTTTGTGTAATTTGAAATTACTTTGCTGGAGTTGCAGCAGGTGCAGCAGCTGGAGTAGCAACAGTATCAACAGTAGTAGTTGAATCAACAGCGATTACAGCAGAAGAATCAGTTACAACAGCTGTAGAATCTACAGTAGTAGTTTCAACTACTTCAGCGTCAGCTTTTTTACAAGATACAACAGTTAATACAGCAACAGCAGCTAAACTTAAAAATACTTTTTTCATCTTAATTTTATTATAAAGGTTAATTATTAATTCGTGGCAAAGATATAAAAAAATTAATACGCAATATATTTTTTTGTATTTTTTTTAAATTATATTCTCTGTTCACGTGGGTTTAAATATCAAATAGTATGCCAATGTAGGGGGTGTGCTAAAATAGTAGCTGTTAGTTACTAACGTTTCCCTTTTTGGTTTTTTTTAGGATGTACCAATTGTAATTCTTCAATCAAGTTTTTTGCTCCTGCGTATTTGTCCATAATGAAAAGCACATAGCGAATGTCGACCATTATGTTTCTGCAGATGCTAGGGTCGTAATAGATGTCGCTCATCGTGCCTTCCCAAACACGGTCAAAGTTCAATCCAATTAAATTTCCTTTGGCATCTAGCGCTGGACTTCCTGAATTTCCGCCTGTAGTATGATTGGTACCAATAAAGCATACGGGCATTTTTCCGTTTTCACCATAATTTCCAAAATCTTTGTTTTTATACAAATCAATCAATTTTGGAGAAACATCAAATTCGTAGTCACCCGGAATGTATTTTTCCATTACGCCGTCCAGATAAGTAATAGGATTGTAATATACGCCGTCTTTTGGTTCGTATCCTTTTACTTTCCCATAAGTTACTCTCAAAGTACTATTGGCATCTGGAAAAATTCTTGAATTTTCGCTCAGTTCCAGTTGCGCTTTCATATAATTGCGTTGCAATTCCGTTATTTTCAAATTTAAAACCTCGTAAGTAGGATTCACTTCTTTTAGATACATATCGGCCATGCTTTTTACTAGAACAAAAGCAGGGTCGCGGTTGATGTTTTCTAATACCGTTTTTGTGTCGCCAGTTAGTAGTTCTTTTGAGCCAGAATAGGAAGTGAGTTTGGAGCCAGAATAAATGCTCTTTGTGAGTTGGTTAACGTCAATGTTGTTGAGTGTGTTCGGTAAGAATTGCTTTGGTACTTTTGTAGCATATAATGCAATAAGTTGCTCGAATACTTTTTCGTCAACTTTGGCGCTAAAGTCTTTGTAAAAATCACCTAATCCGTTGTAAAGATTGTTTTTTCTGTCGGTAAAAGCCTGTTCTCCTTTGGTGTTGTAAAGTTGTTCTAATTGATAGAATTTATAAGCAACACTAAGTAGTTCGGTGTTTCTTTGTACGGTTTCGTTAAAATAATCTCTTGCCAAAGCGTAAGGCGCGATTTCAGTATATTTTTTTTCGAAATCATTCAAAATACTACCGTATTCTTTTTCTTTTTTGGCTTTGCTAACTTTTTCTTGAAACTTCTTTTCGGCTTCTTTTTTTACGGCAATTGCATTTGATTTCTTGATGCCTAAAGTTTCGCCTTGCCATTTTTTCCAATAATTGGCTGTTCCAGCATATTTTGAAGCATATTGAATTTTGATAGCATTATCTTTTCTCATAAAACCATCGGCTACTTTAAGAGCTTGTTCTCTGATTTCAATTTTTGCAGGATTTAGTTCGTTTGCAATTTGATTGATAGCAACTGAAGGTAGGTATTCATTGGTTTTTCCAGGGTATCCAAAAACCAAAGTAAAATCATCTTCGGCAATACCGTCTAAAGAAACTGGTAAAAAGTGTTTTGGAGTGTAAGGAACGTTATCTTTTGAATAAGCGGCTGGACGATTGTTTTTGTCAGCATAAATTCTGAAAAGGGAAAAATCTCCAGTATGTCTAGGCCAAACCCAGTTGTCCGTATCCGAACCAAATTTTCCAATCGAAGTGGGTGGCGCACCTACTAGACGAACATCTTTGAAGGTTTCGGTAACAAAAAGTAAATATTGATTACCATCGTAGAAGGTTCGGATTTTGTTTTCTTGCCAAGCTTCTTTGGGAAATGAATTGCTTAAAGCGCTTATGTTTTCTTGAATTTTCTTTTGCTTTTCGGCTTCATTTGATAGCGTGTTCACTCCTTCCAAAACTTGTTTGGTCACGTCTTCTATTTTGACAATAAAAGTCACCACTAAATCTTTATTGGGTAATTCATCTTCCATTTTGTAGGCCCAAAAACCATTGGCTAAATAGTCGTGCTCGGTGCTAGAATGCGATTGAATTTGTCCGTAACCACAATGGTGATTGGTTAACAAAAGCCCTTTAGGTGAAATAACTTCCGAAGTACAGCCTCCGTTAAATTGAGGTACAGCGTCTTTTAAGCTGGATTTGTTCGTGTCGTAAATGTCTTTGGCAGTCATTTTCATACCTAGACTTTTCATTTCTTTTTCGTTCATTCCTTCCAAGAGAGAAGGTATCCACATACCGCCTTGTTGGGCTTGTGTTTGAATCACAAAAAGCAATAAGAATAGTTTTAAGAATTTCATAGGAGTAATGGTATTTAAAAAGGTAATAAAATTATAATTTGTGTTTCATCAAATTTCTCGGATGAATAGTAAAGCCGCTTTTGAGATACAATTGCTGAGCCGAAAGATTGTGTTCTTCGACTTCTAAATAAAGTAGTTTTAAGCCTAGTTCTTCGCTTTGTATTTTTGCAAAAGCAACGGCACTTTTCCCAATTCCTTGGCCTTGTGCTTTGGGTTGAATGTATAATTCATCTAAAAAAGCAATCTTACCTTGGTATTCAAAGCTAAAAACAAAAGTCAGAATCAAATACCCTACAATTTCTTGATTCCAAAGGAGTAACCAGCATTTTCCAAGATTGTCGTTTGCTAAAAATTCCTCAAACAAATTAGTTGCTTTAGTTGTGTCAAAAGGATAGTTATCAATCGCATAAAATTCGCTCATCAGTGAGGTAACGGTATCGACATCCTTTTTTTCGAGTGGTTGAAATTGTATCATTGAAGATGATTTAGAATGATAGCAGTAGCGCCTTTATTTTGCTGTACAAATTGGCGGCAAATAGCTCCTTTTTGAAATCTAATATCTGGTTTGTAAATCAAATCGTCAAAAGTTTCGAGTAAATCTTTGTTGTTTGCAATGCTAACGCATCCCTCAAGTTTAACTAAAGCTGTTGCTTCTGCAAAATGCGAATAATTAGGTCCAATTACGATTGGAATTCCAAAAGTTGCGGGTTCTAGAATGTTGTGAATGCCAGGATTTCCAAAGCCACCGCCTACATAAGCAATATCGGCATAACTGTAGATTTTGGTTAAAATCCCAATAGTGTCAATGATAAAAACTTGTTGGTCAGATAAGGATTGATTTTCTTTTTCAGAAAATAAGGCCGTAGGTTTGGTAATTAGTGTTTTTAAGTTGGCGATTTGTTCCGCTTTTATATTGTGTGGAGCAATAATGAATTTTACATTTTCATTGCTGTATTGGTTAATGTATTGGGCGATAATTTCTTCGTCTTTTGGCCAAGAACTCCCTACTACAACTGTGATTTTGTTGTCCTTGAATTCGGCTATGAAATTAAGAGTGTTGTCTTTCTCTAAAATGGTACTCACACGGTCAAAACGCGTGTCTCCAGAAACCAAAACATTTTGATGACCAAGGCTTTGCAAGAGTTGTTTCGAAGATTCGTTTTGTACAAAAAAGAAATCAAAAGCGTTTAGTGCTTTTCTGTAAAAACCGCCGTACCACTTAAAAAAGGCTTGGTTTTCTCTCAGAATTCCAGAAATCAAATAGGTTTTGATGTTTCGTTTTTTGAGTTCGTTTAAGTAATTCGGCCAATATTCGTATTTGATAAAGAAAACCAGTTCGGGATTTGTTAACTCAATAAATTGTTTGGCATTTTTTTGAGTATCCAATGGTAAATAAACTGTGCAATTAGCCACAGTATTGTTCTTTCGTACCTCGTATCCAGAAGGCGAAAAAAAGGTGACAATAATTTTATGGGAAGGGTATTTTTCTTTTATTTTTTCAATGACAGGAAGTCCTTGTTCGTATTCGCCTAAAGATGCGGCATGAAACCAGATGGATTTGTCGTTAGCTTGAATTTTTTCTTCTAAAGTCTTAAAAACATCCTTTCGACCCTTTACAAAAAGAGCCATTTTTGGACTAAAAAGGGCAACGATTTTCAATAAAAAACCTGCTATAAAAACGATTTGATTATACAGAAAAAACATGAGTATAAATTTTGGCTAAAATACAGTTTCTTTATGGTTTTTTCATTGTCTAAGAGGGATTAAATAACTATTTTTGTTGTTCTTTTTTGCGAAAACATTTTGGTTTAACCTACTTTGTTTTCAAACTTTAAATTAATTTTCAATGAAAAAAATCCAAATGGTTGACTTAAAGAGTCAATATGATAAAATAAAAGACGTTGTAAACACCTCAATTCAAAACGTTTTAGATACGAATACTTACATCAACGGGCCAGAAGTACATACTTTTCAGAAAGAATTAGAAACCTATTTGGGTGTAAAACACGTCATTCCTTGTGCCAATGGTACCGATGCGTTGCAAATTGCTATGATGGGATTGGGTTTAAAGCCTGGAGACGAAGTAATCACAGCCGATTTTACGTTTGCAGCAACAGTAGAGGTGATTGCATTATTGCAACTTACCCCAGTTTTGGTTGATGTAGAAATGCACAACATGAACATTTCCCTAGAAGCCATCAAAAAAGCCATTACTCCAAAAACCAAAGCGATTGTACCCGTACACTTGTTTGGTCGTGCGGCCAATATGGAAGCGATTATGGCTTTGGCCAAGGAGCATAATTTATATGTAATCGAAGATAATGCGCAAGCTATTGGGGCGAATTGCAAATTTTCAGATGGTACTAAAAAGAAAGCTGGAACTATCGGTCATGTAGGAGCGACTTCATTTTTTCCTTCTAAAAACTTAGGATGTTATGGCGATGGTGGTGCAATTTTTACGAACGATGACGCCTTGGCACACACACTACGCGGAATTGTAAACCACGGAATGTACGAAAGATACCATCACGATGTAGTGGGCGTAAATTCGCGTTTGGATAGTATTCAAGCGGCAGTTTTAAATGCTAAATTACCGTTGTTAGATCAATACAATAAAGCGCGTCAAGATGCTGCTCGTAAGTATACTTTGGCTTTTCAAGGTCACGACAATATCATTGCGCCAAGTATTTGCGATAGCTGCGATTGTCATGTTTTTCATCAATATACCTTGCGCATCATCAATGCAGATCGCAATGGATTAATGCAGCATTTGTTGGATAAAGGTATTCCATGTGCTATTTATTATCCAATTCCGTTGCACGCACAAAAGGCTTATTTGGATCCAAGATATAAAGAAGAAGATTTCCCAGTTACGAATCAGTTGGTGCAAGAAGTGTTATCTTTACCTATGCATACTGAGCTTGATGATGAGCAAATTAAATTTATTACCGATAGTGTTTTAGAATTTTTAGGATAGTTTTTAGGAGCTATTTCCTGCTGTACGCTGTATCTTGCTTGGCGAACCCCTCCAAGCAAGGATGCCGCTTCCATCAGGGCTAACCAAAACCACACAATTATGAAAATATTGGTTACAGGAGGCTTAGGCTTCATCGGTTCTCACACCGTAGTAGAATTGCAAAGCAAAGGATTCGAAGTCCTAATCGTCGATAACTTGTACAATTCGTCAATCGATGTTCTCAAAGGAATCGAAAGCATCTCTGGAATTGCGCCGCATTACAAAAATATTGATATGCGCGACAAAGCATCCGTACAAGCGCTCTTCAAAGAATATTCAGATATTGCTGGAGTCATTCATTTTGCAGCTTCCAAAGCTGTAGGGGAAAGTGTTGAGAATCCGTTATTGTATTACGAAAACAACATTGCAGCCTTAGTGTATCTTTTGCAAGAATTACAGCAAAAAGATGCGGCTTCCTTTATATTTAGTTCTTCTTGCACTGTTTACGGACAGGCCGAAAAAATGCCAATTACCGAAGATGCTCCGGTACAACAACCGATGTCGCCATACGGGAACACCAAAAAAGTAGGAGAAGAAATCATCAGAGATACCGCAAAAGCATCGTCTATCAATGCGATTTTATTGCGTTATTTCAATCCTATTGGAGCACATCCAACTGCCGAAATTGGAGAATTACCAATTGGAGTGCCACAAAATTTAGTGCCTTTTATTACACAAACGGCGATTGGATTGCGCCAAGAATTATCGGTTTTTGGAGATGATTATCCAACGCCTGATGGTACAGCGGTTCGCGATTATATTCACGTAGTTGATTTAGCCAAAGCACACGTTATTGCGCTAGAACGCTTGTTAGAAAAGAAAAATACAGACAGAGTAGAGACTTTTAACTTAGGAACAGGAACAGGAAGTTCAGTACTCGAAGTGATTCAGAGTTTTGAGCGTGTAAGTGGTCAAAAACTACCTTACAAAATCGTACCTCGAAGAGAAGGCGACGTTACAGAAGCCTATGCTAATACGCACCAAGCCAATACGGTTTTGGGATGGAAAGCCGAGTCTACACTTGATGAGGCAATGGCTAGTGCCTGGAAATGGGAACAAAAAATACGCTCATAAGTAGTATTCAGTCATCAGTAAAAAGTCATCAGTAAAAAACACCAAAGTATCCATTGATAATTTGGTGTTTTTTTCTTTAAAGAACTATTTGTAAATTCGTTAGGTAAAAAATATAAAGGAATGAGTGCTAAAAAAATATCCTCAAAATTGCCCAAAGTGGAAGAACCAGCCGTAGTTTATGAATCTTCGCAGGTGAAGCCTAAAGGAATAGATCGAGCTACATTTGATTTCGATACGGAGTTCGCTAAGGGATTGACTCCAGAAGAGTTCAAAGCCGAGATGCTCAAAAGAATAAAAGCCTATCCTTGGAAAAAATAATTTTTGCAGATAAGGTTTCGAATTATTTAGATCAATTAGTATATGTGCTTTTTGAAGAAGAATATTTTAGCTATAGTGAGAATGCGCAAGTTTATGTAAATAAAATTGTTGACTTTATAGTTTCAGAAATAGCTAGTTTTCCGCATAAAAAAACACCTTTAGCACTTTCTCATTTAGGAACCTATTATATTTTTTACAAATCGAATAAAAGAACTACTTGGTACATTTTTTTCGAAAAGAAAGCAACTGCTATTTTGATTACTGGAATTAGCAATAATCATTGCGAAGAAGCGAAAGAGTTGTAAATAAAAGTAAAGCCGAATCTCAAAGATTCGGCTTTTTTGTTACTTTTTAGCAGCTTCTTTCATTTTGTCAGCGGCTTTGTCTAGTTTTTCAGCGCCTTTTTCGAGGACTTTACTCGTTTTGGTCTGTAGAGTATCTACTGCTTTTTCTACTTTTACGGTGGCAGTATCTATTTTTTCTTCTACTTCTGTGGTTACAGCCTCTTTGGCTTCATCCAATTTTTCTTTGGTTTCTTCTTTACAAGAAACGCTTACTACAGCTAAAAATGCCAATCCTAAAATTACTTTTCTCATAGTCAATGGGTTTTATTGGTTGTTATTTTTTTGAGAACTAAAGGTAAACAAAAAATCCCCACAAACTTTACGTTTATGAGGATTCTGTTGATAATAATTGCTATCTAAATTCTGCAATCTGCTATCTTAAATTTTTAAGCATTTGCAGTAGCGGCTTCTTTATTGATTTTTCCAATCAGTCCGGTCAATACTTTTCCAGGACCTACTTCAGTAAATAGTGTTGCTCCGTCGGCAATCATTTGTTGCACGGATTGTGTCCATTTTACTGGAGCAGTCAACTGAATGATTAAGTTTTTCTTGATTTCGTTAGGGTCAGAAACCGCGCTTGCTGTTACATTTTGGTACACAGGACAAATTGGAGTTGCAAAAGTAGTCGCTTCGATAGCGGCTGCTAATTCTTCTCTAGCTGGCTCCATCATTGGAGAGTGAAAAGCACCACCAACTGGTAAAATCAAGGCTCTTTTGGCACCTGCTTCTTTCATTTTTTCGCAAGCCAATTCTACGGCTTTGTATTCCCCAGAAATCACCAATTGACCAGGACAGTTATAGTTTGCCGCCACGACAACACCATCAATCGAAGCGCAAATGTCTTCTACTATTTTGTCGTCTAGGTTCAAAACAGCAGCCATCGTCGAAGGGGTAATTTCGCACGCTTTTTGCATCGCCAAAGCTCTTTGAGAAACTAATTTCAATCCGTCTTCAAAAGACAAAGCACCATTGGCTACCAAGGCAGAAAATTCACCCAAAGAATGTCCAGCCACCATTTCAGGTTGGAAATCCTCTAAAGTTTTGGCCAAAATAACTGAGTGCAAAAATACCGCAGGTTGTGTTACTTTGGTTTCTTTTAGTTGTTCTGCAGTACCTTCAAACATAATATCGGTGATGCGGAAACCTAAAATTTCGTTGCCTTTTTCGAATAATTCTTTGGCAAGTGGAGAGTTCTCATATAAGTCTTTGCCCATTCCTGTGAACTGTGCGCCTTGACCTGGAAAAACGTATGCTTTCATAATAGTATGTTTATGTCGTAAATAATTTTAGTAGCAGCAAAAGTACTATTTTTATGGAATGTAAAAAAAAACACTCCTAATCTTTTCTTTTTGCTGGTTGTAACGTTTAAAAAATTAACAGACTAATAAGGAAATATCTTCATATTATGAAAAAAGTAATCTTAGCATTTTTTACAGTTTTTATCGCATTCCTTTTGATGTATTTCGGGTTGCCGGTACTTAATTATGGCTTTTTCAAATTGCCATTTTTTCTATTATTGTTAATTGGAGTAGTGAGTTTGTTTTTTATTAAACTAAAAGTAGACCCGAAAACCCACAAGACAACAGTTTTGAAGGCGCCTCACAAGGTGTTTTATTACAGTATATTGGTATTACTTTTTTATGTAGCCATTGTCCCTTTATTTACAACGGTAAAAATGTTCAGAAGCGAGGCGTACCAACAATTGCTTGGCAAAGTGCATAAAGGCGAAAAAATTACTCAACATATTGCACCAATTGCGATAGACAAAATCCGAGTAGTTGATGAAGAATTAGCTTATTTATTAGGCGAAAAAATATTAGGCTCGCAACCAGCTTTGGGAAGTCAAGTAGAATTGGGACATTTTTGCATTCAAAAAATACAAAACGAATTGTATTGGGTAGCCCCATTGTTGCATTCTGGTTTTTTTAAATGGATTAATAATTCCGAAGGAACTGCGGGTTATGTTATGGTTTCGGCTACCAATGAGCGTGATGTAAAATTGGTGCAACAAATTGACGGGAAGCCTTTAAAAATAAAATACCAACCGTCTGCTTATTTTCAGTCCGAAATTCATCGCCACGCGTATCTTAACGGATACTCAACTATTGGCTTAACCGACTTTACTTTTGAAATCAACGACGAAGGAAAGCCGTTTTGGGTGATTACAACCTATGACAAAACCATCGGTTTCTCTGGAAATAATGCTACCGGAGTTTTGGTAGTTGATGCACAAAACGGAGCCATTCAAGAATATTCCATTGCCAACACACCAAAATGGGTAGACCGCATACAACCTTTAGATTTTATCGAAGACCAATTAAACGATTGGGGAACACTAATTCACGGGTATTTTAATTTTTCAAATGAAGACAAATTACAAATCACCGAAGGGATGACGCTGGTGTATGGAAAAGACAATAAATCCTATTGGTATACAGGCATCACTTCAACCGGTAAAGACGAATCTGCTGTAGGCTTTGTATTGGTTGATACTCGTACCAAAGAAACCACTTTTTACAAACAAGGTGGCGCTACCGAATTTGCGGCTCAAAGTTCAGCCCAAGGTAAGGTTCAAGAAAAAGAATATACTGCTTCTATGCCAATTCCATATAACATCAATTCCATTCCTACCTACGTAATGACTTTAAAAGACAAGGGTGGATTGGTCAAAATGTTTGCTATGGTTGCCATTTCTGACTATACGATAGTGGGCGTAGGCAATACGATGCGTGAGACCCTTACGGCATACAAAAATGTGTATAATATGGCCGACAATAAGATTAATCCCAATTCGGTAGCCAATAAAAAAATCATTCAATCGGTAGTGACAAGAATTCAAAACGACGTCAAAAACGGCAATAGTTTTTATTACTTCACCCTGCGAAAATCACCCACTATTTATGTGGGGTCTTCACAAATTTCGAGTGAATTACCGGTTACGGTTGTGGGAGATTCTATCAAAATCACCTATGATTTAGACCTTGAAAAAGTTGTAGATATTTCTAGTTTTCAAAATCTAACATTAAGCAAGAAGTAAAGCATCGTTTTATTTATTTTTGTGTTAAAACATAAAGACAATGCCTTCTGAAAAAGAAAAAATGCTCGCTGGCGAATCCTATCTCAGCAACGACAAACAGTTGGTGCAAGAGCGATTGTGGGCCAAGAAAATGCTGCAACAAATCAATGCCGAGTATATCGTAAACGGCAAAACACGCGGGCTTTTCAAGCAATTGTTGCCCAATGCGCACAAGCGTTTGTATATAGAGCCGCCCTTTCATTGCGATTATGGGTACAACATTCACACGGGCGAGAATGTCTATTTCAACCTCAATTGTGTGGTGCTCGATACGATGAAAATCACCATTGGCAACAACGTGTTTTTTGGCCCAGGCGTACATATTTACACCGCTTCGCATCCTTTGGACATCGTAGAGCGACGCACTTTCGAGGTATCTAAACCCGTCACCATTGGCGATGATTGCTGGATTGGCGGCAATACCGTGATTTGCCCAGGGGTGACCATTGGCGACGGTTGCACGATTGGCGCAGGCTCGGTGGTGACCAAAGAGATTCCTCCGCATTCGCTAGCTGTAGGCAATCCCGCGCGCGTCATTCGAAAGTTACAGTAATCCTTTTTAGGAGCAGAAAGAAGCGGCTTTTTTATAGGCAAAGTCCCGTCATCCGCTGTATCTTTGCGGCCGAACCCCAGCCACAAAGGATGCCGCTACTACCGGGGCTAGAAGGCAAGATAGGGCTTGATTAGCCAACATCCCGAAAATAAAACACAGAAAATGAAAGTTATCCTACTTACCCCAATGGAAATCGAAGCCGAGAAAGTGCAAAATGCCTTGCAACGCTTTCCATCTTTACAAAATGACTACCAAATCGTTATCTCTGGAGTGGGAAGAGAAACCACTGCCAAAGCAATGATGCATTTGCCTCCGCACGATTTGTGTGTATTAATTGGCTTTGCTGCCATCGTAGGAAAACCTGAAAATTTGCCAGCCGAATTACAATTAGGAATGCCCATTGAAATTACCAATGCTTCGCTTTATGGTTACGAAGGGCAATTGTTCGAAAACGGTAAGCCAATTTTGACGGAACCCAAAACCAACTTACTTTGTTTGTCTTCGTTAACTTCGGACAAATTTGTAAAAACGACTAATTTGGCCGAACGCACCGTGGTGAATATGGAAGATTATACTTTTATGTATCTCAAACAACCACAGGATTTTATCGTCCGTATTATTTCAGATTTCTTGCCACACACCCACGAAATCGACTTTTTTGAAGAAGTAAAGCCTATTGATTTTTACAAAGCCATTGACGCTATTGAGAGGGTTTTGTAAGTTGTCAATTATTTTTTACTTTTCTAAAAAAAAAGAGTGATTAAAAACGGCTAATCACTCTTTACTATTCACTAATCACTTTTTACTAATTACTTCTCACTTTCTCACTCTATTGAAGCAATAATTTCTAACAATTGTGCTTTCAATTCTTCGTTGGTGATTCCTTTTTCTGCATCAAAATTGGTGGCAAAACTCGGCAGTGAAAAAGCACCTTTAACATCGGCTCCTTGGAAAGGGAATCTGTTTTTGGCCATTTCTAAAACCGAAGCCCCTCCTCTTGGTCCGGGTGAAGTAGCTAGCAAAAGCGTTGGCTTTTCCTGAAAGGTTTTACCGTTAATGCGGGAAGCCCAATCCAAAATATTTTTGAAAGCAGTCGAATACGCGCCATTATGTTCCGCAAAAGAAATGACAATAAAATCTGCGCTGCCTAGTTTGGCAAAAAAATCGTGGGCTAATTGTGGAATTCCGGTTTTGGTTTCTTTGTCTATTGAGAAAATGGGCATTTCGTAATCGTTCAAATCCAAAACTTCAACGGTTGCGTTGGCGAATTGATGTGCGGCATAGGTAGCCAATTGTTTGTTGATAGAAGTCGCGCTGGATGATGCGCCAAAGGCTAGTATTTTTTTCATTATAGATGTTTTTTAACCGCTGGTGTAATTATTTTTTACCACATAGAATCATAGAATTTATGTTATTTAAAAAGAATTTTACAGATGTTTCACTTTTCACATAGTCAATCTTTGTGAAAAATAGTGCTATTTCTATTGATTCCTTTTCTAATTTCTTTTTATCTATGAATCTATGTGGTTTGTTTTTTATTTAAACTGAACTACTCCCAACGTGTTGTTTTTATTCTTATTCTTTATTTATATAGTATGTCAATGCTCCCGAAGGACATTTTTTTACCGTACTGATAATGGCTTCAGTAGTCGAATTTTCGGGAACAATCCACGGTTTTTCTTTGGGTTTAAATACGTCGGGATTGTTTTTTACACATTCGGCAGCGTGTTTGCATAAGCTGTTTTTCCAAACAATGGTTACCTCGCCGTTGCTATACTCTTTGGTTAAATCTTTGGCATCCATAGTATTTATAGTTGAGTGTTAATGCTGACTTTGTTTTTTAATAGTTTCGAAACGGGACATTTCTCGGCTATCAAAAGTAAGCGTTCTTTTTGCGCTTCGGTAATGATTTCAGAAAAAGTGATGGTTCTAGAAATGGTGGTCTCTAATTCGGACTCGTTATTTTGTGATAAATTCAACGCAATCTGAATTTCGGGAATGTTCCAACCTTTGCGGTCAATGTACATTCGCAAGGTAGAAAGTGTGCAACCCGCCAGCGAAGCCAATAAAGTAGAGTAGGGGTCAGGACCCAAATCTTGCCCTCCAATAGTTTCGGGTTCGTCCATTAGTAATTCGCCGTTGCGCCAAGAAATGGTGCACAAGTATTTTTGTGCACCAATACTTCCTTGAACGTCTTTTTCTAGTAAATTTTCCATATTAAAGTACGTCTCTAAATTCTGGAGTTTTGTCGAATACTTTTTTGGCAAACGGACAAAGCGGAATGATTTTTATGTTGTTTTCTCGCGCATAAGTTACCGCTTGAGCGACCATTTGTTTGCCCAAACCTTTTCCTTCATTGCCTGGATTTACACCCGTGTGGTCAATTATGATTTTGTCTTCCCCAGCAAAAACAAACGTCATTTCTGCTTCTTGTTTGCCCTCAATTTCAATAAAAAAACTCCCTTTTTTATCGTTGATTTTTACTTGTACTTCGTTCATAACTTACTTTTTTACTGAATATTATCTGCTGACGACTGACTCCTTTTTTTATTGTTCCATCGGGATTTCCATCACCAAAAATTTAGCAGCTGTTGTTGCTTTGATGTCAATTTCTGGAGTATCCCAAATTCCAAGGGCATCTCTTTTGCTTAGTCGTTCTCCGTTGATTTCTATTTCGCCTTCAATAGTCATAATGTAAAAACCGTTACCTTCTTTTTGTAAGGCTAATTTTTTAGAAAAATCGGCATCAAAATCAGACAAATAAAACCAAGCATCTTGATGAATCCACACCCCAGCATCGTCAGGATTTGGCGATAGAATTTGAGCAAAATCATTTTTTTGTTCGGTAACGTTCAAAGTGATTTGTTGGTAACGAGGTGCTACATTGCGGTATTTTGGGAACAACCAAATTTGGAATAGCTTGGTTTGTTGGTCCGCATTCGGATTGAATTCACTGTGTTGAATACCCGTTCCGGCGCTCATTACTTGTACATCGCCCGTTTTGATAGTTGCGGCATTGCCCATACTGTCTTTGTGAGCCAAATCGCCTTCTAGCGGAATGGTGATGATTTCCATATTGTCGTGCGGATGCGTACCAAAACCCATTCCAGCAGCAACAGTATCATCGTTCAAAACGCGTAGCATACCAAACTGCACTCTATCGGGATTGTACCAACTAGCAAAGCTAAAACTGTGATAAGCATTCAACCATCCGTGGTTAGCGTGTCCTCTTGAATCTGCGGTATGTAAAACTGATTTTTTCATCTTTGTATAAATTTAGTGATTACTAGGATACAAAGGTATGCTCGTTGTGAGCAAAAGTCACTTAACCTAGATTAAGAAAGTAGTGTTTTGATACAAATGTGAAATAGAGGGTCAGTTTTTGCTTGAAATAGATAGCCATCACTTCTTCAATAACCTACTCTTCATTTTACTAAAGAATTCAGGTGTTACGCCAATATAAGATGCGATGTGTTTTTGGGGGAGTTTGTGAATTAAAGTGGGGT
>ERZ650302.529-NODE-529-length-21148-cov-5.949225_pt1 | contig 21148 bp, 15 predicted proteins | sample MGYA00376238_ERZ650302 | MGnify/ENA primary metagenome ERZ650302 (study PRJEB26733, sample SAMN07839298) | wastewater metagenome | biome: urban; feature: wastewater treatment plant; material: waste water | place: USA: North Carolina | collected 2016-04-28 ... | reverse complement strand
AATGGTTGTTTGGAATGTCGCATAGTTAATTAGAACTCACACCAAAATAATGAATAAAACACCCAATACCATGAGGAAACATAAAAAGGCGAATACATATAGGAACAGGTAAAAAATAACTTTAAAAAAATAATATAGTTTGTTCCTAAATATTCCTTACCTGTTTAGTGATTAAGGCGCTTTAAAATTCAATTGGATTTTATAAGTGTTCAAGACATCTGCTATAACAGTACCTTCAGGGATCTCAATCTTATCCCCTACTTTGTATGTGTTCACAAATTGCCAAAACACCGCTTTTTCTTGTGGATCTAAACGAGAAAGGATGTATAGATAAGCAGATTCAAGCTGTTGTTGGCTTGCATAGCTATCTACTGATACTACTGGCGTAGTTGCGAAGTTATAGTTCAATTCATCAAGAAGAGCTTCATATACAGTCGTACTTGCATACTTGCTGTATTTACCCTTGTTTTCAGGAACCGTATAGCCGTGGTTGTAATTGATCATACGAGCAACGTAACTGGCCAATAGTTCCGAGTTTTTAGGGTTTTGCTGTAAATAGTCTTCCAGCTTGGATTTATCAGCTTCGTGCGCCGTTAAAACCACTTCCCCGTTATTAATAACATTCAAGTTAAGTTTAATGCTCTTAATTTTACGAGGCGGTTGTTCAAATTCCGCACCATTAAAGCGATGTTTAACATTGATATAGTATTGTTCAATTGCATTCGCTTTAACTAAGGGAATTGGTGAAGATGATACAATTGGAGTTTGTGAGACTTTAACGGTTGTGTTGTTGGCATAGAGGTGTGCTGATAGCGAGATTGTACCAATCAGTAAAGCTAAAGTACGTTTATTAAATACCATTTTAAACTTTTCCAGTGAAATAGTCGGTGTTATTTGTGAGAACCAGTTTTACTTTTAAAACTACTTCTAAGCTGTCTTTACAAGATTATACTATTTTTAACATTGCATCACTAATAGTCCTTAAACATTTTTAGTTAATTCGTATCAATCACCGTTAAAACTATCTAATATGTTTAAGAAGTTTAAGCACCCTTTAAAATTTGTTGTGTATTAGGTTTATGGAAACGATTTTAAATTCCTTTTTGTTAAAGTCCATAATTTATTCATTATTGTTTTATATAGTGTATAAGTTTGTTTTTGCTTTATGTGGCGTATTTCGCAAACCTAAAACTAAAGCCAAAAAGAATTCAAAAAAAGGCTATCGTAAGCCTCAAAAGAATCAGGAGCTTGTATCTAAAAAAGTCCTTACAAAAGACGAGATTATAATGCTTGATGCACTAGAACAGGTCATTCCATCACGCAACATTTTGGTGCAAGTAAGCATGAGTGCTTTTATGACCACGCAAAACATAAGTACCCGAAATCAGTTTTCTAGGCTTTACGTGGACTATTTGATTGTTGATGAAGACTACAATCCTATATTATCTATTGAGCTTGATGGGCATTATCATAAATATACCCAGGATAAAGATAAAAGGCGTGACGAGCTTTTGAAGAGTGCTGGCATTCCTGTCATTAGGTTTAAGGAAATTCCCGACATAAAAGTTATAAGAAAAACCATTTCAAGGTATATTTAGGTATAAATACGATTAACTCTAATTGATTTTAATAATGTAAATGTGTAAAAATGGTTTTGTCGTAAGAGATATTTTGAATTAATTTTCAAATATATTTCTAAAGGTTTAATCATGAACAACTTAACTCGCAATACTGGAACTAATGACATGTTAAATGTATCAAAACCAGAAAATGTTGCTCAAATGTCACCTGTTGAACTTCAGAATTATATTGAAGAACTTCAACAACAACTAGTCGTTAAAGAAAATAAAGCTTTTCACGATGCTGTTAGTGCCATTAATGCAATCATTTCAGAAAAAATTACTGCCGATGGTGTTGTGGACATCCATACACTTAGCGAATATCTAAAAAACAACCACATTGATACCACAAAAGTTGAGCCTGTAAGACGTCAAAAACGTAAGCTTACGCATGAATGGGTTCACCGTGAAAACAACAGCTTACGTTGGGCTGGTCGCGGTCAAGTAATTAAATGGTTACGTGAAGAAATGATTGAAAAGGGTTTTGATCCTTCAGATAAAGAAGCTGTACGTAGTTATTGCGAACAAAATCTAGACCTTAAAGAGATTTAATCTTTAAAACTAGTGAAACCACCGTAAAAGGTGGTTTTTTTTTGCCATTATATAGTGTCGTTAAGCGATACCCTATTCTATTAGCTTTCAGCCGATAACAAGAAAATTTGCAATTGGTATATACTTAAACCGTTTTTATAAAGGTCACGTTATACAACGGACTAGTTTTAGTTAAATTTTGGTATATACATTATAAGTATATGTGACTATACCTTTGCTTATGTTTCGCTGGAGGCGATTAAATGTCATTCAAAACTCTATTATTAACTGGCTTATTATCTGTAGGTTTGGTTTTAGTTGGTTGTAGTAAAAAAGAAGAATCAACATCTCAATCAAAACCTATTCAACCAGATGAACAAATTGACAAAGTAGATCCATCTGCAGACCTACAAGCAGCGCGTGAAGCTTATGTCGATAATGAAAAACCTTCAAAAGTTGAGGGCCACGATTTTGATGCACATCAAAAAACTGCAGAACAAAATCCACCAAAAGAGGACGAGCAAAATGATATGTCTTCTATGCTGAACGCTGCAGCTGCAGATGCTCAAAAACAAGCAGATCAAAACAAATAACAGCACATAAGCTTGGTACATCTTTAAAGGGGATTCATCCCCTTTTTTAATGCGCCTTTAAAATACTTTTTAAATTCCCTTATTAAAACTTAACTAAAACAGTGATTCATTTTAACTAAAAAAACTTTATACCCCACGACTTAGTTATAATTAACCAGTTAAAACGTAATTAGATAAATGCGTTAAGGAGTATTAAAAATGGCATATGAATATAACTCGCAAGATAAGCGGTTTGAATTCCCTAATCCCTACCGAATAGAAAACATTTTTAAAGTGATCGGTGCCATCGTTTTTATGCTGGCTGGCCTAAGCTTAATTTTCAGTGCAAAAGGTCTATTCAGTAACGGTGTATTTGTTGCACTACCACCGCTTATAGTTGGTCTAGCAATGTTCAGTTATGGCGCTCTACTGCTGACCACAGGCTTATCAAACCTAAAGTTCTACTTTGGTCGTGATCAACCAGCCGGACTTGCACAGGAGTTATCCATTCAAGAAACTGGTGCTTATCCTGGTGCAACCGATATTAAAGAGATCCTACGCCAAAGCGCTTTGATTTATGAAGAACCAAAAGGCTCAGTGAACGGGATTCTATATTCACTGTTCCCTAATCTTATTTTTTCGCCATTATTCATCCGTAACGCTGCAGAAGCTCAATTTCAAAATGCGATTGTTTTTCTGATTACCTTAGTGAGTGCTCTAATCGCGTATGTGGGTGCATCACCCAATACAGGTGCTTGGCTTGGGATTGTTTACAACGCCATTATTTTGATTGTTTTATTGCGTCCTATGGCTAATCCGAACTCAGGTGCACAAGAAATTGGTTTATCTAAAGTCATTGGTTTGGTTTTAGTCGCCATTCTTGGACCTGTATTGGTTCCTATCCTTACCCAACATGCAGTTGCACCTATTTGGTTGCCAAGCATGGATAAAGCAATTTTTACGTTAATTGCAGCGCTGATTGCGATTGCGATATTCTTCTTGGCCGTGATTGCTCAAATGGTAAAACAGCCACCACAAGCCAGTGCTGGAGTCGTTCAGGATAGTTTGAGTATGAATTGCCAACCAATGCAATTGTTTGATGAACTTGAACGCCATCTACAAAAGAATTGGGAAAGTGCTATTCCTAACAGAATCTATTCACGCCAGTTGCCAGTTATCAACTCTCGCAGTAAAAACGGTGCTTTTGAGGGTGAGATCTTAGAAGAAACTCAACCAGTGCCAATCAATACCCTTCGTGATATGACATTGAGCTCATGCTTCAAAGAAGAAAAGTATCGCTGGTTAGCCATCCTCAATAGTTTTGGATTGTTAAGTTTTATTGCTTCAGTCGTATTAATGACTATTTTTGCCAAAGGTCTATATAACGGAAGCTATCTGGATTTTAGCGACTTCACTTATGGTTTCTTTGGTGTATCGATGTGGATCTTAGGGAAGTTTTGTTTTGAGCACGGTAATTACCTATGGAGCCGTTTTGACTTTGTATCAAAACTAATATGGGTTGAGGCTAAAGGTAGCTATCAATTGTCTCAAATGAACTTTGGCCGTTACCTTGACGACAGCGTGAAATCACAAAAAGAAGTCATCAATGTTGAAACCATGACGTTACGTGTCTGGTACGCTGAAATTAGCACAACGACCTTCGGTAAATATCAAAACCGTGCGATCTTGAGCATGACTGCTTGTACTGATGATGCTGTTGTACTGAAAGAGCATTTAGCCGACTTTGCCAAAAGCCAAAGCATTGTGGTTGCCCCAACGTCTGAAGTAGATATTAACCGCATGTCATCTATGAACCAGATGAATAGCGCAATCAATAAAAGCTCACCAAGAACACATGGTACACATCTTGGATTGATGAATAACCCTGAAACACACAGTCAGGATCTATCAGATCAAGTACCCGTGATCATCAAACCGAAAAAGAATATGTTTTGTGTGAAATGTGGTGAACCACTTCAGGACAATATGCTGTTTTGCCCTCAGTGTGGTACCAAAATAGAAAGTTAATCGTTAAAGAAAATAAAGGAATGGATTACGAATGTGGTCCATTTTTTTTTGACATCAAAAAAATAATTAGAGTTCTAAAATTAAGAGTTTAATTGAGCGTTGACATATTCTTCGACAGAAAATCCCTTTACGCCAGTTTCTATAAGTGCATGCACAAAGTCTGAGAACGTCACTGGAATGTACCCTACTTTGAATAGTGCCTCATTCAACTCTTTGTACTTCAGAAAAACTTCTTCTTTATGTTTTTTCTTCAGCTTAAACGTGGACGGCAAATCTGCCACTTGCAGATCTTGAATTTTGGTTGGGTTGTTCATAGCGTACCCGGTTGCTTAAAAGTTGCGAAATTAAACTATTGTAATGTGAAAATTAAAAAATGCAGAATAAATCTGCATTTTATTGTTTCATTTTTTTAAGATCTATTTGATAAACAGATGCTTAAATTAGTATTCTCAACCAAAAGCCAATTAATAGCGGATTAACCAAAATCAATCCGTTTCTTATTAGTATGTTTAATGTGTTGCTACTGGCGTACCAAATGCATCAGGATGTTGTGGTTGTTCACCACCACTTTGTTGAGCTTGACCAGGTTGACCAGCTGGAGCAGTTGTCTTACGTGCAGCTAAGTCCTTCATGATGTCTTGACAAGACATGCCCCCTGTTTCGTATAAGTTGTACGCAACAGGATCTTTTTTAGGATCTGGCGGTACACACTCCAATTCAGGTTCACTAGCAGTTGCAGAATCGGCATTCATTTTGTCCAGTTCGGTAGTAATCAATGTCAGATCGATGTCACTTGGCGTAATTGGACGACTGCTGATCTGCAAGCGATAAGTCATAGACGGCGTTAGTAGCGCATATAGTTCGCGGATCTGATTGGCCATAAGCGCAGGATTTTTCATTACGATTTTTTGGCATAAGAAAAGGTGCACGTTGTTCGGGCTACAAACACTTCCTTTACGCTGACTTGATTGTGGGTTTTGGGCATCCACTTTCAAGGGGTAGACTTCAATGTAAACTTCATACGGCGTATCTGGCTGAAATTGGAAGTTCTGCAAACTAGAAACGACAGTTGAATACGGTTCTGACGTATCTTGTGCATGACAGAATACTTGTGGTGCGTTACAGTCAAAGTTACGACTAATACGGTCGATAATTTCATTGCGCTGAGCAGCCAATTTCATACTTTCTTCTTTTACTCGTCTTGCAACTTCACTCTGCAGTCGAGCTTCAAGTTCAACATCGCTTTGTTGTGGACGTTCAACTTCGATGTTTTGATTGCCAAAAATAACCACAGCAAATAACAAAAAGAAAAGAACACCACCGCCAATCAAGATTAGCTTTTTATGATTAGCAACAAAGTTTTCATCAATGTTTACTTTTTTGCCCTTCTTTGCTGTCTTGGCTGGCTGTTCAGGCTCACTTACATGTTCATCATCGGGTTGGATTTTGATCGCTTCTTCAGCTTCCTTCCCGATGTTGTCCATATCATCTGGTTCGTGATTACTCATTTATTCACCTATTCAATTATTTACTTGATTTAGCTTTTGTAGAGGTCGATTTAGACTTGGCTTTCTTTTTGCCACGTTGAACTGGCTCACCGTTGTTGTCGTATCCACTTGCACCACAGCTAAAGCAATCCCATTTATACTTACGTTCACCACGTAAATTAAATGCAGACTGAATCATGGTCTGGCCACACTCAAAACACTTGGCTTCGTTGCCAGTGCGAGATTTTGTAAGTTGGGTATCTGGTGATCCATCTGGCAATATGTCGAAATAACGTTTACATGATGCAGCTTCACAACTGTATCGCTCTTCGTAAACACCAGGTTCTTTGCGGTACTTGGTATGTACAAGAGGCTTTTTACAGATACATGGATACTCTGTTTTGGTCACTTGGAATCTTGGCTCGTAGTTAGGACTACCATCAGGGAACACCTCTAATGGACCCGACTTACATTTTTTGCCTTTCAGGTTTGGATTGGATTTTTCACAAGAAAAGAAGTGATACGGCTTACCTGAAGAAGTTGAAATACCTTTTAACTCACGCAACCAACCGCCACACCCTTCAAGCTGACATTTGTATGTATGGTTACGGCGATATTCGTCAAAATCAGGAACCAAGTTACCGCTTTCGTCATTTGTAGAACGGTATGTTTCTTTACAGGTGCCATCTACGAACGCACGTTGAGAGCACTCAAAAAATACAGATTTATCAGTTGTAACCTGAGTCAGTGATTTGCCACATAAACATAAATGAGCAGTTGGCTCACGTACAGTTGGCTTACCCGGTTCATCTTTACCATCAACATTTCTGTTTGGCGCTGAACTTTTGCATGAATTACATGACCAGTAGACCGATGTTGTTTTGTCGCGATTGGTACCGATTTTCGGCAACATGCGTCCGTCATCACAGTTATTACATTTGTAGACAGGGAATGAATCAAGCCAATGTTTTGAGAACTGTCCTAATTCACTTTCAATCCCTAAATGGAACTTTTGGAGTTCTTGTTTGTAATCGGCATCACCAGTAGCGATTAGATCCAGTGTTTCTTCAATTTCTTTAGTGTAAAGTGGATCTGCAAAACTAAACTTACCTCTAATGTTTTGAATCAACTTCAATCCATGCGGTGTAACTTCAATTTTCTTTTTAACAAGCTTGATATAGCCGTGCTTGATTAACCGTTCAAAGATTGATTGGTAAGTACTAGGACGACCAATTCCTTTTTTCTCAAGTAATTTGACCAATGATGGTACGGTGTAGCGTGAACGTGGTTTGGTTTTGGTCGCGATAACTTTACCAGCAATAACATTGTGGTTTTGACCGACTTCAATATCTATAGGTAGCGTATGTTCAGGTTCTTTTTCTGAATCTTCTTCACCGTCCACGTATTCAAGTGCATTTTCATCAATACTGTAGGTCTTTAATAAGCCCAACCAGCCATCTTCTTTTAAGATACGGCTAGAAGCTTTGAATTCAGCATCTTTAGTAATGCTTTCACCATCTACATTGAGCGTGACATCTTTATAGACACCTACAACGGATTTAACTTCGTATTCAGCTGGAGCCATTTGCGATGCAACAGTACGCAACCAGATTAGACGGTATAGATCCTTTTGAACTTGGTCCTTACCAGCTTCAAAGGTAAAGAAGTCACTAGGACGAATACATTCATGTGCTTCTTGAGCACCATCGCGAGATTTGGCTTTATTGCCGATAATCGCAATGCCCTCTCTCTCACCAAAAGCTTCTAGAGCTTGCATCCCCTCAGGCGAAATTACAGCAGCATCAGTACGATGGTAAGTGATATAACCACCTTCATATAACTTTTGCGCTGCTTCCATAGTTTGTTTTAGATCCAAACCAAGACGCGCTGCAGCTGCAGCTTGCAGATCAACAGTAATAAACGGCGCTGGAGCACTGCGGAAAGATGGCTTAGTTTCAACACTGGTAATGGTTAAGTCTTTTTTATCAATTACGTTTTGTAGACGGGTAATTGAAGCTTTATCTAACCACTGGTTATTGTGCACATCCTTCATTTCAGGATTAAGCCACTTAGAAAAATCCCATTTCGCAGCCCAACCTTGTTTTAGAGTTACTTCAAGATTGTAATGTTCATGTGATTTGAAGTTTTTCAGTAGATCTTCTAAATCACCAAGCACAACGAGTACGGCAGATTGAACACGGCCAACAGGAAATTTGCCTTTTAAAATATTTGAAATTGGCTCATACAAGTAAAAACCAATCATACGGTCAAGGAAACGGCGTGTTTCTTGAGATGCCACCATACCTTGATCCAGCTCTTCACCATTTTGAAGTGCATTAGCGATCGTACTTTTATCAATAGCGTTATATTTGACGCGAATATACTGATCGTCAGATAAGTTCAGGATACGTTTTAAGTGATATGCAATGGCTTCACCTTCACGGTCCAAGTCAGTTGCGAGGAAAACCGTATCTGCATTTTTAGCAGCCTGTCTTAATTCTTGAACAACGCGTGTTTTATTTTGAGATATTTCGTATTTAGGAACAAAGGCTGGATATGAAAAACCGATCTCATGATTAGGTAAATCACATACATGGCCAACTGAAGCGCGTACAACGAATTCGTGCGGATACAGGTCATCCAAGATATGTTGAATTTTTTCGACCTTTCCGGGTGACTCTACTATGAACAAACTACTCATTAAAATTCATCCAATTTTTAACTTTCTTTAGTAATAATTACTGAAGTTAATCTAGTAATGGTTTTAGTATATACAATTTTAAAATGTTTAAATAGGTTTAAGGGTTGATAAACAAACACTTTTAAGGGCTTATTTCTTAATCTTTAGTTGGATGAACATTTCAAGTGGTTAAATTACTTCCTGTTTTCAATAATCTACGCGAAAAAAGACAACAATATTTATCTAAAATTATGGGAAAAAATGGCTTAATTGTTTGAAAATGCACTGTTTAACCGTCACAAATTAAAATTCCAAAAATATTATTTAACGAATTAATGTTGTACTATAAAGGTATCGTTTGTTTTAAGCTAAAACCATGATTAAAAAACTTATAGTTTTAAGCACCTCATTGTTAATCATCGGGTGTTCGTCTACGCCACAAGAAAAACGCTTAGATCAATATCTTGAAGATACGAAAACCGATGCAAAGGAACGTAGTATTGACTGGTATTACAAACATGATTACGAGCGTAGTAATGTTTTAAATATTTGTTATTCCATTTATATAGATTCTGCTAAGAAAGCTGGTTATTACAGCGATGATGTTAGTGATGGCCGAGAAAAGTATTTAGACGATAGCGTACAAAAAGAATTGTACGCCTCAAATGACGAATGCAATAAGGCATATAAGGCTCAGGATATTCTAGATAACTTTGTTGCAAGCAATAGCCTTCCACAAGAGTCTTATGAAGACAAGTTAGATCCACAACAAGAACCAAGTTCAACACCAGAAGTATCACCTGAAGTACCAGAAGTATCACCTGAAGCACCAGCAAATGAACCAGTCGCCACAAAACCACCAACACTGGAGGAATTAACCAATGCGAATCCGCAATAATGCGCTCATATGCCCAGGCCAATTTTTGATTCGATCTGCATTCTTTTTGCCCTAGCCATTTTACCTATAATAATTATTGGTATTGGCATACAGCTCAAAGAGAATTACGAGCGTAAGAAGCTCACTCAAAGCTATATGGATCAGCACTAAACAAATCCAATAGGCAATAAAAAAGCAGCGAAATCGCTGCTTTTTTTATTTCTAATGAAGTTTACGAATAGGTTGAGTATAGGGGGAATCTTCTACTCGATGCACATGCATTGAATTGGTAATGTTCATTAAAGGTGAATTACTAGCCACTGAATGAGTCGTTGATGCTTTATGTGTGCGGTAGTTATTCAAAAACTGATCTACTACTGGCACATTGTTAGGCAATATTCCGATTTCGCGGTTAGTAATTTTAATCGTTTCTATTTGGTCTACATGGCTCATAACTAAGTCCACTACAATGATTAAAACTATGAGCATAATTATAGCTTAAAATTGAAGAAATTCCATTTTGGGATTTAATATTTGGTTTTTTTATGCACAGGTTTTTGTGGATAGTAGTGGGTATAAATGGCTAAGTTGCTGATTATTTAAGCTTTTAACATTGATTAAATATTAACCAAAATAACGAAAAATATGGAGAAATATAGCAGAAGCTATAGAAGAAAAAAGAGGAAATGTCAAAAAAAGGGCAAAAAAAAACTATTAGAACAATCTCAGTCTAATAGTTTATTAAATAGGGTAATATCCCTTGATTCGTAATATAACCGATCTCTAATAAGTTTTAAAGCTTTTTTAATCATATTCACGGAAATTCCACAAACTATTATCTCATGCTGAACAAAAGTAATGATTAAGCCCTATACTCAACTCTACCCTGATATATTGCAGATTAGTTAAACTGCTGTTTAGAAATTGCAAACAATAAGATGTTATATTTGAGCGAGGTTAGAATTATGTATGAAATGTGAATGCTTTAAAAACTGATATATATTATCAACTTTTTAGAGTTTTACGCCTTATAGAATACATACAACTTGTTAGAATGCCTTATACTAATTAGCCACCCTCACACACCTTTTATGGAAGACCAGTATAGTGAAAGATTCAATCTTTGCTGATGTTATATCAAAGTTGAATGCGGAAGTTTTTACGCAAAAAGCTGGTCGCTTATACCCTCCTGTCAGTCAATTATTGGCACTGGAGAAAAAGTTAGCATTATGTACAGCATCATTGGTTAAAAGCGAAGACATTCCAGACTATAAACAGCTAGAACGCCTGTTTTGGGATAACGTAAATCATACCTATGGCACTGGTTATTTTGCGGAGATTCCTAAGTGGGGTTCCAACATCTTTATCCCATTACAGGTATGGGAAAGTGTGTTACAGCCTTATGCATTGTTCTATAAAAATATGAACCCTGAGTTTAACTTTTATGACTTTGCATTTACGACTGCAGCGTTGAGCGCTTGGCGGTACAGCCAACCCGTGCTAAAGCTTGAAAATGATGTATATCGCACCCTATTGAATGATGAAAACGGTCGCTATGTCGATGGTCATTTGCTGAATTACTACTTTCAGTGGACCAACTTTATTCATACACCAGGTCTAGGACACAACGACAAACCTTTATATGGTTTTTTCGCGCATCAAAACGAAGTTTTGTTTAACGGCAACAACGTTAAAGTATTGATCATTGTGTTTTGCTATGAAGATACTGAAGCCAACATATCTGATGAAGATGCTTTAAGCTTAACCTCTAATTGGGGTGACTATGTGGTTTTAGAGTATCGCACGGATACTATTAAAACTATTAAAGATAGTTTGATTGGTACCAACCTTAAAGGTAGTCCTGAGCTATTAATCTTACTTGGTAAAATGCTTAGCTTATTTAATTTCTCTATTCATCCTAAAACTGACATCTACAATCACCGTGGCTACCTGATGCAACCCACGTATAACGATACGATTGATTCATTTCTCAGTAGTTATAGAAAGCACAAAGGTATGCCAGTACGCCGTGGCGTAGGTAAATCACCCTCTAGCAATCAACGCCGTGAAGTCCTCTATCATGTCCACGCACCAAGCTGTCCACGCCTGTTTGATACTGGTCTGAACACTGGTTTTGTGTCGCGCATGCACAAGAGTAGCCATATCGCTAATGACCATTTTAATACACTACATTGGCTTAAAACTGATACTGGCTTAAAACTAATTTCAGGTAGTTTATATACTCAAGAAACCGAAACTAAACTTATTAAATCAATTCAAAATTACTTTTATGGTAATAATACTTAAAGGTTTTCATTCTTTTTTCCTTAAACCTGTTATATACTTTTAATACCCATTTCAATCAATGAAGTATTATGCGTTTCGAGTTCGATCCATCATTTATATCTCATGTTGCAGTACGATTAGATGGCACTTCCTTAAAATCATTTTTAGACAACCTTGGAAACGTATCTTTTCAAGAAGCTGAAAGTTATTTAAGCAATCTAATTAAAGGGAATTATGAGCAAGACGATTTTACAGTTGGATTGAAAGTTAAACCTAAAAACCACAATCAAACAGAATTATTAGGGCATCTTTATAAAAATAGTGCCTTTCAATCGGTTTCAACTGAAGTATCGGATCTCGACACCCAAAACATGCACAATGACATCGCTCAATTCGTTCAAAGCTATGCCAATGTTGCAGATCTTCAGTACAACAGTAATTTCTTGGACAAGCAGACGTTTAAGCATGAAAAAACGTTAGATAGCTATATCTTCACAGAATTAATGCTGCAGTTCACCAACAATAATACCGTGAAGTTTCGTGTGGACGGCGAATATGTCACAGTGATTAATACTGAGCTAACCTCTAAATACATCTATTTTAACGACAACAAGAATAAGCGGATCTGTAAGTTTTTAAGTAAAAATATGCATCCAGCTTATTTAGAGTCATTCTTAGAGCAGATGCATATTATTAAAATTGATTCTGAGCAGTACTTTTATAATGCAGTCGTGAATAACACAATAAGTTATGATGCTGACGTTAACGCCTTTATGGACCAATCTCAGAATTTTTTAAATACCCTTGTGAAAGGTTATAAAAAACTGATCTTAAACAACGTGCGATTTAATCTTTACGAATTCTTAGAAGACGACCTTGAAAGTGTCATCCTAAACCGTATCACTAAGGCATGGCATTACGCTCATGAAATCACGTTGCAAACTAACAACCCATCAAAATATGTAGTCGCTCAACCGCTGGTTATAAAATATTTATAAGTGAGTTTCTTTATTTATGAACCCCCTCATGATCAAGTATGGTATCGATATTGGTACGCTATCTAAAATATTTAGATCGCATCTTGAAAATGAGGGCATTGTATTTGATCGTGAGAGTGACTTTCAGCTTGAACGAAGCTCTAAACGTATTTACCTCAGAACCAATCACCACAATGACGCCACAAAAAATAAGAAAAAAACGGCCTGGTATCTTGTAGATCTAGATAACGCACGTATGTCTTATGGTTGGTTTCATGCTGGCGGTGCAAACTTCACTTACAGCTTGTATGAATACATTCAAGAAATGGATCTGCAACCTGGTGATACCGTATATACCAAGGAACAGCAAGAAGAAGATCTTAAACGCTTCTTAAGCTCATGCAAAAGTGCTGAGAAGAACAAAAAAGACCAAGAGATATTGGCTCAAATCTATATGGGTTTTGAATGGGCCAGAAGCCTACCCTTGCCAAACCGTCCACACAACTACAATGTGAAAAAGCAGATTAGCTTCAGTCATGCTAGATTGTACAATCCAAGCAACTTCACTAAAAATGAGCTGATTGATTATGTCAGCCAGTACTACCCTCAACACAAGAACAGCACCATTATTCTGAACCGTATTATTGATCTGCAACCAGATCTAGATCAACAGTCGCTACGTCAGAACAAGCTTTTAGTTGAGGGGCAAAACCTCAAAAATCAAATCATTTTCCTTCAGACCATCGCTGAACATAAAAACAAGCGTGGTGAAGATAAGTTTACATTACGTGGTGTACTTGCAAACGGCGCTTTCAAAATCTTATTTAAAGATCCATTGGATGCATGGAACCAAGATCGGATAATCTTTTGTGAGGGCTACGCCACTGGTGAAGCAATTGCAGAATCAATTCAATACTCTATTCCAGTCATTGTCGTGTACGTGGCTGGCAACATCATGAATGTAGTACGTGATTTCCGTGCCGAATTCCCGTTTTCACGCTTCTATATCTTCAATGATAATGACCATAAAACAGCATTAGAAAGCAAAATAAAGCGCAATCCCGGTATCTATTACGCAACAGAAGCATGCCGAGCTGTAAACGCAGCCATGATTGGACCTGAATTTACTGAAGAACAGTTAGATCTAAGTGACTGGAACGATTTTAAGTGTTTGTACGGCGTTGAATACACGCGTGATGTAATACGTCATAAAATGCAAAATGCCGTGTGGACGACTGCAGTTCAAAGCACGGTTAACCCGAACTATTCTATCAGCGCCCTATTCTTTGGCATCAAACAACAGTTGGATGATATAGGCCTCTATCCTGATAGCATGACCAAAAAGAATTGGTTTAGCTTGGTTTTACGCGCATACGCCTTACTGACTCAACAGGGATTTAGTCAGATCCACCCGATTGAGCTGGTCAAAGAACAATTTATTGAGATTCTTGGCCAGATTAGCAAGCAACCCCGTAAAGTCACTGGAGCTGAAGAACCAGAACTCCTTCAGGCCTACACAAAACTTGTAGAAATGATCGCACGTAATGATTCAACAACAGCACTGAATCAACAGATTATCGCCGTGATTAATTTATACAAAAATGCAGATTATCCAATTGAATCATTAAAGGTTTGGCTCAAAGATATTTTGAGTAAATCGAACGATCCTGAATGGTCCGAAAACTTCATTAATAATATTTTTATTTCGATAATTTGAATGTCAAACATAGACCCCCAAAGGTAGCAAACTTTTGGGGTTTATTTTTCTCTAAACTTTCATTGAACTAGGTTTATCGATCTACTTAAGACAAATGTTTCCTGATCTAGTTCGGTTTAGTGTCTTACAACTAGGTTTATCGACCTATTTAAAACTAATTTGTCCTGAACCAGTTCGGTTTTGTGTCTTATGGATTGGATTTCCATAAACTTTAACGTTGCCTGAGCCTGAAAGCTGTACTTGAGCTGAATTGATAGCTGTACAAAAGATATTGCCTGAACCAGATAGCGCCACTTCTAAATTGGTGCTTTTCAGTGGTAACGCATCAAAATTGCCTGATCCTTTCAAAGATAAGACACAGTGTTCAATGGTACCGTCTAAATCCATATTTCCAGATCCACTAATACTTGCGGTAAATTTATCTTCATTTAGATTTAAGATCTGGATATTGCCTGAACCTTTTAAATCAATAGCTTTTAAAGTTGGGTAAGTGATCGATACTTCTAACGGTGAACGAGTACTAAAACTCACATTGTCCTGAATAGCTAAAACCAATACACCACCCTGAAAAGTAGCACTAATAAGATCCACAATATTATCGTCTGCAGTAATTTCCATTTTAGAATCACTTGAAGCAAAAAACTTCAGACTCATTGGACCTTTCATACAGATTTCGTTAAATGGGCTTACAGGTACTTGCTTAGTCACTCGTTTTCCACTTCCAACGATTTGATGGTTTGAACCTGAACTGTATACATTGGCGTTGCCATTGATTACAACAGAACCCGAAAAAATATGTTTTGACATATAAAGCCTCAAATTATTAAAAGTAATTTAACCCTAAATAAGTGGTCATTCATAACCTATTTAATATCTGTAAATTATAACATTGAGGGCTTAAACATTTTTTATTAAAATAATAAATTAAAGCTTTTAATTTTTCTTTAAACCTTTATTAGACATAGCTTATATTAAAGATTAAACAGAAATGTTTTTAGAATCGGTATATACTAAAAGTATAAATTTTCTTAAGCATATGATTAATAGTCCTATGCAACCTGGGTAGCACATTGCACCTGAATATATATTAGAAATTGGAATTGTTATGGCTGAGAAAGTACCGAGCGCCCGACATAATTGTGATTTAAATACGATGTTTCAGTTTTTCCAAGAAGAACTGGAGCGAAACTACGGATTCGTATTCAAGTCATCTGGTAAATATCAATTCGTGACCGTATTTGATGAAAAAGTGCCTTGCCTCACCGAATCAGATAACCCTAGTAAATCAAGTAGCAACAATGTCAAACCACGAGGGATGTATTGGATCTATCCAAACATGAACCGTGATACTGGTGAATACTGGCCAGTACTCAAAGGACACCGCTTTGGTGTAACTGACATTGAAATCTCAATTGCTTTTGCTGACCACTATAAGAACGTAATCAAGCCTCAACGAGATTCAAACCCTAACTACAAACCACCAAGCAAAGAAGATGTTGATCGCCGTGTACGTGAGTTTGAAGAAGCTCAAAAGAAGCATCTACTTCAACAAGAAAAAGAGCTCTTAGCTGCACAAATCGCTATCCGTATTGAGTGGCAACGTGCTGGTAAAGTTATTGACGATTCATTTTTTAATAATAAAACTGGAAGCATTCAGACCTTTAAACGCGACATTCGACAAATGCCGTATATGGTTGAAAAGAACCTAGAGCCATACGGCGCTAAAATCATGCGTAAAGATAACTTTACCCGTGATGAAGCCATTGAAGCAGTAAAGCGTGAACTTCCTGAATCAGCTACCAATCAACAGCTTCTCGTTGAAACAGTAGAGAATGTATTAGCGTATCAAAAGCATTTCATCAACTTTGAACCTGAGCTTGAGGGCGAAAAGAAAAAAGGCTTTGATTTACGTAAAAGCAGAGCTGTCATTCTTGCACCGTTAATTGACACCAATAACAAAGTCGTCAATTTACAGCGTATCACCCACCATCGCCAAAAAAAGCGCAACAAAGAAACCAACAAGCTTGAAGAAGTACTGCATAAGGGCAAGTACTTTTTTGATAAAGCCAAAACGAAAGATGCATTCTTGCCTGTTAGCAAAAATCCTGATGTTGGCTATGAAGTCTTTAACCCGAATGCAAAGAACTATTTGATCAAGGAGGGTTGGGCAACAGCGATCAGCGCACGTAAGGCGTTGGATGCTGGTTTAGAGCTTGGTTTATTGGGTGAGGGTTTTACTGCAGAAAACACACAAGTTTTAGCGTCATACAGTAAATCCAATATCTCAAGTGTTGCTGAGCTTATCCGCAGTATCAATCCTGAAGCCAATATATTTGTTGGTTATGATAACGATGCTGGCCAAACGCTTGAGTCTGGTTTGAATCCTGGCTTACAAGAAGCTTGTCACAACTTTTCATTAAGTGGTGTGTTAGGTGATGTGAGCAAACATGAAAATACACGTATCACCCTACCCCCAGTTTTCCAAAATAAATTATCTGTTTCTGATTGGGATGATGCTCGTCAATATTTAGGTGTTGAACGTTTAGCTGCAGAGTTGGCAAAAGAACTAAATAACGCCGTCAAACGTATAGACAACAAGATCCCTGAAGTTGCGTATGCAATTAACCGCTACAACCGTCAACGCGAAGCTTATGCAGCCAAGTTCCCTAATAAAGAATACCAACCGAATTACGGCATTGTGATTGCACAATCAGATGAAAAATATCTGGAATTGCAGAACATACGTGCTAAAAACCAAGCAAATATTGAAAATTACAACGCAAATATTGAAAAGCGTAAACAAGATCTATCAAAAGCTAACTATGATGGACCAGCTGGTACAGGTAGCACGAAATCCTATGCAAAACCAAAGTACCAACCGCCGTCATTTGATAAAGCATTTGATGATAAACCAACTCCAACCGCTACGGCACCCGTATCTACGCCCGTCATGACTCTTGAGGGCATTAAGTCTTATATGGAGATCCTTTCTGAAATTGATGTCACCAAAGTTCAAAATGATGTTTTGAAAGTTGTCGCTACTGCAGATGGCCATCAAAAGATTAAAGCCGGTGATATTGAATTCGAGAAAATGGGTGCCAAAGAACCAACCACTAGCACAAACCCAAGTATGGATAGCATGCAAAATACCAAAGTACATATTGATGTATCCAAGGACATCAACAAAGATACAGTTAAATTGCAGAGTGTGGATCGTTCGACCATTCCCGAACAAAACCTTCAGCAAGGTATCGATCATCAAAGCTACGCTAAGTCAGCTATCTTTACCGCTTTTTGGCTTCATTCAGCAGAAATGTATAAAGCTAGAAAGTTAATTCATGAAGCTGGTATTAGTAATGCCGATGTTGAGGGTTCAATTGCTGTCGCTGAAGATAAGCTCAATAAAGCTCAGGAAGAAGTTTCTAAGAAGCGGTCGTATCCTGAACTTTTTGTGATTAGTGCGTCTGATAGCGAATACCGTGCGTCAATCATGAAAGTTTTATCTGATTTAGAGGCTGCACATCCAGAGTGGCAGAATCTCAAAACATTTAGAGAAAATCTTACTGATAGGACCATTGCATTTGATCAATTGAATCTGGATACATTGAAGATCAAAAACAAAGTAGTGCATTTGATTGTCAGTAATGTAACCAATGATCAAAACTATCAAAAGGTTCAAGAAAGCCTCACCACCCTTTTAGATACATCGAACAGCTTGTCTTTGGACCGTCAACAAAAGTTCAATCTTGTGAACAGTCTAAGTAAAACATTAAACAACATGGCCAAACTGTTAGATGAACCACCAGTCTTCCAAAGACTGAACGATTTCTTTACTCGTTTTGAAAAGCGTGTAGATGATCTCGTTCTAGGTGATGGTCTAAAGCTGTATGGTATAGAACCGCAGAATTTAAACAAAACTAACGAACGTGGACAGTCGTTCGATATGTAAAAGCAGATATGAAAAAGCCCCGAATATCGGGGCTTTTTTAGTGGGTATATATCTATTTTGCTAAAGCATGGTTAATTTGATCTTCCAAACTACGTCCGTTTTTATCTAGTTTTGTCGCCATAAGAAAAATACGCTTACCCTGGCTATCTTTAGCCCACTGTCTACCAATAGCATCTTTAACTCTCGCATCATCGGCACTATCTAAGTGACTACCTTTATACTCAAGAACGAATATAGATCCATCATCCAACTCAGCAACAAAGTCTGGATAAAAATAGTCCTTACCAGTAGGCAACCAAAATGATGTTTGTGGCTGTTTCGGTATATTTCGGACCCAATATTTTACTCGAGAGTGCCATTCAAGTAGTTGAGCACATCGAAACTCTTCCGAAAGGCTACCACCTTCAGTTTTTTCTCTTAGGTCGTCAATTTGAGCATAGAAGTGTTTTTCAAACTTGCATCCACCACGATAAGGTTTCTTTACAGGATACTTGCCTGGCTCAAACTTAAATGTATTTTCAGGTTGAGGCTGATTGGCCACTTGGAATTGACTAAACAAATCGCCTTGGAAAGCCTGTTGACGCGCCAACTCAAATAACCGATCCAATTCTTTTGTGATGGCTAGGGATAGTTGGAACTGAGCACGATGTAATTGTGTAAGAGTAAAGTTTTTTACGTGAAGCAAATAACTTAACAGTTTTGTTAAATATGCTCTTAGCTGAACTTGCGTTACCCCTTGTCTACTTACTTTGCGATCAAGCCAATTAATAAGATCGGTTTCAGTAACCAGAGTCGGCATATTAGAAAATTGAGCTTGTTGATTCTGAAGTAACGCATAATTGAGTTTTTGTTCATCTATATTAAGATCAATCTCAAAACTATTGACGGTTTCTTTGATAGAAAAACCTTCAAGTTGTATAGGGAAATCTAATAGATTCCATTCTATAGAGTCTTCTATTGCTTCCTTATCTGCAATTTGCCACATACCATCTACGAACAAACCTAGTTGTGGAATTGATGCGAAAGAAGCATTCCAGTTTTCAGGTGCTTGATATGCCTGGCGTTCAGCACGAGCTTCATTAAAGACTTCCTGAACCTTTTCAAGTTGTTTAGGCGGAGTCTGATCAATTACGGCCTTTTCAATCTTATCAAAAGTTTCATTAGTCGTACCTTTATTGATAATCAAAGAGGTACCTTGGCTATTTTCTCTTGTCTGAATTGCTTGCTTTAGTTCTTCGGATAGGGTTTCTGGCTTTACTTCAAACGGGACAGAGATCATAGTTTCAGGGATCTTTTGTTTCGTTGCTGTACCATCGCCTCCAAGCCCAAGATTGTACTGAGGTTTAGCGACAATTGTTGCATCAGCCTCCCACTTCTCAAACCCCATATTTTGAATCATGCGATCTTTAAGTAACATCGTAGCTTGTGCAATAGAACTCGAAATGACATGAGCATACGCTTTATTTAACTCGTCATTTTGACGCAGTTTAGCGTATGGCATCCGTAAAACACGGCCTAATAATTGCTCAACATCAGTTGCAGAATTTATGTTTTGCAAACTTGCTAACACGTATGCAAAAGAACAATCCCAACCTTCCTTTAATGCCTGTACAGTGATTACAATCTTGACTTTGCTTTTAGGGCTAAATAGATTTTCATCTTCAAGCTCTTTGGTACCACCAGTAGAAATAGCAATCCAGTCGTTAGTAATATTTTCATATTCACTTAATAAATGTTCTTTAACAACATTTACATTAGCATCACCATTTTTATCCTGAGCTTGTATCAGCAATATTGGTCGGATATATTCCCTTTCATTTTGTGCCAGTACTTCTAGTTTCTGGCGTTGTATTAGCGCATCGCGAATACAATCTTGCCAACTACCAGTATGTTCAGTCAGAACTACAGGAAGTTTAATCATCTCTTCTGATTTTAATTCTGCTGCCGATACTGAATAAAGCACATTATTGTCTTTTGGAGTAGCTGTAAGCTCAATCAAACAACTTGGATTCAACGTTTTTAATGTAGTAAAAAACGTTTTACCACCCCGGTTCTTATGAGCTTCATCGACAATGATGATCGGTCTATGTAAATGAAAAAAGTTAACCAAGGAATGCTTTACACGGCCTATATCACGTTGCGTTAGAAATGTTTGATATTTCAAAGTATCTTCTGATACTCGATCCATGCCTTCAGTTTGGAAGTCAGTAAGGCTCGTAAAATGTTCACTTAATGATTCATCAAATGCATAAGCATTGCGTTGATAAGTCTTCTCCTTGTCGATATTGAACGCTTGAATCGTTGTCACAATCACAATGCATGATTGATTCACATCATGCTTGTTCAAAGTTTGTAGACTTTCAATGTCACATACTTTGACGCGATCGCCGTAATACCCTTGTAATGTTTTTCTATATGGATGTGT
>ERZ650302.528-NODE-528-length-21159-cov-29.581738_pt1 | contig 21159 bp, 20 predicted proteins | sample MGYA00376238_ERZ650302 | MGnify/ENA primary metagenome ERZ650302 (study PRJEB26733, sample SAMN07839298) | wastewater metagenome | biome: urban; feature: wastewater treatment plant; material: waste water | place: USA: North Carolina | collected 2016-04-28 ... | reverse complement strand
CCGCCGACGCCAACGACCAGTGGCACGTGGGCCAGGGCCGCCTGCTGCCCAGCACCTCGGTAGACCAGTACGCGGCCATCCTGGCCAAATGGTTTGGTGTGAGCAACACCGAACTGGCGGGCGTGCTGCCCAACCTGAGCCACTTTGGCGGGGCGGACTACCCCACCGACCTGGGCTTCATGGCCGCCTGAACGCTGGGTGCGCCCAGCCCAGGCAAAGGGCGCCGCTTACTTCACGCCCTGCGCCACCCATTCATCAATCTCCACCGCCACCTGCCGCGCAGCGGCCGCCAGGGCGCGGGTGCCGCCCGCGGCGTCAGGGGTAGGCGCGGGCTTTTGCACGATGAACACGCGCTGGCCCAGCAGGGTTTCGCCTGCGGGGGTGGGGTCTACCAGGGTGGCGCGCAGGCGCAGCAGGCCGGTGCTTTCGGCAGGGCTGGTGAAGAGGTGGCTGAATTCTTCCAGTTCAATGCGCAGCACGGCGGGCAGTTTGCCGCCGCGTGCGGTGTCGCGCGCCTGGGCGGCGGCATCGGCGTCTTGCAGCACGGGGCGGCGCAGGCCCAGCTGGGCGCGCAGGGCTTGCTGCACCAGTTGCACGGGCGGCTGGGTCCAGCGGGCCAGGGTGTAGGGGCGCAGCTGTTGGGCGTCGGCGTAGTTCAGGCGGTACAGCACGGCGGTGCTGCTTTCTGACAGGCCCGTGGCCTCCACGTCGGCCAGGGCAATGGGGGGCAGGCTGGCGCGGCGGTCGGCGGCGGGCAGGCTGGTCAGCCCCGGGCCAAAGTCGTACGAGACAGGGCGATTGGGCGGCGTTGGCAAGGCGCTGCAGCCCACCAGCAATACCAGACAAAAAGTGGCTGCAGCGCTTTTGCAGAAAGCGCCAGCAGCTATGTTTTCAATAGCATTCATGGCAGAACGTGCGAAGGGTGTGTGCATGGCGCGTGCCTTTGTCGGTCAGGGGTGGGCCAGGGGCGGGGCAAAACCGGGCTCGCCGGGGCCGGGGGGCAGGCGGCCGCTGCCGTAGATGAAGAGTTGCGGGTTGTCGCTGACGGCGCTGGCGGCCAGGCCCATCTGGCGCACGGCGCGGCCGGTTTCGTCGGCGGCGCGGTTGATGCTGGGCAGCGTGGAGCGGCTGAAGTTGTCGGCCGCAGCGGCCATGACCTGGGTGCCGTGGGTGAGCTGGTCGATGGCGCCGCCTTCGGCGCTCAGGCGCTGGGTGGTGGTGCGGATGTCGTTGGCCATGGCCGTCACGCTGGTACCCGCCTGCTGCAGCGATTTCAGCGTGTGGCGCGCGTCGTCGGCCAGCGGGGGCAGCGCGGCCAGTGCGGGGTCCAGCCGGTTTTGCAGGGTGGCATCGAGCCGCTGGGTAAGCGCGTTGACGCTGCCCGCCGTCTGGCCGATGTTACCCAGCGCCTGGGTGATGCGCTGCTGGTTCTCATCGCCCAGCAACTGGTTGATGCGGCGGGTGGCTTCCTCGACCTGGGCCAGGATGTTGGGGGCTTGCTCGGCAATGCGCCCAAAGGGCGAGGGCTTGAGCGTGAGGCGCGGCAGGCCGCTGGGGCCGGGGGGCAGCTGGGGCAAGGGCTGGGTGGCGTCGTCCAGCAGCACATGGGCCAGGCCCGTGACGCCCTGGTAGCCCAGCGTGGCAAAGGTGGTGGGGCTGACAGGCGCGTTGTGGTTGACGGCGATGCGGATGAGCACGTTGCCGGACACCTGCGGGTCAAACCCGATGCGCTGCACCTTGCCCACGGCCACGCCCTTGTAGCGCACGGCGGCCTGGGGCTGCAGCCCGCTGACTCCATCGCTGGTGGTGAGCTCGTACAGGTCGTAATTGGCGTTGTCGCGGGTGAGCCAGATGGCCAGGCCCGCCAGCAGCGCCGTCACGACGATGACAAAGATGCCCGCAGCAAGGGCGTGTGATTTGTTTTCCATCAGGTTTCCTTGGAGGGCGCGGCGGCATTTGGCGTGGCTGCCGGTGCAGGTGGCTGCAACGGCGCCATGGCGCGCTGGCCGCGTTCGCCCATGAAGAAGTGTTCGATGAACGGGTGTTTGAAGTGGGCCACCTCGTGCGGTGGGCCGGTGACGATGACTTTTTTATCGGCCAGCACGGCCACGCGGGTGCTCAGGGCAAACAGGGTGTCCAGGTCGTGCGTGACCATGATGACGGTGAGCCCCAGGGCCGCGCGCAACTCGCGCACCAGGGCACAGAAGTCGTCGGAGCTGCTGGGGTCCAGCCCCGCTGTGGGCTCGTCGAGCAGCAAGAGGGGTGGGTCCATGATGAGCGCGCGGGCCAGGGCCACGCGCTTGACCATGCCGCCCGACAGATCGGCGGGCATGCGGGTGGCGTGCTCGGGCTTGAGGCCCACCATCTGCAGCTTGACCAGGGCGGCGGCGCGCACCAGTTCTTCGGGCAGGGTGCCTTGCTCGCGCAGGGCAAAGGCCACGTTGTCGAGCACGTTGAAGGCCGAGAACAGCGCGCCGTGCTGGAACAGCATGCCCACGCGGCTGGCAGCACCTTCGCGCCCCATTTCAGATGCCGGGCGGCCCAGCACAGTGACGGTGCCGCGCGTGGGCTGGGCCAGGCCCAAAATCTGCCGCAGCAGCACGGTTTTGCCCGTGCCCGAGCCGCCGACGAGCGACAACATTTCACCGCGCTGCACGACGAACTCCAGGTCCTGGTGCACGGCAAAGGCTTCGGTGCCTTTGCCAAACACCGTCCACAGCCCTTTGGCTTCGACGATGGGCTGTTCGTGGACAGGTGTGTGCGCCGCTACGGCAATGGCGTCGGGGGTGGCCAACAGCGGTGGGTGCGAGTGCGCGGTGGCCATGGCTCAGATCCCCACGTTGCGGAAGGCCACGGCGAAGATCGCATCGACGATGATGACCATGGTGATGGACGTGACCACCGAAGCGGTGGTGCCCTCGCCCAGGCTCTGGGTGTTGGGCTTGACGCGCAGGCCCCAGTGGCAGCCGATGAGCGCAATGAGCCCCCCGAACACCACCGACTTGGCCACCGCCAGCCCGAGGTTGCCCACCTTCACGGCGGCGGGCAGGGCTTGCACGAAGTAGGAAGGCGAGATGCCCAGCGTGATGTCGGCCGCCAGCATACCCCCTGCCAGCGCGGCCAGCGTGGTCCACACGCTGATGAGCGGCATGGCCAGCGCCAGCGCCAGGGTGCGCGGCATCACCAGCCGAAAGCCGTGCGGTATGCCCATGACGCGCATGGCGTCCAGCTCTTCGGTCACGCGCATCACACCGATCTGCGCAGTGATGGACGAGCCCGAGCGCCCCGCCACCAAAATGGCCGCCAGCATGGGCCCCAGCTCGCGGATGAGCGAGATGCCCAGGATGTTGACGATGAACGACTCGGCCCCGAACTGGCGCAGCTGCAGGCTCATCAGGTAGGCCAGCACCACACCAATCAAAAAACCCACCAGCGCGGTGATGGGCAGGGCCGTGGCACCCATGCGGAAGAGGTGGCCAGACACATCGCGCCACGGGCCGCGCCGGGGGTTGCGTGCCAGGCGCAGCAAATCCAGCACCAGCTGGCCCACCATCTGCACCATATGCCGGGCGTGGTCCAGCCCGTGCAGCACCAGCACGCCCAGGCGGTCCACCTCGTCAAACAGGCGCCAGGGAGGAGGTGCGGGCGGGTTGGTGATGGTGAGCTCTGCCACGCGCTCCAGCAGGGTGCGCTGCACGTCCGTCAACTCAAGGCGCGCGGGCCAGGTGTGGCCCCAGTGGTTCCACAGCAGCTGGGCACCCACATGGTCCAGCCACTGCAGGCTGCGCAAATCCCACCCCAAGGTGGCGGCGGGTGCGTTGTCTTGCAGCTGGCGACGCAGCAGCTTCCACTGTGCCCGCGTGCCCAGTTCGGCCGCGCCCCAGCGCCCTTGCGGCTGCGCGCACGGCCCATCGGGTGTGTCGGTGCGGACGATGCGGGGGGCAACGCTGTCAATGGTCATGGTGAGGGCGGCGCGGGCCGCCGGGCGGGCAATGAGGGTGAACGACAGAGTCAAGCATGGTAGCGGATCCGCGTGCAGCGCTTGGCACATTCTTCCGGGGAGCAGATGTAATTTTTATCAAAACACCCTCCAGCGCTTATTGAACAAGCGCAACCAGCTATTTATTTGATAGCAACAGGCATTTACCCCATCGACAGACGGTGGGCGCTCAGCACAATGGGGCGGGTTACCAATCCGTTTTCGACCCATCCATGAGCGACACCCAGTTTGACTACATCATCATTGGCGGCGGCACTGCAGGCGCGTTGCTCTGCAACCGCCTGAGCGCCAGTGGCCGCTACCGCGTGCTGCTGGTGGAGGCGGGGCGAAAAGACGACTACCACTGGATCCACATCCCTGTGGGCTACCTGTACTGCATTGGCAACCCCCGCACCGACTGGCTCTACCACACCGAGCCCGACGCAGGCCTGAACGGCCGCACCCTGCGCTACCCGCGCGGCAAGACGCTGGGCGGCTGCAGCAGCATCAACGGCATGATCTACATGCGCGGCCAGTCGCGCGACTACGACCAGTGGGCCCAGCTGACGGGCGACGACAGCTGGCGCTGGGACAACGTGCTGCCCCACTTCCGCCGCCACGAAGACCACTGGCGGCTGGACCAGCCCGAGGGCGTCAATGAAAACTTCAAACGCCTGCACGGCAACAAAGCCACCGGCAGCACCGGCGAATGGCGCGTGGAAAAGCAGCGCCTGCGCTGGGATGTGCTGGACGCCTTTGCGCAGGCTGCCCAGGAAGCCGGCATTGCCGCCACCGACGACTTCAACCGGGGCACCAACGAGGGCGTGGGTTACTTTGAGGTGAACCAGAAAAGCGGCTGGCGCTGGAACACGGCCAAGGCCTTCCTGCGCCCCACCTGCTATGGGCGGCCCAACTTTGAGATGTGGACCAGCGCGCAGGCCACGCAGCTCATCATCGAAACCCAGCCCGATGGCAGCCGCCGCTGCACCGGCGTGAAGGTGTGGGACGGCCACGAGATGGTGACCGCCCACGCCGCCCGCGAGGTGGTGCTGAGTGCGGGCGCCGTGAACTCGCCGCAGCTGCTGCAGCTCTCGGGCATCGGGCCCGCAGCGCTGCTGCGCCAGCATGGCATTGACGTGGTGCAAGATTTGCCCGGCGTGGGTGCCAATTTGCAAGACCATCTGCAGATCCGCTCGGTCTACAAGGTGCAGAACGTGCCCACGCTCAACACCATGGCCAACTCGCTGGTGGGCAAGGCCAAGATCGGGCTCGAATACGTGCTCAAGCGCAGCGGCCCCATGAGCATGGCGCCGTCGCAACTGGGTGCCTTCACGCGCAGCAGCGACGAGCATGTGTACCCCAACATCCAGTACCACGTGCAACCCTTGTCGCTGGATGCGTTTGGCGAGCCGCTGCACAGCTTCCCGGCCTTCACGGCCAGCGTGTGCAACCTCAACCCCACCAGCCGGGGCACGGTGCAGATCAAGAACGCCGACTTTCGCACCGCGCCGGCCATTACCCCCAACTACCTGAGCACCCCCGAAGACCGCAAGGTGGCCGCCGACAGCCTGCGCGTCACGCGCCGCATCGTGGCCCAGCCCGCGCTGGCCAAGTACCGGCCTGAGGAATGGAAGCCCGGCGTGCAGTACCAGACCGATGAAGACCTGGCGCGGCTGGCGGGCGACATTGCCACCACCATCTTCCACCCCGTGGGCACCACCAAGATGGGGCACGACCAGGACCCCATGGCGGTGCTGGACAGCCAGATGCGTGTGCGCGGCATCCAAGGCCTGCGCGTGGTGGATGCAGGGGCCATGCCCACCATCACCAGCGGCAACACCAACTCGCCCACGCTGATGATGGCCGAGCGCGCCGCGCAGTGGATGGTGGAGGCTCAGCGCGCGGGTGGCTGACGCAGCCTCGCGCACTCGTCAGTCCAAACGCATACACAGGGCGATGGGCAATGCGCCATGGCAGGGCCGCCGGCCCACGGCGGGGCGGTTCAGCACGGCGCCAGATCAGCGGATACCACCCACATAACGCCGCGCCTGCGAATGCCCCGCGGCCGCAGTGTGCGCCGACGGTGCGGCAGCCTGCTCTGCTGCACGGGCGGCCTCGGCCTCGCGGGCACTGCGGCGCAACTCGGCCGCCAAGGTGTCTTGCATGCAGTGATCCAGGCGGTCGGCCCACTCGATCAGTTCAGGGGCCTGGTCCAACACGGCGCGTTCGCGGGCGAAGCGGGCGATCTCGCGGGCATAGCTGCCGTTGCTGGCCATCCATTCGGTGTCTGTCACGCGGCCCGTCTTGCGCCGCAGCAGCACATGCAGGTGCGCGGCGATGGCGAGTTTCTCGCTGTGGTTCATCTGTTGCTACCTCCGTTGCCTTCGGGGGGTTGCACAAGGCGTGCCAGCGCTGCGCCCCGTTTGGTGCACTGCACCATCCCTCGGGAAACTCCCAATGCACCACGGAAGTGCAGGGGTTACAGTGCAAGCACTCACGGGGCTCCAAGGCGTCCCAGATGAGGGGACCGAGGAGACAACCCTTAAACCAACTACCAAGATAAGCACCCAACGAGGTGCGCAAAGTTTTCGAAGCGCTGGCGATCCCAGCGCTTTTTTTTCGCCTGCGCGTGCGCAGCGCTGTCGCCGGCTCCACCGCGTTGCTACCAAGGTCATAGCAGCAGGGGTGCGAAAATCGGGCGATGGAATGGATTTTTATCACCTTCGCCTCGCTCCTGGCAGGCTTCATTGATGCGATTGTGGGCGGCGGCGGGTTGATCCTGACCCCGGCCCTGTTTGCCGCCTTCCCAGGGGCAGCACCGGCCACACTGTTTGGCACCAACAAGGCCGGGTCGGTGTGGGGCACCGCCATGGCCACCTGGCAATACAGCCGCCGCGTGGAAATGCGCTGGGCCGCCCTGCTGCCCGCAGCGGCAGCGGGTTTTGCAGGCGCCTTTGCAGGTGCCTGGACGGTCACGGCCCTGTCGCCCGACTTACTGCGCAAGGTGCTGCCGCTGGTGCTGCTGGCCGTGCTGGCCTACACCCTGGCCAAGAAAGACCTGGGCCGCCACCATGCGCCCCGCTTCAGCGGCAATGCCGAGGTGTGGGTGGCCAGCCTGGTGGGCCTGGGCATTGGTTTTTACGACGGCTTCTTTGGGCCGGGTACCGGTAGTTTCTTCGTCTTCCTGTTCGTGCGCCTGCTGGGTTACGACTTCCTGAACGCCTCGGCCTCGGCCAAGCTGCTCAACTGCGCCACCAACATCGCGGCCATCTCGCTGTTTGCCTTCAAGGGCCATGTCTGGTGGCACTACGCGGTGACGCTGGCCATCGCCAATGTGGTGGGCAGCATGGCCGGCACGCACATGGCACTCAAGCATGGCACCGGTTTTGTGCGCGGCATTTTCATCGTGGTGGTGAGCAGCCTGATCCTGAAGACGGGCTACGACGCGTTCCTGCGCTGAACAAGCGGTGGGCTGACGCCGGTCAAAAACCCGCTGGACGCCCGCGCAACACTAGGGTTGTCCTGCGTGTTCTTCAAAAGAACGGGCGTCCTATAATTATTTCTATTTGATGAACAGGCCCATCGCCCCTGGCGATGGTTGTGTTTTCCGCTTCCGGCTTGCCCACCTGCATGTCGGATTTTTTTGTACCTGAAACTACCCCTGCAGGATCTTGCCATGAAACTGTTGAAGACCGTTGTTACCGCTGTGGCGCTGTGCGCCGCCTTCGTCGCCCAAGCCCGCACGCTCGACGAAGTCAAGAAAGACGGCAAGATCATCGTCGCCACCGAAGGCCAGTTCGCTCCCTTCAACTACTTCAAGGGCACCCAGCTGACGGGCTTCGAAGTCGAAGTGGCGGAGCTGGTCGTCAAGAAGATGGGCCTGAAGCTGGAGTGGAAGACCCTGGGCTTTGACGCCCTGCTGACCGGCCTGGCCCAAAACCGCTGGGATGTCGTGATCGCCTCGCACGGCGTGACCGAAGAGCGCGCCAAGGCCGTGACCTTTGCCAACCCCCACTACTGCTCGGGCGGCATGATCGTGGCGATGGACGCCAAGATCCGCACCGCTGCGGACCTGACCGGCAAGGTGGTAGCCGTGCAAACCGGCACCAGCTACCTCACGAACGTGCAAAAGCTCGCGGGCGTGAAGGAAGTGAAGAACTTCCCCCAAGACACCGACGCCCAGCGCGCCCTGATCTCCAAGCGCGTGGACGCCTGGGTGAGCGACAAGTTCGTGGCCAAGGAAGCCGCTGCCAAGAACGCCAAGGCCGGCTTCAAGCTGGGCGACATGCTGTTCATCGAGCGCATTGCCCCCGCCATGGCCCTGGGCAACACCAGCCTGACCGAAGCCTGGAACAAGGCCTTCGCCGAAGTGCTGGCTGATGGCAGCTACGCCGCCGTGTCCAAGAAGTACTTCAACGAAGACGTGCGCTGCAACTGATCTGCAAGCACAAGGGGCTGCCGGATGAGGGGCTGGCGTGGCGCACACGCTGCCCTTCACTGGCAGACACCCCGGGGTGCGCAGGGGGCTTGCCCCCTGCGCACCTTTTGTTTTTGCTGGCACACTCGGCACCTTCGGTGCGCAGAGCCTGCCGCTGAACTGATCCAGAACTGAGACCGAACGGTCATTTCATTCATGCTTATCGCCCTCTGGCCGCAAACCTGGTCCCGCCAGCAGCGCAGCAATGCCACCCTTGTCGCCGCGCTGGTGCTCATGGTGCTGGCCCTGTCGCTCCTGGGCCAGGTGCTCTCGTTCCTTCCCGAGCCCATTGGCTCCAACGCCCAAGCCTTCTCTGATGGCGCCCGCACCACCCTGTGGCTCACGCTCGTCAGTGGCGCAGTCGGCCTGGTGCTGGGCACCGTGGCGGCACTGGCCCGCACTGCCCGCTGGGTGGCTGTGCGCTGGGTTGCCAGCTTCTACATCTGGGCCATCCGCGGCACGCCGCTGCTGGTGCAGATCCTGTTCGTGTACTTTGCCCTGCCGGTGCTGGTGCCGGGCCTGAACCTGCCCGACTTCGCCGCCGCCGTGGTGGCTCTGGGTCTGAACGTAGGCGCCTACAACGCCGAAGCCCTGCGCGCCGGCCTGCTGGCCGTGCCACGCGGCCAGACCGAGGCCGCCAAAGCCCTGGGCCTGGGCCGCACGCATGTGTTCCTGGACGTGGTGTTCCCCCAGGCGTTCAAGATCTCGCTGCCGCCGCTGGTCAGCAACTTTGTGGCGCTGCTCAAGGATTCTTCGCTGGCCTACGCCATCGGCGTGGTGGAGCTGACCAATGTGGGCAACCGCATCCAGTCGGCCACCTTCCAGCCCATTGCCACGCTGACCACGGTGGCCGTCACATACCTGCTGCTCACCACGCTGGTCACGCAGATCTCGAACGCGGTCGAGTACCGCTTTGACGTGGAGGGCCGCAACCAATGAACTCCAACGCTCAACCCAAGCCCTACATCGTGGCCGAGCGCGTGTGCAAGTCGTTTGGCACACACCAGGTGCTCAAGGACGTGTCCACCGTGTTCCACACGGGCGAGGTCACGGTCATCATCGGCGCCTCCGGCTCCGGCAAGAGTACGCTGCTGCGCGCGATCAACCGGCTGGAGCCCCATGACAGCGGGCGCATCACGATCGATGGCGTCGATGTGTGCGACGACCTGGCCACGCTGCAGCGCCAGCGTTGCGAAGTGGGCATGGTGTTCCAGCAGTTCAACCTGTTCGGCCACATGAGCGTGCTGGACAACGTGACGCTGGCGCCCCGCCGCATTCGCCACACGCCGCGCGCGCAAGCCAACGAAGAGGCCATGCAGTTGCTGCGCCGCGTGGGCATGCAAGACCACGCCCACAAGTACCCTTGGCAACTGTCGGGCGGACAGCAGCAGCGGGTGGCCATTGCCCGCGCCCTGGCCATGCAGCCCAAAGTGATGCTGTTTGACGAGCCCACCTCGGCACTCGACCCCGAAATGGTCAAGGAAGTGCTGGACGTGATGCGCAGCCTGGCGCGCGGCGGCATGACGATGATCGTCGTGACCCACGAAATGGGCTTTGCCCGCGAGGTGGCCGATCGCGTGATGTTCTTCGACCAGGGCCGCATCGCGCACGACGCGCCACCCAAGGAGTTCTTCAGCAACCCGGCCAACGACCGCATCCGAGCATTCCTCGGTCAGGTCAGCCACTAGCCCTTAGCCCGCGCATCAGCCGCAAGGCCGCCGGGCAACCGGGGGCCTTTTTCTTTTTTTGGTTTTGTTCTGGAGTCGTTAGCCATGCGCACTGAACGCTCGGGCCTGATCGCCCTGCTCATCGTCACCGTAGTGTGGGGCACCACCTTCCCCGCCATGAAGCTGCTGTCAGCGCAGCTGGATGCGCTGCAGATCATCTGGCTGCGCTTTGCGATTGCGCTGGTGGTGTTGCTGCCCCTGTGGCTGGGCATGCACCGCAATGAACGGCGCTGGGGCACGGCGCTGGGTCTGTTGCTGTTCCTCGCGTTCTGGCTGCAGATTGAAGGGCTGGCGCGCACCAGCAGCAACCGCAACGCGTTTGTGACCGGGCTGAACGTGCTGGTGGTGCCCTTGATTGCCATGCTGGCGCTGGGCCGCCGCTACGGCTGGCAACTGTGGGCTGCATGCGCCATGGCGTTTGCGGGCATGGCGCTGATGTTCCATGAAAACGAGCCGTGGAACCTGGGCGATACGCTCACCCTGGCCAGCACGGTGTTCTACGCGCTGTACATCCTGGCGCTGGAAGAATGCTCGCGCCGCACCAGCGCCGCACCGCTGCGCGCCACCCGCATGGCAGCCGCGCAGGCGCTGGTGATGTGCGTGGCCTCCACAGCCCTGCTGTGGGGGCGCGATGGTCACATGGACTGGCTGCCCGGCCTCACCCGGCTGGAGAGCACCGCCTGGCTGGCGCTGCTGTACCTGGGCCTGCTGGCCAGCGTGGTCGTGGTGATCCTGCAGGCCTGGGGCCAGCAGCGCGTGGACGCCATGCGCAGCGCGATTGTGTTTGGTCTGGAGCCTGTGTTTGCGTCGCTGACGGCCTGGTTCCTGCTGGGTGAAAGCCTGGGCTGGGCGGGCGTGGGAGGGGCAGCCCTGATCGTGACCGCGCTGGTGGTGAGCCAGTTGCAGCCTGCCAGTGCGGCCGCTACCCCGCCAGCCCAGCCAGAGAAGGCCTGAGTGAGAGCGCTGACTGCCGCGCCACAGCGCGCCCAGGCTGTGGCGCAGTGTGGAAGATACGGGGAGCAAGCTCTGCCACAGAGCCCTGCACGGCCACAGGCACTGCACCAGACTTCATACCAAAAGTGGCCCTAGCGCTTATTCCACAAGCGCAACCAGCTCTTAATTTGATAGCAAAACTCAGGGAGTGGGCAGCACAATGTCTGCCGCCTTGCGCGGCTTGCCCAGCGGGGCAGACGCCTGGCCCTTGCGCACGGCCGCGATGTCTTCTTCGCTGGGGTAATCGCCCAGCAGCCAGTAGTCGAACACGCGCCGCGCGATAGGGGCCGCGTGGGCGGCACCAAAGCCTGCGTTTTCCACAATCACCGCCACTGCAATTTCGGGCGCTTCGGCAGGGGCAAACGCGGCATAGAGCGAGTGGTCGCGCTGGTGTTCTTCCAGCAGCTTGGCGTTGTACTTCACGTTCTGGCCCAGGCTCACGGCCTGCGCGGTACCGGTCTTGCCGGCAGAGGAATAGGGCGCGCCCGCGAACACCCGGGTGCCCGTGCCGCCCTTGTTCACCGCAATCAGGGCGTTGCGCACGATCTCCACGTTCTTGGGCTTGTAGCCCAGGTCTTGGCCTGGCGGCTGGGGCACGGGGCTCAGCTCGCCCGTCACCGTATCTTTCACGGCCTTGATGAGGTGGGGCGTGTAGCGCGTGCCGCCGTTGGCCAGGGTGGCCTGGGCCACGGCCAGTTGCAGCATGGTGAAATTGTTGTAACCCTGGCCAATGCCGAGCGAGACGGTTTCCCCAGGAAACCAGCGCTTCATCTCAGGCCGCTTGTAGGTGTTGCGCTTCCATTCGGTGCTGGGCAGGGTGCCGCGCACCTCGCCGTTCAGGTCAATGCCCGTGGTCTGCCCGAAGGTCAGGGGCTTCATGAAATCGTGGATGGCGTCCACGCCCATCTCCACGGCCAGCGAGTAAAAGTAGGTGTTGCTGGAGAACTGGATGGCGCGGTGCATGTCGAGCGCGCCCAGGCCGCCTTCGTGGCTGCGGAAGGTGCGGCCGCCAAAGTTGTAGTAGCCGGGGTCGCTCACGATCATGCTGGGCGAGCGCTTGTTCAGCTCCAGCGCGGCCAGCGCCATGAAGGGCTTGTAGGTGGAGCCGGGTGGGTAAAGACCCCGCAGGGCGCGGTTGAGCAAGGGTTTGTCGATGGACTCGTTGAGCGCGGTCCAGTTCTCCACGTCGATGCCTTCGACAAACAGGTTGGGGTCGAACGTGGGCTTGCTCACCAGCGCCAGCACTTCGCCGTTGCGCGGGTCAATGGCCACGAGAGCGCCTCGGCGGTCACCAAACAGGTCTTCCACCATCTTCTGGAGTTTGATGTCCAGCGAGATCATCACGCTCTTGCCGGGTGTGGCGGGGCGGCTGGCCAGCTTGCGCACGGCGCGCCCGCCGGCCGATGTCTCCATCTGCTCCACGCCGGTGATGCCGTGCAGCGCGGTTTCAAAGCTTTGCTCCACGCCCAGCTTGCCGATGTATTCGGTGCCCCGGTAGTTGGCCTCGTCGTCTGCGTCCTGAATGCGCTGCTTCTCGTTCTGGTTGATGCGGCCGATGTAGCCAATCGCGTGGCTGCCGATTTCGCCCAGGGGGTAGTTGCGGAACAGCCGGGCCTTGATCTCCACGCCAGGGAAGCGGTACTGCTGCGCGGCAAAGCGCGCCACTTCCTCATCGGTCAGCCGGGTACGGATGGGCAGCGATTCAAAGTTGCGCGACTCTTCCAGCAGCCGCTTGAAGCGGCGGCGGTCGCGCTGGTGGATGTCCACCACCTTGGAGAGCTGGTCAATGGTTTCTTCGAGCGGTGCGGCGCGCGAAGGGGTGATCTCCAGCGTGTAGGCCGCGTAGTTGGTGGCCAGCACCACGCCGTTGCGGTCCAGGATCAGCCCGCGGTTGGGCACGATGGGCACCACGGCCGTGCGGTTGCTCTCAGCCTGCGCCGCCAGGTCTTCGTGGCGCACCACCTGCAAAAACACCAGGCGCGCCACGATCAGGCAGAACGCCAGGAACACCACCAGCCCCACCGCCAGCACCCGCAGGCGCAGGCGCGAGGCATCGGCCGCCACGTTGCGAATTTCGGTCATGGCTGGCGCGCTCCGGCGTGGTCACGCCGCACGGGCGCAACAGGGGCCGCACCGGTGCACAGTCCGGGGCACGGCAGTCGTGGCTGGCCTGCACTCGCCATGGTCACAGGGGGCGGTTCTCGTCGCGGTCCGGGGGGCGGCGCTGGGGCGCCAGCAGCACCCAACTGACCAGCGGCCACAGGGCCACTTCCAGCACCGGCGCGAGCAACACCCAGAACCCCGGAAACGTGCCACCGGCCAGCAAGCGCAGCACCACTTCGATGCCATGCGCCAAGGCAAACAGCGGAAACACCTGCAGCGCCTGCGCTGGCCCGCTGAACCACAGCAGGCGGCGGTGCATGGCAATCGCGCTGTACGAAAGCACGGTGTACACCAGGGCATGCTGCCCCAGCAGGGCCGACTGCCCCACGTCCATGCAAAGCCCCAAGGCAAACGCCACGCCCATGCCCGTGCGCAGGGGCTGGTGCACGCCCCAGAACACGATCAGCACCATCAACAAATCTGGCAGCCACACCCAGCGCCCCAGTGGCACGAGATTGATGGCCAGGCCGATCAGCAAGCTGACGGCAATGAACGCGGGGTTGACTGGCAGCAGCAGTTGCTGCCCACGCGGCATGATCATGCGGACTCCCCTGTGCAGGCTGGGCGTACGCAACGCAATGGCTGGCGGCACGGCATCATTTGCGCGCCCTCTTGCCGTGCTCTGCCTGGGCGGGCTGGGGGCGCGGTGGCAGGTGGTCGGTCAGCGGCTTGAGCACCACCACATGGCGAACCCCCTGCACCTGGGCCAGGGGCTGGCAATAGATGCGGGCAAATGCAGAGTCGGCACGCCGCTCCACATGGGCCACCCGCGCCACGGGCAGGCCCGGTGGGTAGACTCCGTCCACACCACTGGTGGTGAGCAAGTCGCCTTCGCGCACATCGGCATTGGCCTGGATGAACCGCAACTCGATCCCGCCGCCATGCTCAGCCGTAGGGTCGCCATAAGCCACCGCTCGCGCACCCGTGCGCAGGTTGAGCACGGGAATGGCCTGGTCACGGTCCACCAGCAGCGTCACTTCGCTCACCAGCGGAAAGACGCGCGTGACCTGCCCGAGCACACCGCCTTCGTCCATGACGGGCACCCCCTGCTCCACCCCATGCACCTGCCCCTGGTCGATGACCACGCGGCGGGTGAAGGCGTCTGCAGTGTCGTAAATCACCTGGGCGGCCTGCGCTGGCGTGTCCAGGCGGTCACGCAGCTCCAGCAGTTTGCGCAGTCGTATGTTTTCCTGGGCCAGTTGCTCCGCCTGGTGGGCTTGCTGCGACACCACGACAAGTTTCTGGGCGGCAGCATCGGCCGCGGCCTGGGCCGACTGCAGCGACTGGAAGTAAGCAGAGCCATGCCGAGACCATTCCACTGGCTGCAGCATGAGCCATTGCACGGGGTACAGCACCGTGCCAATCGCCTGGCGCACCGGCCCGGTGATCTGGAAACGGGTGTCGGCCACCATGAGGAACAAGGCCAGGGCGCTGAAGGCGGCCAAACGCGACAAGGCCGAAGGGCCTTGCTTGAACAACGGGGGCGCACTGCGCTCTAAGGTTCCCAGGGGCATAGAGGGCAGTGCTCAGGAATGGTCGCGTAGGGGTTGAATCACTGCAGTGGATTCACAAAGCATTGAAGCATCAGCGATCATGCCGTATTGACCAGAGCGCCCCCACCGGGGCGGCCCTGGCACTGAGAAATTACTCGCTGGTGAAGATGCTGCCCAGACGGTCCATGCGCTCCAGCGCAATGCCGCAGCCGCGCACCACGCAGGTCAGCGGGTCTTCGGCCACCAGCACGGGCAGGCCGGTTTCTTCGGACAGCAGACGGTCCAGATCGCGCAGCAGTGCACCGCCGCCCGTCAGCATCATGCCGCGGTCAGAAATGTCGGCGCCCAGTTCGGGCGGGGTTTGCTCCAGCGCGTTCTTCACGGCAGAAACGATCTGGTTGAGCGGCTCGGTCAGGGCTTCCAGCACCTCGTTGGACGAGATGGTGAAGCTGCGTGGCACGCCTTCGGACAGGTTGCGGCCCTTGACTTCCATCTCCTTGACTTCCGAGCCTGGGAAGGCAGAGCCGATGTTCTTCTTGATGGCTTCGGCCGTGGGTTCACCGATCAGCATGCCGTAGTTGCGACGGATGTAGTTGATGATGGCTTCGTCGAACTTGTCGCCACCTACGCGCACGCTGCCCTTGTAGACCATGCCGCCCAGCGAGATCACGCCCACCTCGGTGGTGCCGCCGCCAATGTCCACCACCATGGAGCCCGAAGCCTCCGACACGGGCAGGCCGGCGCCAATGCCGGCGGCCATGGGTTCTTCGATCAGGTACACCGCTGTGGCGCCAGCTGCCTCGGCCGCGTCCTTGATGGCGCGGCGTTCGACCTGGGTCGAACCGCAGGGCACGCAGATGATGATGCGGGGGCTGGGCGTCAGCACCGAGCGGGGATGCACCATCTTGATGAACTGCTTGATCATCTGTTCGGTGATCACGAAGTCGGCGATCACGCCGTCTTTCATCGGGCGGATGGCTTCGATGTTGCCGGGCACCTTGCCCAGCATGGCCTTGGCTTCGCGGCCCACGGCCTGGATCACCTTCTTGCCATGGGGGCCGCCTTCGTGGCGAATGGCAACCACGGAGGGCTCGTCCAGAACGATGCCTTTGTCGCGTGCGAAGATGAGGGTGTTGGCCGTGCCAAGGTCAATGGCAAGGTCGGTGGAGAAATACCGACGGAAAGCTCCGAACATTCAAAAATCCTCTCAGGCACGGCATGCGCGTCGGCCTGCCGTCGCCGGGTGTGTCAGGGAGTGGGGGGGGCAAATATCGCTTTTTTCGCGCAATGACCGGCTGAAAAAAGGGTAATGCGGCAAAGCCGGGATAATACCCCATCCCCTGTGAATAACTCCTTCCGGCATGACCCGGATCACAGCTTTACATCTGGTATCCCGACAAATACTTTCCTTATGGCACTGACCCCTCAGGACATTGGTCGCATCGCCAATTTGGCGCGACTGGAGCTTACCCCTCAAGAAAGTGAGCGCATGCTCACGCAATTGAACGGTTTTTTCGACGTGGTGGAGCAAATGCGGGCTGTGGATACCCAAGGGATTGAGCCGTTGGCCCACCCCGTGGCAGCCATCCAGCCGGTGGCCTTGCGCCTGCGCGATGACATCGCCAGCGAGCCCAACAACCGCGAAGCCAACCAGAAGAGCGCCCCCGCTGTAGAGCGCGGCCTGTTCCTGGTGCCCAAAGTGATCGAGTGAGCCCCGCCATGACCCTGAACACCACCGCATTGCACGACCTGAGCGTGGTCGAACTGGCTGCGGGCCTGCGCGGCAAGCAATTCTCTGCCGTCGAAGCCGCACAGCATTTCCTGGCCCGCGCCAAGGCCCACCAGAACCTGGGCGCCTACGTGGCCCTGAACGAAGACGCCACCCTGGCCCAGGCCCGGGCCGCTGACGCCCGCATTGCCGCCGGCACGGCAGGCGCGCTCGAAGGCGTGCCAATTGCACACAAGGACATCTTCGTCACCCAGGCCTTCCCTAGCACCGCAGGCTCCAAGATGCTGGCGGGCTACCAGTCGCCGTTTGACGCCACCGTGGTCACCAAGCTGGCAGAAGCCGGCGCCGTGACCTTGGGCAAGCTCAACTGCGACGAGTTCGCCATGGGCTCGGCCAACGAAAACTCGGCCGTCGCCCCCGTGGGCTTTGATGCCCCGGCCCCCGTGCGCAACCCCTGGGCCACCGACCGCATTCCGGGCGGCTCGTCCGGCGGCAGCGCCGTGGCTGTGGCTGCGCGCCTCGCGCCCGCCGTCACCGGTACCGATACCGGCGGTTCGATTCGCCAGCCCGCCTCGTTCTGCGGCATCACCGGCATCAAGCCGACCTATGGCCGCGCCAGCCGCTACGGCATGATCGCGTTCGCCTCCAGCCTGGACCAGGCCGGCCCCATGGCCCGCTCGGCCGAAGACTGCGCGCTGTTGCTGAGCGAGATGTGCGGCCCCGATCTGGACCGCGACTCCACCAGCCTCGACCGCCCAGCCGAAGACTTCAGCCGCAACCTCACCGACAGCCTGGACGGCCTGCGCATTGGCGTGCCCGCTGAATTTTTTGGCGAAGGCCTGGCCGACGACGTGCGCGCCGCCAGCGTGCCGCTGGCCCGCAGCCTGCACGACCTGGCCGCCTTCCTGGCCGGCCGGGCCGCCTGAAACCCCGATTCCCCTGCCTTACGGAGTGAAACCATGAAAATCGTCGGCCTGCTCGATTCACCCTTCGTCCGGCGCACCGTCATCACCGCGCGGATGCTCGGCATCCCCTTCGAGCACCAGAGCCTGTCGGTGTTTCGCAATTTCGACGAGTTCCACGCCATCAACCCCCTCACCAAGGCGCCGACCCTGGTGCTCGACGACGGCGAGCTGCTGGTGGACAGCAGCCACATCATCGACTGGTTCGAGCGCACCGGGCCGGCCGGCCGCAGCCTCTGGCCCGCCGGCCCGGCGCAGCTGAAGCGCTGCCTGCAGCTCACCGGCTTCGGGCTGGCCGCCGCCGAGAAGGGCGTGCACCGCGTCTACGAAACCAGGGTCCGCCCGCCGGAAAGCCGCGATCTGGGCTGGCTGCGGCGGGTCGAGGGGCAGATCCGCGACACCTTTGCCGAGATCGAGCAGCGGGTGCCGGGCGAGGGCGACTGGCTGTGCGGCGATGTGATCAGCCAGGCCGACGTCCGTGGCGGTGGCCTGGCGCTTCATCCACGCCACCGCGCCGGGCCTCGTCGCCGACAGCGACTACCCCCACCTCGCCGCCCTGTCGGCCCAGGCCGAGGCGCTGCCTGCCTTCATGGCCACCCGTTTCGAATAAGCCCACCACCCACTTCCCACTCCCCTACGCCCCATGATCGGACGCATCACCGGCCGCCTGGCCGAAAAGAACCCCCCGCAGATCCTCGTTGACGTAAACGGCGTCGGCTACGAGCTCGAGGTGCCGATGAGCACCTTCTACGGCCTGCCGGCCCTTGGCCAGAACGTCAGCCTCGCAACCCACATGGCGGTGCGCGAGGACGGACACTTCCTGTACGGCTTCGCCACCGAGGACGAGCGCGCCGCCTTCCGCCAGCTCCTCAAGGTGGCCGGCATCGGCGCCCGCACCGCGCTGGCGGTGCTCTCCGGGCTGTCGGTGCACGACCTCGCCCAGGCCATCGCGCTGCAGGAGTCCGGCCGGCTGGTGAAGATTCCCGGCATCGGCAAGAAGACCGCCGAGCGCCTGCTGCTCGAACTCAAGGGCAAGCTCGCCGACGCGCTGCCGTCGGCCACGTTTGCCGTCGAAGACAGCCAGCATGACATCCTCAATGCGCTACTGGCACTCGGTTACAATGACCGCGAAGCGTCGGCTGCAATGAAACAGCTGCCGGCTGGACTTTCCACCTCGGACGGCATTCGCCAGGCCCTCAAACTCCTCTCCAAAGTCTGATGCAACATCTATCGTCCGCCCAGAAGCAGGTCATCCAGATCGCCATCGCGGCGCTCCTGTTGATCGGCTGTATCGCCGTGCTGATGCCCTTCACTGGCACCCTGTTGCTGGCGACGGTCATCTGCGTCACCACCGCGCCGGCGCACAAGTTCATTCTGGCCAAGTGCCGCGGGCGAAACAATCTGGCGGCGGCGCTGATGTGCCTCTTGATGGTGCTGCTCCTCGTCGTACCGATGGCCATCCTCTCCGGATCGCTCGCCAGCGGCGTCGAAATGGCGATCGCCTACGTGCGGCCGCTGCTCGAGTCGGGGCTGCCGATGCACGTGCCCAAATGGGTCAGCAATCTCCCGATCATTGGCTCCATGGTCGAAGATTATTGGCACGCGCTGCTCGCCAGCCGCGAAGAACTGAACGAGCTGCTCCGGCAGTTCATCGCGCCGACGCGGCGCATGGCGCTCGCCGCCGTCTCGCTGTTCGCGCAGGGCCTGCTGCAGCTCTTGCTGGTCATCTTCTTCGTCTTCTTCATCTTCCGCGACGCCGACCACTACGCCGACGCGCTGCGCACCGGCGCGCGCAAACTGGCCGGCGGTCTCGGCGAGCGCATGCTGAAGCTGGCCGACGGCACGGTGACCGGCGTGCTGGTCGGCATCGTCGGCACGGCGGCGGCGCAATCGCTCGTCGCCATGATCGGCTTCCTGATCGCCGGCGTTCCCGGCATCGCCATGCTCACCTTCGCCACCTTTTTCTTTTCGATGGTCCCGGTTGTCGGCGCCACGCTGATCTGGGTCGGCGCCGCGGTCTGGCTTTACGACGGTGGGCAGACCGGCTGGGCCATCTTCATGATCCTGTGGGGCATGTTCGGTATCAGCAGCGTCGATAACTTCGTCAAGCCGATCCTGATTTCGCGCACCGCCAGTCTGCCGTTGTTGCTGATCGTCGTCGGCGTTTTTGGTGGCGTGCTGGTCTTCGGTTTCATCGGACTCTTCCTCGGCCCGACCTTGCTCGCGCTCGGCCAGGTGCTGATCCGCGAATGGCTCGCCCTCTCCGAACAAGACGAACCGCCTTCCATCTAAAGCCATGATAGAAATCGACAATCTGGGCGGCGGCATCCCCGACGACCCGGCCGACCGGCTGATTTCGGCCGAATCCAAGTCAACGCAGGAAGAAGCGATTGAACGCGCCCTGCGTCCGAAACGCCTCGCCGATTACGTCGGTCAGGCCAAGATCCGCGAACAGCTCTCGATCTTCATCGAAGCCGCCAAGCGGCGCAGCGACACGCTCGACCACGTGCTCCTCTTCGGCCCGCCCGGCCTCGGCAAGACGACGCTGGCGCACATCATCGCCGCCGAGATGGGCGTCAACCTGCGCCAGACGTCCGGCCCGGTGCTCGAACGCGCCGGCGACCTGGCGGCGATCCTCACCAACCTCGAACCGCACGACGTGCTGTTCATCGATGAAATCCACCGCCTGTCGCCGGTCGTTGAAGAAATCCTCTACCCGGCGCTCGAAGATTTCCAGATCGACATCATGATCGGCGAAGGTCCGGCTGCGCGTTCGGTCAAGCTGGATCTGCCGCCGTTCACGCTGGTCGGCGCCACCACCCGCGCCGGCATGCTGACCAACCCCTTGCGCGACCGTTTCGGCATCGTCGCCCGGCTGGAGTTCTACACGCCGGAAGAGCTCACGCACATCGTCACGCGCTCGTCGCAACTGCTCAAGGTGCCGGCCGAACACGGCGGGGCACTGGAAATCGCCAAGCGTTCGCGCGGCACGCCGCGCATCGCCAACCGCCTGCTGCGCCGCGTGCGCGACTTCGCCGAAGTCAAGGCTTCCGGACACATCACGCAGGACGTCGCCGATCAGGCGCTGTCGATGCTCGACGTCGACCACGGCGGCCTGGACATCATGGACCGCAAGCTGCTCTCGGCGGTGATCGACAAATTCGGCGGCGGCCCGGTCGGATTGGAGACGCTTGCGGCATCGATCGGAGAAGATCCGGGTACGATTGAGGATGTATATGAACCATATCTGTTGAAGAATGGGTTTATTCAGAGAACTCCAAGAGGAAGAGTCGTGACGGATGCGGCATATGCCCATCTGGGAATTTGTAAGGAAAATGAATAAAATAGTTGGTTTTTCTTACAGATTAGTTTATAATAGTTATCAGAAATTATGAAAGTTCGAGGAGGCTTCTTATGGCATCATCAAAAAACTATACAGAAGTATTAATAGGAGGAAAGGTTTTTACTTTAAGTGGATTTGAAAGTGAAGACTATTTACAGAAAGTTTCTACATATCTGAACCATAAGCTGGACGAATGCAGCAATAGTGAGGGATATCGCAAGCAGAGCGCAGAGACCAGAAGTATTCTGCTGGCACTGAACATTGCGGACGATTACTTTAAGGCGAAGAAGCAG
>ERZ650302.527-NODE-527-length-21169-cov-20.188358_pt1 | contig 21169 bp, 17 predicted proteins | sample MGYA00376238_ERZ650302 | MGnify/ENA primary metagenome ERZ650302 (study PRJEB26733, sample SAMN07839298) | wastewater metagenome | biome: urban; feature: wastewater treatment plant; material: waste water | place: USA: North Carolina | collected 2016-04-28 ... | reverse complement strand
CTCAGCATCCAATAGCGATACCCGTGCAAGCAACAACCCCCTGATTGCCGCCTTGCTGTCTGGCGATCAATGGGGCAGCACCACCGGGCAAGGCGTGCAACTGAGTTACAGCTTTGCCTGGAAAGACGGACAATCCGCAGTATTCAGCGGCTATGACGGCTCACGGTATGGAAATTATTCTTCTACGGACGAAGCAAATGCGCAAACACGCTTTGGCCTGAACACCACCCAGCAAGACGCCTTTCGGGCAGCCTTGCAAAGTTGGTCCAATGTCGCCAATCTGCGTTTTAACGAGCTGAGCGAAACCAGCACTCAAGTGGGGGATATCCGGGTAGCCTGGACTTCGGCGGAGAATAATCTGGATGATGGTTCCCAGGCCTGGGGTTGGGCCTATTATCCCGGCAGTTGGCCCAATGCTGGGGATGTATGGCTCTCCACCCGAAGTTCGTCCTCGTATAACGATTCCTGGGCAGCGGGTGATTATAATTTCGAGGCTTTGATTCATGAGCTTGGCCATGCACTGGGCCTGAAGCATCCGTTCTCTTCGCCCACCCTGCCGGCCAATCTGGAAAACCGTCTGTACACGGTGATGTCGTACAGCAATCCTGCCAAGGATATTTACCCAGAGGCAGGCTATGTAAACGGCAAATATACCTGGCAATACCGTATATGCCCAGAAACCCCGATGGTGTTGGACATCGCCGCCATGCAGTATCTGTATGGCGCCAATATGCAATACCACAGCGGCGATGACCGCTACGAGTTTGACCCGACACAGCCCTTTTTCAAGACGCTCTGGGATGCCGGCGGCGAGGATACCCTATCTGCCAGCCGCTATACCCTGGATTGTGTACTGGATTTAACGCCAGGGCATTATTCCAGCCTGCGGATTGCGCCAGCCGCCAATACGGGTGGCGCCATACCCACCTATGATGGGACAGATGCGCTAGGGATTGCCTATGGCTGCATTATCGAGAACGCAGAAGGCGGTAGCGGCAACGATACGCTGGAGGGCAATAGCGCCAATAATCGGCTGGATGGCAATGATGGGACGGATACCGTCCGCCTGCACGGTAAGCTGAGTGATTACGAGATTGCCTATGATAAAGCACAATCTGCTTTTATTTTACAGGATAAAACCAGTGGTCGTGATGGCAAGGATACACTGCTGGATATCGAGATTTTTCAGTTCAGCGATGTCAGCAAAACCGCCGAGCAACTGATACAGCTGACCGGCAGCGCCCTCAGCAGTGGCGTGCAGCGCACCGGCAGCGCCAATGCGGATAATTTGAAAGGCAGCGTACTGGCCGATACATTGCTGGGCCTGGCTGGCAACGATACCTTATCTGGCCTGGGCGGCGGTGACACGCTGAATGGCGGCGATGGCTTGGATACTGTGGTTTACCTGAGCGCCAGCAGTGGGTTTCAGGTTAAACGGGGCAGCAGTGAGGTATTGGTCAGCGAAAATGGTGTGCAAGACCATTTGCTGCAAGTCGAGCGCATTCAATTCAGCGATAAAACCCTGGCGCTGGATATTGATGCCACAGCAGGCAAGGCTTATCGGGTGTATCAAGCGGCATTCAATCGCACCCCGGATACAGGGGGACTGAAATACTGGATCAGCAAAATGGATAGCGGGCTGACGCTGGATGGCGTGGCATCTGGCTTTATTGCCAGCCAGGAGTTCAAAACACTGTATGGCAGCGCCCCCAGCACACAGACGTTTGTGTCTAAATTGTATTCCAATGTATTGCACCGCGCGCCAGATGTCAGCGGCTATGACTATTGGGTGAAGCTATTGGAACAGGGCAAGATCAGCAAGGTGGTGGCCTTGGCACAGTTTTCTGAGTCACCCGAAAACCAGGTGGGTGTGGCCGGGGCCATTCAGGATGGGATTTGGCTGTAACGACCGAATAATAAGGGACAGACTACCGTTTTCTGCGGCATCCTTCAGGCAGCAGCGGTCGGGCCGAGGGCGGCGGTGGCGCTGATAGCAGCCATTCCTGCCAAGCGGCAGGCCTTTGTCTTCCGCAGTCTGGTTTGGCTGAGGGGGCTGCGGGTATGCTTGGACGAGAAAGATAGCAATGACTAAAATGAAGTCATTGCTATCAATCAGGAGGCGCTCCTATGGCAGTCTTGACGATTCGTAATGTGGATGATGCCATCAAGCAGTCGCTGCGGATTCGTGCCGCACAGCATGGGGTGTCGATGGAAGAGGAAGCCCGCCGCATTCTGCGTGACGCCTTGGTCCGCGTATCCCAACCGCAACCTTTAGGGCAGCGGCTGAAGCAACGCTTTGCCGAGGTGGCCGATGCGGATTTTGAACTTCCCTCGCGCCAGATCTCGCGCACGCCGCCCAATTGGGATGACACGCCGTGAATCTTCTCGACACCAATGTGCTGTCCGAATTCATGCGCCCCCAGCCCGCCGAAGCGGTGACGGTATGGTTGGATCGCCTTCACCCTGAACGGGTGTGGACCAGCGCCATCAGCCGTGCCGAGATCGCGCTCGGGCTGGCACTGATGCCCGCCGGCAAGCGCCAGGCAGCGCTGGCGCTGGCGGCACAAGCGATGTTTGAGGAAGACTTTGCGGGGCGCTGCCTGCCTTTCGATGAGCATGCGGCGCTGCACTACGCCGCTATCGTCGCGCAGCGCACGCATGTGGGCCGCCCCATCAGCACCGAAGATGCCCAGATCGCCGCCATTGCGCTCGCGCACGACATGACCCTGGCTACGCGTAATGTGTCTGACTTCGAAGGGATTGACGGTTTGCAGATCATCAATCCGTGGCTGACAAGCCCATGAATATACTCTTAAAGACCCCGATTATTCGGTAAAGTCCCCTATCCCCCAGTGCACCGGGGGGCAGCCCGCGTAGGTTGGGTTGCTGGCAGCCCAACACCACAACGGTAAAGCAATAACGAATCGCCTCATCCCATACGGGATGGGGCGGTTTTTTTGGGCGGCAGGTATACCAAAAAGTAACCTTTGGGTGCTTTTGGTGTATGATTTACTTTGCCCGAGAAAAGTGAGATCACTATGTCTATCAATGTAAAATTGTCAGAAACGCTTGTTGACCAAGCTCGGCGTTATGCGCTGATCGAGCACCGCTCAGTGCCTAAGCAAATTGAACATTGGTCGCACATTGGCAAAATTGCCGAAGAAAACCCAGACCTATCGTTCTCGATGATCCGCGACATCCTCGTTGCTGATCAGGAAGAATCCGTGGGTGAGTACCAGTTCGGCTGATGCGGGTTCTTGTCACCCCAACTTTCGAGCGAGCCGTCAAAAAGCTGCACCGCCAGCAGAAAGCCGACCTTGACGCAGCCGTGCAGGCCATTGCAAGTGACACCGAGATTGGCGAAGCCAAGGTGGGCGATTTGGTAGGTATTCGCATCTTCAAGTTCAGACTGGCCAATCAGCTGTGTTTGCTGTCTTACCGCGTGATCGACGAGGCAACGATCAAGTTGTTGACCGTTGGCCCTCATGAAAACTTCTACCGTAACTTGAAACGCTTGGAACACTGAACAATAGGGAACAAATCCCGATTATTCGGTAAAGTCCTCTATCCCCCAACCCACCGGGGCAAGCCCTTCAACCCCATCCCGTCACCAGCGGGGTGGATTGGGATGCCGGCGTGCGCGAACAGGCGCAAGCAGCGGGTTTATATACAGCCAGCATTCACGACGAGATATTTGCGCTGACCACACCAGAGGGGTTTGCGCCCAAGCACTGGTGAAAAAAACAGCCCACGCCCACCAAGCTCATCCTCGCAACCCCAGAGCCCCATCTTGCCGCCAGGCCGATGGGGTGCTTTTTGTGCGGCGCACCTTGGCGGGCGCCGCAGCGCACAGCCAAAAACCATAGGGCGTTGTGCTCATTGAGAAAAAATCGGTGAAGATCACGCGTAAAGAGCGTGGATGAAAAAGAAGATAGTGTTATATTTAAGTATAACCCTCATGCTTGGAGAGAACTCATGCATATCACCAGTTTGCGCAAGGTCGGCGGCTCGGTCATGCTGGCCGTCCCCCCGGCTTTCCTTGACCAACTGCACCTGCACGCCGGGGTGACGGTGGGCCTGGCGGTCGATCATGGCTGTTTGATCGTCAATCCCAAGCCTCGTCCGCGCTATACGCTTGACGAGTTGCTTGCTCAATGCGACGCCAACGCCGAACTTTCGGTTGAAGATAAGGCATGGCTTGATGGTCCAGCGGTCGGTGGCGAGCTGTTGTGATGGAGCGTGGCGATATCTATCTTGTGTCACTTGATCCGACCTCGGGCCATGAGCAACAAGGCACACGTCCGGTATTGGTGGTGTCGCCAACGGCATTCAACCGGCTGACACAAATGCCCATTGTGCTGCCCATCACCAGCGGCGGTCATTTTGCGCGCACCGCTGGCTTTGCGGTTTCGCTGATGGGTTCAGGCATGCAAACGACGGGCGTGGTGCGTTGCGACCAGCCCCGTGCGCTGGACATGGCTTCTCGTCGTGGTCGCAAACTTGAAAAGGCGCCGCAATCGGTGCTGGATGAGGTGCTGGCCAAAATTGCGCCGATTTTTGCGTAACCGCAAAATCATTGGCGCTTGCCCCCGATGATTCGGCCCATCTCGTCACCCACCGATGGGGGTTTTGCGCGGCGCACCCTGGCGCACAAAGTCACGCATCGGGCATGATGGCGCATCTCGCACTATTCACAGGACCCCACGCCATGCCGCTCACATCGTGGCTAGAAAATTTCTCATCGCCCGCCCTGATGCGGGCCGGGCAAGCTTTGTTGGCGCAGCAGGCGGTGAGCATGCTGGCGTGTGACACCGAGCAGTGTCAGGCGCGGGTGCAAGATGGCCAGCATAGTTATCGGGTCACGCTGGCGGAACAGAGCACATGCGAGTGCGGGACAGACAATCAGGGCGGCTGCGCGCATATGGCCCTGGCTGCAACACAGCGCCGCCGGGCTGACCGCGCCGCGCAAAGCCAGCAAAACCGCCTCACCCCAGCCCAGCGCCGGGCCCTTGCGCACACGCCTGGAACAACACTCCAGCGCCGAACTGGCGCAATTGCTGGACACCTTGTGCCAGACCTATCACCGGCGGCGCAACTTGATGCTCCTGCTGAATCAAGCGTTTTGAGCCAGCAGGGTTTGCTGAGCGGCGCTTAACGCAGCTGCGGCGGCACATCCGCCAGCCGCGCGCGCAGCTCGGCATGGGCGGCGAGGTCGGCCAGGCGGTATTTCACTGTGGCACTGGCCGGGTCGTTGGCCAGGCAGTTGCCGTTTTTCCAGTTGCGCGCCGGCCGGATCGGGCGCGGGGCAAAACCGCCGCCGCAGTTGGGGCAGACATTGCCCAGAATGGTTTCGGCGCATTCCGCACAAAACGTGCATTCATACGAGCAGATGCGCGCGTTCAGCGCGTCGGGCGGCAGCGGGGTGTTGCAGTGTTCGCAGGTGGGGCGCAGTTCCAGCATGGCGGGCTCTCGGCAGCAAAAGAAAACATCAGCAGCATAGCCCGGCTGTTTCGCCCCACGCCATGCCAGCCGCGGACAATAGCCGGACGGTTTGCGCCAATAGGTAAAAAAGCCCCGGATGGATGTCCGGGGCTTTTTTACCGCAGCGAGGGGATTACAACGCCTTGCGCACTGGCGGTTTGGCGGTCAGGGCTTCCAGCGCCGCCACCATGTCCGGGGCGGGCTCAATCGGCTCCTGACGCTGGCCCTGGCTGACCATCACGCTGAGCACCGCCACCGTGTCAGTGGCCAGTTCCAGCACGGCCTGCGGCGACAGCGGGCGGGTCAGTGCGCTGGCCAGAGCAGCGGCCAGGCTGGCCATGGCGCTGACGCCGGCCTCGCTGGCGTTGTGGCCCAGCTCATCAGCGGCGGCAACAAAACCGGGGCCGATGCCCTGGGTGCGCGCGGCGCGGCATTCTTGCACCATGCGCTGCACCCGGCCTTGCGCCACCACCAGGAAGGCGGCCAGATCAATGGCCGGATCGGGGCGTGGCTCGGAAGGCTCGGCGTCCAGCGAGGCAAAAAACGCCGCCAGTTGCGCCGGCCCCAGCGGGGTGACTTCCGGCGCAGGTGCGGCTGGCTCTGCCGGCGTGTCGGCGGAGGCCGCATCCGCCTCAGCGCTCGGGGCGGTCGGCGGCGGGGTTTCTTCCACTGGCTCGATGCGTTCCAGCAGCGCTTCCAGCGTGCCGGCGCGCAATAGCGGGATGTCGTCCACCGCAATGCTGTTGGGGAAGGCCGGGGCCATGGCGGGCTCAGCCAGCGCCTGGGCCACGGTGGGGAAGCCACTGCCCAGCGCCTGACGCAGGTGCGGGATGTCTTCCAACGAAATACTGTGCGACAGCGCCTCAGCGGCGGGTGACACATCCGCGGGCCCGGCGCTTGCCGGTGTGTCTTCCACCGGAGGCGCTTCGACGACATCAGGCTCGGCAGCAACAGCAGCATCGTCCAGCGCGGTTGTGGCCGGGGCAGGCTCGGCATCGCTGGTGGCCAGCGGAGCAGGCTCGTCGGCGCTGCCCAGTTCCGGCAGCACGTCAAACCCCGGCAGCAAGGCGGCTTCTTCGTCGGCAGGCCAGTGGGTCACCACATCCGGCGCAGGGGCGGCAGGCTCGATGATTTCGGCGTCGGGTTCTGGCGTGGCCAGCGGGGCCTCCTTGGCCAGCCGGGCCAGCTCTTCCAGCGGCGGCTGTGTCCAGTCGTCGTCTTCGGGCAAGACTTCGGCATCGGCAGCCGGGACGCTGATGACAGAGGCCAGCCGGGCTTCGTCTTCTTCGCCCAGCGGGCGCTCGGCCAGCCAGCCAGCCAGACTCTCACCTTCTTCAGCGTCAACCACCGGCTGTTCCGGGGTGTCGGCCACGGCGTCGGTTTCCGGTTCGGGCTCGATGTCCGGTGCGTGTGCCAGCGCGGCAGCCAGCGCCTCAGGCGAAGGTTCGTCTTCCAGCACATCGGTCAATGCCGGCAGCTCGGCCAGCATTTCAGCCAGATCCACATCACCGGCAGCCAGATCGGCAGCGGCTTGTTCGTGCGGCAGCACCTGGGCCGGCCATGCCATTTCTGCTGGCGGCAACTCGGCCAGGTTCTCATCACCCTCATCCATGGCAGGCAGATCCACCGGCGCATCCATCCGCTCAGCCGGGTGGTCAGCTTCCGGGGCGGGGTCGGGCAACACGGCCGGCTCGACAATGGCCGTGGCCTGCGGGACGGTGTCTGGCGACGTGTCAGGGGTATCAACTACGGCACTGTCCACGCTGGGTTCAACAGCCGGTTCTGCCGGCATATCGTCGTCAACAACAGGCACCATCGGCGCAGGCGGGCCAGCACGCAGTTCACGGCTCAGCATCTGCACCGCGGCACGCTGGGTGGTGCTGGGATGCGGCAAGCTGATCAGCGTATCACTCAGCAATTCCAGGGCGCGGCTGACGGCGTCGGCCGTCCATGGGGACGGGCCGGAAATCGGCAGGCTGTCGGCCAACTCAATCACCGCGTCCAGCAAGCCGGGCAGGCCGGTGGCCGACAGCCCAGTCAGGCGCTGGCTCAGGGTATCCAGGCCACGGCGGAAGGTGCGGAATGGCATTGAGCTGCCTTGCACAATCGCCAGCCAGTTGCCTTCCAGCGACTGCGCCAGCATGGACAGCACATCGCCATCCGGCGCAGGCGGCACCGCCACGGGAGCCGGCGGCGGCGCAGTCACCGCAGGGGCTGGCGTATCGTCGTGCAGTGCGTCCAGCACCGGCGGCGGGGTCAGCGGCAGATCCAGCTCCAGCATGTCTTCGGCAGCGGCCGGAGCCGGCACGCGGGCATCGGCATCCAGCAACAAGGGGGTTGGCTCACGATCGTCGTCCGGGTCCGTGGCCAGCGACAGCACCGGGGCAGATTCAATGCTGTCGGCTTCCAGCAGCGGGGCGACGTCCTGCTCCGCAAGGGGAGCCTCGTCCACGACCAGCGCGGGCTCATCCAGCAGCATGGCATCCAGATCCAGTGTCAATTCACTGGCTGGCATGGCATCGCTCAGGCCGGCCGTCACCGGGTCGCGCGGTTCATCCGCCATCAGCATGGCGTCCAGATCCAGTTCTGCGGCAGCAGGCGCCAGCACCTCGTCGGGCACCGACACGGCATCGGCGCTGGCCATCAGCATGGCTTCCAGATCAAGGCTCACCTCAGCCAGAGGCTCGGCCACGGCCTCCAGCACCGGAGCATCCACCGCCAGCACCTCATCCGATGGCTCAGGCTGGGCCGCCGATGGCAATTCCGCCATCAACAGCGCATCCAGATCAAGTTCCAGCATGTCGCCAGCGTCTTCAGCAGGTTCGGCCGGCAGCATGGCGTCGCTTGGGGGAAGCCCGGCATCCTGCGCCACCCAATCGGCCTCGACGGCTTCAATCACTTTTTCAGCCAGCGGCGCTGCCGGGGTTTCACCCAGCAGCATCGCATCCAGATCCAGCGTCAGCGCATCGTCCGATGCCACTGGCTCGGCGACCGGGTCGGCAGCTTCGGCCGTGTCTTCCACCAGCGGCGCCGCCGGAGCATCACCCATCAGCATCGCATCCAGGTCCAGCGTCAGCGCGCCGTCCGATGCCACTGGCTCAGCGACCGGGTCGGCAGCTTCGGCCGTGTCTTCCACCAGCGCCGCCGCCGGAGCATCACCCATCAGCATCGCGTCCAGGTCCAGCGTCAGCATGTCCGTTTCTGGCGGCACGGCAGCCTGGGGGCTGACCGGTTCGGCATCCGGCAACGCGGCGGCGGGCGGAGGCGTGTCGTCGGCGGTGTCATCCAGCGGCGCATCCAGAACCGGGGCCAGTGCTTCGGCCATCAGCATGGCGTCCAGGTCCAGGCTCAGGGCTTGATCAATGTTTTCCGCGACAGGCGGATCAAGTTCATCGGCCAAGGTTTCCAGGGCGGCCAGCGCCTCGGCTTCGCTATCGTCCAGGGCCGTCACGGCGCTCAGGTCTGCCGGCGGCAGCACAGGCGCCTCGGCTTCGGCCACGGCGTCGAGTTGTGGTGCAGCTTCTACCGGACTGGCGTCCAGCAGCATGGCATCCAGATCAAAATCCAGTGCATCGTCCAGTGCGCTCACTTCGTGGGGGGTGGCCAGCGGGTCGTGCTCTGCTGCCGGCACGCCATCGTCCGCCGGACGTGTCATCAGGGTGGGCGGCACGGTTTCTGCCTGCAACAGGCTGTCCAGATCATCCGCCAGTTGGGCCAGATCGGCCGAGGTGCGGTCTTGGCTGGCCGGTTCATCCTGTACCGAAGGCGGCGTCAGGCGGGCTTCCAGCGCGGCCAGATGGGCTTCAATCTGCTCGCTATCGCCCTCGGCCAGTTGGGCGGTATCCATCACCACCGGAGGCTCGGCTACCGGGGCGCTGGATTCGCGGCTGGCAAACTGGCTGAGCAGGGCCTCTTCAAAGGCAAAATCCAGTCCATCGGCCTCATCAGCGACTTCCGGCAGCGGTGCGCTGCTCGCTGGCGCGGCCGGGGCTTCGGGCACCGGCAACACTGGCGGCATCTCGCGCTGGCGATCACGTTCAGCACTGGCCAGCAGCTCGCCAACAAAAGCGTCCAGTTCTTCACTGGCCGGCAAGGCAGGCGCTGCTTCATCAGCGGGCGCCAGTTCTTGCGCCAGCACCGGCGATGCGTCGATCTGGCGGTCGTGCTCGGCACTGGCCAGCAGTTCGCCAACAAAAGCGTCCAGTTCTTCGCTGGCCGGCAGGGTAGGCGCTGCTTCATCAGCAGGAGCCAGTTCTTGCGCCAGCACTGGCGGTGCGTCGATCTGGCGATCGTGCTCGGCACTGGCCAGCAACTCACCGACAAAAGCGTCCAGTTCTTCACTGGCGGGCAGAACGGGCGCGGCCGTCACGGTGTCGGCGGGCGGCAAATCAGCGGCAGAAGGCTCGCTCACTGGCGCGGGCTTCAGTGGCGGCGCAGCAGGTGCCGCACTGCGCGCACGCGCCGGCTTGCCCTTGCGGAAGATGCGCGCAAAGGCTGCTTCTTCTCGCGCCAGCAGGGCCTGCATGTCCACGCTGGCCGGATTGGCAGGCGAGCGGGTGGGCAAGCCTTCAGCAGGGGTGAGTTCTGTGAGTTCAATATCCACATCCAGCGAGATCGGTTGCGGACGGGAGGAAGGCGAGGAAGGAGTCGTCATGACAGGCGCTGCGCTTCAGGTGACGGGGCAAAAAGCCGATGCGCCATGATACTGAATTGCGCCTGCTTACGGTAGCGGCAATGCAGGGCGCATGCGGCAATTATATTGCAACGCATCATGCTGCCCCGGCACTGCGCAAGAGTTTCATTCGGATCAGGGGGTGCTTCATGCGACACAGCACCCGGCAAACGGCTTGGTAAATCCATCTGGCGCAGCGGAGCCGCCTTGCCTACCCGCGCCAGGTGGATGGGCGCTTTTTAGAGCCGCTAGCAAAACTCAGCGAAGCGGCCCTGGCTAGGCGTGTGACCGCAGACAGTACAACAAGTACGGCAAGGTCACACAACAACGCCAGGGGGTTTTGTGAGCGGCTCTTATTCGTCGGCGGCGGTATCGTCGGCATCCACCGCACCAACCTCGGCGGCGTCCACCGCGTCAAACCAGGTTTGCACCACTTGCTCGACGGTGTCCATGCCCTGTTTTTTCAGGCTGGAGAACAATTGCACGCTGACGGTGTCGCCGTATTGGGCCAGTTCGGCCTTGACCTTGCGCAGGGTGGTGGCTTGTTCCTGGCGGCTGAGTTTGTCGGCTTTGGACAATAAAATATGCACCGGCCGGCCGGTGGGGGTGAAGTAGTCCAGCATGCGCCGGTCGAGGTCTTTCAGCGGATGGCGGGCGTCCATGATCAGCAAGAGGCCAATCAGCGAGCTGCGCTCGCCCAGATAGCGGCCCAGGAGCTCCACCCAGTGGGCGCGCACGGCTTCCGGCACTTCGGCGTAGCCATAACCGGGCAAGTCCACCAGAAAGCGTTCGTGGCCCAGGTCAAAAAAATTGATGTGCTGGGTGCGGCCGGGGGTTTTCGAGACATAAGCCAGCCGGGTGCGGTTGGCCAGGGTGTTGATGGCGCTGGATTTGCCAGCGTTGGAGCGGCCGACAAAGGCCACTTCGGCGCGGGTGTCCGGCAGGTCGCGCAAGTGATTGACGGTAGTGAAAAAAGCGGCGTTTTGAAACAGCGGCATGGCATTCTTTCAGGCCGGCGCGGCGCGCCGGATGGCAAAGGCGGTATTGTCTGCGCGCAGGGTCGGCAAGGCCAGCGCTTTTTTTGCCCGCCCGGCTCATGCCATCAAGCTAATTGGCCGTAGCCACTGCGTATTTTCACCAAAACCCTGCTCGGGCCAGTGGTAACGGCAAATCCCTTTGGTATAGAATAGTAAGGTTCAAAATTCTACTTTCCGACAGCGGTCAAGCTTGCTGTTCGCGCCCGATTGTGCGGTCCTCGGGCCGGGCGGGCGCCGCTGGGCCAAAAATCTCAAGGAGTTCTCATGAAGGTTACCAAGCTGCTGGCTGTGGCCGGCCTCGCGACGGCAGGGTTTGCTTTTGCCAACTCGCCGGCTGCTCCGACCGCCAAAGCGGATCCGGCCAAGGGCAAAGTGCTGGCCGAGCAAGTGTGCGCGGCCTGTCACGGCGCGGACGGCAACAGCGTTGCCGCCGCCAACCCCAGCCTGGCCGGCCAGCATGCCGACTACATCGTCAAGCAGCTGACCGAGTTCAAGTCGGGCGCGCGCAAAAACCCGATCATGATGGGCATGGCCGCTCCGCTGTCGCCGGAAGACATGAAAAACGTCGGCGCATACTTTGCCGAGCAGAAGATCAAGCCGCGCGAAGCCGCCGACAAGAAACTGCTGCCGGAAGGCCAGAAAATCTTCAAGGGCGGCGTGGCCAGCACCAAGATCCCGGCTTGCATGGCCTGCCACGGCCCGAACGGCGCCGGCATTCCGGCCCAGTACCCGCGTCTGGGCGGCCAGCACGCTGGCTACATCGTGGCGCAGATGACCGCCTTCCGCAGCGGCGAGCGCGCCAACAACACGGTGATGCGCGACATCGCCCTGAAGATGACCGACGCCCAGATCAAGGCCGTGGCCGAGTATATCTCCGGCCTGCGCTGATCCCGGACGCAACTTTTTCGACGGCGTTTCGTCCAAGCCGCGCTGGTTTAATCGCCAGCGGCGGCGCTGTCCTGCCAACGGCCCGCGCGCATTGTCTGCTCGCGGGCCGTTGGCCGTCATGGCCGCCCGCAGCGCGCCATGCGATACTGCCGCCCGGACGCCGGCTGACGGCGATTTGATAGATTTTTCCTCCGCAATATGCGGCGCTTGCGCCGGCCGTGGCGGAGTCTGATTGTGACGTGAATGCCTATGCGCGCGCCTTCCCGCTCGAGCCCTGCGCTCGCCAGCCTCTACGAGCTGTTCAGCTCCATGCGTTTTGCCATCAGCCTGCTGACCCTGCTGGCGATTGCCTCGGTGATTGGCACCGTGCTCAAGCAAAACGAACCCTACCCCAATTACGTGGTGGAATTCGGCCAGTTCTGGTTTACCGGCTTTGAATGGCTGGGCCTGTTCGATGTGTACCATTCTTCGTGGTTCTTGCTGATTCTGGCTTTTCTGGTGCTGTCCACCAGCTTGTGCATCTGGCGCAATGCGCCGGGTTTTATCAAGGACATGAAGGGCTACCGCGAGAAAGCCAGCGAAAGCTCGCTGGCGGCCATGTCGCACAGCGTGGCGCTGCCGGCGGGCGTCAGCGCCGCCCAGGCCAGCGCCTATCTGCGCGGCCAGGGGTTTTTGGTGCGCGAGGCCAGCCGCGAAGACGGCGTGCTGGTGGCGGCCAAAAAGGGCGCGGCCAACAAGCTGGGGTATTTTCTGGCGCACATCGCCCTGGTGGTGATTTGCCTGGGCGGCCTGCTGGATGGCAATGTGCCGCTGAAAGTGGCGGAGCTGTTTGGCAAGGTCGTGCCAGAAACCCGGGATATTCCGCAAAGCCAGATTCCGCCGCAAAGCCGGCTGTCCACCAGCAATCTGTCGTTTCGCGGCAATGTCACCATCCCGGAAAACAGCAGCGCCGATGTGGTGTTTCTGAATGCCGGCAATGGTTATTTTGTGCAGGATTTGCCCTTCCTGGTGACGCTGAAAAAATTCCATGTCGATTATTACAGCACCGGCATGCCCAAGCTGTTTGCCAGCGATCTGGTGGTGACCGACAAGCAAACCGGCAAGGAAACCGTGGCCACGGTGAAGGTGAACCACCCGCTGATCATCGACGGCGTGGCGATTTATCAGGCCAGCTTTGGCGATGGCGGCTCGCCGCTGCGCTTTAAGGCCTGGAACCTGGCCACACCCGCAGCGCCGGCGCAAACCCTGGCGGCCAAATCGCTGGGCAGCCAGCCGGTGGCAATCAACGGCCAGCGCTACCAGCTGGAAGCCGGCGAGCTGCGCACCTTCAATATCGAGAACGTCGGCGACAACAACGCCGCCATGGGCGTGAACAAAACCTTCCAGGAGGTGATGCAGAGCGCCGGCCAGGTCAAGCACGACAAGCAGCTGCGCAATCTGGGGCCGTCGATCACCTACAAGCTGCGCGATGCCCAGGGCCAGGCGCGCGAATACCATTTGTACATGTCGCCAATCAGCCAGGATGGCCGGCCGTACATGATGGCCGGCATGCGCAGCGAAGTGGCGCAGCCGTTTGCCTATCTGCGCCTGCCGCTGGACGACAACAACAGCCTGGACGACTTTATGCGTCTGCGCGCGGCGCTGATGGACGCCAAGGTGCAAAGCGAAGTCGCCCGCCGGGTGGCCGAGCAGGCGCTGGCCGGCCAGGCGATTGGCCGCGAAATGCGCGAGCCGTTTGAGCAAAGCGTGCGCTGGGTGCTGGACCGCTTTGGCCAGGGCGGCTTTGCCGCGCTGGAAAGCTTTTTGGATGAGCGGGTGCCCAAGGACAAGCGCAAGGACGTGGCGCAGACCTATATCAAGATCGTGCAAGGCGCGGTGGTGGAGGTGGACGCCGTGGCGCGCGAGCGCGCCGGCCTGCCGCGCCGGCCGGTCAACGAAGCCAATTATCGCTTCCTGATCGACAGCCTGGTGGGGGTCAGCGCCCTGTTTGACTACGGTGCGCCGGTGTTCATGCAGCTGGACAGTTTTGACGAAGTCAAGGCCACCGGCCTGCAAATCACCCGTTCGCCGGGTAAGACTATCGTCTATCTTGGCTCGGTGCTGCTGGTGCTGGGTATCATCTGCATGTTTTACATCCGCGAACTGCGCGTGTGGGTGCTGGTCAAGTCTGATCAGGTCCGCGTGGCGATGGCGTCCAACCGCAAGACCAGCGACCTGGATCGGGATTTCGAGCGCCACAGCAATGCGCTGCAACAACTGGCAAGAGGTGAATGATGGAACTGGTTCAACCGCTGCACGCGCCGGGGTTTTCCCTGCGCCAGCTTAATGGCCGCGACTGGCTGTACGCCCTGGTGGTGCTGGCCGCCGCCGGCGTGGCGTATTCCCGCTATGGCCACGCCATGGATGGCTACGAGCAAGGCATTCTGGCCGGCTCGGCGCTGGGCCTGATTGCACTGGGCTGGTTCTGGAAAAGCTGGCAATGGTATTTCCCGCTGTCCGGTGCGCTGGCGCTGGGCGGGCTGGCCTTGTATGGCGATGATCTGGCGCGCGGACAAACCAGCTTTGGACTGAAGTTTCTGCTCAGCAGCCAATCGGCCATCATGTGGATGTGTTTTTTGTATTTTCTGGCCACGGCGGTGTACTGGCTGGGCCTGCTGCGCCGCTCGGATTTTCTCAACCGCGTCGGCAGCGGGCTGACCTGGGCCGCCACCGTGCTGGGCCTGACCGGCCTGTTTGTGCGCTGGGGCGAGAGCTATCTGATTGGCGCAGACGTCGGCCATATCCCGGTGTCCAATCTGTACGAAGTGTTTGTGCTGTTCTGTCTGATCACCGCGCTGATGTATCTGTATTACGAAGCGCGCTATCAGGCCCGGCAGATGGGCGCTTTTGTGCTGGTGGTGATTTCCGCCGCCGTGGGTTTTATCCTGTGGTACACCTTCGACCGTCAGGCGCATGAAATCCAGCCGCTGATTCCGGCGCTGCAATCGTGGTGGATGAAAATCCACGTGCCGGCCAACTTTGTCGGCTATGGCGCCTTTGCCCTGTCAGCCATGCTGGGCGTGGCGGAGCTGCTGGCCATGCGCGGCATCCTCACCAACAAGCTGCCCAAGCCGGAAGTGATCGACGAGGTGATGTACAAAGCCATCGCCGTGGGCTTTTTGTTCTTCACCATCGCCACCGTGCTGGGCGCCATGTGGGCGGCCGACGCCTGGGGCGGCTACTGGAGCTGGGATCCGAAAGAAACCTGGGCGCTGATTGTCTGGCTGAATTACGCCGCCTGGCTGCATGTGCGTCTGGTCAAGGGCTGGCGCGGCGCGGTGCTGGCCTGGTGGGCGGTGATCGGGCTGTTTGTCACCAGCTTTGCCTTTATCGGCGTGAATATGTTCCTGACCGGTTTGCACTCTTACGGCACGCTGTAAAAAAATTCTTGTATTCCTGACCGAAACCGTCTTTACTGACTTCAGGGCGGCAGCAATCGCGCCGCCCTGACAAACCGGTTGCCATCCAGCCGGTTTGCCCGAAGTTGCCGGTGGTCTGATCGGCGGAAAGACCTGGAGCGATGCTCCTCACCGCCTGCACGCGTTTTCCCGGCGCGTAGACCCTTCACCGGCCGGAGCTGCGTCTCTGTGCAGCATGTCGCCAACCCAGCGCCTGCGCCTTGTGCGTGCGGCGAGTCTTCAACCTGCATCATTTCATTGAAGTCACGAGTTGTTTGTACGTTACGCTCCGTCACGAGGCCGCCTTTGGGCGGCCTCTTTCCATTTGTAGCCCGCGCGGCAAACACTCTATTACAATGTGAACTATCTGCTCACTTCAGAGGCGCCCACCATGACCGACCCCCGCCCGATTCGCCGCAACCCGGACGTGCTCACCGACACCCTGGCGGTGGCCGGCAAACAGCTGATCGACGTTGGCTGCGGCAATGGCCATCTGGTGCGTCACCTGGCCCGCCACGGCGCGCAGGTGCTGGGGGTGGAATGCAGCCCGCGCCAGCTGGCCGCCGCGCACGCGGCCGCACGGGTGGCCGACGAAACCATCGTCGAAGGCGTGGGTCAGGCCTTGCCCGCTGCCGACGCCAGCGCCGACATCGTGGTGTTTTTCAACTCGCTGCACCATATCCCTGGCGAGCACATGGCCACCGCGCTCAACGAAGCCTGCCGCGTGCTGCGCGCCGACGGCGTGGTGTACGTGGCCGAACCGCTGGCTGAGGGTGAGTTTTTTGCCCTGTGCCGCGCCGTGGACGACGAAACCCAAGTGCGCGCCGCCGCCCAGCACGCCGTGCTCACCCACCCGCGCCTGCGCCTGGCGCAGACGTTTGATTATCTCCACCCGGTGGTGCTGGCCGACTTTGCCGCCTTTCGCGAGCGGCTGGTGTCGGCCAATCACGAGCGCGAAGCGCGCTTTGCCGCGCATCAGGCCGAGCTCAGCGCCCTGTTTGCCCGCTCGGGCCAGCCGGTGGACGATGGCCGGCAGTTTATCCAGCCGATGCGCGTGCATCTGTTGCATCCGCTCCCGCCGGGCTAAGCGCCGCACAGCGGCGTGGGCGCCAGAAATGTCGCACGATAGCCACGCCAACGGCGCATAAGCAATTGCCCGCCGCCCCGGATTGGGGGATGATTGGCATTCATTGTCGATTCACTGCACTGTCATGGTGCGGCAATGCGTTCCACCCCTGCTTATGCCCTGGCGGCGTCGCCCCTGACCGCTGCCCACAACCTCTACAGGATGCTGTTTTGCCATGTTTGAACATGTAGACGCCTACGCCGGCGACCCGATTCTGACCCTGGTCGAAACCTTCAACAAAGATACCCGCGAATCCAAGGTGAACCTGGGCATCGGCCTCTACTACGACGAAGCCGGCCGCATTCCGCTGCTGGAATCGGTGCGTCAGGCCGAAGCCGCCCGCGCCGCCCAGCCGGCCGCCCGCCCGTACCAGCCGATGGAAGGCGCCGCCAACTATCGCCAGGCCGTGCAACACCTGCTGTTTGGCGCCGAGCACCCGGCCGTCAAAGAAGGCCGCATCGCCACCATCCAGACCATCGGCGGCTCTGGCGCCATCAAGATCGGCGCCGACCTGCTCAAGCGCTACTTCCCGGCCAGCGAAGTGTGGGTCAGCAGCCCGACCTGGGACAACCATCGCTCGATGTTCGAAGGCGCTGGCTTCAAGGTGCACGACTACCCGTACTACGACGCCAGCACCGGCGGCGTGAACTTTGCCGCCATGCTCGACACCCTGAAGTCGCTGCCGGCCAAGAGCATCGTCCTGCTGCACCCGTGCTGCCACAACCCCACCGGCGTGGACCTGAACCAAGAGCAATGGCTGCAAGTCATCGCCGTGGCCAAGGCCAACCAGCTGATCCCGTTCATGGACATCGCCTACCAAGGCTTTGGCGACGGCCTGGACGAAGACGCCTTCGCCATTCGCGCCATGACCGAAGCCGGCGTGAGCTTCCTGCTGAGCAACTCGTTCTCCAAGAACCTGTCGCTGTACGGCGAGCGCTGTGGCGGCCTGTCGGTGATCTGCCAGAACGCCGAAGAAGCCAACCGCGTGCTGGGCCAGATGAAGTTCACCGTGCGCCGCAACTACTCCAGCCCGCCGACCCACGGCGGCCAGGTGACCGCAGCGGTGATGAACACCGCAGAACTGCGCGCCATCTGGGAAGGCGAAGTCGCCGAAATGCGCGTGCGCATCAAGGCCATGCGCCAGAAGCTGTTTGAAGTGCTGACCGCCAAGGTGCCGGGCCGCGACTTCAGCTACTTCGTCAAGCAACGCGGCATGTTCAGCTACACCGGCCTGACCCCGGAACAAGTGGACCGCCTGCGCGAAGAGTTCGCCGTTTACCTGGTGCGCTCCGGCCGCATGTGCGTGGCCGGCCTGAACACCCGCAACGTCGAATACGTGGCCGACGCCATGGCCGCCGTGCTGAAGGGCTGATTCAGCCCCAAGCCAATCTGGCGCTGCGCTGAGTTTGCGCGAGCATGACAAAACCCCCGCTGGTGACAGCGGGGGTTTTTGTTGGCGCACACGCTCAATGCCGCGAAAACAGATCGCGCAATTTACACAGCGTGGTGGTGACGTCAAAACGCGGGTCGGGCAGCGCTTCGCCGGCCAGGATTTGCGTCAGCGCCGTGGCCGGGTCGTCTTCGCCGGTCAGCAGCACATCGGCGCCGCGCTCGCGCATGTGGCGGATAAAGCCCTCGCCAGCGCTGCCGGCCACCACCAGATCCACCCCGTCCAGCGGGTGCGGGGCGTCGTCCTTGAAGTGATGCATCACCTGCTCGGGGGCCAGCTTGATCAGCGTGGGCGCCGGCAGCAGTTGTTGCGGGGTGTGGCCGTGCAGCAGGTAAAGCAGCCAGTGGCGCGCCTTGCCGGCGTGGCCGGCGACGCGGGTGTAGTTATCGGTGGCAATGGCGATTTTCATGGTCGGTCACAGTGAAAAACAAAAATCCGTCTAGGCGCAACGCGCCCGCATGCTCACCGCCACATCGCGCGGCGCGGCGTGGTAGGGCGCGCTGCTGACCAGCAGGCCGGCCCCGGCGCGGGCGTAGTCGGCGGCGTTGCCGGCGTGCACGCCGCCTGCGGCGGCAATCAGCGGCGGCGCGGCGCGCTGGCGGGCGTAAGCCACCACCTCGGCCACGTGGGCCGGGGGGCATTTTTCCAGTTGAATCACCTCGGCGCCGGCATCGATCCAGCGGCGCGCTTCGGCCGGGTCGGCCACTTCCACCACGGTCTTGCGCTCGCTCCAGCTGCGCAGCGCCATCAGCATGGCCTCGGGGCTGGCGTCGGGCAAAAATGTGCGATGTTCAGCAAACAGCAGTAGGGTTTCCGACACACTCAGCCGGTGCGGCACGGCGCCGCCGGCCAACACCGCCTTGATGCAGGCGGCCTTGCCACCGGGAAACGTCTTGCGCGTGCAGGCCACGCCAATATCCGGGCTGACGGCGCGGGCGGCGTCCACCAGCGCGCTGACCGCGCTGGCAATCCCTGATAGATACTCCATCAGCGTTTGCGCCGGCTTCCACAGCCGATGCAGCGCATCGGCCGCGCCGCTCACCGTCAGAATCGGTTCGCCAGCGGTCAGTCGGGCGCCGCTGGCGCGGGCAGGCTGATCAATGTGCAGGCCCAGCATCTGCGCCATGCGCTGGGCGTCTTCGCTGGCGCACAGCGTCATCGCCTGGCGGGCGGCAAAATGCAGCTCGCCCTGATGCGCGCCCAGGCCCAGGGCAAAGCTGGTGGCGTCGCCGTATGGGCTGTCTTCGTGCAATAACTGTTCCAGCAGGGAATCGGGCAGGCAGTAGGGGTTCATGGCGGGTTCATCGCAGCAGCAAGGGGACACCAGACACGAGCAAGGCGCGCGCCAGCGTCCGCCTGCCGCCATTGCTCAGGGCAAATCGTAGCCGTAGGTCTGGATCACCGCGCGCGCCTTGGCGCTCTTCAGGTAGGTCATCAGCGCTTGCACCGCCGGCTTGCCGGCGCCCTTGTTCAACACCACGGCGTCCTGGCGAATCGGGCTGTACAGCGTGCCCGGCACTTGCCACATCGAGCCGGAAGTCAGCTTGCCGTCCACATACACTTGCGACAGGGCGACAAAGCCCAATTCGGCATTGCCGGTGGCGACAAACTGATGCGCCTGCGAGATATTTTCCCCCTGCACGATCTTGGGCTGGAGCGCGGGCAGCAGCTTCAGCTTGTCCAGGGCTTCCATCGCCGCCTGGCCGTAAGGCGCGGTTTTCGGGTTGGCGATCGACAGGCGGGCAAAGTCACCTTTTTTCAGCACCTCGCCCTTGCTGTCCACATAGCCCGGCTTGGCCGACCACAGCACCAGCTTGCCAATGGCGTAGGTAAAGCGGCTGCCCGCCACGCCGGTTTGTTCTTTTTCCAGCTTGGCCGGGGTTTCGTCGTCGGCCGACAGCAGCACCTCAAACGGTGCGCCATTGGTGATCTGGGCGTAAAACTTGCCGGTGGCCCCAAACGACAGCACCGCCTTGTGGCCGGTGTCTTTCTCGAATTCGGCGGCGATTTTTTGCATCGGCGCGGTAAAGTTGGCGGCAACGGCGACGGCAACTTCGTCAGCTTGGGCCAAGGGGGCAAAAGCCAGCAGCACGGCGGCAGAGGTCAGAACGGGACGCCACATGGCAAAACTCCTGGGTGGGTGAAAAATGGGTTGATTGATCGCGCAGCAATCCTGGCTAGGCGCGCGGTCGCAGACAGTACAAGGAGTACGGCAAGGTCGTGCAACAACGCCAGGAGGGTTTTGTGAGCGACTCTTACTGATAGCTGCACAAAATCACCGCCGAAGCCTTGAACACCGCGCACACCTTGCCGCCAACTTCCAGCCCCAGCCGTTCCAGGCTGTCGTGGGTGACCACGGCGCACAGCGATTTGCCGCCGGGCATCACCAGGGTGACTTCGGCGTTGACCGGGCCATCGACAATGCGGCTGATTTCGCCCCACAGCTGATTGCGCGCGGTGGTTTTCACCTTGTTGTCGGTCAGCAGCAAAATCGACGAGGACTTCACCAGCGCGTACAGCTCCTGGCCCATGTGCAGCTGAAAATTCTCGGCCGATTCGCGGGTGATCACCGCCACCAGCTCGTTATCGGCGTCCAGGCGCAGGCGCACTTCGTAATCGACATCGCCCTCGCGCAGCGCACACACCGTGCCGGCAAACTGGTTGCGCGCGCTGCTGCGCATCGACATGCGCTTGAGCAACTGGCGGAACTGGGCAAAATCACCGTGCTCGCTGCTGTGCATATTGGCGGCCAGACGGTCCAGCGCGGCCTGATATTCGCTTTCCAGCGCGCGGTACAGCGCCACCACTTTTTCGCCATACGGCGTCAGCGTCGAGCCGCCGCCGTGCCGCCCGCCAGTCACGCGGGTGACCAGCGGATGCTCGGCCAGATTGTTCATGGCGTCGATGGCGTCCCACGCCGCCTTGTAAGACAAGGGCACCGCCTTGGCCGCCTGCGAAATCGAGCCATGCTTGGCAATGGCTTCCAGCAGGCGGATGCGGGTGTCGCCCAAAAACGTGCCCAGCTCGGTGTCCACTTCCAGCTTGCCGCGCAAGCGTGGTAAAGAAGGATGCATAACG